>Ga0335073_10003004_pt1 | contig 23359 bp, 27 predicted proteins | sample Lox_Sample_22_FD_207093 | JGI IMG/M metagenome (GOLD analysis project Ga0335073, IMG submission 207093) | Soil microbial communities from Loxahatchee National Wildlife Refuge, Florida, United States - Lox_Sample_2.2 | ecosystem: Environmental > Terrestrial > Soil > Wetlands | place: USA... | reverse complement strand
GAGCACAACGTCAGCCACTCTTGGAACCACGGCCTCGGCGAGATCGTCACCGCGCTTCTCGACGCCGGGATGCAGCTGACCACGCTGGTCGAGCACGACAGCGTCCCCTGGGAAGCCCTTCCGGGTCTGATGGAGCGCACCGACGAGAAGGAGTGGCGGCTCGTCGATCGCCCTTCGCGCCTGCCCCACAGCTACACGCTGCGGGCGATCAAGCCAGCCTGACTCACGCGAATGGTCCACTCGGCAGGAAAGGATGCAGGGGCCCAGGCCGACCGCGAACGCACAGCGCGCCACGCGGGGCGAGCGTATAGCCCGCCTTCAGCAGAACGTCGATTGCCCAGTCCTGGCCGCCCGTGATCCAACGAGCCGTGGAGCGATCCCCTCCGAGGCCTCCGACCAGTTCGAGCGCCCGCCACAACAGCGCTTGCGCGGCCTCCGGATCGCGCGCGACCAGCAGCCAGACAGCGGCGAACATCGGCATGGCCACGGCGAAGCCACGGTCGCCGTGGCGCAGGAGCCGCCCGCCGCGCTCGAGGGCGTGGGACAGCTCGCTGGTGTGAGGAGCGCCGCGCACCGCTCGGGAGATCGCGGCGAGCCCCTCGAGGTCGCACCCGTCGGCCTCGCGGACCGCGGGGTCAGCGCCGGGCAGGGTCCCGCGGTCGAGTCGACCCTTGCTCTCGAAGGTCGGGCGGAGCGAGAACCCCGCCAGACCGTATAGGCGCAGCGCGCGAGGATCGCTTGAGCTGATGATCAGGCCCGCGTCGCATTCGGCGCCGTAGCGCAGGGCACGCTCGAGCAGTGCCCGGCCCGCGCCGGCGCTCTGGACCCTCGGGTCGACCGCCAGCATCGAGAGAACCCACAGCCGCTCCCGCTGGATCGCCTCAGCTAGGCCGATCATCCGCCCGTCATGCTCGGCTACGAACGCACCGCCGGGGTCAGTCTGAAGCGGATGGGCCAGTCGCTCAGTCCAGCGCCGGCGGGCCACCTGGTCGTCGAGCTCGTGGCCGAACGCTGCGGCCGACAGGTCGGCCACGGCGTCGAGGTCAGCCGGCTCGAGTGGGCGTATCCGGACCCGGTCCGTGGCGGCGCGCGAGATCACCGCTCGAAGGTAGCCGGTTGGCGCTCTCGATCACGTGCGCGACGAAAGCGGCCACCGCCCGGCGGCGAAGCTCGGGGTGCCGGCGGTAAGGCGGGCTTGCCGGCGCTCCCCGCCAGAAGGCCAGAGCCTCCTCGATCAGCGGCCGCCAGCTCGGCGCGAACGCCTCGAGCGCGTAATCGCCGGCGTCCTCCTTGCTCGCGATTGCGCCCGTCACGAGCGTGTAGTGAAGTCGCGGCGCGCCGAGCACCCCCCAGGCAGTAAACCGCCGGGGCAGCGCGCGGAGCGTGGCCGGTCCCCGCTGGCGGGCCCGGTTCACCCAGTGACGCCAGTAGCCATTGAGATTGCCGACGATCCACGCCTCCAGTTCGGCCGCATCGGTCCGAATGCGGAGCATCTCCGGTTCAGGGCCTCGGACGGCGATCCCGCTGCGGGCCAGCGTGCGCCAGGTGACCGGGTTGACGTCGAAGCCTGGCTGGGCGACCCCGAACCGTCCCGACACGTGGCCGGCCTGCGGCGTGACCTCGAGCGGCGAGCGGGAAAGATCCTCGGCTGTCAAATAACTGCCGTTGCAGACCAGCGGCCACCGCCGGCGCCGCGCGCCGTCGCGCGCGAGCACAAGCAGCCACAGGCGTCGATGAATCGCGCGCAGCCGATCCGCCTCATCAGCGTCGAGCTCGCCGGTGAGAATCGCGACGAAGTCGACGTCACTCCGCCCGTCGCGGAACGCGCCCAGGCAGGTCGAACCGACCACGTAGAACCCCTCGATCCGACCCGGGAGCTCGCGGTCAAGGCGGGCGAGCAGGTCCTCGACCGCCGTCCGCACCGGCGACGGAAGCCGGGCTGAGCTCGGGCTCGGGCCGGGGGGTGTGAGCCGCTAGCCCTTGGGGTAGTAGCCATCCGCCGGATCGAACGAAAAACTACCTCGTGCACGAGGCATGGCTGCTCGTCGGGGCGAGCGGCACAGGCAGGCAAACCCCAGCGCGGAGGAACGCCACGGCGTGAACTCTGGCCGATCGCCCCGACGGCGCCGCACTAGCGGCGTTCGCCGTCCGGGCTGGCCTCGTGCCGCTTATGATTGGAACGTCCTGCATCGGCGCTCCTTTGACCGCGGGTAGAGGAGCGGTCCGCTCAACTCAAAGACTGGAGGAGCGATGAAGATCGGCCGCTTGCTGCTCAGGCTCACTGTCGGAGGCTTTTTCTTCGGGCACGGCACGCAGAAGCTGTTGGGGTGGTTTGGCGGGCACGGGCTCGACGCCACCTCCCAGATGTTCGAGGGGCTCGGGATGAGGCCGGGGCGCCGCAACGCCGTTGCCGCCGGGGTCGCGGAGGCCGGGGGCGGAGCCGCGCTCGCGCTTGGGCTGGCTACTCCCCTCGCCGCCGGGACGCTGACCTCGGTGATGCTGACCGCGATCAACCGCGTCCACCTCAAGAACGGCCCATGGGTCGCCAACGGCGGCTACGAGTACAACGCGGTCCTGATCGCCGCCGTGCTCGCGCTCGCCGAGGTCGGACCAGGCGAGGTGTCGCTCGACCACGCCCTGGGACAGGAGCGAACCGGCCCCGGTTGGGCGCTGCTCGCCGCCGCGATCGGCGTCGCCGGCGCGGTCGGGGCGCACCAGGTCGCCGCGGCCCACCCCGCCCCGCCGCCCCCACCCGCCGCGCCTACCAACGACTCCGGGCCGGCGGCCGACGCGGAGCCCGCCGAGGCCACCGCCACCTCGTCGCAATAAGGCGCCGTCGTAAGGCGCGCCGTCGAAGGCGCCGCCGATCAACCCATGACCTGCCGCCGACAAATGCGATTCAAGTCGGTGCTCGTGTGAGCGCGAGCGAGACAACCGCCGGCGCCGCCGCGGCCGGAGCGGGCGCTGACGGGACAGCGGCACTGGGGAGTCAAGCCCCGCGCGTGCGCCTGATCTTCGGCGCGCTGCTGCTGGTGCTGCTGCTCGCCTCGCTTGACCAGACGATTGTCTCGACCGCGCTGCCGACGATCGTCGGCGACCTGGGGGGACTCTCGCACCTGTCCTGGGTGGTGACGGCCTACCTCCTCGCCTCGACCGTGTCGGGGCCGCTGTACGGCAAGCTCGGCGACCAGTACGGCCGCAAGCGGGTGCTCCAGATCGCGATCGTGCTGTTCCTGATCGGCTCGGCGCTGTGCGGCCAGTCCCAGAGCATGACCGAGCTGATCGCTTTCCGCGCGCTCCAGGGACTTGGGGGCGGCGGGCTGATCGTCACGACCATGGCGGCCGTCGGGGACATCATTCCGCCCCGGGAGCGCGGCCGCTATCAGGGCCTGTTCGGCGCGGTGTTCGGTATCGCCACCGTGATCGGACCCCTCCTCGGCGGCTTCTTCGTGGACAACCTGACCTGGCGGTGGATCTTCTACGTCAATCTGCCGCTTGGGCTGATCGCGCTGGCGGTGATCGCGGTGGCGTTCCAGCCGCGGACCGATCACCTTCGCCACCGCATCGATTATCTCGGGGCGGCCGTCCTGACCGCGGGGCTGTCGGCCATCGTGCTGTTCACCAGCCTCGGCGGCACGAGCTACTCCTGGGGCTCGCCGTTCATGATCGCGCTGATCGTGATCGGCGTCGTGATGCTCGTCCTGTTTCCGTTCGTCGAGGCGCGCGCGGCCGAGCCGATCCTCCCGCTGGCCCTGTTCCGCAACCGCATCTTCGTCGTCTCGAGCGCGATCGGGTTCATCATCGGGCTGGCGCTGTTCGGCGCGGTCACCTTCCTGCCGCTGTACCTCCAGGTGGTCAAGGGTCACAGCCCGACCGCGTCCGGGCTGCTGATCACGCCGATGATGGCCGGGCTGCTCGTGACCTCGATCCTGAGCGGGAACCTGATCGCGCGCTTCGGCCGCTACCGGCCGTTCCCGATCGCGGGCACGGCGATCGCCACGGTCGGGCTGTTCCTGCTCTCTCACATCGGCCTCACGACCTCCACCGTCACTGTCGCCGTGGACATGGTCGTGCTCGGTCTCGGGCTGGGGATGGTCATGCAAGTGCTCGTGCTCGTCGTCCAGAACTCGGTCGACTACCGCTATCTCGGTGTCGCGACCTCTGGTTCGACGCTGTTCCGCCAGATCGGAGGCTCGATCGGCGTCGCCGCGTTCGGCGCGATCTTCTCCAACAACCTGAGCCGCGAGCTCGCGAGCCGCATCCCCAAGGGCCTCCACGTGCCGGCGGCGGCCAACCCAGCCGTGGTCAGCCACCTCCCCGCCGCCCTCAAGGAACCGTACATCTCCGCGTTCGCGGCCGCCCTGCAGCCGGTCTTCACCACCGCCGCGGCGATCGCGTTCGTGTCGTTCCTGCTCAGCTGGCTGCTGCGCGAGATCCCGCTCCGCCAGACCGCGGCCGCCGAGGGCGTCGGCGAGACGTTCGCGGCGCCCCGCCATGACAGCTCCGAGCGCGAGCTCGAGCGGATCCTCAGCTCGCTGATGCAGCGCGAGGAGCGCCAGCGGATCTACAACGAGCTCATCGACCGGTCGGGCGTGCAGGTCACCCCGCCCGAGGGGTGGCTGCTCAACCGCATCGGGGAGCGGGCGCCGATCAGCGCGCCGGCACTGGCCGGCGAGCTGCATCTCTCGCCTGAGCATCTGCGCGAGCCGTTCGACGGGCTAAACCGGCGGGCCTTTGTCGTCACCGACCCGGACGGGCGGCTCGAGTTGACCGACGCCGGGCGCCAGGCGCGTGAGCAGCTGATCACCGCCGGCCGGGCCGAGCTATGCCGCCTACTGGACGGCTGGAAGCCGGAGGAGGACGAGGACCTCCAGCCGGTGCTGCGGCGCCTGGCCGGCGCGCTCGTGGTGGAGATGCCCGACGACTACACCGGGACCGTCGTCGGCGCCGCCGACGCCGCGCGCGTCAGCCACGGGTAGCGCGCGGTGTCCTTGCCGGCGTAGTCCGGGTCGAGGTAGATGAAGCAGCGCTGGATCTGCCAGTCGCGGATCTCGAACACGTCGCACCAGCGCCCGGCGCCCCACTCGGGCACGCCGGCACGCCACGGACCGTCTTGGTGCTCGCCGTAGCTCGTCCCCTCGCACACGACCAGGTCGCTACCCGAGAAGATCCAGTTGAAGTTCGCGTAGTCGTGCCGGATCGATTTGAGCGTGGCGCCGACGTCGCCGAACATCCGTCCTATCTCCTCGCGCCCGTTCGCGATCCCCCACTTCGGGAACGCCACCTGCGCGTCGGGCGCGAACAGCTCAAGAATGCTGTCTCCTGTGGACGTGACGCCGCCGTTGTCGAACGCCTTCAGGTACTCGAGCGCGACCGACTTGCGCTGCTCGTCGGTCATCGTGTGACGGGTGAGAGCCATAGAGCTCCTTGGTTCTAGATGTCTGTCTGCCGCGGCGCGTAGCGGTGGTGGAGCATCAGCGCGTTGCCGTCCGGGTCGGAGAAGAACGCCATGTGGCAGACGCCGGTGTCGAACGTGTCGCCGTGAAACTCGACGCCGCGCTCCTCGAGCGACTTCCGGGCGGCCGCGATGTCGTCAACGTGGAGCGCGATCGCATTGCGGTTGGGGTTGTGCTCCAGCCCCATCTTCCCGGCGTTGAAGACACTCAGCGTCAGGTTGCCGGTCTCAAACTCCGAGTACTGACGCTCGGGGAGGTAGACGGACCGGGGCAGGCCGAGCGTCTCGCCATAGAACGCGACCGCCGCGTCGAGGTCGCGGGTGGGAACGCCCACGAAGTCCACACCGCGCACGAGCTCCGAGGCGCTCACGCGTTCTTGATCACGATTCCTTCGAGGATGAAGGCCGCGCGCTCGGTCGAGTCGATCGCGTTCTCGAGTCGCTCGAAGATGTCCTTCCAGCGGATCACCACCATCGGGTCGATCCCGCTCTCGAACAGCGACGCGATCGCCTCGCGGACGATCCGGTCGCCCTCGTTCTCGAGCCGATGCACCTCGACCATGTGATCGGTGATGTCTTTGAAGGTTCGGATCAGCGGGATCGCGGCGGCGATCTGCCGGGTCGCGTCGCGCAGCACCCCCGCCAGCCGCTGGGCCTGGGCCATCGGCGCCTCGATCTTGTACAGCCCGAGGTAGTCCGCGACCTCCTCGGTGTAATCGACGATGTCGTCGAGCGCCGAGGCCAGGCGCAGCACATCCTCGCGGTCGATGGGGGTGACGAACGACTGGTTGAGCCGGTTGATCACGTCGTGAGTGATCTGGTCGCCGTCGTGCTCGCAGGCCAGGATCTCGCCGGCCAACTCGGCGCTCTCGGGATAGCGCGCGAGCATCTCGTCGAGCAGCTCGGCGGCGTGGACGATGTTCGCGCCGGCGCGTTCGAACATGTCGAAGAACTCCCGATCGCTGCCCCTCAGAAGGTTCGCGATGGACGCCACGGGGCTACCTCGTGGACGGCCGGCGTGGCCGCCGCCACCGCACCCGGATCACCAGCCCACTCATCGCCTCGTAGCATAGGCGCGGATGGCGACGCCATTGAGAAAATTCCGCGACGGTTCCCGGGGCACCCCGGGGCCGGCTGGAGGCTGATCTCCAGGCGATGGCCTACAGCGCCGGCGAAGCGAGGCGGCAGCTCCTCGACGACATGGCCGAAGCGACCGACCAGCTCGCGCTCGCACTGGCCAGCCTCGGCGAGGCCTACGAGGAGCTGGACGAGCCGACCGCAGATCGACTCGAGGAGGAGCTGTTCCGGCCGGTCCAATCCGCGTACGGCCGCCTGCGGCGGACTCACGCCGAGTTCGCCGAGCGCTACGGACTGCCGGGACGGGCCTTCGAGCGCAGCTCGGGCGGGGTGCACTCGGCCGACCCCCGCGTGTACGTCGAACGCGCGGTCGACGCGATCGAGGGCGCTGATCACGGCCTCGCGGAGCTCCAGGACTCGATGATGCCGGTCGAGGTCGGCGACCGGGAACTTCGGGAAGGACTCTCAGAGGTGCGCGGGACGATCGCCGAGCTCCCGGCGCGCGCCCGGCGGCTGATGCGCGCCCAGGGGCGCTAAGGCGCCGCCGGCAAATTTCATTCCTACGCCGCCGTCACTGGTTCCACTTATCGGCCGTCTTCTTCTTATGGCCTGAGCTCTTGGCACGGACGCTCTCTACGTCCGCCGGTCGGTCGGCCTCCTCGATCTGGTGCTCCTCGGACCGGGCTCGCGCCTCCTTGTTCTTCTCGTCCAGCGCCTCCCGCATCCGCTCGAGCTGTTGCTCACGCTTGTCGGGCACGTTTCACGCCTCCTGTTTCTGTCTTCTCTTACCAGACTTGCCATGACGCATCTCGGCGAGCGTCTGCTCGAGCGCGGCCATCAGGTCGGGCGCCTCGGGGCCCGGCTCGCGCGGCTTGGGCGCCTTGATCGTCTGCCCCTTACGCTTGCGCGCGACAACGTCCTGCAGGCGCCGGCGGTAGCGGTCCTTCCACTCGCCCGGCTCCCAGGCCCCAGAGAGCTCCTCAATGACCGCGACCGCCGCCTTGAGCTCCTGTGCCGACGGCTTGTGCGACTTCTGCGTCGCCGCGTCGACGCCTTTGCTCGGTCGCACCTCGTCGGCGAACAGCATCGTTGAGAGCATCAGCGCCCCGCCATGGGCGCGGACGATCGCCAGGTACTCCCTGGCGCGCATCACGAATTGCCCGACCGCGGCTCGATCGGTCCGCGCCATCACGTCGCCGAGAAGCCGGTAGGCGCGCGCCGACCCGTCGTCCTCGGAGGCCGGCACCAGGTAGTACGGGTGGTCGAAGTAGATCGGGTCGACCTCGGCGACATCGACGAACTGATCGATCTCAATCGTCCGGGTCCGACTCGGCGCAATCGCCTCGAGCTCCTCGTCGCTGATAGTCACCTGACCGCCGTCCTCGAGCTCGAACGCGCGGACGATCTCCTCGTAGGGGACCTCGACGTCCTCCTTCGAGCACCAGCGCTGGACCTCGATCGGAGCTCCGTCCTTCTTATGCAGCTGGCGGAAATGCAGGTCGAGGTCGCGCACGGCGGTGACCATCAGAACGGGTACGTTCACGAGCCCGAAGCTGAGCGAGCCGCTCCATAGCGCGCGCGGCATTATCGTCACCTCTTCCCGTTGGGCTTCTTGCCGGCGAGGCTCGCTTCGAGCGCCGCCGTCAAGTCGCCCGGGGCTTCCGGTGCCTCGATCTCGGGCAGCTCGATCTCCTCGCCCTTGGCCTTGCGCGCGATCAGCTCGCGTACTCGGTCGCGATAGGTGTCCTTGAACGCGCCCGGGCGAAACGGCTTCTGCAGCGACTGGACCAGCCGTTCGGCCATCTCGAGCTCGCGGTCGCTCGGCTTCCGGCTCGGACGCGGGATGTCTAGCTTGTCGTCGGCCACGAGCTCATCTGCGAAGCGCATCGTGTGCAAGATCAGAACACCGGCGTCGTCGATTGGCCGTACCGCGACCAGGTACTCGCGGTTGTGGAAGACCCACCGGCCGATGCCGGCGCGGCCCGAGCGCGCGAGCGCGTCGTGGAGCAGCCGATAGGCGTCATGCCCGTCCTTGCCGGCGCCCAGGTAGTACGCCCTGTCGTAGAACACCGGGTCGACCTCGGCGCGGTCCACGAATTGATCGAGGCCGATCGTGCGCGAGGGCTCCCCCGCCGCCGCATCGATCTCGTCCTTGTCCAGCATCACGAATTCGCCACCGCGCACTTCATAGCCCATCGCCACCTCCTCATAGGGAACCTCCCTGCCCTCCTCGGTGCAGATGCGCTTCTGCTTGATGCGCGCGCCGTCTTCCTCGTGGACCTGATGGAAGTGGATGGCGTGGCCCTCGGTGGCCGAGTGCACCTTGATCGGGACCGCGATCAGGCCGAACGTGATCGTCCCGTTCCAGATCGAGCGCGGCATACGCGGCATACGTGAATCATGCCTACCCCGGCGCGGGGCGTGTATGCCAGAGATGGCCTGGGTAGCCCCGCTTTATGGAGGTAAAGACATGACACTAGGACTTGCTCGTCTGGTCAGGTCCCTCGCGGGGCTCATCGCGTTGGTCATCGTGGCGGCGATCGTTCTGTTCGTCCTGGGCGCCGACCCCGGCAACGGGATCGTGCAGGCCGTCCACGACGCCGGCGGCTGGCTCGCGGGGCCGTTCAAGAACCTGTTCTCGATCCACAACGCGAAGGTGGCGATCGCGGTCAACTGGGGCCTCGCGGCGCTGGTCTACCTACTCGTGGGCCATTTCATCGCCAGGCTGCTCGCGAGGATGACCCCACGGCGACGGCCGATCGCAGCCTGAGCGATTGCCCCGGCGAATCGACGTGTCGGGGCTCGATGTCAGGTAAGGGCCCTTACAAAAGCCCATCTTTTGGTCCAACTCGATGCTTGAGCCTCGGGTTCGACGGGTATCACGCGTGCATGACTTCTCTCGCCATTGCCCGCACCGATTCCGCCGAGCTTTTCGTCCGCTGGCAGCAGCACGGGGACCGCAGCGCGCGCGAGGAGCTCGTCAATCGCTTCCTGCCGCTCGCCCGCAAGCTCGCGCGCCGCTACGCCGGCGCCCGGGAGCCGTTCGAGGACCTCCTGCAGGTCGCCAGTCTCGGCCTCGTCAAGGCCGTGGATCGCTTCGACGCCGACCGTGGCACCGCGTTCTCGTCGTTTGCGGTGCCCACCATCCTCGGTGAGCTCAAGCGTTACTTCCGGGATCTCGGCTGGTCGGTCCACGTTCCCCGCGGCGCCCAGGAGCTGGCGCTCAAGGTCGAGGAGGCGCAGCAGCAGCTGACGTCGAGGAGCGGCCGTCCGCCCAGCGTCCAGGAGCTGGCCGAGTACCTGGAGATGAGCATCGAAGACGTCCTCGACGCGCTCGAAACGGCCGGCGCGCACCACTCCACCTCGCTGGACGCGCCTCGCGAGGACGCCGATGGCGAGGCCGGTTCGCTCGCCGACGCCTTCGGCCAAGAGGACGAGCGGTTTGAGCTGGTCGACGCGAGTGTGACCATCGCCGCGTCGGCGCATCAACTGAGCGCGCGTGAGCGCCATGTCCTGGCACTGCGATTCGTGCAGGACATGACGCAGACCCAGATCGCCGAAGAGATCGGCGTCTCGCAGATGCAGGTGTCGCGGATCCTGCGTCGAGCGCTGGCTCGTCTGCGCGAGATGACCGAGACAGGCGACGAAGCGTCCGTCGCCTGACGGATCTCGTCGGAGACATCATGCCCGGGGCGGGGCAAGAGCGACGTCACGTCACGCGCACTGGCGCTCGATCCATACTTCGGTGCGCTGTGGCGAAGACTGCACCCCCCAGCGGTCAGACAGCTGCTCGACCAGCTGCAGGCCCCACGAACCGCGCCGGGTGGTGACGGTGCGCTCCGTCCGGTTGACGTCCTCCGATATTCCGTGCGGAAGACGCGAACCCAGCTCTTCGGCAATGATGCGTCGTGCCTGGGCTGCAAGCGGAGCTCAAATGCACCACGGAGATTGCCTGACGTGACCGAAGACTCGCCCGCCGTGAACGAAACTGCGCCCGCCGTCCGGCTCGAGCTCGACTCCAGGCCGGAGACGCTGACGCTCGTCCGCGGCGTGCTTGCCGGCGTGGCCGAGCTGATCGGGCTCGACCCCGAGCTGCTGGACGATCTGAAGACCGCGGTCAGTGAGGCCTGCAACAACGTCGTTATGCACGCGTACGAGGGCGAGACGGGTCCGCTGGGCGTCCGCATGTACATAGATCCCGAGGCGATCGAGGTGGTCGTCGTCGACAATGGATCGGGGTTGCCGCCCCTTGCGCCCGCCGATGAGTCGATTCGCGGGGTTGGGCTGTCGGTGATCCGGGCGCTGGCCGAGCGCGCGGAGTTCCGCGCGGTCCCCGGCGGCGGCACCGAAGTGAGGATGTCGTTCGTCGGCCAGCGCGACGGCAAGCCGCTCTTCCACCTGCCGAGCCGGCCCGGACCCGACGAACGGGACGCCTCCTGGCTCGCCGGGGACGCAGTGGTCTCGCTGTCGCCGATCAGCCTGCTGGCCGGCGTACTCGGTCGGGTGGCCCGGGCGCTCGCCGCGCGCGCCCGCTTCTCGCTCGACCGCTTCTCGGACGTCTACCTCGTCACCGACGCTATCGCGGCACACGCCGGCCGTTCGGCCGGCGGCGCGCGCATGTCGTTCGCGATCTCCACCGACACGCAACGCCTCGAGCTCACGATCGGGCCGTTCGTCGCCGGCAGCGGCGATCAGCTCTCGCACCAGGCGCCCGACTACAGCGCGGCGTCCGCCCTGACGATGCTCAGCGACGAGCTCGACGTCCGCCGCGAGCCCGACGGCGAGATCCTGCACGTCGTCATGGTCGACCGTCGGCGCGGCTAAGGCGCCGCCGACAATTCCAATAAGGCGTCTAGCCGAGCAGATCTTCGGGTCTGTCGACGACCGTCAGTCGGTCGGCTACCCCGGTCAGGCTGAGCAGCCGTTGGACCTGCTGCGGCCCCTTCACCATTGCCAGACGTCGGCCCTGCTCCTCAGCGCGCTGGTGCGCGCGAACGAGCACGCTCAGCCCGGTCGAGTCCATGAAATCGAGTTCTCTCAGGTCTATGACCAGCAGCGTCGAGTCCGCGGCGACGCGATCGAGCTCCTCTTGGAGCGCCGGGCTCGATGCGAGATCGAGCTCGCCGCTCACCGCGATCACGGTTGCCTGATCCAGGCTGCGCACTTGTACGCGGAAATGGCTCTGCACGTGGCGCGAGCCTACTGATCTTGGCCGTTCGATGCTCGACTTGTGGCCCACCGACACACGGGTGGTTTGAAGGGTGCTCCTGCGTCGCCCCCTCCGATAGCGGGTAGCCACGACGCAGGCAGTACCCGAGGCAAGAAAGGAGGAGGCGAATGGTGGCACTGATCGTGCTGCTGCTGATCCTTGCCATTTTCGGCGGGCTCGGCTTCGCAGCTCACGCGCTGTGGATCGTTTTGATCGCCGCGGTGATCCTGTGGCTGCTCGGCTTCCTGATCGGAGGCGTCGAGCAGGGCATAGGGCGCCGAAGGTGGTATCGCTGGTAGGCCACCGGCTGGCCACAGGCTGAGACCCGGCGGAGACTGCCTGAGGGCACTCCGCCGGACGTCTTTCTAGCGCGTCTCGCCGGTCAGCTGACGCAAGCGCTGCAGCGACCGGCGCAGGAGGCGTGAGACCTGCATCTGGGAGACGCCGACGCGCTCGGCGATCTCGGACTGCGTAAGATCCTCGCCGAAGCGCAGGTACAGGATCTCACGCTCGCGCTGAGGCAGGTGCTTGGCGGCGGCGAAGATCGTCGTCTGGTCGTCGATCAGGCCGAGCCGCTGGTCCTCGTCGCCGATCGCGTCGAGCCGGCTGGCATCCTCCTCGTCGGCGAGGGGCGCGTCGAGCGACACGGTGCCGTACGCCTCGGCCACCTGAAGGCCGTCGAGCACCTCCTCTTCACTGAGCTCGAGGTACTGCGCGAGCTCGTCGACGCGCGGGGGACGCCCGATGCGGGCGCTGATCGCCTGGCGCGCTTCGTTGATCCGCCGCGCGCGCTCCTGCGCGCCGCGGTCGACGTGGATGGCCCACCCGGTGTCGCGGAAGTAACGCTTCAGCTCCCCGACGATGGTGGGCACCGCGAACGAGGTGAAGGCGAAGCCGCGATCGGGATCGAAGCGCTCGACGGCCTTGACCAAGCCGAGGCTGGCGACCTGCACCAGGTCGTCATACGGCTCGCTCGATTGGACGTATCGCCGGGCAAGCTTGCGCGCGAGGGGAAGAAAACGCGCAATCAACTCGTCGCGGGCCTCGCGGTCGCGATAGCGCCTCCACCGCTCGAACAGCTCTTGCGAGTCAGCGGCGGACACGGGCTCGCCCACTGGGTTCCCCGACACGGGGAACCTCCTTTCGCAGACTGCCCTCTTTTAGCACACGAGGAACCCCCGGTGCGGCAATTGAGCCCGTCCTCAGCGGGTCCGCCGCCTCACCTGACGGCGACCTTGATCGAGGAACCGCATGCCGCGGCGCTCGAACCGATCGAGCGGTCGCGAGAGACGCCCGGCGTCGGTATGGGTCTGGGCGCCGGGCTTGGCGGCGGCCCGGCGCTGGACTGGAGCCTGGGTTGCCATCTTTCTGTGCTCACTCCTCGGGTGTTGGGGTCGTGGCAGCCTCCGTCCCCCCCACGTTGCGATACTCACCGCGATGCCCGCTTCCTACACCTCCGCACTTGCCCAGGAGCTAGCTCCCGACGTCCTCGCCCGCTTTCTCCGCTACGTGCGAATCGATACGCAATCACGACGCGAGCGCACCTCGTCGCCGAGCACGCCCGGGCAGCTCGAGCTCGGCCGCGTGCTGGTCGCCGAACTGCGCGAAGCCGGCCTCGACGACGCCCGGCTCGACGACAACGGCTACGTACTGGCCACGCTCGCCGCCACGACCGGGCACGGGGACGGCGCCGGCGGGCGCGCGATCGGGCTGATCGCGCACGTGGACACCAGTCCGGACGCTCCCGGGCACGGCGTCGAGCCGATCCTCCACCGTGAGTACGACGGCGGCGTGATCGAGCTCCCACGCCAGGGCACGGTGCTCGACCCCGCTCGCATGCCCGAACTGCAGGAAAAGGCCGGTCAGGACATCGTCACCTCGAGCGGCGACACGTTGCTCGGGGCCGACGACAAGGCCGGCGTCGCCGAGATCATGGCCGGCGTCGCGCACCTGGCCGCGCATCCGGAGCTCCCACGGCCGACGCTCCGGATCGCCTTTACCCCGGACGAGGAGATCGGCGAGGGGGCGACGCTGTTCGATATCGGTGGCTTTGGCGCGCGGTGTGCCTACACGCTCGACGGCTCGGACCTGGGGGAGCTGCAGGACGAGACGTTCAGCGCGCTCGAGGCGGTCGTGACGGTCCGCGGCGTCGAAGTCCATCCGGGACAGGCCACCGGGAAGATGGTCAACGCGCTGCGGTTGGCGGCGCGAATCGTCGCCGCGCTCCCGTCGGACACGCTGACTCCCGAGACGACCGCGGAACGCGAGGGGTTCATCCACCCGCACCGGATCACCGGCGACGCGGCCCGGGCGGAGGTTCGGTTCATCCTGCGCGATTTCGACGACGAGGCGCTCGAGCGCCACCGCGCGCTACTCGAGCAGACCGCGCGGGAGATCGTCGAGGCCGAGCCGCGGGCGCGCCTCGAGTTCAACGTGCGCGAGCAGTACCGGAACATGCGTCGCTTTCTGAGCGACGCGCCGCGCGTCGTTGACGCCGCCGAGGCCGCGATCCGCGCCGAAGGGATCGAACCGATCCGCAAGCCGATCCGGGGTGGCACGGACGGGTCGCGTCTGAGCGAGATGGGCCTGCCGACCCCGAACATCTTCACCGGCGGTCACGAGTACCACTCGGTGCGGGAATGGGCGTCCGTGCAGGACATGGCAGCCGCCGCGGCGGTGGTGGTGCGGCTGGCCGAGGTGTGGTCGCGGGACGGTGATGGCTAGCTCGCCCGGCTCACTGGCGTCGGTCGACGGCGTCCTTATGCTCGCGTCGGAGGCGACGATCCCGGCCACCGACGAGGGCCTCTTGCGCGGCGACGGCGTGTTCGAGGTGATACGACTCTATGACGGGCAGCCGTTCGCGTTCGAGGAGCATCTGAGCCGGCTCGGGCGCTCGGCCGCCAACATGCGCCTTCCGCTCGACGTCGAGGCGGTCCGGGCCGAGACGTGGCGGCTCGTGGCTGAGGCGGGCAGCGGCTCGGAGCACGAGTTGCTCCGGATCGTGATCACTCGCGGCGGCCACCGTCTGCTGCTGACCGAGCCGGCGCCGGCCATGCCCGACCAGGTCCGTCTGGCAACCGTGACGTACTCGCCGACACGCGTGCTGGATGGCGTCAAATCGCTCTCCTACGGGGCGAACATGCTCGCTTCGCGGCTGGCGAGAGAGAAGGGGTTCGATGAGGCACTCCTCGTCACCCCACACGGCCGCGTGCTCGAGGCGCCCACCAGCACGATCTTCTGGGTGGCGGACCGCGAACTCCTGACCCCGCCGTTGGAGGACCACATCCTGGCCTCTATCACCCGGGCGATGGTGATTGCCGCGACCGGCGCGGCCGAGCGTCCGTGCTCGCTGGACGAGCTGCTGCGCGCCGACGAGGCGTTCCTTGCCTCCACCGCGCGAGAGGTGCAACCCGTGGCGGCGATCGACGGGCGGTCGTTCGATGTACCGGGTCCGGTTACCCGGCGCACCACCGAGGCGATCGAGTCGGTGATCCGCGAGCGACTGGCCGAACCAGCGCGATGAAGATCCTCACGGTGATCGGGAACCGCCCCCAGTTCATCAAGGCGGCGGCGGTCTCGCCACGCCTGCGCGCGTCGCATGAGGAGGTCCTGGTGCACACGGGACAGCACTTCGACGACGATCTGTCGGCCGTGTTCTTCTCCGAGCTCGGATTGCCGGCCCCCGACCGCGAGCTCGGGATCGCGCTCGGCTCCAACACGTCGCAGACCGCCCGGATGCTGGGGACTTTGGAGCCGGTGCTGCGTGATGTTCGGCCCGACGCGGTGCTCGTGTACGGGGACACGAACTCCACGTTGGCCGGTGCGTTGGCCGGCGCTCAGGCGGGGATTCCGGTGGCACACGTGGAGGCCGGCATGCGCTCGTTCGAGCCTTCGATGCCCGAGGAGCTCAACCGGGTGCTGGCGGATCATGCGTCGTCGCTGCTGCTGTGCTCGTCCTCGGTGGCGGTCTCGAATCTGGAGTCGGAGGGTGTGCGGGGCGCGATCGAACTGGTCGGCGACGTGATGGTCGACGTGGCGTCGGCGGTGCAGCCGCGGGCGCGGCCCCGCGTCGACCTGCTCGCCGCCCGTGGCTTGGCGCCGCGCGAGTACCTGTTCGCCACCGCGCATCGCGCCGGCAACGTGGATGATCCGGTCCGCTTGGCCTCGTTGGTCGATCTGCTGTGCGACATGCCGCTGCCCGTGCTGTTTGCGATCCACCCGCGCACGCGCCGGCACCTCGACGAGCGCGACCTGCTCGGCCGGCTCGAGAGCGACGGGCGGGTGATCACCGCGCCACCGCTCGGATACCTGGAGACGGCCGCGCTCGTGTGCAACGCCCGCGCCGTGCTCACCGACTCGGGTGGGCTGCAGAAGGAGGCGTATCTGGCGGGCGTCGCGTGTGTGACGCTGCGGGCCACCACCGAATGGACCGAGACGGTCGAGTCGGGGTGGAACACCCTGGTCGACCTCGATGCCGGGGCGGCGCGAGATGCGGTCGAGCGCGAGCCTCCGTCCGAGCATCCGGAGCTGTACGGCGACGGGCATGCGGGCGAGCGCGTCCTGGCCGCGCTTAGACTCCACGTCGGATGAGGCGCGTGTCTTTGTGATCGACGATTCCCTGGCCATCGCGGTCGCCGGCCTGGGCTACTGGGGACCCAATCTGGCGCGCAACTTTGCCGCGATCCCCGGCTGCCGGCTGGCCTGGTGCTGCGATCCGTCCGACGACGCCCGTGCGCGAGTGGAGGGGCAGTTCCCTTCGGCCCGGTTCACCGCGGACCTCGACGAGGTGCTCGCCGACGACGCCGTCGACGCGGTGGCGCTCGCCACCCCAGTGGCGCAGCATGCCGAGCACGGGGAGCTGGTGTTGCAGGCGGGGAAGCACTGCTTCGTCGAGAAGCCACTGGCGCAGTCGGTGAACGATGCCGAGCGGGTCGTGGCCGCGGCGCGGGAGTATCGGCGTGTGCTCATGGTCGGGCACCTGCTCGAGTACCACCCCGGCGTCCAGCGGCTGAAGCAGCTCGTCGATTCGGGCGAGCTGGGCGAGCGGATCTACTACATCTACGGCAACCGCTTGAACCTGGGCAAGCTGCGCGCTGACGAGAACGCCCTCTGGAGCCTGGGCGCCCACGACGTGTCGGTCGTGCTGTACCTGGCCGAGGAGGAGCCCTGGGAGGCGGTGGCGCACGGCGAGTCCTACGTGCAGGAGGGCGTCGAGGACGTGGTGTTCTGCTTCCTGCGCTTCCCCTCGGGGCTTTCGGCCCACCTGCACCTCTCGTGGCTCGATCCCCACAAGGAGCGCCGCTTCACCGTGGTCGGCGCCCGCCGGATGGCCACCTTCGACGACCAGGCGCTCGAGGGGAAGCTGACGATCTACGACAAGGGCTTCGACCAGAACGCCTCGAGCTACGGCGAGTACATCACCCGCTCGGGTGACATCTTCTCGCCCCAGATCCCGAACGTGGAGCCGTTGCGGATCGAATGCCAGCACTTCGTCGATTGCCTCCGGACCGGTGAGCGTCCCCGCTCCGATGGCGCCAGCGGCCTCCGCGTGGTCCGGGTGCTCGAGGAGCTCCAGCGCTCGCTGGACGCCTCACCGCGCGTGACCCGCATCACGTCGACGAGTTAGATTGCCAGTCGCGATGGAGACCTGGGACGTCCGTTCACTGGAGATCGAGCCTCACCATCCGCAGGTCTTGCGCTCCGACGACGAGACGCGCGCGATCGCGATCAACCTGCCCGCCGGCGAGGAGCTCCAGGAGCATCAGGTCCACGAACGCACCTATCTGATCGTTGTCGACGGCGAGATCGAGATCGCCCAGGATGGCCGCACCACGTCAGGTGGCGCCGGCCTGCTCTCCCATTTCGAGCCGAACGAGCGGCGCACGATCCGGGCGACGAGCGACGCGCGGCTGGTGCTGGTGCTGGCGCCCTGGCCCGGCGAGGGCCACCCCTCGCGGCCGCGGTAGCGCCTCGAAGCGCCCCGGCAACCGGCTCTCGGGCCCCCAGGTGACGCCTTGACCTTTGCGTCAGGGCGTGCGTCAGGCCGTGGCGGACGCGGCTTCGCCTGACGCGGCCATCCGCGCGCCGGCCTGCGTCCAGATGACCTGATCGCGGCCCGGGCCGACCCCGATCAGCGCGATCGGCACCCCGACGAAGTCGGAGATGAACTGCAAATACTCCCGCGCCGCGGTGGGCAGGTCGGACTCCTCGCGGCAATCCGTCAGGTCCTCGGTCCAGCCGGGAAGGGTGATGTATTCGCCGGTGGCGTGATGAAGGACGGTCTGGTGGTAGGGGAAGTAGTCGAACTCGGAGTCCTCGGGGCCGCGATAGCGGGTGCAGACGCACAGCTGCTCGATCCCCGAGAGGACGTCCAGCTTGGTCACGGCCAGCGCGGTCAGCGAGTTGATGCGGGCGGCATACCGGAGCGCCACCAGGTCGAGCCACCCGACGCGTCTCGCCCGCCCCGTCGTCGTGCCGAACTCGCCACCGCGCTCGCGGATCTCCTCGGCCAGGTCGCCGTCGAGCTCGGTCGGGAACGGCCCGGCGCCCACGCGGGTTCCGTACGCCTTGATTACGCCCCAGATCTCGTCGATGTCCTTGGGGCCGACGCCGGCGCCGACGCACGCCGCCCCTGCCACCGGGTTGGACGAGGTGACGAACGGATACGTCCCGTGGTCGATGTCGAGCAGCGCGCCCTGCGCGCCCTCGAACACGACGGTCTGCCCGGCGTCCAGGCGCTCGTGGACGAGCCGGACGGTGTCGGCGATGTAGGGCTCGAGCCGGTGACCGTGGGTCAGGTACTCCTCGGTGAGGGTCTGAAGATCGAGCTGCGGGTCCTTCTGGAACGGGCGCAACGACAGCCGCTTGGGATCCAGCGCGGCGACGATCTTCTTCTTGAGGATCTTCTCGTCGAGCAGGTCCTGCACGCGGATCCCCAGTCGAGCGGCCTTGTCGGCGTAGCACGGACCAATGCCGCGCCTGGTCGTCCCGATCTGCAGCTTGCCGAGCTTCGCCTCGCCCGCCTGGTCGAGCAGCATGTGGTAGGGCATGATCAGGTGCGCGTTGGCCGAGATCCGTAGCGATCCGGTGTCCACGCGCCGCCGGCGCAGTTCGTCGAGCTCGTCGGTCAGCACGCGCGGGTCGATCACCACTCCGTTGCCGATCACGCACAGGGTGTCCTTGTGCAGGATCCCCGACGGGATCAGGTGCAGCTTGTACGTCTGACCCTCGTTGATGATCGTGTGGCCGGCGTTGTTGCCGCCCTGGAAGCGCACCACAGCGTCGGCCTGCTCGGCGAGCAGGTCGGTGATCTTCCCCTTCCCCTCATCGCCCCACTGGGCGCCAACCAATACGATTCCAGGCATCGCCGAAGGAGTGTACGCACGGGATGGGCGTAGTCGCGGACGGCAGCGCGCGGTGAGCGCCGCGCCCATCCTTAACCCCGTCGCACACCGCCTTAGCCCCGTGTCTCCCTCGAGTCCCGCGCAGCCCTTCGGCACCACCTCTGTTGCCCGGCGTGCGAGCCGCTGCGCCCTCGGGATCCCCTCGCCGCCCACGCCCACTCCGGATCCGAGTCCGCCGACCCCGACACCCGAGCCGACACCGCCGGCGCCCGCGCCCGATCCCAGCCCGCCGGCGCCGACGCCCGACCCATCCCCGCTACCGCCTCGCCCCGGGCCTCAGATCTGACGCGTCTGCCGCCCCCTTAGGCGGCTCGCCGCCGCCGCGCCGGCTTTGTGCCCTATCTCACTTTTACTCCTGCCCCGGCGGGTACCGAAACCATAGGAACGGATCCCGTGTCACGCCCAACCCTCCCTCCCGGTCCACGCCTGCCCAGGCCGCTGCAGAGCACGGGTTTCTGGACGCGGCCGCTGGCCTTCCTGGAGCGCTCCCGCGGGCGCTACGGCCGTCGTTTCACGCTCCGGCTCCTGGGCTCGCCGCCGTTCGTGATCCTGTCGGATCCGGACGACATCCGGGAGGTGTTCACGGCGCCACCGGACGTCCTGCATCCGGGGGAGGGCGCTCGCGTCCTGGCGCCGGTGGTCGGCCAGAACTCCGTGATCCTGCTCGACGAGGGTGCGCATATGGAGCAGCGCAAGCTCATGTTGCCGGCGTTCCATGGTGAGCGGGTTGAGCGGCTGAACGACCTGGTGGCGACCGTGGCCGAGCGCGAGGTGTCCAGCTGGCCGGAGCAGACCGCGGTCGAGCTCCATCCCCTCCTGCAGCGCCTGACGCTCGAGGTCGTGCTGCGCGCCGTGTTCGGGCTCGACCCCGGCCCTCGCCTTGATGCGCTGCGCGAGCGTCTGTCGACCATGCTGGCCTTCGGCGATCGCTTCATCAGTCTGCTCCCGCCGCCGCCCGGCGGCCGGGCCGAGAAGATGCTCGAGCGCGTCGGGCCGTTCGCTTCGTTCGCACGCGTCCAGCGCGAGGCCGACGTGCTGCTGTTCGAGCTGATCGACGAGCGCCGCGCCGCCCGCGAGGGGGGCGATGACGTCCTCGCAATGCTGCTGGACGCCCGCCACGCCGACGGCGCGCCGATGGCCGACCAGGAGCTCCGCGACGAGTTGGTGACGCTGCTCGTGGCCGGGCACGAGACCACCGCGTCGTCTCTCGCGTGGGCGTTCGAGCGCCTCAGCCGGCATCCGGCGGCGCTCGGAGAGCTCGAGGCGGAGGTCCACGCGGGGGACGGCGACGCATACCTCACGGCCACGATCTACGAGACGCTCAGACGGCGGCCGGTCCTCCCGAACGTGGGCCCGCGCCTCGTGAAGGAGCCAGTCGAGATCGGCGGGTGGAGCTACCCGAAGGGCATCGGACTCGTGCCGAACGCCTATCTCGTGCACCACGATCCGAGCATCTATCCCGATCCGTACGCGTTCAGGCCCGAGCGCTTCCTCGGCCGTCAGCCCGGGACCTACACGTGGATCCCGTTCGGTGGCGGCCGGCGCCGCTGCCTCGGCGCGAGTTTCGCGATGCTCGAGATGAAGCTGGTGCTCCGCGCCGTGCTGCAGGCGCGCAAGGTTCGAACCCTCGCCGGCGCCTTCGAGCCATCGCGGCGGCGCAACATCACGATCACACCGGGAAGGGGCGGCGTCGCGTCGCTCCCGCGGCGCGCCTCGGTGCGGGCCCCAGCCACTCCGCCGGCAAGCCAGCCCGTGCCCGACGTGGTCTAGCTCCCGGCGCTAATCAGCGCGCCCCACCAACTCGATCCGATTGCCCCACGGATCGGTGGTGTGGAACCGACGCGTGCCCGGGATCGCATCGTCCCATTGCACCGGGCAGCCATCCTCGGCGAGCCGTGCCGCCAGCCGGTCGAGGTCGGCCCCGGCGACGGCGAGCGCCGGGTGCGCCTTCCTCGCCGGCGCGAACTGCTCGGCGATGCCGACGTGGAGTTGATGAGCGCCGCAGGCAAACCACGCGCCGCCCCGCGCGCGCAGCCCGGCCGGCTTGGTCAGCTCGGGTAGGCCGAGAAGGTCTCCGTAGAACCGCTTGGCCTCCGCCTCGCTACCGGGCGGGGCGGCCACTTGTACGTGGTCGATACCGAGCATCTCGACCGGTTCGCTATGCCGGCGCGCGCCCGAGACATTGGCGGCTCCCATGTGCCGCATCATGGCATGGCCTCACCCCTGACCGGCTCGGCGAGCGGGGCGCACAGCTTCGTCGGCTCGTCCGAGCGCCCGATGGTCCGGCGCAGCTGAACGAACGCGATCGCGCCGAGGATGGCCGGAATGCCGAGCTGGAAGGTCCGGTACGCGACGACTGCGGCGGCCGTCTGCGAAAGCGGGGCCCCATAAAGGACCATCGCGCCGATCAGACCGCCGTCGGTGCCGCCGATGCCGCCGGGCACCGGTATCAGCCCTCCCAGCTGGCCGATCACGTAGCCGAACACGAGCGCTCCGAACGGTGGCGTCGATCCGAACGCCGCGAATGCCGCCGCGAACGCCCCGATGTCGAACGCGAGGTACCCGATCGCTCCGAGGATGACCCTGATGTGCCGCGGGCTCAGCAGCGCGCCGGTGTCCCGGATCCCGTCGGCCAGCGACACCAGCGCTGCGTTCAGAGCGCGCGCGGGTCGCGACCGAGGGTGTCGGGGACGGATGTGCTCAACCACCAGCGGCAGCAGGACGGCGAACACCATGGATCCGATCGCGAGCACCGTGAACACCACCGTCGGCACGGACGGCGCATGGCCGGGGAGGATGTGGAACGCCAACAACGGTCCGATCACCGCGGCGCACAGGAAGTTAGGTGCGCTCGTGATCACGAAGAACGCAACGCTTCGCCTGGCGATGTACTCGGTGGACATACCGCCGCGTCGGAGCGCCCAGGCACCGAGCGCCAGTCCTCCCGCCCCACCCGTTGGCAGCAGCACGTTTGTCGCCTGCTCGGCCATCCCCAGCCGGTAGCTGAACCCCCACCCGAGCCGCGGGCAGAAGACGTCGCGAAAAGCCAGAATGTTCGACAGGCACGAGCACAGCTTCAGCAGGCCGGCCAGAACGATGAACGCCACGTCGGCCTGGGCGAACCGGTGGCGGAGCGTTCCCAGCCCGGGCAGCGCGCTGATCGCCACCGCGACCACGGCGCCGAGCAGCGCCAGCTCGACCAGGCGACGGACGATATGCCGCGGGCTGAGTTCATCGGGCATGTCGCCCGAGGCGTCCGCTTCCGGCTTCGGTTGCTTGCGCTCAGAGGTCATTTTGCGGTCGGTACCCGCGCGCAAGTGCACCAACCGGCGCGTGCGCGCGTCCGGACACATGAAGTCTGGCAATGGCGCTAGCTTCTGACCGTGCCCGACACCGATCCCAAGACCGAGGAGCTGAAGCTGACCCAGCTCGAGCGTGAGCGCGCCGAGCGCGAGCGCGCCGAGAGCTCGCCCGAGGAGGACGAGGCCTTCCAGCACGAGCGGCGGGCCGAAAAGGCGCGCTACCTGGCCGACAAGCTCGAGCAGCGAGCCGAGTCAGAGCGCCGGCAGGACGAGTAGCCGCCGTCTACCGGCTCAATCCGACCGGAGGTCCATCCTCCGGTCGTGACCAAGGAGCGGCAGCTCGTCGCACATCTCGGTCAGGCGCGACACCGTCCGTTCTGTGATCTGTTCGCACAGGGCCTCCCGGTCGAGGATGTTCGTGGTGATCACGACCGATCGCTGGTCCTCGTATCGGGCGTTGACGATCGAATAGAGCTCCTCGAGGACCCAGTCCGTGGTCCGCTCGGCGCCGACATCATCGACGTGCAGCAGGTCCACCGCGGTCAGACGATCGAGCAGGTCCACGTGAGAGCGGTCGGGCCGGTGGGTCTCCCGGATCTCGTTGAGCAGGCGGGGCAGCGAGTAGATCGCCACCGAGCGTCCGGCCTCGAGCGCCGCCTTCGAAACGAGCATGGCCAGCGTGGTCTTTCCGGTGCCGACCGGGCCCATGAACCACAGCCCGCGCCCGGCGTCCAGGCGCTCGTCGATCGCGCCGGCGAACCGGCGGGTAGCCGCAACCACGGCGGGGTCGATCTCGGTGACCGGATAGCGGTCGAAGGCCGCGTCGCGGTAACGGCGCGGGATCACCGCCGACAGGCTGCGCGCCTTGCGCTGGGCGATGATCTGGCGCCGGCAGCGGCAGTCGTACGCGGTG
>Ga0335073_10003003_pt1 | contig 23361 bp, 18 predicted proteins | sample Lox_Sample_22_FD_207093 | JGI IMG/M metagenome (GOLD analysis project Ga0335073, IMG submission 207093) | Soil microbial communities from Loxahatchee National Wildlife Refuge, Florida, United States - Lox_Sample_2.2 | ecosystem: Environmental > Terrestrial > Soil > Wetlands | place: USA... | reverse complement strand
TGTGAGCCGCATCAAGCGCGACATCAAGACCGTGGAGATCCGCGTGAAGGTGCCCAATCCCAACGGAAAGCTGGCGCTGGGCATGACGGCGTGGGTAATGCTGCCGGTGCCGGTGCTGCCGCCGCCGCCGACGTCCACCTCCAAGGATTAAGCATGCGCGCGCACCCTGTACCCGCCAGTGATCAGGCGATTTCGGTGGAAGGCATCAGCAAACGGTTCGGCGCCCTGGTGGCGGTCGACAACGTCAGCTTCCGCGTGCCGGCCGGCGAGATCTTCGGGCTGCTGGGCCCCAACGGGGCCGGCAAGAGCACGCTCATCCGCATGCTGACCACGCTGGTGCCGCCCACCAGCGGAACGGCGGTTGTCGCCGGTTACGATATCGTCCACGATCCCAATTCCGTGCGTACCCGCATCGGGGTGATTCCGCAGAATATGACGAGCGACCCGGAGTTGACGTGCGCCGAGAACCTGGGAATCCACGCGCGGCTTTACGGCATGACGGGAGAGCGGCGCCGGCAGCGCACCGAAGAATTACTGGAAGCTGTCAACCTGAGCGACCGCGCCAACGCCTTGGCGGCGACGCTTTCGGGCGGCATGCGGCGGCGCCTGGAGATCGCGCGCGGGCTGGTGCACGATCCGCAGATTCTGTTCCTGGACGAGCCCACCACCGGCCTCGACCCGGTTTCGCGCATTTCGGTATGGGAGATGATTTCGCACCTGCGCGCGCAACAGGGGCGCACGTTGTTCCTGACCACGCATTACATGGATGAAGCCGACCGGTTGTGCGACCGTGTGGCCATCGTGGACAAGGGCCGCATCGTGGCGCTGGATACGCCGGTGGCGCTGAAAGCCTCGGTGCCCGGCGCCAGCCGCATCGAACTGCAATTCGATCGCGATCTGCCCGGGGGAGCGGCGGAGCTGGAACGGTTGCCGGCGGCGAAATCGGTGCGCGCGCTGGGATCGGCGACGTACCGCATTTCGAGCGATCGCGGCCCGGCTTCGGCGCAGGAACTGGTGGAATTGGCGCGTAGCCGCAATCTGGAGTTGAAAAGCCTGTCGGTGCAATCCACCAGCCTGGACGACGTGTTCTTGCACTACACCGGCCACGCGCTGGCGGAAATGCCGGAGAACGAGGCGTCCGCGAACCGGCGGCGGAAAGGCGGTCACTGATGAAGCGGGCTCTGGCCCTGGTGGAACGCGACATGCGCAAGTTCCGGCGCAGTCCGGCGCTGCTGTTCGCGTCGCTGGTGATGCCGCTGGTGCAGTTGGTAATCCTGGGCAACGCGTTCGGCGGCAACATCAAGAATGTCTGGCTGGGGGTTGTCAACCTGGATCACGGACCGAAATCGGTGGACGTGCTGGAGCGCGTCCGCGCTGTGGGCGCCAACGCGCGGACCTTTCTGCCGACGGACTACGACGACGAAGGCGCCGCCGTCCGCGACCTGCGCAAGGGCGTGCTGAGCGGCGTGCTGATCATTCCTCGCCACTATTCGCGCGACCTGCTGGAACAGCACCAGCCGCACCTGGCCCTGATCACCGACAACACCGACCGCTCGGTAGCCGGCGCCGTGGGCGAGCAGATGTCCACGCTCGTGGCGTCCATCAACGCGCCGCAGGTGACGCCGCGCGAAGCTTCGCAGGCCGCGCTCGACGTGGTGGAAGTTTATCCCTACGTCGATTACATCAAATACCTGCTGCCCGGCTCGGTGGCGCTGGCCATTTTCATGACGGCCATGATCGGCGGCGGGCTGCTATTCATCGACGACAAGGCGCGGGGGTTGCACGAAGGCTACATGGTGACGCCTATCACCAAGTGGGAGCTGATCGTGGGCTTCAACCTTTCGGGCGTGATCAAGGCGGCGCTGGCGGGAGAGACCGTGTTGGTGCTGGGCGCCGTGGTGGCGCGCGTGCCCAATTTCTTCCAGCCGATGCGCGTGTTGGAGCTGACCTTCATGGTGATTCTTACGTCCATCGCGCTCATCGGCCTGATGTTCTTCATCATGGCGCGGATCAGCGATCCGCTGGTGCCGCGCGCGATTTTCGGGGTGCTGAATACGCTGCTGTTTTTCCCCTCCGGCGCCATCTATCCCATCGCCGGCTTCCCCAAATGGCTGCGCGTGATGTCGCAGTGCGACCCCTTCACCTATGCGGTGCATGCCTTCCGCACGCTGCTGCTCAAGGACGTCGGCATCACCGCCGTCACCACCGATATCGTCGCGCTGCTGCTGACTTCGGCGGTGGTGCTGGCCGGAGCCACATCACTGTTCCGGCGGACGTTGTAGCCATGGCGGGCGCGCGAAAATCCTCGGCGGCGAAAGTGGTGGCGCGGCTGGAGCCGGAAGCGCCGGGATTGTGGTTTTGCAACTGGAAGATCTGGCTGGAAGCGCGGCGCCGGCTCGACCGGGCGTTGGCGCCGCTGGGGCTGCGGTCGCGCGACTTCTGGCTACTGGCGATCGCCGGCGCGGGCAATGTCTCCCAGCACGAGATCGCCGAGGTCTGCGGCCTGGATCCCAGCTCGCTGGTGGCGGTGCTGGATGGCCTGGAGCGGCGGGGCTGGCTGCGGCGGCAGCGCAATCCGCGGGACCGGCGCATGCAATGGGTGCAGCGGACGGAGGCGGGGGACCGGTTGTTCCATCGCGCGTTGCCGCGGGCGCAGCGCGCCGAAGCGCAACAACTGGCGGTGCTTTCCGAAGCTCATCAGAGGCACCTGGTGGCCGCGATGCGGAAATTGGTGGTGAGTTCGAAATGACGGGAAACCCTATGCGACGAATCGGCTGGGTGGTATTCAGTACTGTTCTGGCGGCGGCCGCGCAGGCGCAGCCGCAAACGGGCGGAGGTTCCGCCGGGAGCGAGGCGGGCGCGGTCACACTTCCGGCGTCGGGCCGCAACAACCAGGGCGGTTCGGTGGGAGTCGCCGAACAGCCCGTGGCCGGCACCACCGCCAGCGTCAACACGCTCAATCCCAACGTGCAGATTTCCGGACCCTACTCCGGCAGCGCGCGCAGCACCGTGGCCATGCCGTTTTCCGGGAAACTCTCGTTCGAGGACGCGCTGAAGCGCGGCCTGGCCTACAATCTGGGCGCGGTGGGCCTGACGCAGACTGTGCGGCAGAACAGCGCGCAGGTAACGGTGGCGCGCGCCGCGCTGCTGCCCAATATCTCGGGCAGCCTGGCCGAGACGGTGGAGCAGGTGGACCTGGCGGCGCTCGGGCTGCGCATCAGCTCCCCCTTTCCGGGCGTCCGCATTCCCACCGTCGCCGGGCCGTTCAACTATTTCGCCCTGCAGGCATCGCTCAGCCAGACGGTGGCCAACCTGACGGCGCTCAACAACTATCGCGCGGCGCGCGCCACCGCCCGCGCGAGTCAGTACAGCCTGGAGGACGCGCGCGACCTGGTGACGCTGGCGGTGGGTGGATCCTATCTGCAAGTGTTGGCGGCCGAAGCCCGGCTGGAAGCCGCACAGGCGCAGTTGGAGACCGCCAACGCGGTGCTGCACCAATCCGCGGAGCAATCGCGCGAGGGCGTGCTGGCGCAACTCAACGTGGACCAGAACCAGGTGAGGTCGCTCAGTCAGGAGCAGCAATTGATTACGCTGCGCAACGATCTGGCGAAACAGAAGATCAATCTGGCGCGGCTGGCGGGCCTCGCGCCCACTCCCGACTACCAGCTCACCGACAGCTTTCCCTTCAGCCCGGCGCCGGTCCGCACGGTGGACGAAGCGCTATCGATAGCGATGTCACAGCGGGGCGATCTGAAGGCCGCGCAGGCCCACGTGGAAGCCGCGCGGAAGGCGCTCGCGGCGGCCCGCGCGGAGCGATTGCCGTCGCTTTCGGTCAGCGGCGATTACGAAGTGATCGGCACCAACCCGTCGCAATCCCATGGCGCGTTCACCGCGGTCGGAACGCTCAGCATTCCGGTGTGGCAAGGCGGGCGCGTGGCGGGCGACGTCGCGCAGGCGGAAGCGGTACTGGCGCAGCGGCAGGCGGAACTCGAAGACACGCGCTCCGAAATCGAAGGCGAGATCCGCCAGGTGTATCTCGACCTGGCCTCCGCCTCCGGACAGGTGGAGGTAGCGCGGAAGAATCTGCAGGTGGCGCAGGAAACGCTCGATATGACGCGGCAGCGCATGGAAGCCGGCATCATCAACACGGTGGAAGTCGTGCAGGCGCAGTTGACGGTTGCCAACGCGCAACTGGATCTGATCAACAGCGTGTTCGCTCACAACCTGGCGAAGCTGAGCCTGGCGCGGGCGCTGGGCCGCGCGGGGGAGCATCTGCCGAGTCTGCTAAAAGCTGAGGCGGCGAAGGGACAGTGAGCGCTCCCTCCGGCCACTCCCCTGGCCGGCTACTGCACCATCACGACTTCCGGGGCGCTGCCACCACAAAATACGGACACCCCGCCAGATCCGCCGGAAATCCCGGGTATAGCCACGCCCGGTCCGGCGCCGACTTCAGCTCGAAGTAATACTGCAGCCCGTACGGCGAATCGGTGTACTCCGCGGGAATAGCACCCACGTAGGCCGATCCCTTGCGCGCCATCGCCGCCGTCACCCACCGCTCCGCCTGATTGACGTGCCGGTAATACAGCCGCGCGGAAGCCACTGCCGGACCCGCGAGTTCGAGCGTCAGCGCCTGCTTTCGCTGGAACCGGTCGGGCGCGCTATGGCGCATGGCAGCGGCCGGCCGGTCCGGCTTCGAAGTCGCCACCACGATCGCTGCCTTCACTTTCGGATCGGTGGAAACAGTCGACGCCGGCAGGCGCTTCTCGAGCAGCGCGATATCCGCGTCGATGGCCGGCAGGCGGTCCGTCCAATGGCCGTGCAGCCAGGGCAGTTCACCCACCCTGATGTCCGCGACGTAGATGCCCCTCGCCCTTTCGGCGGCCGCGGCCCACGCGGCTCGGCCGGCGCGATACAGCCGGATAGCCGCCTCCAGGGCGCGCCGGTCGCCGGTGCGCTCGTGAATTGCGTACAGCACGCCCGCCCGGAATTTGGCGGCGAAGAATTTTCCCAGCCCGGCCATGATGGCCATGTCGTAACCTTCGCGCCGCATCAGAATCGGCTGCGCCTCTCCGGCCAGGTCCTCCAGCCACTGCGCCACCTCCACCGGCGAGTACTTGCCGCCGCGTTCGCCCGCCAGCAGCTCCGCGGCAAAATCGTTGATGCGCGAAAAAAGCTGCGGATCGAGCGCGCCGACGTTTCCGAACGTCCTGGGCGAGGGCGTGTCGGTATATTCCGTGCGCGCCGGTTCCACCAACGACTGGTTGGTGTATAGCTCCGGCCAGTAGTTGTTGTTGGCGGCCGAAGGCATGTGCGCCATGGTAATGATCGGCAAAATGCGGCTGGCCGCGGCCAGCGACGGATCGATCTCCACCTTGGCGCCGGGGTCGTAGAGCTTCGCTCCCCAGACGCGATAGGTGTCGAGGTACTTCTCCCAGTCGTAGCGGGGCCGCAGCGACTCCATGGCATAAGCGCAACGGCTGGCTGGACCGTTGGGCGGCGTGCCCGATCCGCGCCGTCCTTTGAACGACAGCGGCTCCATGATTTCGACGCCGATCCCACCGCCGAATTGGAAAGCCCGCGAACAGGCGGCGGCGAAAACCGGATCGGCCCACAGCAGTAGGCGTTGCGTGCCCGGCCAGACGCGCCAGAGGATCTCGAAACGCCGGTCGTCCCGCAACAGATCGGCATAGCCATACCGGGTAAAACTGCGCGAACCCGCGCTCAAGGCCATGAGCCCCGAATCGTTATGGCCGGCCTTGGGAATTTCCGGATCGCGTATGTCGGCCTGGTGGTAGGGCATGCCCATGTGCTCGGCCCAGGCCTTCAGGGACACATTGACCGGCATGCCCGTTGCCAGCGCCAGGTCGATCATGTGCTGGTCGATGCCCTTGGCGTGCAGATCCATGCCCACCTTGCGCCCGCAGCGCTTCACACCGTCGAAGACCGTGCTCCAGAAATCATAGCTGCCCTCGGCCACGCCGCTCTCTCCGTGGATGCGCAGGGTGACGCCGGTGATGGAGGGACAGGCGCGCAGGAGCGCGGCCAGAGCGTCGCGGCAATACGGGCCGTGGCTCTCCTTGTCTAAGCCTTCGATGGTGTAATTGGCGTGCGGACTGTTTTCCCACTGGTAGCCGTGCATCCAGAGCCCCAACTGAAATTCCAGACCGTGCGCCGCCGCCTGCTGGCCGATATAGCGCAGCGTCTCCAGATTGCGGTCGCGTTCCGCGTCCGGAAGGTTCACGGCCCGTACGTTGTAGCCCGGCACCGTCAGGAGGAATGGATATGCGAACAGAAAATAGGCGTCGGTCACCTGCCGCAGGAAATCGTAGCCCAGGCCGAGGCTCAGGTTGAAGCGGTTGAAGCGGTTCTCCGCGAGCATCGCGAAATACTGGGGCCACATCTCGCGGTCGTAGAACCACGGCTTGTCCTCGACGTCGCTGGTGAATAGCCGCTGTATGCCGCGAACCTGGTTCGCCGCACGATCTCCGGCCGATTGCGGCAATGCAGGCATGGCAGCCGCCGCGCCCGTGGCAACAAGAAATTCGCGTCGGTTCACAAGTGGATTTTACTGCATCCGCGGCGCAGGCACTCATGCCTGCCGCGCCGGGACTCTTCCCGGCGCTCGGAGCCGCCCTGTAGCACGGAACCGTCGTCTATAATCCCCTTGACTCTTACCTTAGGTCAGACCCGACCCTGTACAGGAGGGCAGATTGAATCCGCGCTATAACATCCGCAAATTCGCCGAACTGGCCGGCGTAACCGTTAAAGCCCTGCACCACTACGACCGGCTCGGCCTGTTGAAGCCGGCGCGCACCCATTCCGGCTACCGTGTCTACTGCGAGCGCGATCTCGAAATCCTCGAACAAATTGTGGCGCTCAAATTTCTCGGACTTCCGCTCAAGGAAATCGGCGCGGTCTTGAAACGCCCCGCCATGAAATCGCAGCACACCTTCCAGATGCAGCGCCGCGCGCTGGAGGACCGTCAGGAGCAGCTCGGCCGCGCCATTCGCGCCATCCAGGCCGCCGAGGAGGCCATCGCCTCCGGCCGCTCCACCGACCACGCCCTGCTCAAGAGCATCATCGAGGCCATCGACATGCAAGACGATATCTCCGCCATGAAGAAGTACTACAGCAAGGAGTCCTGGGAGCAGCACCGCCGCTATTATGAAGACGGCCCGTCGGCGGAGTGGCGCGCGCTCTATGCCGACGCCCGCAAAATGTTGAATGAAGATCCGGCGTGCGCCGAAGCCCAGGCCCTGGTCTATCGATGGTACGACCTCAGCCGCCGCGCCCACTCGGGCGATCCCGACGTGCAAACCGACTCCATCGCCGCCTGGATGGATCGAGCCAATTGGCCCGACGCGATGAAACAGCGCGCCGCCGAGCTCGGAATGGAAGAGGTGCTCGAGTTCATCAAGCGCGCCGAAATGGCGCCGCGCAAAGCCTGCTTCGACGAGCCGACCTGGACCAAGCTGATGGAACTGCGTAACGGCCCCGATTCCGAACGGGCCCAACAGTTGCGCGATCGCGTGCAGCTGTTCCGCGATCTCGAAGCCGCGCTTGGCGAAAACCCCGCCGGGCCGGTTGCGCAGGAACTCGTCCGGCGACGCAATTCGCAGCTCGAAACAATCTGCGGCGGCGATCCCCAAATCATCGACCTTATGAACAAAGGTTGGGCGCAGCGGCGCAACTGGCCCGAATCGATGCGCTGGCGCATCGAGGATATTCACCAAATAAGTTACCAGCGCTTCGAGAAGGCAGCCGATTTCCTGGACCGGGCCATTGCCGCCTCGCAGAAACAGGAAACCAAAATCACAGGGACACAGCCGTCGCCGCTCACGCCGAAGACGAGATTGCTCGAAGAATTCGAGGAGGAGATGGCCGCCACGCGCAACATGCTGGCCGCCGTCCCCGATGACAAATTCGCCTGGCGCCCCCAGGAAAAGGCCTTCACGCTCGGCCGTCTGGCCAATCATGTCTCCATGATGCCGGGAGCAGTCGCTCTGTACCTCCGGCGCACGGGCGCCTTGCCTGCCGAGGCCCCTACGCGCGCCGATCTTCTGGATTTATTCGACCGCGGCGTCGCGGCCTGCCGCGAGCAGTTCGAAGCCCTGACCGACGAACGCCTGGCCGGCAATATACTCGTGATGCCGGGAGTCGAAAAGCCCGTCTGGAAAGTCCTCCGCGGCCGTGGATTCATGAACCACCTGATCCACCACCGAGGCCAGCTCAGCGTATATCTGCGGATACTCGGCGCGACGGTTCCGGGAATGTACGGCCCCTCCGCCGACGAAAAGTAGTCGGAAATTGTGGAGCAGGCTGGCGGCCTGCTGCCCTCACTGCGCCTCGAACAGCTTCGCCGCCGCGGCGCTCGCCGCCGCCGGCTTATACACATTTCCGTCGAATTGGTACTCGATCTGGTATGTCTTCGTCGCCGGCCCGGCCATCTTCCCGTCGATACAAGCCTGCCAGTCGCCCGCTTTCATCAGCTTCTTCCCGTAACTCGCCGTCACCGAAATCACCGGCAATCCGCTGATCTTCCTGCTCAGAAACTCCACTTTGTCGAGGCTCGCCGACACTACCGGCTCTGGATTCGCGCTGTCCATCCCTCCGCACGCCCCCATGGAATCTTCCGCGCGGAAAAAATAGTCGGCCTCCTGGGACGGATCCTTGGCGTGAAGATCCATCAGAAACAGCGACATCGCGTTGATGCCCTGTCCCGTCCATCCGCCGGTGCAGACCAGCAGATCGTGGCCGTCCGGGGCGGCGACTTTGTGGCATTCGTCCGTCATCACCCCGGACTTGTACCACCGCTTCGTCCACCGCCCGCCCTGCCGGGTCAACAGCACCGTCCCGCCGAAATTCGCTGCGTGCGGTTCGCAGCCCGCCATGGCCAGGGCCGCGTCATCGCTGGTGGCCGACAGGAAATGGCCCCGTGTCACCGCCGACACCCACCAGCCATCCGGCTCGGTCGTGCCCGCAAATCCCGTCTCTTCCGGACACGCGCCCTTGCACGAGATTCCCTTTCCGGCCATCACATTCCCCGGACAGACTGCCTGCAACATCTCCGCCGCTCCCGCCGCTGCTGCCGGCTGGCCGTCGGATGTAAGAATTGATGTCGCAGCCGGTTTGTTCTGCGCTCCCGCAATCGCTGCCGCGGCCAATAGCCAAACCCAGACTCTCATAAGTCCTCCATCCACTCCGTCAATTCCCGAGGCAGCGGCGACTCCACCACCACCTCTTCGTTCGTACTCGGCTGCCGGAACCGGATACGATGCGCGTGCAAAAAAAATCGCCCCAGCGCCGGCCTGCCTTCCACTTTCGATGGTGCTCCATACAGCGTGTCGCCCGCCACCGGATGTCCCACGCTGGATAAATGCACGCGGATCTGGTGCGTCCGTCCCGTCCCGATGCGCACCTCCAGATACGTAAACCCGGCGAATCTCTCCAACACGCGCCATTCCGACCATGCCGCCCGCCCCGCGTCGAGCCGCGCCGTCATCCGCGTCCGGCGCAGCGGATCGCGCGCGATCGGCCTGTCGATCCTGCCGCTTTCCCCCTTCATCGTCCCGTGCACCAGCGCCAGGTAGATTTTCTCCACCTGCCGCGACGAAAACTGCGCCGCCAGGCGCCGGTGCGCCACGTCGTTCCGCGCCACCAGCAGGACGCCGCTGGTATACCGGTCGAGCCGGTGCACAATTCCCGGCCTCAAGTCTCCGCCCACGCCCGAAAGTCCGCCGAAGCGATGCAGCAGGGCGTTGACCAGCGTTCCCGAGTGTACTCCCGCGCCCGCGTGGACCGCCATCCCGGCCGGCTTATCGATCGCCACCACATCGTCGTCCTCGTAGAGAACCTCGATGGGGATCGCTTCCGGCGTCGCTCGCAGCGGAGGCGGATCCCCGGGAATCACCTGTATGGATTCGCCCGAACGCAGGGTGAGCGAAGGCCTTTTCGTCCGGCCATCCACCTCCACGCGTCCTTCCCGTATCCACTGCTGAATGCGCGAGCGGCTGAATTCCGGCAGGCGCTCGTGGATCATCTGATCCAGACGCTTGCCGCTGTCCTTAGTTTCTGCGAGAAAGCGAAAGACGGACATCTCTTGAGTTGGACGACGTTTCGCCCGGGGCGCGGGCACTCGCGCCTGCCGCATCGGCGCTCATGCCGATGCGCTCTTCTGTGATACTGGCTATATCAAGCGCCCAGATGAGTCTCGGCGCGGCAAGCAAGAGTGCTTGCGCCACGGCTCCGGCCGGTTTCTCAGGCATCCTTGCGAGCCTCTTGCGGCTGCCCGTGATTGTCCTGTTCGGCCTGCTCTTCCGCGCCTTCCGACGCCCGCGGCCGGCGGTCGTAAAACTGTACCCGGCAATACCGGCAATGCAGCAGACTGCCCCCGCCCATGCGCTCCAGCAAGTTGAAAATGCCGCCGTGCATGCGATCGATCTTGTCGCGCTCCTTCAATTTGGTCACGCGATAGGTCCCGCATTCCGGACAACGGCAGTACGGCCCGAATCGATGTTGCAGAATTCTGGGCACGTATTCTTCGGTATCGCAGCTCTTGCAATGATAAATTGCCGAGTATCGAAACCGCTCAAAAAACGTGCGATGCACCCGGCGCAACCGCGCCCCACACTGGCTGCACTTCAACATTCGCTAACGTTCTTATAGCGCAATTGCGCTGGACGTACAAGGCGCGTCACAATAAGAGGTACCTCTTCCGTTAACAGCCTCTATGTTGGACCGAATCACCGTGCATGGCGCGCGCCAGCACAATTTGAAGAATATCGATGTCGAGATACCCCGTAACTCGCTGACCGTGATTACCGGCCTCAGCGGTTCCGGGAAATCCTCGCTGGCCTTCGACACAATTTATGCCGAAGGCCAGCGCCGCTACGTGGAAACTCTCTCCACCTATGCCCGCCAGTTTCTCGACCAGATGGAACGGCCCGATGTCGATTCCATCGACGGCCTCAGCCCGGCCATCTCCATCGAACAGAAAACCACCAGCCGCAGCCCCCGCTCGACCGTCGGCACCATCACCGAAATTTACGACTATCTTCGCCTGCTCTATTCGTCCATCGGCGAACCGCATTGCCCGGTCTGTGGCAATCCCATCTCCCGGCAAACCACCGAGCATATACTTCAGCACGTTCTCGCCTTGAAGTCCGACGACCGCATCATGGTGATGGCGCCGATTGTCCGCGGCCGTAAAGGCGAATTCAAGAAGGATCTCGAAAAACTCGCCCGCCAGGGATTCGAACGCGCGCGTATCGATGGCGTCCTGCGTTCGCTCGACGAAGAGATTCCGCTTGATAAGCGCAAGAACCACACCATCGAAGTCGTGGTCGACCGGCTGTTGGTCAAGCCCGGCATCGAGAAGCGCCTGGAAGCCTCCATCGATATCGCCACCAAGCTGGCCGATGGGCTGGTGCTGGTCTCGGTGGTCAACGGTGAAGAGCGCTTGTATTCGCAGAAGCTGGCCTGCACGCAATGCGGAGCCAGCGTTCCGCAGCTCGAGCCGCGCTCCTTTTCGTTCAACAGCCCTTACGGCGCCTGCGAAACCTGCCACGGCCTGGGCTGCACCTGGAGCTTCGACCCCGTCAAAGTCATCGCCGATCCCTCCAAGCCGCTGCTCGACGGCGGCCTCGGCCCGGGCGCGAGTTCCTGGGTGGTGCAAAGCCAGTTGCAGTCGCTGGCCAAAAAGAATCGCATCAATCTCGACAAACCGTTCGAGGATCTGCCGAAGAAATCGCGCGACATCCTCTGGGAGGGCGCCGGCGGCGATAAAGGCATCCTCGCCGTCCTCAACGAACTCTACGAAACCTATGGCGACGGCTATCGCGAATGGCTCACCGAGTACATGTCGCCCGCTGAATGCCAGGCCTGCCACGGCTTGCGGCTGCGCCCATCGAGCCTCGCCGTGCGCGTAAAGAATTTCTCGATCGCCGAGTTCACCTCGCTGCCGTTAGCGCGCGCGCTGGTCACGGTCCGCAACTGGGAGCTTAATCCGCGCGAGACGCAGATCGCCGGCCGCGTCGTCGACGAAATCCGCCGCCGTCTGGAATTCCTCTCCGCCGTTGGGCTCGATTATCTGAGCCTCGAGCGCTCCGCGGCCACGCTGTCCGGCGGCGAAGCGCAGCGCATTCGCCTGGCCACGCAGATCGGCTCCAAGCTGCGCGGCGTCCTTTACGTCCTGGACGAGCCGTCCATCGGACTGCACCCGCGCGATAACAGCCGCCTGCTCGACACCCTCACCCATCTCCGCGACATGGGCAACACGGTGCTCGTGGTCGAGCACGACGAAGAGACCATCAACCGCGCCGATTACGTCGTCGATCTGGGACCCGGCGCCGGACGCCTGGGCGGCGCTCTGGTCGCTTCGGGAGAGCCGGAACAGATTGCGGCCAATCCGGACTCGCTCACCGGCCAGTATCTTTCCGGCGTGCAATCCATTCCCGTGCCCGCCGCTCGGCGTAAGCCCAACGGAAAAAGCCTGGTGATTCGCGGCGCCCGCCAGCACAACCTGAAAGACGTCGATGTGGCAATTCCACTGGGCCTGTTGACCGTCGTCACCGGCGTCTCCGGCAGCGGCAAATCCACGCTCGTCAACGAAATTCTCTACCGCTCGCTGGCCAAAGAAGTCTACGGCTCGCACGAAACGCCCGGCGCGCACGATTCCATCGAGGGCATCGACAACCTCGACAAGGTCATCCGCATCGACCAGGCCCCCATCGGCCGCACGCCGCGGTCCAATCCCTCCACCTACACAGGGCTTTTTACCCTCATCCGCGATCTCTACGCCATGCTGCCGGAATCGCGCGAGCGCGGCTACAAGCCCGGCCGCTTCAGCTTCAACGTCAAGGGCGGACGCTGCGAAGCCTGCCAGGGCGACGGTCTGAAGCGCATCGAAATGAACTTTCTCCCGGATGTCTACGTAACCTGTGACGTGTGCCGCGGCCGCCGCTATAACCGCGAAACCCTCCAGGTGAAGTACAAAGGCAAGTCCATCGCCGATCTCCTCGACACTACCGTGGAAGAAGCGCTGCCCACAATGGAGAATCTGCCGCAAATCCGCGCCAAGCTGCAAACGCTCTACGATGTCGGACTGGGGTACGTGCACCTTGGCCAGTCGTCCACCACTCTTTCGGGCGGCGAAGCCCAGCGCATCAAGCTGGCCAAGGAACTCAGCAAGCGCCAGACGGGCCGCACATTTTATTTGCTCGACGAGCCGACCACCGGCCTGCATTTCGACGACGTCCGCAAACTTCTCGACGTCCTGACGCGGCTGGTCGAACTCGGCAACACCGTGGTTGTGATCGAGCACAACGTGGATGTGATGAAGACCGCCGATTGGATCATCGATCTCGGCCCTGATGGCGGCGAATACGGCGGCCGCATCGTCGCCGAAGGCACTCCCGAGCAGGTGGCCAAATCGAAAAAGAGCTACACCGCCGAGGCGCTTCGCAAAACCCTGGCCGTCTCACCCAAATTCAGATCCGCGGGGCAACCGGCATGATGCGTTTATGTGGGGCAGACTGGCAGCCTGCGGCGGACTGGCAGTCCGCCTTTCCGCCCGCGGTACGGCGTCGAATTTCGCGGCTGATGCGCTTCGTCGCACCAACTTCGTGCCTGCGCGGTGACGAGATGCACCCGAGCCTGGTACCGTGGCCTCCCAGGCGGATTGAAAATCCGCCGCAGGTTGGAAACCTGCCCCACATCGCCTACCTCCCATGACCCGCTATAACCTCCAACCCCTCGACTTCGAGCGCCTGCACACCGTCAGCCTCCACGCCCGCGGCGGCAAGGTGAAAACCGCCGATTTCGCCGTCCCCTATCATCGCGGCGCCGGCGTCCGCGGCCTCATCGATTCCCTGCCCCACATCCTCGCCGCCGACAGCTTCCGCGCCGTCATCGACGCCATCTACGCCGCCCGGCGCAACCATCGCGCCATCCTCTGGGGGCTGGGCGGCCACGTCATCAAGTGCGGCCTCGCGCCCGTCCTCATCGACCTCATGCGCCGCGGATTCTCCACCGCCTTCGCCATGAACGGCTCGGCCTCCATCCACGATTTCGAAATCGCCCTCGCCGGCCACACCTCCGAGGACGTGGAAGCCGTCCTCCCCGATGGCCGCTTCGGCGCCGCCGAGGAAACCGGCCGCGAGATGAACCGCGCCATTTCCGCCGGCGCCGCTGAAGGTCTCGGCATGGGGGAAGCGCTCGGCCGATTTCTCGATCTTGCCGCGCCCCCCGAGCGCGCTCCCAACAGCCTGCTGGTGGAGGCCTACCGCAATTCCACTCCCGTCACCGTCCACGTCGCCATCGGCACCGACACACCTCACACCCATCCCGCCGCCGACGGCGCCGCTATCGGCAGCACCTCGCTCCGCGATTTCCGTCTTTTTGCCGCTTACGTGAAAGATCTCGACTCCGGCGGCGTCTATCTCAACGTCGGCTCCGCTGTCGTCATGCCCGAGGTCTTTCTCAAAGCCGTTTCGGCAGTCCGCAACCTCGGCCATCCCCTGTCCGGCTTTGTCACCGCGAATTTCGATTTTCTGCAGCACTACCGGCCGCGGGTCAATGTGGTCGAGCGGCCGCACGCCCAATCGTCCGGCAAGGGCTACGCCATCACCGGCCACCACGAGCTCACCATCCCTCTGTTGGCCGCGGCGCTGATCGAACGAGATGAGTGACGCCGGCCCCATCCACGGAGAAGAACCGCGTCCTCTGCCGCCGGAACTGCCGGAGCAGCCGGGCGCGCCCGAGCCGATGCAGGCGCCCCAGCCCCAGCAGCCGGACTCCGCACCGGAAGTCTTCTGGGGCTATATCGACCTCTGCCTGTTCGTCTTCTTCTTTCTCGTGGGCCTGATTGGTGGCTCGGCCGTACTGGTGATCGAAAAGGTGGTGTTTCATTTCAAGGAAGCTCCGGTCGCCGCCCTGCTTCCCGCCCAACTCGTCACTTATGCCATCCTGTTCGGTGGGTTGAAGGCCGTCTTCCGCTACGGCCACGACCGGCCTTTTTGGCGGTCGCTGGGCTGGACTCCGCTGCCTATTGCGCCAACGCGCGTGGTCCTCGCCGGCATCGGCGCGGCATTCGCCGTGGTGATTTCCGGTGGCATCATGCGCCTTCCCGAAGGCCCGAATCCGATGAAGGACCTGGTGCTGCAGGGCGGCATCTCCCTCGTCTTGTTGGCCGCATTCGGGGTCTTTCTGGCGCCGCTCTGCGAGGAATTGGCTTTTCGCGGATTCATCCAGCCCTTGCTCGTCCGCAGTCTGGGCGCGGCGCCCGGCATTCTGATCTCCGCCGTCGCTTTTGGCCTGCTCCACTATCAGGAGTACGGCAATTCCTGGAAGCACGCCGTGCTCATTTCGGGGGCGGGCGCGGCCTTCGGCGTCATGCGGCACTTCACGCGCTCCACCAAAGCTGCGGTCCTCATGCATGCCGCATACAATGGCATTTTGTTTCTCTTGCTGGCGGTCGGACTCGCGGCGGAAAGGAACCTGCATCATTAAATGGTGGAAACGATTCAGTGGGTCGACGATGCCGTCGTCATGATCGATCAGACCCGCCTCCCGATCGAGGAGACTTTCGTCACCTGCCGCACCTATCAGGAAGTCGCCACGGCCATCCGCGACATGATCATTCGCGGCGCTCCCGCCATCGGCGTCGCCGCCGCCATGGGTGTGGCGCTCGGCGCTCTCCACGCCAACGAGCCCTCGTTCGATTCCGAAATGGAGACGGTCTGCTCTACCCTCGCGGCTACCCGGCCCACCGCGGTGAACCTCTTCTGGGCCATCGACCGAATGCAGGGCCTCTACCGGTCGCTCCACGGAAAGCCGGTGGCTGAAATCCGCGCCCGCCTCGTCGAAGAGGCCAGGCTGATGCGCGAGGAAGATATCGCCATTTGCCGCGCCATCGGACGCCACGGAGCGTCGCTGGTCCCCGACGGAAAGACCGTGCTCACGCACTGCAACGCCGGAGCGCTGGCCACCGCAGGCTATGGCACCGCGCTCGGTGTCATCCGCGCCGCCGTCGAAGGCGGCAAGCACATAGACGTCTTCGCCGACGAAACCCGGCCGTTTCTGCAGGGCGCGCGCCTGACCGTTTGGGAATTGCAGCAGGATGCCATCCCCGTCACTCTCATCACCGACAACATGGCCGGCCACTTTTTGAAATCCGGCCGCATCGGGTGCGTGGTGGTCGGAGCCGACCGCATCGCCGCCAATGGCGACGTCGCCAACAAGGTCGGGACCTATTCCGTCGCGGTGCTGGCGAAAGAGAACGGCGTGCCCTTTTTCGTGGCCGCCCCTATCTCCACGCTCGATCTCTCGCTCGCTTCCGGCAGCCAGATCCCCATCGAGCAGCGTCCCGCGGCTGAGGTGACCCACATGTTCGGCCACCAGGTCGCGCCCGATGCGACCACCGTCCAAAACCCGGCTTTCGACGTCACCCCCGCGCGCTACGTCAGCGCCATCATCACCGAGCGCGGCGTCGCGCAGGCACCTTTTGAAGACTCGCTAAAGAAGCTGGCAGAGTCGTAGACAGGCTGCCAGCCTAAGGCCGCATTGTTTCCCATATGGAGGCGGTCCGTGCTTCTTTCGTGGGCCCCGTCGAAACCGTATGCGCCCGACTCTCGCAGGCAAAATACCGTCCCGGAGCGGTTGCGCGCATACCGTTCCACGCCCGACCGCTGGCTTGCGCGCGCGGCCAAAGGGAACGCGCGGGCGCGCTCTTCGTGATCTTGGCCCGCAGGGCCGCGAACACGCCCCGACGCACCATGCGTCGGGCGGCGGCAGTAAGTGCCTTAGGATCAATAGGGGTTGTTCCGTTCCGCCGCACCGTGCACCGGCGTGGAGCGGATTGCGGTCCGCCTTTGCGCCAACCGGACGCCCGAGCGAGACCGTGCGAGACACTCCCGCCCTGCCATGCTAAATTTGGAATTCCATGCAAAAACTCTTAGCCCTTCTGTTGTGCTCCGCCGCTTTTCTCACAGCCCAGGAGCTTCGCCGCGCCCCGGGGTGGGCCCTGCCCGATACCAGGATGAAGATCTACGACCTCGCCGACTACCGCGGCAAAGTCGTCATCCTGGAATTTATGCAGACCGATTGCCCCCACTGCGCCGCCTTCGCCGAGGTCCTTCATGGCGTCGAGCAGAAATACGGCTCGAAGATCCAGATCATCAGCGTCGCCATCGCCCAGCATGACAATTCCGGCACCGTCAACGCCTACATCACCGGCCATCGAATCGATTATCCCGTCCTCCTCGACGCCGGCCAGATGGCATATTCCTACATGCTCGATTTTCACTTCACGTTCCCGCGCGTTTTCATCATCGACGGTAACGGCATGATCCGCTACGACTTCAAAAACGACATCACCACCAAGGACGTCTACGAGGGCAACGGACTCTCGCAGGCCATCGACCGCGTCCTCGCCGGCAAAAAGTAGACTCTGGATATCCGGCTGTCGGAACCGCGACTCCAGGAGTCTCGCAACTTCCCTAAGACCAAACCTACAGTCGCGGTTCGCTCTCGATACTACCGCTTTGCCGAAACTGTCGGCAGCACCATTGGAAGCGCGGACAACATCCTGCGCACGTTTTTTCGGGCTCTGCTGAACACTCGCGCGTCAGTTGCCGAAACGCACTTATGCTCTAAGCGCGCGAGAAATCTGTCGAGCGCCAACAAATCCGGTTCGATTTGGGGGATCCGCTCGAACTGCGGCTGGCGGGCTTTGATTCGGGTCTCATCACCCGAATTTGCTACGCCGATCGCTGGCAGTGCGATCAGTGCGCTCATCACGTCCAACATCACGGCGTCAAACGCGCCTGCCTCCTCCTTCGCCATCGAGCGCTTCAACTCCGCGGCATGACGTCCGATTCCGTTAAACCCACCCACAATGTCCTGAAACGCTAGCCATCGTCTGGAAGTGAGACTACTCTGCGCCGGACCAACCCCGGCCGGCCTTCGATAGCAGGGTCAGCGGAAATTCCGATGTCTACGTTGTCAGCGCAAGCGGCGGTTCGGTTCGCGAGCTCACTCGCGGGCCCAGTAATAGCTACGTCCCGAGCTGGTCGCAGGATGGCAAGTGGATTTACTTCATCTCGAATCGAAGCGGTCACAATCAACTTTGGAAAATGCCGGCAGAGGGCGGGCCGGCCGTGCAGATCACGCGAGGCGGCGCCGCGGACGGCATCGAATCCGCCGACGGACGGTTCGTCTATTTCGCGCGGGACTTCGATGTCACGAGCGTCTGGCGTGTGCCGTCCGGAGGCGGCCCGGAAGAGAAGGTATTTGATGGCCTCCTGTTCCCTCTCAACTTTGAGGTAGGCCTCAAGGGCATCTACTACTTTCGCGCATCCACCCCACAAGACACGATACGCGCCCTCCTTTTCTACTCTTTTGAAGCCCGCCGGAGCGAGAGGATCGCCACTGTCGAGAAAATCAATGACAACGGACTGGCCGTTTCGCCGGATGGCAGATGCTTCGTCTACGTAGCCGCAGAACGCACGACCGGCGATCTGATGATGATCGAAAACTTCCATTAACCAGCCAGAGCCAGGCTTACCGCTTCCGGAAAATCAGCACCGACCACTTTGGAAGCCGTATATAGAACCGTCCGTCTCCTTGCACTACCGGGTTACTCAAATAATTCCCCGAGTCGTTCCACCCGCCATATTGCGGCGATTGCGAGTTGAAAATCTCCTCCCACGAATCGCCGGGATTTCCGATATTCACTCCGTAAACCGGATCGTCCCACTGGTTGTCGCTCAGGTTCACCACCGTCAGGATCACGTTGCCGCCGTCGTCCCACCGAAGGAACGCAAGCACATTGTTGTCTCCGTCGTAATGCGGCACGCTTGGACCGTAGTCCGTCCGCAGCGCCGGATTGTTCCAGCGGACGTTGTTGGCATCGGCTACGAGATTCCGCATTGCCATCCCGGTGGCGTCGCCGGCGATCGCCCATTCGAAACGATGGTCGCCGAAGGGATCGAGCGCCGGATTCCAGTAACCGTTATGATGCACCTCCGTGCCCATGAACATCATCGGCGTGCCCGGAACCGCGATGTTCAGAGCCCATCCCATGCGTGCCTGCGCCAGCGCGTACCAATTTTGCCGCCCCGTCATTTCCCCGCCGATCAGTTCGACGAAATAGCGGTTCTCCCGCAGATCGGGAGCCGCCTGCTTGTCCCAATGCCCACCGCCCGGCGAGTCGTCGAAGTCCCATTGATTGAAGATCTGGTCGTGCGATCCCAGAAGGTAGCGAATCGCGCTCCACGCTGTCGGGAATCCAAAACGCGAAATCAGCGCTTCAATCTGCGACAGGTCGCGATGCACGATCGCCCGCGCGAAGGCGAACGGACTGTTCATGTCCCACATCGCCGGGAAGCCGATCTGTCCGAAGATATAGTCGGGCGCGTTGTCCTCCGCATAGATGAATCTGTCCGGATAGCGGCTGGTGAGCGCCTGCACGATCGCCTGCAAGCCGCCCGCGCTGAAATTCACAGCGGAGTCGAAGCGCAGCCCGTCCACGTGGTATTCGTCAAACCACATGGCGGCATTTTCGATGAAGAAGCGCTGCACATCGGGCGAATCGTGATCGGGACGCCGTCCGAAGCCGGTCTCGACGGCGCTGAAATAGATCCCGCCACCGGTAGTGGCATCGCCCGCGACCGTCCGATGATCGTTGTTGCCATCGAATTGCCACAAATTGTCGGTGGTGTCCATGTGGTTGTAGACCACATCGAAAAATACCGCCAGACCGCGCGCATGGCAGGCATCGATCAACGTGCGCAGATCGTCCGGCGTGCCATACAGCAATTCCGGCGCGTAATAATTGCTCGGATTGTACGCCTCACCCTCGGACCCTCGATATTCGCCGTTGGGCAGAAACTGGACCGCGTTGAAATTGAGCGACCGGATGTAGTCCAGCTTCGTCTCGAAGTCCTGAAAGGACGCCGTGGAGCCGTTGTCATCGGTCACTACCGGCAGGCCGTCATCCTTACCGGCGAACGATCCCACATGCGCCTGATACACGATGAAGTTCTGAAACTGCGGTGTGAGGAACGGCGCCCGGAACGTAAACTCCGATGGATCCACGATCGCCGCCGGCACGATTGGGTCCGGCGACGTCACCTGCCGCGCACAAGGATCCGCGCGCGCCAGTGGCGGACCGCCTGGGTCGAACGGATCGCCGCCGCGATTCTGGATCGAGAACTGGTACAAATGGCCGGCGGCGACTCCGGCAACATCCGCGGACCAGTACGCCGGGCTTGATGTGTCCGGCTGGAGCGAAACGGCAGTCGGCGCTGTCGCTGAATCCGGCTGCAGCATCACGGTGACAGCGGATGCATTCGGCGCCCACACTCGAAACGAGGAAGACGACTTATCGGCCAGAAGATCGGCGCCCAGAGCGGTAGAGTTGCTCGGAGCCGCGATGAGGGTGTACATAGAACCTCCCCAATTCAGTCAAGGCGATCTCTATGTATTCTAAATTGCCCGGTGTTCCGAAGCGATCTGGACCGCCGATGAAGGTTTCTCAACCCACCCAACCCGCGGCCTCCGCTACCTTCCCCGCACGCCGTCCACGATCCTCATGACACCCCGCGGATTGTCATCTCGCAGTTCCTCCGGCAGCAACTCGACCGGTGAATCCTGCCAGCACACCGCACGCACCCACCGTTCGATCGCCCGTCCTCCCACCGACGTCGTCCGTCCATCCGGTGTCGCGGGATACGGCCCGCCATGCACCATCGCCTGGCACACTTCCACACCGGTCGGATATCCGTTGAACACAATTCGCCCGACGCGCGTTTCCAGCGCCGCCACCAGTTTCGCCGCCGCATCTTCATCGCCCGCCGCCATTTGGATGGTCGCCGTCAAATTGCCTTCCATGTGCCGGACCATGTCGAGCGTGTCCTCGAACTTTCCGTAGCGAATCAGAATCGTGGCCGGACCGAACATCTCTTCCGCCAGGTCCGGGTTCTTCAGGAACGTGGGCGCATCCGTCTCGAACAGCGCCGCCGAGGCCGTCCGCTCGCCGTTGGACGCCGCCACCAGAGCGCGCACCCGCGCATCGCCCGAGCGCGTCGTCACGATCTTCGAGTAGCTCTTGAAAATGGTCGCGTTCAACATGCTGGCCGGAGCCGTGCCGCGCAGTTTCTCCGCCAGAGCCGACGCCAGACCATCGCCGGCGCCCCCTTCCGGCACCAACACCAGCCCCGGATTGGTGCAGAACTGCCCCACGCCCAGCGTCACGGACCCGTGCAGTCCCGCCGCGATCTGCGCGCCGCGCTGCGCCAGCGCGTTGGGCAGAACAAACACCGGATTCACGCTGCTCATCTCGGCGTACACCGGAATCGGATCGGGCCGCGATTGCGCCGTCTTTACCAGCGCCAGCCCGCCCGTCCGCGATCCCGTGAAGCCCGCCGCCTTGATCGCCGGGTGCGCCACCAGCGCCTGTCCGATGCGCGTGCCTTCGCCGAAAAGCAGCGAGAATACGCCTTCCGGCATGCCCGTCGATTGCGCCGCTGCCATCAGCGCTTCGCCGCACAGTTCCGCCGTCGCCGGATGCGACATGTGCGCCTTCACCACCACCGGGCAGCCGCACGCCAGCGCGGTGGCGGTGTCGCCGCCCGCCACCGAAAACGCCAGGGGGAAATTGCTCGCGCAAAATACGGCCACGGGGCCCAGCGGCCGCAGCATCGACCGTATATCCGGCTTCGGCGCCGGCTTCCGCTCGGAATCCGCGCGGTCGATTCGCGCGTCCACCCAGGAGCCCTCTTCGATCATGTCCGCGAAGAAGCGCAGTTGCCCGCATGTGCGCGCGCGCTCGCCTTTGACGCGCGCTTCTGGAAGTGCGGTCTCCGTCACCACGCGTTCCACCAGACGGTCCCCGAGTCCTTCCAGGTTCTCCGCGATTTTCCGCAGGAATGCGGCCCGCTCGCGCGCCGGCTTCGCCCGGTACGCCGGAAACGCCGCACCCGCCATTTCCGCCGCCCGCGCGGTTTCTTCATTTGTGGCCGAATGATATGCCGGCTGCAAACGTTCCCCGGTGGTTGCGCTGTTGCCATAGAGCAAGCCCGCCGACGCCTCGCTCCGGCCGTACCCGATAATCGACTTTCCTAGCAGTTCTGTCGTCAAAATTGCGCCTCTTTCTGGTTTATGATAATGCTGTCGCTTGACACCCTCCACTGCAATACCTGAAAATCATAGATTATAAATCGTACCCACGGGATTCTATGAAAGTAAATTGGAAAGGCGTTTTTCCCGCCATCACCACTCAGTTTCGGCCAGATGAGTCTATCGATATCGAGGCCACCGCTCGCCATCTCGAAGCCATGATCGATGCCGGGATTCACGGCGTGGTCCTGCTCGGGACCGTGGGTGAGAATACGGCCCTCGAATACGAAGAGAAACTCACCGTAATTCGCGAATTGAAGTCGGCCGCCCGCGGACGCATCCCCGTGCTGACTGGCGTTGCGGAATACACCACCGCCCTCGCCTGCCGCTTCGCGCGCGATGCCGAAAAGGCCGGTATCGACGGCCTTATGGTGCTGCCGGCCATGGTCTACAAGTCCGACGAACGCGAAACCATCACCCACTTCCGCGCGGTCACACACGCCACTGGCCTGCCGGTGATGATCTACAACAATCCCGTCTCGTACAACGTTGATGTCTCGCCGGAACAGTTCGCCGAGCTGGTCGACGAGCCGAACATCGTCGCCATCAAGGAATCGTCGGAAAATGTGCGGCGCATCACCGATCTCATCAACGTGGTCGGCGACCGATTCATCCTCTTCGCGGGTGTTGACGACCTCGTGCTCGAGAGCATGATGCTCGGCGCGCAGGGTTGGATTTCCGGGCTGGTCAACGCTTTCCCGAACGAGAATCGCGAGCTGTGGGACTTGGCGACTTCGGGCCAATGGGAGCGGGCCCGCGACTTGTACCGCTGGTATACGCCGCTGCTGCACCTCGATACCAAAGTCAAGCTGGTGCAATACATCAAGCTAGCCATGGCGGAAACCGGCCTGGGGTCGGAGATGGTGCGGGCGCCGCGCCTGCCGCTGATTGGCGCGGAGCGCGAAGAAATCCTCGCCGTCATTCGCCACGCGATCGCTACGCGGCCTGCGCTCTCTACCGCCGCCGTCCGATAATCGAATATCATGCAAGCTACCGATTCGCCCTTTACCGTCAGGCTGGAAGCGCTTTCACAGCGTATCGGCCGCCGGCCGCCGATCGCCGAACAGATCGCGGAATCCATCCGCGACATGATCGTCGCCGGTGAGCTCAACCCCGGCGACCGCATCGTCGAATCGCGCATGGCTCGCCAGATCGGCGTGGGACAGCCCACCGTCCGCGAAGCTC
>Ga0335073_10003002_pt1 | contig 23362 bp, 21 predicted proteins | sample Lox_Sample_22_FD_207093 | JGI IMG/M metagenome (GOLD analysis project Ga0335073, IMG submission 207093) | Soil microbial communities from Loxahatchee National Wildlife Refuge, Florida, United States - Lox_Sample_2.2 | ecosystem: Environmental > Terrestrial > Soil > Wetlands | place: USA... | reverse complement strand
TACACGTCGATAGCCAGCGGAGTCGATCGTCAAACCCTTGCAAATAGCCGGGATAACAAGTGCGTCGCTCGCGACCAGCGGTCTCCGGCGTCCACATCCGTTATCGTTCGTTCAGAAACGGACAGGCGCAAATCCTGCCGATTGGGCGTAAAATGCGCCTTGAACAGCTGTTTACAGCTTAAGTAACATTCTCAGGGTAAGCTGCAGGTGATACTCTGAATTGACACGAGTCCGCGGCGTCGCGATGCGCTGGCGTGGAACTCCGTCAGGCGCACTTCTCGGAACAAACTCCTCGAATCTGCTGGGTTAAGGCATTTGGTCGAGTGTTTTCCCGTGCTGCTCGTGACATAAAACTGTAAGTACTGCTTTGTCACTGGAAAGAACGATCGCGTAATGTCATCCAACGGTTTTCATAGTAACTCCTCGCGCTTCAGCAACATGCGCTCGCTGTTCAGCGTCTTCTCCAGCGATCTGGCAATCGATCTGGGGACGGCAAACACGCTGGTCTATGCCCGCGGCAAAGGCATCGTGGTCAACGAGCCTTCCATTGTCGCCATCAACAAGAACACCGGTGAGGTGGAGGCGGTCGGCAAGGAAGCCAAGGAGATGCTGGGGCGCACGCCGGGCAACATCGTGGCCATCAAGCCGATGAAGGACGGCGTCATCGCTGACTTCAAGGTCACCGAGAAGATGCTGAACTACTTCATCCAGAAGGCGCACAACCGCAAGATGCTGGTGCACCCGCGCATCGTCATCGGGGTGCCGTCGGAGATCACGCAAGTGGAAAAACGCGCCGTCATGGATTCGGCGTATCGCGCGAAAGCCAGCGAAGTGCATCTGGTCGAGCAGGCGATGGTCGCGGCGATCGGCGCCGGGCTGCCGATCACCGAGCCCAGCGGCAACATGGTGGTCGATATAGGCGGCGGCACGACCGACATTGCGGTGATCTCGCTGAGCGGCATTGTGTATTCGCGCTCCGTGCGCATGGCAGGCAATCAGATGGACGAAGCCATCATGAATTTCCTGAAGCGCAAATACAACCTGCTGATTGGTGAGCGCACGGCGGAGCAGATCAAGATTGAAATTGGCTCGGCGTATCCGCTGGAGAAGCCGCTGACGATGGAAATCAAGGGCCGCAACCTGATCGAAGGCGTGCCCAAAACGATTACCATTGACGACAGCGAGATTCGCGAGTCGCTGAGCGAATGCGTCTCGACCATCATGAACGCGATTCGGGTGGCGCTGGAGCGCACGCCGCCGGAGCTGTCGGCCGACATCAGCGACCGCGGCATCGTGCTGACCGGCGGTGGGGCGCTGCTGAAGAATCTCGATAAGCGCATCCGGGAAGAGACCGGTCTGCCAGTGTCGATCGCCGACGATCCATTGTGCAGCGTGGTTCTGGGCACAGGAAAAATGTTGAGCGACTTCAAGCTGTTGCGCAAGATATCGATTGACTGAAGGGGCGCAGCTTTAGCGTCGGAAAACTCGCGCTCTATAGCAGTACCGGCAACAGTGCATGTACGCCGGGCAAGAGTATGGATACCTTCATCGGTCGCTATCGGAATCTGATCGTCCTGGCGGCCATTTTGTTCGCCCAGATCATTGGCTTGGCGGTGCAGGTGCGCCGTCCCACCGACGAAGGCGACACGCGGCTTATCCGTATCTGGGCAATCTCCGCCGTCACCCCGCTGGAAAAATCCGTCGTGCACAGCCAGGAATGGGTGCAGAATCTGTGGACCAGCTACGTCTACCTGCACGGCGTGCGCCGCGAGAACCGCGAACTACATGCGGAAATTGCACGGATGAAGATTGAAGATGCGCGCCTGAACGAAGATGCGCTGATGGCGCGTCGCGTCCAGGCGCTGCTGGGATTCAAGGAACAGTACGTCGATTCCACCGTGGCCGCGCAGATCATCGGCACCAGCGGCAGTGACCAGTCGCGAGCGCTTTATATCGATAAGGGTTCAGAGGACGGCATCAAGACGGACATGGCGGTGATCACGCCGACCGGCATCGTCGGCAAGATCGTGCAGGTCGCGCCCGAGTGGTCGCAGGTGCTGCCCATCAACGACCAGTTCAGCGGCGTGGGCGCAGCGCTGAAGGATTCGCGGCTGCAGGGCATTCTGAAAGGCACACCCAACGGGGCGACGACCCTGCAGTACATCATGAGCGACGAAACCGTGAAGCCCGGTGAAGATGTCATCACCAGCGGCGGCGACCGCATCTTTCCCAAAGGCCTCCCGATCGGCAAGGTGGTGTCGGTGGCGCCCGGCAAGGATCTGTTCCTCAACATCCGTGTGATTCCTTCGGCCCGCCTCGATCAATTGGAAGAGGTGCTGGTCGTTACCAAGATCACCGAGAAGATGCCCGACACCAAAGACCTCGGGCCACTGCGGGCGTCTGACATTCTGGCTGAACGGCTGCCCGGCATTCCCGACAAGACGAGCGTTGACGCCGCGGGCAATGCCAAGCCGGAGACGCCGGGAGCTCCCGGAACAACGGCGGCAGCCAATCCCGCAACGCCGGGTCATCCCACAATTTCGGTCATGAAACCTGCAACTGGCGCGAGCACGCCGGCGCCGTCCGCAGGCACAACACCGCACGCAGGCACGACGGGCGCTGCAACCACCGGGGTCGCGAAGCCGAAGCCCGCAGGTACGACTGCAACCGGTTCCAGGCCGGCGAATGCCGGACATCCTGTCGTACCCACACCGCCGAACAATCGAGCGGAAACGCCGAGCGAGGCGCCGCAGCAGCACGTGAAGTCGGCACCTGAGTCCGCTCCGGCTGCTCCCGTAGAACCGCAGTCCACTCCTCCTGCAGGAGGGCCGCCGCAATGAGCACGCGCGTCATGCCATTTCGCGGCAGCGTAACCTCGCGCGAGCAGGTGTCAGTCTACGAGTTCAGCTGGCCAGCGATCATCCTGATCCCGCTAATTGCTGTGCTGATGCAGATCTTCATTCCGGTGAAAGTCCGGTTTCTGCCCATCATCAGTCTGCCGTTCCTGGTAACGATCTTCTTCGCCACGGCGAGGCGCAATCCAATCAGCGGCTGCCTGACCGGCTGCTTCATCGGACTGCTGCAGGACCTGTTCGCGGGCTACAATCATCCGCTCGGGATGTACGGCATCTCGCTCACCGTCGTCGGGTTTCTGGCATCGTCGCTGGGAGTGAAGATCGACGTCGATAATCCCGGTTCGCGCTTTCTGATCACCTTCGGCTTTTTCGGGGTTGAGGAAGCGGTGTACTACGGTGTAGCACACGGGCTGCTGCGCCAGGCAGTGCAGTGGAACTGGAGCCACCTGGCTATTTCCGCGCTGGCGAACGCCATCATCGGAATCTTCGTGTTCCGGTTTCTGGATCGCTTCAAAGAAAGATAAGAATCAACCACAGACGCACAAAGCTAAAGAAGCCGCGAGCGCCGAGCGGCAGACACCAATAGTTCGCTCTCTGGGTCTCTGTGTTTGATTGGTTCTTATTCCACCAGCATGCAATCCCCGTACGAATAGAACCGGTAGCGCTCGCGCACGGCGTGCTCATAGGCGCGCAGAATCGTCTCGCGCCCAGCGAAGGCGGCGACCAGCATCAGCAGCGTGGACTTCGGCAGATGGAAGTTCGTCAGCATCGCGCCGACTACCTGGAATCGGAAGCCGGGATAGATGAAGATGTCGGCTTCTCCTTGTTGCGCGGTGATGCGTCGATTCGCGTTCTGACGGACAGCAAATTCCAAGGTTCGCACCGTTGTCGTTCCCACCGCGACAATTCTTCGACCCGCATCGCGTGCCTGCTGAACCCGGGCAGCGGTATTTTCAGAGATTTCGTACCACTCGGTGTGCAGCTGGTTTTCTTCCACAACGTCCTTGCGGACCGGCTGGAAGGTTCCCAGCCCTACATGGAGCGTAAGTTCGGCGGTCTCAATTCCGCGCTCGCGAATTTGCTCGAAAATTGTCTGCGTGAAGTGCAGGCCGGCGGTTGGTGCAGCGACGGAGCCCAACGATTTTGCGTAGATCGTCTGGTACTGTTCGCGATCTTCCGGCGTGTCGGCGCGATCGATGTAGGGCGGAAGCGGAATATGTCCGATGCGGTTGACGATGGCAAAGAAGTCCTGGGTTGTGACGGTGACTTCGGAACCGGATACCCCGGTGACCGCACTTGCGATGGCGGGGATGGTAAATCGCAGATGCCGCTCGCCGAATGTTCCGCGGCCCACGATTTCGGCCGCCAGTTCGTGGGACTGCTCGCTAGCTTCCTTGCCGAAGTAGATGCACTCGCCGAGGCCAAGCTTTCTCCCCGGACGCACCAGTGCCTCCCATTCCAAGGGAGAATCCGAAAGCTGTTTTGTCAGCAGAACTTCAACCCGGCCGCGCAGGAACTCTTTCGACGCGGGATTCTCTTTCGACAAATGCTGCGCACGCGAGCCGCTGCGATGCCCGAACAATCGCGCCGGCAGGACCTTGGTGTTGTTGAAGACCAGCAGGTCGTCGGGACGAAGCAGGTCAGGGAATTCGCGAAACCTCCGATCCTCAAGAAAATTGCGCCCGCGGTCCAGATGCAGCATGCGGGCAGCAGCCCGGTCCGCGAGCGGCTGCCGCGCGATCAACTCAGCGGGGAGGTGATAATCGAAATCCGAGACCAGCACAAGGACATTATCGCGTTTCCCTGCTTATAAGGCCCCGCACCTCTGTTCTTTCCTTTCCGGACGGCAAAAGCTGCGGTACGATAAATCCATCCCTCTCAGGGTCCTCGGGCGCAATGAAAACGGAACAGCAGCACAGGCACGAAATTGTCCACTTCGGCAGATTGCTGCACCAGACCGGTCTGGTGGCGGCGACGGACGGCAACCTTTCCGTGCGTCTGGATGACGGCAACATTCTCTGCACGCCGACCTTGATGAGCAAGGGATTGATGGAAGCGGACGATCTCGTCATCGTCGATTCCAACGGCCGTCGACTCAATGGGTCGCGCGACGTCTCCAGCGAAATCGCGATGCATGTGCTGATCTATCATCGCCGGCCCGATGTAGGCGCGGTCGTGCACGCCCATCCTCCAACCGCGACTGGCTTCGCGGCGGCCGGATTGGCCTTGGATCGCGCGCTCTGCGCGGAGCTGATCGTAACCCTGGGATCGGTACCGCTCGCCAGCTATGAGACGCCGGGCACTCCGGAATTAGCCGAGGCACTGGCGCCGCTGGTCGCCGACCACGATGCAATTCTGATGGCTAACCACGGCGTGGTTACCTACGGCGTCGATCTGATCACGGCGTACATGAACATGGAGACCGTCGAGCATTTTGCCAAGATCGCATTGGTCACGCATCTTTTAGGGAAACAACAGCCTCTAAGCGAACAGCACGTCGATAAGCTACGAGAGATCCGCACCAAGTACCTCGCCCACAATCACGCCTTGGCACAAGCGAAAGATTAATCACCTCGGTTAGCACTAAAGATGTACTCTGGCATCACCACTTTCTCGTGATTTTTTCAATCCGAGTAGCCACTAAAGAATATAATTTGCCTCAAGGCTAATGTGGGTATTCCATCAGCGGGGTGAAACGTGAATCGACAAATCAGCCTGATTGCCAATCTTAGTGTCGTTCTTTGTTCTGCGACGTTCTGCTTAGCAGCCAACTCAGCGACGAACGGGGCCAAGCTTGCTGAAGGAGCGACGGCGTCCGCCATGGCGGCCAATCCTGATCCGCAGCCGTCGCCCAACAACGTTCCGGGTTTAGGTATTCCTTATCCCACCGACATCCTCACCTATCACTACAACGTCTACCGCCAGGGTTTCACCAGCCAGGAAACAACGCTGACGCCTAGCAATGTGAACTACAACAGCTTTGGGAAGGTCGACTTTTTGTCGACGGACGGCAAGGTCGATGCGCAGCCGTTATTCGTCAACAAGCAATTTATCGGCGGCAGCATCAACGACACGGTTTATGTCGTGACCGAGAACGACAGTGTCTACGCGTTCAGCGCAAACTCCGGCCGTCAGTTCTGGAGGACCTCGGTGCTGGAGACGGGCGAGACGCCAAGCGATGACCACAACTGCAGCCAGATTTCGCCGCAAATCGGAATTACCGACACCCCCGTCATTGATAAGCAGGCGGGACCCCATGGCGCGCTGTTTCTGGTCGCGATGACCAAGGATGCTTCCGGTAATTATCATCAGCGGCTGCACGCGCTGGACCTGAGCTCCGGGGCCGAACTCTTCGGTGGTCCCACCGAAATTCAGGCCACCTATCCGGGGACAGGATCCGGCAGCCAGAACGGCTCGGTCATTTTCAATCCCGGACAATTTGCTGAACGCGCCGCGATTCTGGAATACGGCACCACACTCTACATTTCCTTTACTTCGCATTGTGACGTGCTTCCGTATACCGGATGGATCATGGCGTATAGCGCGCGCAACTTGCAGCAGACCGCAGTGATCGACGTTACACCGAACGGCAGCGAAGGCTCGATCTGGATGGCGGGCGGCGGACTGGCGGCCGATTCGACGGGCAATATCTACTTCCTTGACGCCAATGGCACCTTCGACACCACTTTGAACTCGCAGGGTTTCCCGATTAACGGCGACTATGGAAATGCCTTCATGAAGCTGTCAACTGCGGGTGGCCAGCTTGCCGTTTCCGACTACTTCAACACGTACAACACGGTGCAGGAGTCGAACTATGACGAGGACCTCGGCTCCGGAGGGGTTATCGTCCTCCCCGACCTATACGACAACAACGGCCAGGTGCATCATCTCGCTGTAGGAGCTGGGAAAGACACCAACATCTACGTGGTTAACCGCGACAATATGGGCAAATGGAACCCGAATAACAACAACCAGGTTTATCAGGAGGTATCGGGAACGCTGCCTGGCGGGGTGTGGTCGAATCCAGCATACTTCAACAATACGGTGTATTACGGGGATGTGAGCGATCACCTGAAGGCCTATACGATCTCGAATGCGAAGCTTTCGACGTCGCCGACGTCCCAAACCACGACCAGCTTCGAATACCCGGGCACGACCCCCACTATTTCAGCTAATCAGAACTCAAACGCCATCGTATGGGCGGTGGAGAACAGCAGCCCAGCGGTGCTGCACGCGTACAACGCAACCAACCTCGCGCAGGAGCTGTACAACAGCAATCAGGCCGGTTCACGCGACCAGTTTGGTGCAGGGAACAAGTTCATCACCCCGATGGTTGCCAATGGAAAAGTCTTTGTCGGAACCCAGACGGGAGTTGCGGTATTCGGATTGCTGAACTGAGGCCTTCTTACTTTAGCAATGCCATAACTCTGGCCGGGCTCCCTGAACCGTTCTCCAGCTTGAGAGGGGCGACGACAATCGTCGCTCCCGCTGGAGGAACCAGCCCCAGCTTCGTCAAGTTTTCCAGGTGATAGATCTGTTGCCGCGACGTGAACAGATGGACCGGGTAAGTGTCGGTCATCCCTTTTTCGACGCTCATCGTGTCTATACCAAGTCCGATAATGCCGCGATTGTTGACCAGCAACTCGGCCGCTTCCAGAGAGAATCCGGGATAATGGGTCAGGCCATCGCTTTGAACATTGCGATACTTTTCCGGTAAGTCCCAGCGCTCTTCCCACCCGGTATGCCCGAGTACGACAGCGCCGCGGGCAATCATCCCGTGAACACTTTCCCATTCGGCGATGTCCTGCACGGTGATCTCGTAATCCGGATTGCCTCGCACCTGGAGGCGAACATCAATGACCACCGCGGGGCGGACCAGACGATCAGCAGGAATCTGATCTACCGTCCATGCTCCTGCCGCGAAGTGGGCCGGTGCATCGAGATGCGTCCCATAGTGCTCCTGCGTGGTGAAGACGCGCGAGTAATAGCCGTCGCGGGCGAGATTGCCGAGTTCGGTAGAGCGGTAGGGCGATTCCTCGGTGCCCTCCCAGTTTGGAGAACGGTCATCGAGGGTATGCGTGAGATCGATGACAGAGCGAAACGGTTGATCCGACATAGGTGCTTACACGTTATCGCATAAATGGATCGGGTGGCGGCTATGGTCGCCGGTTGCGCGCAGTAACGCCAATTAGTGCTACCCTGTGGGACATGCGCGGCCCCGCAAAATCCCTCGGTTACCTGGGGCATGGTAACTTCTTCTGCTCTGAAGTATCCAATTCGTAAGCTAGTTTGTATCTTGGAGCGCAGTGACTGCGGAACGGAAAACTATCGGTTTGGCCTCCAGCGCAGCGCCCGACACTCGGGATGCGGAGTTGATTGCGCAGATTCTTGCCGGCGAGCGCGAGCGGTTTCATGAGCTGGTGCGGCCGTACGAAAAGAGCGTTTATCTCGCGACGTATTCGCTATTGCAGAACGAGCTGGATGCCGAGGATGCCGCGCAAGACGCCGTCCTGAAGGCGCTGAAAAATCTTCGTAATTTCCGCGCCGAATCGAAGTTCAGCACCTGGCTGATTTCCATTGCCATCAATGAGGCGCGAGCGCGCTTGCGGCACGCCCGCGTGATCAAGTTCGAGTCGCTGGATGATCCGCGCGAAGATGGCGACGGCAACCCGGTCGTCCCGGCGGTGATTGGCGACTGGCGGGAAGTTCCGTCGCAGGCGCTGGAGCGCAGGGAAGTGCGCGAGATGCTGAAGGCGGCGATCGCCGGCCTGCCGCAGCTCTATCGCGAGACCTTTCTCCTTCGCGACGTGGAGGATTTCAGCATTGCCGAAACCGCGGCGGCGCTGGGGGTGAGCGAGGGGGTAGTAAAGACGCGATTGCTGCGGGCCCGGCTGATGATGCAGAAGGTTCTGGCCCCGCAGTTGGCGACGAAACGAAGCGGAGTTTTTGGGTTGTTCCGCAGCAAGGCAGGTGGATCATGGTTTTGAACTGCAGGCATGTCTGGGATCAGATTTCGAACTACATCGATGGCAGTGTGCCGCCGGAGGTGCGCGAAGCTGTCGAGAAGCATCTGGCCCATTGCCGTCACTGCGCCGCCGTGCTGGATTCGACCCGCAACATCCTCGTCCTGATCGCCGATGATCGTACCTTTGAGCTGCCGGTGGGCTATAGCGACCGGCTCCATGCCCGCCTCGAAGAGGCAATCAGCGCGGAGGGATAGGATTAGAAGTTCCGTTATGATTGTGGCCGGCATGGCGGCGGGACATAATACCAACGCCGATGAAACGAGGGGAAAAGATCGCGTGGTTCTCTTTGTCGATGCTGTTCTTAGTGCTTTTTTTGTTCGGAATCACTGATGCTGCCTTGGGAACGTTCTTAACGCGCCATTTCGTAGTATTCGCACTCCTGGTGCTTCTGTACTGTACCTGCTTCTTTCTATGGCTACTGAGGCGTTTCAAAGAGAGGTCCCACTGATTTCGCGCGCTTTCGTAGTGATAAATTGCCGTTACACTCCATTGGCGGTGTGGAGCGAGCAGGTGAGCGCAATGGCTGTTCTCGCCAATTCTCGATGAGCCCTTGCTGGACTGGCTACAGCTCGTGGTGAAACCAGGGATGGGTGATCAACTCGGCCGCGACCAACAGCAGTGTGAGAATTGCGAGTCCGAATTGGAGCCAGCGGCGGCGGCGCTGTTGTTTGGTGAGGGGTTGTATTCTCCAGGCGGCTGCGGGATTTCGGCGCAGTTTCTCTTCGTTCCAAAGCAACAGCAAGCTTAGCAGCGCACCCACTGCGCCGATCGTCAGCAGCGGAATGCGAATCGCCTCACGGTGCCAGCCTTGCGCCGGGCCTGCCGCTCCGGCGGCCAACAAGGAACTGAGCCCCAGAGCGACGCGCAACCCGCTGAGTCCCACCGCGGCGACACAGATACTCTCGGCTGCCGCCACAACGAACGATCCCCACGCCAGCAACAAGCGGGCAGTTTTCGAGCGCGATTGTTCCACGGGGGCCGCAGCTGCAGGTGGCCTTTGTAATTCCGGTGAACTCACGTATTTCTACCCCTCAGATCAATGTCCTATGATAACCAGCCCTCGGGCCGAATGCCGGTATTTTTCTGGAAAACAGGACGCTCCTTCGAATTACCAGGCTGTAACCTTCCCTGTGGCCACGACTCTAATGAGTTGAATCTCGATCCGGGTTTTCCGCTGGAAGGAATTTCATGAAGAAGTTGGGTGCACGTCACATTCTGCCGCTGGTGATGGTGGGAGTCGCTGCATTGTGGTTCACGCGAGGCCATGTAGCCGCAAGTGAGAGAGTTACAACCCTTCCCAAACCCGCCGTCGATCAGCCATTGGCGAGTTCTTCGGGCCAGGAGACCACGGTTTTCGCAGGCGGTTGCTTCTGGGGCGTGCAGGCGGTGTTTCAGCATGTGAAAGGTGTGATCAGCGCGACCTCGGGATATTCAGGAGGCGCTTCGAGCACGGCGTCGTACTACGTCGTATCAAGCGGTACCACGAATCACGCCGAGTCGGTGAAGGTTGTGTTCGATCCATCGAAGATCAGCTACGGCGAATTGCTCCAGGTTTTCTTCTCAGTTGCCCATGATCCGACGGAGCTAAACCGTCAGGGACCTGATGAGGGTACGCAGTATCGTTCCGTGATCTTCTACGCCAACCCCGAGCAAAAGCGCATAGCCGACGCTTACATAGCGCAGTTGGATGCGGCGAAGGTTTTCCCCCACAAGATCGTGACCCAAGTGGTGCCGTTAAAGGCGTTTTATCCGGCAGAGGGTTATCACCAGAATTATGCGAAGCTGCATCCCGATAATCCCTATATCGCACAGTACGATTTGCCGAAGCTGACGGCGCTGCAACAGATGTTTCCACAGCTTTATCGAAACCAATGACGGGACAGGGATGGGTAAGTAAGAGGTGGAGCGCGTGTTCAGGCGTGCACGAGCGGTCGTCGATTCCAAGATCGGCATAAGCCGTTGGGAGCAGCGTGCAAGCCGTTGCTCTTACGGTTCAGGGGACCGTTTTGCAGTGTATCGTGCACGCCTGAATGCGTACTCTGCCTGCAAGTGCCGTAGATAATACCACGAATTGGATAAAGGCAAGGCTGTTGTTTGGCACAATCGGGATGGATCAGGGCAACTGTTGTGCTGAACGTCCGTCAATTGGAATGATGGGTATGACTGACCGAAGGAACTTTCTGAAAACCGGTTTTCTATCGCTCACGGGAGTTGCGTTCATGAGTTTGTTCAAGCATTCCGAAGCCGACGCCTCGTCGACCGGAACGTCTTACGTCGAGATCATCGAGTTTAAAGACGACGGCGAGAAGATTGGGCCCAAGCGTGTGCCCAAAGTCGTCAAGACGGACGCGCAGTGGCGTGCCCAACTTACGCCCGCCGAGTACGACATAACGCGCGAAGCCGGCACCGAGCGCGCTTTCACCGGACAATACTGGGACCTGCACGCGAAAGGGATGTTTCGCTGCATCTGTTGCGGTAACGCGCTGTTCAGCTCGGACACCAAGTTCGATTCCGGTACCGGCTGGCCTAGCTTCTGGCAGCCGATCGCCAAGGAGAATGTGAAGGTCTCCACCGATAACACCCTGGGCATGACGCGGACCGAGGTGCATTGCACAGAATGCGACGCGCATCTGGGCCACGTTTTCGATGACGGACCGCGGCCCACCGGGCTGCGGTATTGCATGAACTCGGCTTCGCTGCGGTTCGTGAAAGCCTGAGAAATCCACAGGCGGGCATCATGGTGCCGGTCGGAACAGTGCGTCGGTGCTCTTGTGGATAGTTGCGAACGGCGCTACATTGCTGAGGTTGTAAAGTGGCGCATACCGGGGTCGCTCATCGGCCAGTGAGCGGCCCCCACCTATTTCTGGACGATAATTTCCGTCCTCCATGGCTGCGGCGTTAGAGCCCGCTGCGACCCTTGTGTATCGCTCTGCGATCTGCTTCTCAGCCTCACAATTTATAGGTTGTAACGTCCCTTTCCGGAGCTACAATCTGAGCCAACCAAAACTGGGGTCTGCATGGAAATTCCCGTAGAGGCGAATTTCGGAGCCATTCTGGATGCGGCTCCGGACGCCATGCTGGTTATAGACCAGCACGGCCGAATTGTGCACGCCAACGTGCAGAGTGCGCGCCTCTTCGGCCATGCGCAATCGGAGTTGCTGGGGCAGAAGATCGAGATGCTGGTGCCAGTGCGTTTCCGCTCCAAGCATCCCGGGCATCGTTCCGGCTACTTTGGCGATCCGCATGTGCGCCCCATGGGAGTGGGACTGGAGTTATACGGGCTGCGCAAAGACGGTACGGAATTTCCGGTGGAGATCAGTCTCAGTCCGCTGGAAACGCCACAAGGGCGCATGGTGATCAGCGCGGTGCGCGATGTGACCGCGCGCAAAGGCGCTGAGGACAAATTCCGCGCGCTTCTCGAATCGGCGCCGGATGCCATGGTCATCGTTGATCAGCGCGGCAAAATCGTGTTGGTCAACTCGCGTACGGAGGAGATGTTTGGTTATGCTCGGCATGAGTTGCTAGGCTATCCGGTTGAGGTGCTGATTCCGGAGCGCTTCCATGAGCGGCACTATCTGCATCGCACGGATTATGCGGCGGATCCGCGACAGCGCGCCATGGGAGCGGAACTGGACCTGTTTGGACTGCGCAAGGACGGCACGGAATTTCCGGTCGAAGTCAGTCTCAGTCCGATTCGCACGCCGGAAGGCGTAGTGGTGGCAAGCGCGGTGCGGGACATTACTGTGCGCAAGAAAGCCGAAGACAAATTTCGCTCGTTGCTGGAAGCTGCGCCGGACGCGATGGTGATCGTGGACGAAACCGGCCGCATAACCCTGGTCAATGCTCAAACCGAAAAACTTTTTGGCTACGCGCGATCGGAGCTCATCGGGTTGCCGGTGGAACGGCTCATCCCCGAACGTTATCGCGATCTACACCCGGGGCATCGAGCCCGGTTCTTCGCCAATCCGCATGTGCGCCCCATGGGGGTCGGTCTGGAGCTGTTTGGGCTGAGAAAGGACGGCACCGAGTTTCCGGTAGAGATCAGCCTCAGCCCGCTGGTCACCGAGGCGGGAACATTCGTTACCAGCGCGATCCGCGATGTCACCGAGCGAAAGCTGGCGGAAGAGCAGATTCGCAAACTGAATGACGAGCTGGAGGAGGCTCTCAAGCGTTCCGAAAGACTGGCTGCAACCGGCCGGCTGGTAGCCACGATTGCCCACGAGATCAACAATCCTCTGGACGCGCTGATGAACATGATGCACCTGCTCAAGACGAATGCCTCGCTGGATAGCGAGGCGGCGGACATGGTGGATCTCGCGGAACGGGAAGTTCGGCGTCTGGCGGGCATCAGCCGCCAGACGCTGGCGCCGCATCGCGAGACCAAGCTCCCGGTGGTGACGAAACTGTCGGAACTGCTGGATGACGTCTGCGCCATCTACCGGCCGCGCTTGCAGGCCGCCAAGATTGAGCTGGAACGCAGGTACGATATGGCCGGCGAAGTCACCATTTATCCCACTGAATTGCGTCAGGTGTTCACCAATCTGATCACCAATGCAATTGATGCGATTGGACAGAAGGGACGATTGTCGGTGGCCATTGAGCGAGCACCGGCGGATCAGGTGGTGGTAAGGGTCCGCGACACGGGTTGCGGGATTCCAGCCGAAAACCTTCAGGCAATATTTCAACCGTTCTTCAGCACAAAAGGCGAAAGGGGTACAGGGATCGGGCTCTGGGTAATCAAAGGTATCCTGGACAAGCTGGGCGGCAGAATTGAAGTGGAGACCTCAACCGTGGGCGAGACAGGAACGACGTTCAGCATCTTTCTTCCGGCAACCCGGCCGGAACATAGCGGCGAAAACGAAGGCGAGCACGCAATGCCAGACTCAGCGTCATCAGGGAAATCGCAGGCCAGCTAGCCTGGATTTTCCGGCAAGCGATATTCCTCCTCATCCGAACCAACAGATACGCGGGGCCGATCATCTGACAGGGCAAACCGCTATTTGGAGGATGTATGGCCCTGTTCTCAATGAAACTGGAAAATCTGCAGCAGCTCTTTCTTAAGGAACTGCGGGACCTTTACGACGCAGAGAACCAGATCACGGAAGCACTTCCCAAGCTCATCAACGCCTCGCGCAACGCCGAGCTGAAGAGCGCTCTTCAGGAACACCTTCAGGTTACCCGGGAGCAGATCAACCGACTGGATCGGATCTTTCGCATGTTGAACGAAAAGCCGACGGGCGAAACCTGTAAAGGGATGAAAGGAGTTATCAAAGAAGGCGACGAAATCGTGTCCGCAGGCGGAGACGCCAGCACCGTGGACGCAGGAATCATCTCCGCCGCACAGCGGGTGGAGCATTATGAAATGGCCGGATATGGCACGGTGCGCACCTATGCTCAGCTGCTGGGGCAGAACGAGATGGCACGGCTGCTACAGCAGACCCTGAGCGAGGAAGAAGAAGCCGACCGCAAGCTCACCCAGATTGCCAGCAGCGTCAACGTGGAAGCCAAGGCGGCCTAAACCCTCGCGAAAGCACTCGCAAGCAGCCAAGAAAACGGAAAGCCCGGGCCGTTTTGCCCGGGCTCTTCATCTTTCGCCCTTCGACCACGTTGCGTCCAGGTTCTGGCGATCATGGCCGTTTTGTAAGCGAATCTCGAACTAAAGGAGGATTCACATCACCCGCGCAATACTCTCAAGCTCCCGCTGAAACGCTTCCAAAGTACTGCCCAACATGCCAACTCGGCTCACCGCACTCCTTGCTTCCTCAGCTGAAACACCGTACCCGTGTCCCGCGAGAAACATTTGCAAGAGTTCGGCCGCATCTTTGGAGTCGAACCCATGGAGCAGCTCGCTCCTCAATGCCGCGAGTTCCGGGACGGAAAACTTTTCTGCCATCATGCTCACCTCCGACCCTTTCCGGGCTTTGCTAATTAGACTCGGTGGACCGATATTTAGTTGCAGGCAATTCAGTTGCCGAACCTGATTCGCACCTGTCCAGCTACCCCGGCGGTTTGCTACTTTCAACCCGTTTAGGCAGAAATAGTTGCCGAAGACCGGTTTGGGAACGCAAACCAACACGACTCGATCCCACTACGGTGGGACGAAACCCCCTCCGAGAATCGCGATTGCTCGTGAATTTGAATTGCGCGCTGGGGCGCAGTCAACCAGAAAATCACGCCTCATGGCAATCGGTGGGCGATTTGAACCAATTTGGGAAACAGGCTGAGAAATAGTGCGCAGAGCCCAGCCGACTGAACCGGCGTTCAGCCTGGGAGACCCGGACTCGCACCCATCAGAGCTGCTCGATGGTCGCTTCCTGCTCCAACAGAATGGGAATGCCGTCGCGAATGGGATAGACGCGCTTGCACTCGTTGCACCGCAGGCTGTCTTCGCCGCGCATGACCAGAGGTTTGCGGCAGACCGGACAGGCCAGGATTTCGAGCAGGTCGGGGGAGATCATCAGGGTATCTTACTTGAAATCTGTTGGCCTTTCGGCTTCCGCTTACGCTTTTCGCCAGAGTAAGAGGTACACGCACCGCCGGGTCGACGCCCATCATTTGGTAAAGGCTGGAACGGGCCCTGGCTGGCGAAGAGCGAAGGGCGAAAAGCGGTCTCTTGCCGCGATAAGATGAACCCAGGGAGAAATACATGCCGGCAACTATTCTCGACGGAACAAAGATCGCGGCGCAGATCAAGGAAGAAGTTGGCGCGGAGGTGCGAGGTCTTACGGCTGCGGGACTTCGCCCCGGGCTTGCCGTGGTTCTTGCGGGTCATAATCCCGCCTCGGAGATCTACGTTCGCAACAAGGTTAAGAGCTGCGAGCAGCTCGGGATTTACAGTGAGAAGCATACCCCGCCCGACAGTATCACCACGGCGGAACTGCTCGATCTGGTGGACGACCTGAACCGCCGCGATGAGATCGACGGCATCCTTGTCCAGTTGCCGCTGCCGGCGCAAGTCGACGCCAAGAAGGTGCTGCTGGCAGTCTCGCCCGAGAAAGATGTGGACGGCTTCCATCCCATGAACGTCGGCTTCCTGTCGACGCAGCGTCCTGGGTTGGTCCCTTGTACACCGGCCGGAATCATGGAGATCCTGAAGCGCTGCAACATCCCCGTCGCCGGTTCCGAGGCGGTAGTCGTGGGGCGTAGTGACATCGTAGGCAAACCAGTGGCGATGCTGCTGCTGAATGCCAATGCCACGGTGACCGTCTGTCACTCGAAGACGCGAGACCTTGCCGCCGTGTGTCGCCGTGCAGACATTCTGGTTGCGGCGATCGGAAAGGCCGGTATGATCACCTCCGAGTTCGTGAAGCCGGGCGCAACGGTGATCGATGTCGGCATGAATACCGTGACTGATCCCGAAGAGTTCAAGGAGTTTTTTGCAGGCAATGAGAAGCGGGAGCGCGACTTCGCCGCAAAAGGGTCAACTTTGATGGGCGATGTTCATCCAAAAGTTGCGGAAATTGCAGGCGCTATGACCCCCGTACCCGGCGGAGTCGGCCCGTTGACGATTGCCATGCTGATGAGCAACACAGTCAAAGCCGCGAAGCTGCGACGCGGCGACAAGGTGCCCAGCCTGGCGACGAGATAGCTCGGTCCTCAGGCAGCTGTGAGCGGATCTGCTTCGCCGTCCTGGGCCTGTTACTTCTTTACGATCTTTCCGGTCGTGGCGTTCACGTAGGCAGCATATCCGGCTTTCTTCTCGCCCCACATCACGTACCAGACCGGGGCCGAGAAGCTGTAGCCGTTGCCGAGCTGAAAATGGGACAGCTTCTTCTCGGGATTTTTTTTAAGCCACGCCTCTCCATCCGTTGCCGCGGTACTGTAGGCCGCATCGGAATCGGCATTCACGTCGGCCATGGCGATCGGCATCACCTCGCGAGTGACTCCAGCCCAGGTGACGGAATTTCCGATCGTCACGCCTTTGTAAATATCCGGCGGCTGCGCCGCGACCGCGTCAGTGAAGACACGAAACGCGTGTTGCGTGGGCGAAGCAAAGGTCGCTTGCCAGACCGCCGCTTTACCACCTCCCGCAGCCAGCCCGGGAATATCTTTTGGCTCCAGACGCAGCAATACGATATCCGGGGCCCATTTGTAGGCGGACTTGTACATCTCCCAATACGCGGTTTTTGCGGTGATCGGGCCAGAGGGACTGGAGGGCTCGGCCGCTTTCGCGGTAGCCTCGTTGGCGGCGGTTCGCTGGGAAGTCTGGGAACAACTGAAAAGCATGAAAATAGCCGCTAACGCAGCGGCGGCAAGACACGATCTGCGGAGAACCGGCATAATCTCATCTCCTGCTCAAATGCTATGCCGCCGCGGCGATGCACAACAGCGTCTTCGCCGGTTGGAGTGCATGGTTTTCCCAAAATGGCAGACCTGTGAGGGTTCGACACCTCTCACCAGACGCCCGCACAAACGTATTTGACCGGCTCGCAACTGGTTTTGGCATTCTTACGCCCCAGAGATGCTAAAATCGCGCGCGCCATTTGTGGGGGATACTTGAGCACGCTTATGGCCGTGAGGAGAGCTATGTTTCGTCTCAGGGAGCGCTGTACGCCGTTGCTGGCCACTTTTTGCCTGTTGCTCGGCATTTTCGGGCTGAACCAGGCTGCCATTGCCACAGACTCACAGCAAGCTGCCAGGCCGGCGGCGAAGCAGGAGTCTGCCTCGCAACCCCAGGAATTGACGGAGAGCCACGATCAAGCGCAAGCCGAGGGCGCGGAGCAGCAAGCCGAAGAGGAGGAGCTTGCTCCGGCTGCGGTTACGCTGGACGTGTCGAAGGATTCTCCGCTCATCCAGGATCTCTATCAGGCGACGCGCGAGACCAAAGAAAAGGCCATCCTCGAGGACCTCTCCAAAGCGCAGGAGCTGCTGGACAGCGGTGCCGATCTGAAGGCAACCGACCCGCAAGGACGCACCGCCATGCATTGGGCGGTTTTTGGATCGAGCTATACCACGAAGCCGAAGGTATTGGTCGCCTACGAGAAGCTGGCCGACGATATGATTCATCGCGGCGTCGAATTAAATCGCGAAGATTACTACCAGGACACCGCGCTCGACTATCTCCTCTATTCACCCAACTTCGAGATGCAGACGCTGCTGATCGAGAACGGCGCCACCAGCGGATTTCTGGCGGCGTTTGGGCGCTTTTTTGACGAGGTCTCGCAGGGCTTTCCCCAGACTGAAGAAGCTCGCATCGCCACCGTACATTCAGCGGATATGAAACCCGGAATGACCTTTCGCATCCAGCTGCAGTCGCCGGTGTATAGCGACCGCTCGCGCACGGGCGATCCAATCACCGCGTGGGTGGTCACGCCGGTTTACAACGGCAAGACGCTGCTGATCGAGCCGGGTGTCATCATCGATGGGACAGTGCTGTTCGCGCAGAAGGCGCCGAACAAGTATGATCGCCCGCGCATCGTGCTCGATTTTTCTAATCTGCCCTACAAAGACGGCAGCAAGTCGCCTCTCTACCTGCGTGTACTCGATGTCGACAATGCGCGCGAGACCGTGCGCAACAACGAGATCATCGGCATCGTGCAGCCGCACGTTTCTTCGAAAGTGGGATTGGCGGTGAGCGCGGTGGGATCGATCAACCCGATTGCCGGCGCAGCCATCAAGGGCACGCAAGCTATCTACGGCCTGTCGATCCGGCGCGAGATTTATCTGCCTGAGGGAACCGACATCCTGGTGCAAGTGGTGCGGCCTTCCATGATCAAAGAGAAATCGAGCTGGCCGGGATGGCCGGAGATGAAGGTCACCCCCGAGCTGCAGAAGATTGTGCATAACGCGCCGCTGCGCACGATGACCAGTAATCAAACTCCTTCGGACCTCACGAACCTGATTTTTATCGGCCGCGAGAAGCAGCTGCTGGCCGCGTTCGATGAGGCAGGATGGTATCAGGCCGATACGCTCGGCGTGGGAAGTGGGCTGAAATCAGTGCAGGCCACGATCCGCAAGACCGGTTACAACAGCGCGCCGGTCTCCTTGCTGACCTTGAACGGCGCTCCGCCGGACTTTGTCTTCCAGAAGGGACTCGACACCTTCGCCAAGCGGCACCATGTGCGCGTTTGGAAATTGCCGGAAACCTACCACGGGGAGCCGGTCTGGATTGGCGCGGCCACACACGATATCGCCATTTCGAATTCGAAGAAAGGAACGAAGTGGTCGCATCGCATCGATCCCCACGTCGATCGCGAACGCGACTGGATCCAAACCGATCTGCTGTACAACGAGATGGCCCGCGGCTACGCGTACGTCCCTCGGCCCAACGTACCGCAGAAAACCTCCAATGGCACGGGAGACGAGATGCTGACCGATGGAGAGATGGCCGTCATCGAGCTCGGGGCACCCAAGACGCCGAATCGCGAGACGCTGCCCTCGCCGGTGGCGGCAGCGGGCGGGCGGAACTGAAGCGGCACAGCCCTTCGACTGTGCCGCCTTGATCGCTTCAAAAACCAGTGTGATTTACTTTACTTCCGCCGCCGGCTCGCCTACCCGCTTTGCCACTTTGAACGTCAGCTTCTGCTGCTTCTTGTCTACATCGACCACCACGTGGTCGCCGTGCAGCACCTCGCCGTCGAGGATCTTCAGCGCCAGCGGATCCTGAACCAGGCGCTGGATGGCGCGCTTCAGCGGACGCGCGCCGTAGTTCGGATCGTAGCCTTCGGTGAAGACCAATTCCTTCGCAGCCGCTGTCAGCTCGAGCGAGATTTTGCGATCGGCCAGCAGCTTCCGCAGGTCTTCCAGCCGCAGATCGACGATCTTTGCCAGCTGCTCCTTGCCAAGCGGATTGAAGATGATGATGTCGTCCACACGGTTGAGGAACTCGGGCTTGAACTGCGCCCGCACCGCCTCCATCACCAGCGTGTGCGCCTCGGTGATCTTCTCCGGCGTCGTCAGGTCGTGCAGGTACGCCGAGCCGATGTTCGAAGTCATGATAATGATCGCGTTCTTGAAATCCACATGGCGGCCCTTGCCGTCGGTCAGTCGACCATCGTCCATGATCTGCAGGAAGACGTTGAATACCTCGGGATGCGCCTTCTCGATCTCATCGAACAGCACCACCGAGTATGGCCTGCGGCGCACTGCTTCCGTGAGTTGACCACCCTCTTCATAGCCCACATATCCCGGCGGCGCGCCGATCAATCGCGCGACCGAGTGCCGCTCGCCGTACTCCGACATGTCGATGCGGATCATCGCGTGCTCATCGTCGAACAAGAATTCGGCAAGCGCACGCGCGAGTTCCGTTTTGCCGACGCCAGTCGGACCCAGGAAGATGAACGAGCCGATCGGACGGCGCGGGTCGCTGAGGCCGGCACGGGAACGGCGAATGGCGTTCGACACCCGGGCTACGGCTTCGTCCTGGCCGACGACGCGCTCCTTCAAGCGCTCCTCCATGGTGACCAGCTTTTTGACTTCGCCTTCCAGCATCTTCGATATGGGAATGCCGGTCCACTTGCTGACGATTTTGGCGACGTCTTCCTCGTCCACCTCTTCTTTCAGCATGCGCGACTGCTTGCCGTCCATCGCGGCGCTTAGCTTGGTAACTTCTGCCTCCAGCTTCGGAATCTCGCCGTACTTGATTCGACCGGCGCGCTCGAAGTCGCCCTTGCGCGTGACGTCTACCTCTTCGGTCTTCAGCTGCTCGATGCGCTCCTTCAGTTCACGCACCTTGGCGATCGCTTCTTTCTCCTGCTTCCAACGAGCCTTCAGCGCGTTCGATTCCTCCTTAATGTGTGCCAGCTCCTTTTCCAATACTGCAAGCCGCTCACGCGAGTTCGCATCATCTTCCCGCTTCAGCGCCTGGCGCTCGATCTCCAGCTGCGTCGCTCGCCGCTCCAGTTGGTCAATTTCCGTCGGCATGGAATCGATTTGGATACGCAATGAAGCTGCAGCCTCGTCGATCAGGTCGATCGCCTTGTCAGGCAGGAAGCGATCAGAGATATAACGATGCGACAGGGTCGCTGCCGCAACAATCGCCGAATCCTTGATACGAACCCCGTGATGGACTTCGTACTTTTCACGCAGACCGCGGAGAATTGCGATCGTGTCCTCCACATTCGGCTCACCGACAAAGACAATTTGGAAACGGCGCTCCAGCGCTGCATCCTTCTCGATGTACTTGCGGTATTCATTCAGCGTGGTGGCGCCAATGGCGCGCAACTCGCCGCGAGCCAGCGCCGGCTTCAACATGTTCGAGGCGTCGATGGCCCCCTCAGCGGCGCCCGCGCCAACCAGCGTGTGCAGTTCGTCGATGAACAGGACGATCTTTCCCTGCGATTGCTCGATTTCCTTCAGCACAGCTTTCAAGCGATCTTCAAACTCGCCGCGATATTTCGCGCCCGCCAGCATCGCGCCCAGATCGAGGGCGACAACGCGCTTATTCTTCAACTGCTCGGGTACGTCGCCGGAGATGATGCGTTGCGCAAGACCTTCAACAATGGCGGTCTTGCCGACGCCAGGCTCGCCAATCAGCACCGGGTTGTTCTTCGTGCGGCGCGATAGCACTTGCACTACGCGGCGGATTTCTTCGTCGCGGCCGATAACGGGATCGAGCTTGCCCTGGCGCGCCAGTTCGGTCAGATCTTTCGCGTAACGCTGCAAAGCCTGGTACTTCGCTTCCGGATTCTGGTCGGTTACCTGCTGATTGCCACGGATAGCCGTGAGTGCGCGCAGAATGTTGTCATAGGTCGCGCCCATGCGCGCAAGCATTTCCTGCGCGGGGTCGCGTTTCAGCTTGGTGATCGCCAAAAGCACGTGTTCGGTGGAGACGTACTCGTCTTTGAAATTCGACGCCTGTTTGAACGCGTCTTCCAGCAGGCGCGAGCTGGCGTCGGACAGATGAGCCTGTGCCGCTCCGCTGCCGGAAACTTTGGGCAGGCGCTCGATCTCGCGCATCGTCTCGCTCTGCACGGCCGACGCATGTACGCCGACGCGCTCCAGCACCGGCGGCACGATGCCTTCGGCGTCTTCCACCAGCGCAGCCAGAATGTGGACTGGCTGCAGCTCAGGATTGCCATGCTCGCTGGCGAGATCGTTCGCCCGCTGCATGGCTTCCTGGGCCTTAACGGTTAATTTGTCCCAACGTATTGCCATGTTGTTTTCCTTAAATCTGAGCGAAGCCGAACGGACCCGGCTATCTTCTTCGTCTCGCACTCGCCAGACTCGTCTGATCCGCTGCGCAACATTGTCGCGCTTAAACGCCGATCATGCGAGCCCTGTAAAAGCAATGGCGCTAGCGGTCAGGGTCAAACCGTTGTTCCCGGTGCTCGCTCCTTCAGCGGTAAGGAAGCCGCTGAATGCTTCTGACCGCTAGCCACTGCCTTCTGCTTTCGCCCCTCGGGAGAGCTCCCTTTCGGTGAAACAAAAGGGAGGCCATTAACAGGGCCTCCCCTTGAACTCCCCAGTTCGTTTCCTCCAGGAAGCTCTCCCGAAGGGCGAAACTTAGATCACACAGATCAGGCGACCTGCCCTTTGCCGGCAGAGTGCGTCTGAGCAGATTCGGGCTTCTTGCCCTCAATCCCCTTCTGCCCGATGTTGACCTTGATCTGCTTCGGCTTGGCTTCGGCGCGCTTCGCAAGGCGGATCTTCAGCACGCCCTGATCGTAGTCGGCCTGAATGTTGTCGGTCTCAACCGTGTTCGGCAGCGTGAAGGAGCGGCTGAAGCTGCCATAGCGGCGCTCCACGCGATGGAAGTTCTCTTCCTTCTCTTCTTTCTCGAACTTGCGCTCGCCAGTCACGGTCAAAGTGTTGTTCTCGACCTTGATGTCGAGGTCCTTCTCGTCGATGCCGGGCACCTCCAGCTTCAGCTGGATGCTGTGCTCGTCCTCGTAAATGTCGACCGGCGGCACAAAGGCACCGGTGGTCAGCGACTCCTCGCGCCCGCCACCGTACTGCTCTTCGAACAGGCGGTTCATGCGATGCTGCAAGGCATTCAGATCACGAAAGGGGTCCCAACGCGTCAAAACAGGCATTTTCAAACCTCCAAAGGTTAGTTAAGAAGTCTTGGCGGCCTTTCGGCCCAGCTAACACTTTTGATGCATTTGTTAGCGCAAAAGAAGCATAAAACATGAGCGTAGTATTGTCAAGTCAAATTAATCTCCTTCAAGGAGCGCACGCGGGGGCGTTCCAGATGGTCGTCAGTTCTAGCTAAGTTTATTTAAGTAAATAGGTTACTAATGATTAAGAGCGTTTTGTCGAGGGGCACGACAGCTTGTGAATGCGGCCGTTTGGCGAGGATTTTCGGCTGAGACGGCCGGAGTCAATGCTTTGCCTGTCCCACAAGTCTGGGACTCGCCGGTATGGGCAAGAGATGCCCGAGAAAAAGATATTCACGTGGAAATCGACGAAGCTGAGGATGCGCAATGCGAAAAGTGCATCGCCGCCGCCAAATCGGTACCTCACGTCAGCAGCCGGCAAATGATGCACTTCAGATACGCGGTTTCCGGAACGTTCAGCAAGACGGGATGATCAATGGCAGCT
>Ga0335073_10003001_pt1 | contig 23363 bp, 19 predicted proteins | sample Lox_Sample_22_FD_207093 | JGI IMG/M metagenome (GOLD analysis project Ga0335073, IMG submission 207093) | Soil microbial communities from Loxahatchee National Wildlife Refuge, Florida, United States - Lox_Sample_2.2 | ecosystem: Environmental > Terrestrial > Soil > Wetlands | place: USA... | reverse complement strand
CACGGCCAGCGGGCCGGTCAGCGTCGTCGTGACCACGGCGGCTGGAAGCGCAACCTCCACCGTTACTCTGGGACAGTTCGGCCCGTCGTTCAACCTGTTGGATGGAAAGCATGTAGCTGGCATCATTCTCAGGTCTGACGGTTCCGGCGCTTTCGGAGGGGGAACATACGATATTCTGGGTCCCACCGGCACGTCCTTGGGATACAAAACGGTTGCCGCAAAAGCGGGAGACGTGCTCGAACTCTTCGGTGTTGGATTCGGACCGACAAACCCCACGGTTCAGGCCGGAAAAGCGTATTCGGGAGCTGCCGCCACCACTAATCCCGTTAGTTTGTCGATCAATAACATCACAGTGACGCCCTCATTTTCGGGACTGACTTCCGCGGGATTGTACCAGATCAACGTCACGCTCCCGGCGGCTTTGGGCACGGGCGATGTGTCCCTGCGCGCCATCGTAGGCGGCGTTCAAACGCCGGCGGGCGTGATGTTGTCTCTGCAATAGCCGGCTTCGTGCGGCCTCCCTGGTCGAAACAGCCGGCACCGTGCCGGGACTCATCCCCGCGACCGCTTACGCCTCGATCGTGACCGCCTGTCCGAATTTCGCGGCCAGGTCCTTCAAATACATCTCGATCGATCCCGTGTATCCGAAGACAAATCGCGCCATGAACCGGAAGATCACGTTGTAGACTTCGCCGTCCTCGGTGATCCGCAGCACCGCACCGCTCCCCTCCGGAGTGATTTCGAAAGTCCACGTACCGCCAAACGGCAGGCTGCGATCCGCAATCCGCACGGCCAGTTTGCTGGGTGGCGTGTCCTCCATCAGCTCGTAGGTGATCTTTTGGCCATGGGTGTCCTCTTCCCACCAGCGCTTGCGGCCGCCTTCTTCGGGCAAAGCGCCGAAGCTCTTGACGCCGGTTCGCCAGTCGGGTGCGCCGGCAAGCACGGCGTACAACGCATCGGGCCTTACCCGGTAGCGCGCCCTCCGCGTCGCATGATGCCGCTGGGGAAGCATGGCTCCAATCAATGCCACCAGCCCGATTGCCCCCGCAACAATTCCGAGAATCAACAAGGCCCACTTCATTCCCCTCCACCTTTCAAATCACGCAAGAACCGGTTCACCTCTCCCGAAGCCATCGCGGCGCGCGACGCTTCCGCCAGCAGTTCCAGACCCCGCAGCGCCTCCGCCCGTCGGCGATCGTCCAGTTTCTCGAGCATCGCCGCCACCAGTTCCGGCTCCAGCACTTTCTGCTGCCGCTTGATCCGGACACCTGCCCCGGTCAACCGCAGGTCCAGGCGGCGCCCGTCCTGTTTGCTGCGCTCACGCCGTACATAGCCGCCCCGCTCCAGGCGGTCGACCGTCAGCGACATCGTGGATACCGTAACGCCCATGTGCCTGGCCAGGTCCCGCAGCGACGTAGCCTCGACATCGTCCAGGTGGTCGAGCACGCTTGCCTGATGGGCGCTCAAAACCTCGCGCGTCGCCTCGTCCCTTACGTGCCTTCGATGACAGGCAAAGTAGATGAGCGGATAACATCGCAGCACCGTCTCCACGCCCTCGGGGAGCATAAGTGGATCATATGGCAGATAATTTGATTAGTCAAATCAAATATTATTTGGCTCCGGCCGATTCGCCGTCAAATCTGCTATATTGCCCCGCATGAACCGCACAACCGTCGCTCGACTCGCTGCCGGAATGTTGTTCCTGGCGGGTTGCTGGCTGGCCTACACACAGACTCAAACCAAGCAAGCTACGGCCTTAACCATCAACAAGATAAAGGACGACTTATATGAGATCGTGGGCGACGGCGGCAACGTCGCCGTGGATGTCACCAGCGAAGGCGTGATCCTGGTGGACGACAAGTACGAGCAGGATTACGACGGCATCATGGCAAAAGTCAGAAGTGTTACCAGCCTGCCCGTGAAGTATGTCCTGTCGACGCATCACCACTCCGATCACTCCGGCGGCAACACCAAATTCATCAGTTCCGCCGAGATCATCTCTACTGTCAACGCCCGCGCGAATATCGTCGGCCACAAGCAGCCCGGCGCTCCGGAAATGGCGCCGGCGCGGGTGACCTTCACCGATCAGTGCTCGGTGTTCCTGGGCGGCAAGGAGGTTCGCGCCTATTATTTCGGCCGCGGACACACCAATGGCGACGCTGTCATCTACTTCCCCGCCCTCCGCGTCCTTCACACCGGCGACCTGATGGCGGGCTCCACGCCCTTGATCGACTACGCCGGTGGCGGGAGCGTTGTCGAGTGGACCAAGACGCTCGACGCCGCCCTCAAGCTTGATTTCGACACCGTCATCCCAGGCCATGGCAACGTCACCGACAAAGCCGGCCTCAAGACCTACCGCGACAACGTGGAGAAGCTGCGAAATCGGGCCGCCGCCCTGGTGCACCAGGGCAAAAGCGAAGCCGAGTTCCGCAAGGCGATGGAGACCGAGTTCAATTGGGGGCCGACATCCATGCAGTCGCAATGGAGCATCGCCGGACTGATGGCCGAGGTTCGGTAAACGGTCGCGTTTTTCCGACTACAGTCGAGCCCCTAGGCTTGTCCTACTGGTACGGTACGGCTCCTAAACCGGGTGTTACCACCCCGTTACGGCCGGACCTTTGCCGAAGGCTCAGGTCCTGTTTTAATCGGGGCATGCAACTACCAATCGCTGTCTTAGTCGCACTGATCACCGTCGCCACCTTGAGCGGGTTCACTTACCGTCGGGTTCGCACCCGCCACAGCGCTTCGAGCCGCATGAGCCGGGCATTGGCCGTTGGAATGGAGAGGATCTAGGCGCGGGCTGGTCTTGGGCCGAATCTGCTTCAAGCCCGCCCGATCTGCTCCAGTTCGCCTTCCAGCATGGCGACGTGCTCTTCTTCCTCCGCCGCCAGTTCGGCGCAGAGGTCCTTCTCCAGTCCGGCAGGGAGCCCTTCGGCGAGCTTCTTAAAGTGGTCGCGAGTCCGCCGTTCCATTTCCAGCGCGGCCTGGTACAGATTCTCGATCCCCGACTCCTCCGTCACGTGAATCCCGCGGAACAGCCAGTTCTCCAGTAGCGCCTTCTCGTCGCCTGACAGTTCCACGACTTCCCGGTCGAGATGAGCGTGGTACTTCTCTTCCAGTTCGTGCAGGTGGTCCAGCTCAGCCTCGTACAATCGCTCCAGCACCGCGCGATGCTCCGGCCGGCGCGCCTTGTCGCGAGCCATCTTATAGAAATGGAAGGAGTTCAGCTCGAACTGTACGGCGTCGCGGATAGCCTGAAAGCGCATCGAATCGCCCAGCTCGCGCGGCGGGATCAATTCCAGATCGCCGCCGCACATGAAGCACTTCCCATACGGAATTGCGACTCCCGTGGTCAGTTTGAAACAACTCCGGCAACGCCAGGTGTAGCGCACTTGGGCGCAGCAGATTTCGTCTTCTTCCAGCACGCGGCGGCACTTTGGACAAGAGGATGGCATATCAAATACTCCCTACTTCCACGGGCGCGGATGGCGTAGCGCCCGGGCCATTCACGATCCCCATATATTCCAGCATTCCCTTGGCGGCGCGGCGTCCGGCGCCCATGGCCAGAATGACGGTGGCGGCGCCCGTCACGATGTCGCCGCCCGCAAACAGGCCGGGAATCGACGTCATTCCCGTTCCCTCATCGACTTCAATGTAGCCCCACTTATTCACCCTCAACCCCGGAGTGGTTTGCGCGATGATCGGGTTGGCGGTCGTTCCAAGGGCGTAGATTACCGTATCGATGTCGATGACGTATTCCGAGCCCTCTACCGGAACCGGGCGCCGGCGGCCGGAAGCATCCGGTTCGCCCAACTCCATCTTCTGCACTTTCATGCCGGTGACCCATCCGGATGCGTTCCCCAGGATTTCCACGGGGTTGGTGAGCCACAGGAACTCGATGCCCTCTTCGATCGCGTGTTCGAGTTCCTCGACGCGGGCGGGCGATTCGCGACGCGACCGCCGGTAGACGACGGTCACCTTTTCCGCGCCCATGCGGCGGGAGACGCGAGCCGAATCCATGGCGGTGTTTCCGGCTCCCACCACGGCGACCCGCTTTCCCATGCCGACCGGCGTATCGTAGATCGGCTGCTGATAGCCGCGCATCAGGTTGACGCGGGTCAGGAATTCGTTGGCGGAAAAGACGCCGTTAAACGCTTCGCCGGGAATTCCGGCAAACTTCGGCGATCCGGCGCCCGTGCCCACGAACGCGGCCGAGTAGCCCATTTCGCTGAAGAGCTGAGGGATCGTGAACAGCTTTCCAATGATGGTGTCGAGCCGGATCTCCACGCCCATCTTCTTCAGATTCTCGATTTCGGCGTCGATAATCACATCAGGCAGACGGAATTCGGGAATTCCATACTTCAACACGCCGCCGGCGACATGCAACGCTTCGAAAATCGTTACGCTCACGCCGTTTCTCGCGAGATCGCCGGCGCAGGCCAGGCCCGACGGGCCGGATCCGATGATCGCGGCCTTCTTCCGCGCGCCGGCCACGATGGGTGGCTCATCCCATCCTCTCCCCATGCCGCAATCGGCCACGAACCGTTCCAATCGGCCGATCGCCACCGGCTGCAGCTTGTTGCCAACCACGCAGGTGGCTTCGCATTGCGATTCCTGCGGGCACACGCGGCCGCAAACTGCCGGCAACGCATTGGAAGTCTTGAGAATCTGGTAAGACGTTTTGATGTCTTTGCGCGCCAACGCCGCGATGAATCCCGGAATATCGATTCCCACCGGGCATCCCGGAATGCAGCGCGGCTTCTTGCACTGCAAACAGCGCTCGGCTTCGTGCAGCGCGCCCGCCAGATCGAGACCGAGATTGACTTCTTTGAAGTTGCGGGCCCGTTCTTCGGCGGGTTGCGAGGGCATCGGCGCACGGTCCGGGGGAATGTTCTTGAGGTTCTTCGGAATACGCGGGCCCGCCGGCGCGGGACCAGCTTCCGGCAGGCAGGCCGCCGAGAGAGGCACAAAATCCACCAGCGAGGTGCTTCCGTTCACCGGCGCAAGACTCGCTAGCTTGGCGGATTCGCTCTTATAGCGATCGAGCGCGGCTTTCTCTTCACGCTCAAACCGCTTCTGCCGCAGCGTCAACTCGTCGAAATTCACCAGGTGGCCATCGAAATCGGCCCCATCCACGCAGGCGAATTTCATTTTTCCGCCGACGGTGACGCGGCACGACCCGCACATTCCGGTGCCGTCCACCATGATGGAGTTGAGGCTGACGATGGTCGAGATGCCGAACGGCCGGCTGGTCTCGCAGCAGGCCTTCATCATGGGTAGCGGGCCGATCGCCACCACTTCTTTTACATCTTTCTCGGTGTTCAGGACATCGAGCAGGGCCTGGCTGACAAATCCCTTGCGTCCGAAACTTCCGTCGTCGGTGGTGACGATCACCTGATCGCTCACGGCGGCAAACTTGTCGTCCCAGAACATCAGGTCTTTGGTGCGGAACCCGACGATCGAGATGGTGCGGTTGCCGGCTTGCTTATACGCCCGCAATTGGGGATAAATCGGCGCGACACCCAGGCCGCCGCCGACCAGCACCACAGTGCCTTCGAGTTTCCGGATATGGCTGGGAAGGCCAAGCGGCCCGATGAAGTCGAGGAGGTATTCACCTTCCTTCATCGCCATCATTTCCATGGTCGTTTTGCCGACGGCTTGGATGACGACGGTGACAGTCCCCTCGTCCACGTTGAAATCTGCAACAGTGAGCGGGATGCGTTCCCCATGCTCGTCAATACGAGCCATGACAAAGTGTCCAGGACGAGCCGCTCGCGCCACGTCGGGCGCTTTCACGTCCCAGAGGAAGGTGACCGGACCAAATTGTTTCCTACGAGTGATGAGAAACACTACACTTCCTCGAAAACTCATAATATCAGATTTTCAGTGAATAATGTCTGAAAATTCACCAGTAGGCAGGCGGTGGGGATCACTTCGAGCTGAAGCCGACGATTAGCCAGCGGCCGTCGCGGTCTTCCAGGTCGAAGCGATAGTTGTGCTCGAAACCGAATTCGACGTCCTCTTTTCCAGGTGCGGTGTGGGTCATCTGTATGTCTATGGCGACGAAACCGGGCGGAATCTCGCTCACCAGCTTGCGAGCGACCTGGCTGTTGGCGCAATAGCCTAGCACCGCAGGGTAATCCCGCTGTTCCGCATGTTCGATAGCTTTCGCAAGTGCCGCCAGATCGGGTTGGAGGTATTGATGGTCCCGAAATTTGACTTTGTCGCCCGAGACGTCGTAAGTGTCGACCCCACATAAGCTTGGACGATTGCCCACGTCGACGGGGGAAAACCAGCAATAAGGCAGACTAATCGCGGGGCCTTCGGTTCGAAGCTTCTCCATAAAATCAGGCACTTCGTCGGGGTAGCCCCACGCGCCTGCTTGCCCGATTATCCGGACAATGTCTCCAACGTCGCCACGCCACTCATAGGCGCTGTAAGACAGATACGGGGCGCCTATACATCCGCTGGTAGCGAACCTCGCAAGGAATCTGGGGCGGCGGGACGGACCGCGCTGTAAAGGGTAGAGTTCGAGCGAGGTGTTGGGTCCGCTTTTCGCCCCTTCGATTGAGCTTATTCTCCGCCAGGCGTTCCTCGGCCCGCCTTCCAGCCCGAACACGAAAAACGTCTCATGGCTGCGCAGGCCGATTTTTACGACCAGGATTGGCAACAAATCTAAAACTGTAAAACGGAAACGCTCCCCCTCGAACCACTTTGCGAGAACTTCGCCGCTCACCCGCTGCAGCGTCTTGAGGGTCTCTGTGGCTCGTTGCAGAGCCGGCCTGTCGGCGTTGCGATTCAAGTTCTCCTGTACAAGCTCCGCTGCCAGGTCAAGGGCGGAGTCAGCCGGATCTGGCGTCGCTTCGTCCGGAGGGCCACATAGGTTGGGCGAAAAGGACGCGGCCTTTTCGAGGAGTTGCCGGAAACTAGGACCGGAATCGGCTGGTTGCACTTGGGCGAAGAGAGATTGGTCCGCGGTGGCGGCGATCAGGATAAATCCGAGAATCCCGGCCCGGCATGAACGATAGCGCATACGAACTCCCGTACGGTATGAGCCTAATACGTTGCACTTGTAGGTATTTTACAGTCTTATTATCCTGAAATCCGGATGAGGTTGCACTAGACCCCGCCGATTCGTAGAATCTCCCCTATGATGAAAACCCGTATTCTCACCGTAGTTTCCGGTCTGTTGCTGTTCATTGCCGGTGTCGCCGTCGGCCAGGGTCCCCGGCATCCGAACTTAATGGAGGCACAGGACTTTTGCCATCGCGCATTCACCAAGATCCTGGAGGCGCAGCGCGCCAATGAATGGGATTTGGGAGGCCATGCGCAAAAAGCCAAGGAAGCGCTGGATGTGGCGGAACGCGAGATCAAACTCTCGTCTGAATTCGCCAATCGGAAATAGGGAGGGCGACTAACGCAGGGACGCTTCAAACGCGCGGAACCGCTCTTCCAGATCCTTCTCCAGTTGCGCCTTGGAGGAGTCATCGAGAAATGCGTAACGGAGGCTGTTCCGCGCCATCTCTCGCACGTCCCCATAGGAAAGCTTGTACGTAAGAACCGCCCGCAGGAACTCGGCCGTCAGATGGCTGCGCGCTACGCCTTCGTCATCGGTGGATAGGGCCAGTGGCACGCCCGCGTGGCGGTAAGCGTTGAAAGGATGGTCTTCGCCGCGGACCCCGAGAATCTGGTCGTTGCTCGTCAGGTTGATTTCCACCAGGACGTGGCGTTGGCGCATTCGCTCCATCAAGGCACGCGAATCCGTCTCGTATAGGATATCGACGCCGTGGCCGATCCGGTCGGCGCCCGCGACGTCTACCGCCTCGCGTACATGAAAGCGGAGTTGCTCGGGGGGCACCAAGCCAAGCGCCAATTCGCCCGCGTGGAGACTGACATGGACCTTGGGGTATAACTTCCGCGCGTAGGCCACCATTTTCATCTGAGAAGAATAGTCGCGCATGGAAATCACGCCGTCTTCCGGCTGGACGAAATTGATGCCGACTACCAGTGGCTCCGTCGATGCCAGCCGCAGGCCTGCCAGGATCTCCGCGAAGACCCGCTGCGGCGGCGATTCCCGTAGCACCTCCAACACATAGCGCACCACCACGCGGCACGGTGCGGGCGCCGGCTTGGCGTCGCAGCCGAGAGCCGCGAGCCGGGCTTTTTCCATGCCGGCAATGCGGGTGCGCATCGCGTCGACCACCTTGTCGAGGCCGCCATTAGCATCCAGGCGCGCGCGTGCGGCGTCGTAGTTCCCGTCGAACCCGGCCTGATCTCCCAATGCGTTAGCGGCGGACCCGTTGATGCCCATCAGTTCCAGGTACGATTCGTTCTGCTCCGCAGCCCGCGCAGTCACCTCCGCCAAAAACTCACCACGATGTTTGGAATCGATGGGACCGAACTTGTTGAAGGCCGCGAAAAAATGATCGTGGCCGCTCTCGCGTCCCGCGACGAAATTGCGCATCGAGAGGCTGTCGATCAGCGCGTTGCGCAGCGTATTGTCCGCATTCACCCGCTGTGCCGGAATCTTGTCGCCGCAGGCGCCCCCCGCTTCCGCGGCGACGATCGCGCCAATCCCGGTGTTCACGCACAGGCCGTCTTCCGCGGCCGCGCGCAGGTAGCTTTCCGCATAGACCGCGCCGCTGACGTGATTATGCAGATCGCCGCCCTTGGGCATGCGCAGCAGGAACGCGTAGAGCGATGGCGGGTCGCCGCGCAACTGGGCGAATTTCGCCTCGATCGCCGGAGTGTCGGCTGCCCGCACGGCGAACGCCATGACCATCAGGCACGGGACCAGCGAGTATCTGCGATTCATCGGCGATCTCCCTTCGGCTGCCTTTGTCACGCTATCACGGGGCAAGCGGGAGTGCGATTTCGCTTGACGAGCTCATACGGCTTCCGCTAAAAATAAGTATGCACTCACAAATAAATTTCGGGTATCCCTGGGCGATCAACTACGGCCACCTGATCTTCGGAGCCTTCCTCCTCCTCATCTTCTGGCTCGGTTGGGTCCGTAAATGGCATAAAGCCATCCTCGCCTTCCTTTTTCTGGCGACCCTTTGGGCGCTGAGCGCCTGGGTTTTCGTCCGCTTCGGCTTCGATATGAACGGCCGCGCGTCTATGCCCACCGCCGCATTCCTCCAGTCCGGATCTGGCCGGGTGCTGGACATGGGCGCCGGAACCGGCCGTAGCACACTCATGGTGCTCGAAAACCGCCCGCACACCACAGTCGTCGCGCTCGACCAGTTCGGCGAATCCTATGAGCAACATTTCGGAAAGCCGCCAGGCGGCGAATCCACTATCGACGAGGGCCGCGCCGCCCTGATCCGCAATCTACAGATCGCCGGCGTCGACCAGCGCGTCACCGTGCGGCCTGGCGACATGCGCCATATGCCCCTCGATTCCGCTTCCTTCGACGCCATTGTCAGCGCCTACGCCATCGATCACCTAGGCCACAATGACGCCGCCCTGGCGATTCACGAAGCCAACCGCGTCCTCAAACCGGGAGGCGAGTTCCTGCTGATGGTCATCGCCAAGGATGGCTGGCTCACCTACACCTTCGGCCCCCTTCTGATGCACGCCCACATGACCGCGGCGGATTATTGGACACAACTGCTGCGCGACTCCGGATTCCAGATCGTCGAGGAAGGAAGGCAGCCGGCAACGAAATATGTTCTCGCGCGAAAGACAGCGGACGCCTCCTAATGCCACTATGAATCTGAATGGGTAGAAAGAAGACGATCTCCGACGAAGATCTCCTTGCGGTGGCGCGGGCGGTCTTCGTGGAAGCCGGATTCGGCGCCTCCACCAAGGAGATCGCGCGCCGGGCGAATGTTTCCGAAGGGGTCATCTACCAGCGCTTCGCCACCAAAGACGAGTTGTTTTTTGCGGCCATGATTCCGCCGCCGTCCAATGTCACGGAACTCTTCGCCAACCCGCAGCTCCAGGGCCGCCAACTGGTCGAACAGTTGACCTACTCGATGCTGGAATTCAGCCGCGAAGCGCTGCCGGTGCTGCTGCCGCTGATGATGCATCCCGGATTTCGCCTGGAAGACCTGGCACAGCGCCATCCCGATTCTCCCCTGTTCGTCCTGCGCCGCGAAATCGGCCCCAGACTGTTCCGCGAGAGCGAAGCCGGACGGCTGGGACCCGTCGATATGCGGGGCGCGTCGCTGCTCATCTGGAGCTTCGCGCAGTCCCTGGCATTCTTCGAGCGGCTGGGCGCGCACGGCGGCCGGTTCGACCCCGCGATCGTGCAGGCCACCGTCGATTGCATCTGGCAGGGGCTGGCGCCCAAGCCGGCGGCCGGGCCGGCGCTCCCCGAAAAATCACCGGCTGGAAAAACGCGACGTGGCAAGGGCACGTAACGTCAGTTGCCTTGTCCGCGTCCGCAGCTGAGGTGTATGCATGCGACTTCGATTGTTGTCTTTAGCCTCATTGGCGGCCTGGGCGCTCGTAGCTGCCGAATCGAATCAGCCGGTTGTCGTATCCGCGGCCAGTCCCGGAGCGGGAGTTACCTCGGATTCGTTGGCCACGATCTATGGTCCGAATCTGGCCACCCAGACCGTCGCCGCCGGAAATCCGCCGTGGCCGACCACTCTCGGGGACTTGCCTGAGATGACCTTGGTCGATTCGGCCAACAAAAGCTGGGCTCTGCAACTGATCTTCGTTTCGGCGTGCTGGATCCCCGCCTCACGCGCCGGACGAGTCGATCCGGCCGTAGCCTTGCGGAGCGAATGATCGCGCGCTCCCTCGGACAAAAATGCATCCAATCAGGCCAGTGCCACAGAAACACTTCTAACCCAACCCGGGATTCAGCGTCCAAATCCAAAGGAATGGTGGGGGCGTGGTGAATTCGGGACATAACGGCGCCAGGAGAATCGTGCTGCTGGCGTTTCCGCGGCTGGTCTTGCTGGACATGGTCGGACCTTCGGAAGTCTTCGCCATGGCCAACTGGATTGCGCGAACCACCCGGACTGGCGTCGGCGAACCCTACGTCATCGAGACCGTGTCCGGCAATGGGGACCTGCGCTTCCAGGCCAGCAGCGGCATCACCCTGCTCGCCGACCGCTCCTGGCGCGATTGTCTCGGCGACATCGATACCTTGCTTGTGCCCGGAGGCGTCGACCCCGAGCGCATCGTGCGCGACACGGCCCTGGCCGAATGGCTGCGCTCGAAGGCGTCCACCGTGCGGCGCATCGGTTCCATTTGTACCGGAGCCTTCATCCTGGCCGCAGCCGGACTTTTGGACGGCCGCCGCGCAACCACCCACTGGCAGGACTGCGACCGGCTTGCCTGCGGCTATCCCGACATTCGCGTCGAATCGGACCGCATCTACGTGAAGGACGGCAACGTCTACACGTCGGCCGGAGTCACCGCCGGTATGGACATGGCACTCGCTCTCGTAGAGGAAGACCTGGGGCGTGAATTTGCGCTGGAGGTCGCCCGCACCTTGGTTATGTACGTCCGCCGATCGGGAGGACTGAGCCAGTTCAGCGTCCTTCTCCAGTCGCAGGCGGCCGAACGCCAGCCCTTGCGCGATCTTATGGTCTGGGCTGCCGAAAACCCGCGCGAGAACCTCTCGGTGAATTCGCTCGCGTCCAGAGTCAATATGAGCGTGCGGAATTTCTCGCGCACGTTCCGCCGCGAGATGGGACAGACACCCGCGCGCTATGTCGAGTCCCTGAGAGTCGAAGCCGCCCGCCGCTTGATCGAGGACACCGACATTCGACTCGACCAGGTAGCCCGGGAGTGTGGACTCGGCAGCGGAAATTCCATGCGCCGCTCGTTCCTGCGCGTGTCCGGCATTGCCCCCAGCGATTACCGCCAGCGCGTCCGGCGAGCGCCCTGACTTTGCTCAGATGTGCCGCACCGCGTCCATCGGATTCATGCGCGTCCAGCGCCGCGCCGCGGCAAAGGCGATTCCCAGGCATAAGGAAATCATCCCCAGACCCACTGGAACGAGCACGGTCCACTCCACCGGATGCACGCGATAGAACTGATCGGCGAGGAGCACGCCGGCGGCGACGCTCAAGCCGAGGCCCGTGACAACGCCTACCCCGGCGATCCACAGCGTCTGCCGGAAGACCATCCGCATTACCTGTCCGGGACGGGCTCCGAGCGCGATGCGGATGCCGAGTTCCTTGCGCCGGTCGCTGACGGAATAGGAAATCGCGCCGTACAGCCCCGCGGCTGAGAGCAGCATGGCAAGCAGACTGACGGCAGTCACGCATCCGAGTGTCAGCAAGGGCACAAATAGCGTGATATTCATCCAGCTATCCATGGTGGTCGGCGGCAATGGCAGGGAGACGTCGAGCTTGCGAAGCGCCCCGACCATCGGTTGCAGCCACTGGCGCGGATCTCCAGAGGTCCGCGCGATCACCGTCGCGACCCCGTTAAAGTTCCGGGCCAACGGATGGTACAGGTAGGGCTGCTGCGCCTCGTCGAGATCGTCGTATTTGCCGTTGGCGACGATTCCGACGATGGTGGTTTCTTCGTGAATTTCGCCCTGGCGGCGCGAATTTCCCAGAATCCGTATGGTCCGCCCGATAGCGCTCTGATTCGGCCAGTATTTTTCCGCCATGAAGCGATTGATCACCACCACACTCGGGCTTCCCGCCCCATCCGACGAGCGAAACCCGCGGCCATCCAATAATCGGATGCCGAGCGTGGTGAAATAATTCTCATCCACCGCCGCATACTCGATGATGTTCTTCTTATCCGGATCGTCCGGACGATCCGTGAAATGAACGTCGTCGCGATCGCCCGTGCCGCCACCAAGCGGCAGTTCGTCCGCCAGCGCGACCGACTCGATGCCGTGAATTCCGCTGACCGTGCGCCGGATGTCGTCCGCCAATCGCTGACGCCCCGCCTCTCCGGCATCATCCTGCGGGAAAACCAGGATAGACGCGATATTGTGCGCCGAGAATCCCGGATCGACGTTTCGCAGATTGTTCAAGCTGCGCCAGCACAAGCCGGCGCCGGCGAGCACCAGCGTACAAACCGCAACTTGCACGCCGACGACAATTCCACGAATCCATCCGCGGCGCGTTCCTCCGATGGCGATCTCACCGGTCAGCGCCGCCGCCAGATTCGGCTTCGACGCATACAACGCCGGTGCGAGTCCGCTGGCCAGGCTGGCGGCCAGGATGAGCCCGATGGTGAGCGCCACCACCAGCAAGCCGGGATGTAAATCCGCTGAAATCGGAATCAAACCGAACGCCGGCAAGTTCAGATCGATGTGCGACAGCCTGCCCAGCGCCAGCAGCGCCAAGCCGTAGCCGAACACACCGCCGGCGGCGCAGACAATGGCTGTCTCCTTCAGAAATTCCCCGATCAGCCGGCCGCGCGACGCCCCCAGCGCGGTCTTGATGAGCGCCTCCTGACGCCGCAGGGTGGCCAGGGCCAGCAGGAGATTGGCGGTGTTGGCGCAGGCGATGAGCAGGATCAGCAGCGAGCAGGTCACCAGAACGGCGGAAATGAGTTGCGCCGTCTTGATATCGTCGGGCGACAGGACCGTCATCGGGGCGATCTGGGCGGTCAGGTCCTTGTTGGTTTTGGGATACTGTGTGGCCAACTGGCTCCATAGTCCGCGGAGTTCCGCCCGCGCCTGACCCATGGGCACGCCGGCACGCAGGCGGCCGAACGGCATCAAAAAGCGGCGCTCGCGGTTCTTCAGATCGTCGCCGCCGATCGCGCCAATGTCGAGGATGAGATCGGAGCCAAAGCCGAACACCGGCGAGAGGAATTCCCTGGGGGCCACGCCGATGATGGTGAGAGCCTGGCTGCCCACCTTGATCGACTTTCCCACTATCTTCGGATCGGCCCCCCATCGCTCCCATCGCGCGTAGGTCATCACAACCGCGGGCTGGCGCTTGGCGTCGTCGCCGGGCGTGAAGAAGCGGCCCATGAACGGGCGAATCCCCATCACCTCGAAATAGTTATCGGAGACGGTATTTTCCATCGCCATGTCGTCGCGGCCATTGAAGCTGATGGTTCCCTTGCTGACTCCGGCACTGTACGCGCCTATTGAGCTGAAACTCCGCGCATGGTCGCTGAGATATGTGTAATCGAGGTATGACACGCCCTGCACCTCGCCCGGTTTGGGCGAGGTGTAGATCAGCGTGAGCTGTCCCGGATCGCGCGCCAGCGGCGGCCGCAGAAGGATGGCGTTCGAGATACTCAGCGCGACGACGCCCAGCGCCAGAGCGATCGCCAGGGAAAATACGGCGATGGCATTCAGCTTCCAGTTTTTGAGCAGCAGGCGGAGCATCTTGCGAGCCCAGCAAATACGGGGCCAACCTCGGTGCTGACGCCACTTCAGCCGGGCGAAGGAAAATCGCAGTAGAATTCGTCCTATATGTCGGGCGATGCGATCGGGTAGACGCTCCTCCGGGAGTTCTTGACGGACGTGCTCCCTATGCCGATCCGCCGCCGGCACTCATATGGACCTTCAAATCGGTTCCACGATCGGCGATTACCAGGTGATTGGAGAACTCGGCAAGGGTGGTATGGGCCGGGTCCTGAAGGTCCGCAACCTGATTTCGGGCCGGATCGAGGCGATGAAGGTGCTGCTGCCGGATCTGGCGCACGACCCGCAACTGGCCGACCGTTTTCTGCGCGAGATCCGCGTGCAGGCCAGCCTGGTGCATCCGAACATCGCCCAGATGTATGCGGCTCTGCGGGCCGAGAACCGGCTGCTGATGTTGATGGAATTCATCGAAGGCGAATCGGTGGAGCAGTTGCTGCGGCGGGCGCGCCTCCCGGTACCTGTTGCCATCGACCATTTTTCCCAGGTGCTGGCGGCCTTGGACTATGCCCACGAAAAAGGTGTCATCCATCGGGACATTAAACCGGCCAACATGATGGTGGCGCATGACGGCACGGTGAAGTTGATGGACTTCGGGATCGCTCGCGCGGCGGCCGATTTGAAGCTCACACAGACGGGAATGACCGTGGGATCGATGTACTACATGTCGCCCGAGCAGATTCAGGCCACCGGCGAGATCGACCGGCGCGCGGATCTGTATTCCGCGGGGATCACGCTGTACGAGATGGTGACCGGGAAACGGCCCTTCGACGGGGACAGCGCGTACGCAATTATGGCCGCGCACCTTCGACAGTTGCCCCAACCGCCGGTGGCCATCGATCCGCAACTGCCCGAGGCGCTGAATCGCGCGATCCTGAAGGCAATTGCCAAGAGCCCCAACGACCGGTTCCAGACTGCGGCCGAGTTTCGTGGCGTGTTGCAGCAGATGGTGCTGGCTCGGGACGTGCCGGCGCCACAGCCCGCGCCGCCCGCCACCAGGCCGGTGAAGACGGCTCCAAGCCATCGAACGTTGTGGCTGATCATCGGACCGCTGGTCACGGCGGCGGCCCTGGTGGCATTGATCGAAATCGGGCCGGCGCGCGTGGTTCATCCGCAGCAGGTGACGCCAACGCCGGCGCCAACTTCCATTGCGCAGCCTTCGCCATCTCCGGCTCCCGAACCGCCGGCGCCCACGCCGGCCGCGCCAGGCCTCGAGATCGCCGTGACGCCGGCTCCCGTTCAGATTTCCCGGCCGACCCCGGTTCCGCGGCGTGAATCTCCAACTCCCGCTCCGGCTCCGACGCCTCCACCTGGGCCGGGGCCGACACCTGCGCCTACGCCGGCACCCGCGCCGGACAATCCCGAATTGAAGCAGGTGCGAGAGCAGTGGGCCTTGCTGACGGCACGCGCCAGCGCCATGCGGCAGTGGGTGGAGACCATGCGCAAGACCCTGGCGGCCCAGGGTTTGAGCGTCCGTGCCGACGCCCTCGAGGCGGACGCGGAGCTGGTCGCGTACCTGCGCCTCGCCGAAACCGCGATCGGATCGGCGGACGTGGCGGAGGCCAGGGACGCGTTGTCGAAAGCGGCCGGCCGAATCGAGTTCCTGGAGAAGGTGTCCGGCAAGTCAAGGTAGGGAGCAGCCTATTCTCTCACCAGAGCGGTGCGGAGGACCGCGACCGCCCCGGGCAGATCTTCCAGAGAACATCGCTGGCAGGTAACCTCGCGTTCTCCATCGTTCTTGAGCGTTTCCACGTCGATCACGCGAACATTGATGGTATAGGTTGTGTCCAGCTTGCTGATGCTGCCGAAAATCATTTTCTTCAGCCCGAGCCCGCGTCCGAGAGTGACGGCGGTGAGCGGATCGATGCGATCGGACATTTGCAGGTTCTGTTCGTTGATCACTTGAGCCCAGGCCCGCCGTTCGATGACTTCGATATTGGGTGTGCCGTTGATGCGGTTGCGAATCTGGTCGGCGATCGCCCGGCCAATGGAGGTGTCGCCGCCGTTGACCTCGAGATCCATCACCGCGAGCCGCAGGGGTTGGGCGGGCGCGAGCAGCGGCGCGGTTTGTTGGCTCGTGATCTGGTATTTCTTGCCGGAAATATCCCCGACATCGGCGCCGCGCTGCACCCCGGTGACGGCGAAGATCGTCAGGCCGCCGGAGGTATCGGCCTGCGTAAACCAGCGGCCATCGGGGCTGAACGCGGCGGCCGGCGCACCGTTTTGCGCCGGCGTGGATTCGACTTCAGTGCCGCGCTGGACATCGTAGACGGAGACAAATGAGCCGCGCACCTTCTCGCGGACCGCGGAGAGATAGCGGCTGTCGGCGCTGAATGACAGCGAGCGGTGCTGGCCGTCGACACCGTCGATTTCTTTGACCATCTTGCCCTGTGTGAGGTCGTAAATCGCCAGCCGTTCCTCGCGGTGGAAGTCGGATGGACTGGCGGTGCGGTTGAGCGCCGCTTTATTGAGCTTGGCGAATTCGGTCGAAATCGCGAGCAGAGTGCCGGCGTCGTTGAGCGCCCCGGAGAAGACGGCGGGGTCGGCGTCCTGGGTCTGACGGACGACCCTGCCGGTAGCCGGGTCCCATTCGACGACGAGCCCGCTTTCGGAGACGCCGACGGCGCTGTTATTGTGAGCCGAGAATCCCACGAAGACGAAGACCTTACCAGCCGGGTTGGCCAGCCGGGACATTTCGCGGCCGTTGGCGGCGTCGGAGACCACGATGCCCTTGTCGGCGCCGCAAGAAATCAGGCGCGATCCATCCGGCGAGAAAGACAGCGAAAGCACAGCGCCACGGTGCGGCCTGAACCGCGCCACGGCCGCCGCCGCAGCTGTGGCCAGGGTGATTTCGCCGGCCTCCGATCCCGCCGCGACATTTGCGCCGTCGCGCGTGATAGCAGCCGCGCGAACAGGTCCGCTGGCGAACCGCTGCGCGCCGGAATTGGGCCGCGTGGCGGAGACGAATGCTCCGGACCTGGTGGCGATGACGATAAAACTCCCGTCGCCGGAAAATGCAACGGCCTCCGGCCTGCTGTCGGTCTTGATTTGCGACGACGGGCTGAGGCCGATGAGATCCGTCTGGGCAAAGGCCGGATAGAGACACAACAGCCCGGCGCAGATCGCTCGCATGGGGTTCTCCGATCGTGATAACGGCGCCGGCCCCGGATGCAAGGCCGCCCATTCCACCGTCATTTCAGAAGATATGGCGGATCGACACGGTGACCTGGTTGTTGATGCGGTCGGCAAAGGAGCCGCTGCCCGATCCATTCAGCTCATAAAGCAGTTTGTAGGAAAACTCGAGCGAAGTCTTCTGGGAGATGTACGACTTGAGGCCGAATTCGGGGAAGACCGAGCCCGAATTGAGGGTCGAGCCGCCCCCTCCGAGCACGAACAGACCGCCGCCCGCGCCCACGAAGAAGAAGATCTTCCCCTGATTGCTGCCCAGCATGTGCCGGTAGTTGCCGCCAAAGAACCCGCCCAGGTTGGTGGAGTGCGTGTTGCCGTTGGTGGACTCCTGGATTGCGTTTTTCGTGTCGAGACTCACGCAGGGAGTCTTCACTGTGCAGGATTGGCCGGTGATACTCAGTGTCGGATCGGCCTCAAAACCGAAGTAGTTCTTCGAACTGGCGAAGACCCCGAAACTGAACTGGGCGGACAGATTGCCATTGCTGGTGCCGTTGCTTCCCTGAAAGTAAAGCTGACCTCCGATTCCAATCTCCTTATCTCCCCTTTCCTGTTGCGCGAATGCGCCAAAGGCAGCCAACGCCATGAGCGCCGCTATTGCGAATACTCGTTGCATTTTCGAATCTCCTGAGTGTTGAATTGTGCATCCCATCCCGGATACATACATACAAACGGGCATGGTCACGACTTCCCTTCAGGCGCGGAGAAGAATTTGTCGATGATGCCGTAGTCCAGGACTACTGGAGCCGGCAATCCCCGTCGAAAGTCCGGCGCGGTTCGCTCCGGTTACGATTGCGCGGTCGTCCCGGCCTCGGCGTTAGGCGCTGAATTCGCCCGGCTGCCTGTCGCTTTCGCCCCGTGCTGCACGCAGGCTGATAGACTTTAGGTTTCATGCCCAAATCCTCCTACCTGGAATGTAGTGTGTGCCACGAGAAGCTGGACGCGGCCAAGCCGGCCAACCTGTGCTCGTGCGGAGGACCTCTGTTGGTCCGCTATGATCTGGAAACCATCCGCCATCGCTGGCTGCGGCGCGAAGTCGGGCACGGCCCGGCTTCGATGTGGCGCTACGCCCCCGTGCTGCCGCCGCTCAACGAGCACATCGTTTCCCTGGGCGAAGGCTGGACGCCGCTCATCCGCACAAAGCGCCTCGGCGCGCGCCTCGGCGCCGAATCGCTGTGGGTCAAAGACGAAGGCATGAATCCCACCGGGTCGTTCAAAGCTCGCGGCCTGGCCTGCGCCATCTCGATGTGCGTCGAGTTGGGCATCAGAAAAGTCGCCATCCCGTCCGCCGGCAATGCCGCCAGCGCCCTCGCGGCCTATGCCGCGGCTGCCGGCCTGGAATCCCACATTTTCATGCCCATGGACGTGCCGCAGGCGAATTACCTGGAATGCAAAGCCTACGGCGCCAACGTCACTCTGGTCGACGGGTTGATCAGCGATTGCGGCAAGATCGTCGCCACGCGAGGTCCCCAGGAAGGTTGGTTCGACGTCTCCACGCTCAAGGAACCTTACCGCATCGAAGGCAAGAAAACCATGGGCTACGAAGTGGCCGAACAGATGGGCTGGGAAATCCCCGACGCCATCTTCTATCCCACCGGCGGCGGTGTCGGCCTCATCGGCATGTGGAAAGCGTTCCAGGAAATGGAGAGGCTCGGCTGGATCGGCGGCAAGCGCCCCAAGATGATTTCGGTGCAGGCGGCCGGCTGCGCGCCCATCGTGAAGGCGTTCGAAGAGAACCTGCCTCGCAGCGTGTTCTTCGAAAACGCGCACACCGTGGCCGCCGGACTGCGCGTCCCCAAGGCTCTGGGCGATTTCCTGGTGCTCGAAGGCGTGCGCGATTCCGGTGGTACAGCCATCGCTGTCACCGACGACGAGATGCTCGATGCCGGCATTCAACTGGCGTCCGAGGAAGGCATCTACGCCGCACCGGAAGGCGCGGCCTGCGTGGCCGCGGCGCAGAAACTGCTGGCCTCGGGCTTCCTCAAACCGCACGATCGCATCGTCCTCTACAACACCGGATCGGGCCTGAAGTATCCGGAAGCCTACTCGACGCGCTTCCCGCGCACCGCGGCCGGCGAGCAGGATAAACTCGGCGGCCTCATCACACCGCGATGAAGGATATCGCGATCGCCGCCCTGGATGCCGCGGCGCGGCGCGGGGTCGAATACGCCGACGCGCGCGCCATCGAATCGCGCGAGCGCGAGGTGACCACCAAGAACGGCAGGGCCGGCCACGTTTCCAGCTCCGAATCGGCGGGAGTCGGAATTCGAGTGCTCGCGGACGGGTGCTGGGGATTCGCCGCCACCGACGAACTGACACCCGAAGGCATCGAAGCCGCCGCCTCGCTGGCCGTCGAGATTGCGCGCTCGGGAAGGGCCGCCAAAAAGCACGATGTCGCACTCGCCCCCGAGACGGCGCATCAGGCGGTTTGGGTATCGCCCTGCCGGATCGATCCATTCTCGATTTCCGTCGACCGCAATCTGGCCGCGCTTCTGGCCGTCGATGCGGAGTTGCGCCGCGATCCCGCCATCACCTTGGCCGAAGCATCCATGCATTTCGAGCGGCATCGGCAAGTCTTCGCATCCACCGCCGGCAGTCTCATCGATCAGACGCGCACCACGTCGGGCGCGGGCTTCGCCGTTAACGTCTACAAGGATGGCGAGATTCAGAAGCGTTCCTACCCGAATTCGTTCGGCGGCCAATATCAGCTCAAAGGATACGAACTGGTCGATGAGCTGGATCTGCTGAAGCACGCTCCGCGCATCGCCGAAGAAGCTATCGCGCTGCACTCGGCGGATCAGTGCCCCGAGGGCGAGTTCGATCTGATCCTCGACAGCTCGCAGCTCGGATTGCAGATTCACGAATCCATCGGCCACCCCATCGAGCTCGATCGCGTGCTCGGCAGCGAGGCCAACTATGCCGGCATGAGCTTCCTGACGCTCGATCAGCTCGACCGGCTGAAGTACGGATCGGATATCGTCAACGTGGTGTGCGATGCGCGCCTCGAGCACGGCCCAGGGCTCGGCACATTCGCCTTCGACGACGAAGGCGTCGAGGCGCAATCCACCGACATCATCCGTGCCGGCCAGTTTCGCGGCTACATGACGTCGCGCGAAAGTGCCAGGACCGTCGGCCAGCCGCGCTCCAACGGATGCATGCGCGCCGATGGATGGGCACGGCTGCCGCTCATCCGCATGACCAATGTCAGCCTGCTGCCCGGCGAGCAATCGCTCGAAGAAGTTTTTGGGTTGGCAGACGGCATCTACATGGAGACCAACCGGAGCTGGTCCATCGATGACAAGCGCTACAACTTCCAGTTCGGCTGCGAAATCGGCTGGGAGATTCGCGGCGGCAAGCGCGTCCGCATGTTGAAGAACCCCAGCTACAGCGGCATTTCCACGGAATTCTGGAATGCCTGCTGCGCCATCGCCGGCCGCGAGCACTGGACGCTTTGGGGCGTCCCCAACTGCGGCAAAGGACAGCCGGAACAGGTGATGGGCACCGGTCACGGCGCCAGCCCCGCGCGATTCCGCAAGATCAAAATCGGGAGCGCGTATGGCGAATGAGGCCATCTTCGAACAGGTGGCGGCGGCCGCCAAGTCGCAAGGTGTGGCCGATGTCGAGGCCATCGTCGCGTCGCATCGCGAGGCGCTGACGCGCTTCGCCAACAACATCATCCATCAGAATGTCGCCGAGGCCGGACGCCACCTTTCCGTCCGCGCGATGGTCGACGGCCGCACCGCTCGCGCCTCCACCAATCGCCTGGATCGCGATTCGATTCGCGATGCCGTCGCGCAGGCCATCGCGCTCACGCGCGCCAGCCAGCCCGATCCGGACCTGCTGCCACTGGCGGAACCGGCGGATTTCCCGCCTCTGGACCGTTTTTTTCAGGCCACCAGCGAGGTTTCACCAGCCGCCCGAGCGCGTGCCGCCGCCGAGGCCATCGGTGTGGTGGAATCCGCGGGGCAGATCGCGGCCGGGATCTACTCCACCGGAGAATCCTCGTTCGAGCTATACAATTCGCGCGGAGTAGCGGCGCACCACCGCGAGACGATGGCGCGGTTCTCCATCACCGCCATGGCCGCCGACAGCTCCGGCTGGGCCAAGGCCAGCGCCTGCGATTGCCGCCAGCTCAATCCGGTAGCGCTGGCCGGGAGCGCATCGCGTAAGGCTACCGTCTCCAGGGCGCCGCGCGAAATCCCCGCCGGACGCTACACCGTCATCCTGGAGCCCGCCGCTGTCCTGGATCTCGCCGGCCAGATGTTCGGCGATTTCAGCGCCACCGCGCTGCGCGATGGCCGCAGCTTTCTCAACGATCGTGTCGGCAAGCAGATCTTCGGAAAGAACATCGCCATCCAGGACGACGCCCGGCATCCCGCGCAAGCCGGTGCGCCATTCGATGCCGAAGGCGTCCCGCGCAAGCCGCTGACGCTGGTCGAGAACGGCGTGGTCAGGGAAATCGCGTACTGCCGCGCCGCGGCAGCACAGGCCGGTGTCGATCCGACCGGACACGGATTTCCCCTGCCTAACGAGTACGGCGAAGCGCCCGTCAATATCGTGATCGCCGGCGGCGATACCACCGTCGACGAAATGATTGCGTCGACGGAGCGCGGCATCCTGGTCACCCGTCTCTGGTACATCCGCGAAGTCGATCCCTACGAGAAGATTTTCACCGGCATGACGCGCGACGGCACGTTCCTGGTCGAGAACGGCGAGATCGTCGCCGGGCTGCGAAACTTCCGCTTCAATCAGGGCCTGCTGGAAATGCTCTCCAATGTCGAAGCCATGTCGCCCACTGTGCGTGCCTCCGGCGAAGAGGCGTTCGACATGGTGGTGCCCGCCATGAAAGTGAGCGATTTCCACTTCACTGAAGTGACGAAATTCTAGCCGGAGGGCCGGATTTTCATCCCGCACGGGGCTTTAGCCCCGAAACCCGTCCGAATGAGTTGCTGATGCCACCACCTTCCGGATGTGCCCGGCTGCCGCTTGCGCTACACTCTGGGTGGAGCACGTTATGGCCGATCCTGATAATCCTCACTCCGACGTCCGGCCGCGCACCGCGGTCCTCACTCGAGGCTTTGATCCCAGCCTGTCGTTTGGTTCCGCCCGCCCCGCGGTCTTTCGCGCGTCGACGTACGTCTTCGCCACTCCGGAGGCGGCGGAGCATGCCTTCGCTATCACCACCGGCAAGATCAAGCCGGCCGCCGGCGAGCGCGCCGACCTCATCTACTCGCGCTTCTCCACACCCAATTCGGAGATTCTCGAGGACCAGATCGTGCCGCTCGAACCCGGCGCCACCGATGCTGCCGTCTTCAATTCCGGCATGGCCGCCATCATGACCGCGTTTTTCGCCGTAGTCCGCCCGGGAAGCTCGATTGTCTACACCACCCCGCTTTACGGCGGCACAACCGGGTTGTTGCACTTTCTGGAGCCGTTCGGCATCACCGGCATTCCCGTGCACTCCGGCGATTCCGCCGCCATCGACGCGGCCATTGCTTCGGCGCGTAATCTGTCGGTCGTCTTCCTCGAAACTCCCGCCAATCCCACGCTCATCATGACCGATATCGAGCGCGCCGCCGAGGCCGCGGCGAAGCATCCCGATAAGCCTCTGGTGATGGTCGACAATACCTTCCTCGGGCCGATTTTCCAGCATCCGCTGCTGCTCGGCGCTCATGTTTCGCTCTACTCCGGCACCAAATACCTCTCCGGCTTCAGCGACATGGTCGCGGGAGTGGCCATCACTAGTCGTCCCGAGCTCATCCAGAAAATCCGCAGCAAGCGCATTATGTTCGGCAACATCCTCCAGCCCGACGAATGCTGGATGCTGGACAGCCGCCTGCCTACCGTCCAGCTCCGCATGAACCGCCAG
>Ga0335073_10003000_pt1 | contig 23364 bp, 23 predicted proteins | sample Lox_Sample_22_FD_207093 | JGI IMG/M metagenome (GOLD analysis project Ga0335073, IMG submission 207093) | Soil microbial communities from Loxahatchee National Wildlife Refuge, Florida, United States - Lox_Sample_2.2 | ecosystem: Environmental > Terrestrial > Soil > Wetlands | place: USA... | reverse complement strand
GCCCCGGTGCTGTCCCAGGCGCGAACGACTAATTGATGACTCCCATTCGACGCGGTGAGGCTGGTACTGATGGAATCGGTTTCCCCGGCCGTGTAAACGTTGTTGCCATCGAGATATGCATGCCACCCGACAATGCGGTAGGAACTGGTAGCGTTCGCTGCCAACTGATAAGGAGAGCTGACTTGCTGATTATTCGTGGGTGCGCTGACAGTAACGTGTACGGTGGCGGATGCAGCAAGTGACAGCGTTACAAGCGAGGCTGCCAACAAAAGTCGATGCTTCATCAGGACGTTCCCTCCGTTGAATTGGGCCAAGACGAGATGACGCATAAGCCGCGTTGGTGGACCGGCAGCCGATGAATGAGTATCGCGTGATCGGGACCGCAGACAAATCCGGCGTTCTGCTTAGAAAACTGCCTTACTTTGACTGCGGCAATCCAGAGTTGAACTAAGTATCGAACTCTTAGAAAGCCGCTGGGCGGGCGGTTCCGATTGACTTCTGGTTCCATCGGCACCCGGCTACAGTTCGGGCCGACGCGCCACGAACTTTCGCTCAGAGCGATGCTGGTTTGACGGTAGTCTCAATCCGTCCCCGCCGCCGGCGCCTGATGCGGCAGCGCGTCCGGCATCTCCGAGACATTCCACGCCCACGCCGCCAGCAGCGCTGCGCCTTCGTTGATCTGATCGGGGATCACTTTGTCGAAGGTGTCGGTCTGGCTGTGGTGCACCTGGCGATATCCTGCCGGAAGCTGGATGCAGAAATATGCCGGCACGCCCTGGCGCAGGAACGCCACATGGTCCGACGAGCCGAAGTAGCGCGTGCTAAGCGGTCGCAGATCGAAGACCTCCTGCAGGGGCAAGTAAATTTCCTGCATCAGCGGCGCCGTGCTCCACAGGTTCTCCAGCGCGATGCTGAACACCTTGCCGGTCCCGGTGTCGTGGATCAGCACGGCATCGATCTTCGGCACATCGGCGGCGTGGTTCTTGATGTAAGTATCGACGCCGATGCCGCCCTGCTCCTCGCCGGTGAACAGGATGAAAGTGATGGTGCGCTTCGGCTTCCAGCCCAGCGCCTTGAGCGCGCGCGCGGCTTCCAGCGTCGCCATCGCGCCGGTGCCGTTGTCGAGCGCGCCCTGTCCCAGGTCCCAGGAATCGAGGTGACCGCCGATGATGACGCGCTCCTCCGGATGCTTGCTGCCTTTGATTTCGGCGACTGTAATCGACGCCGGCACCGGCTTGTCGGTGAACGTGTCTGGCAGGTTGAACTTCATGGTGACGGGACCGGACTGCAGCAGGCGATACAGCAGGTCGTAATTTTCGTGGGTGAGGAATGCGATCGGGGCCGCGGTCGGCGCGTAGCGCGGAAAGCCGCCGCCAGTCATGTTGTACAGGCTATCCGTCTTGCCGCTATCGAGCAGCATGAGCGCCGGTTGTTCGGCGGCGATTTGCCGCATCACCTGAAAATAGCCGCGAAAACTTCGGTTCTCGTCCGGCACGCCGCGCGCTGGCGGAATGACCGCGTCGTAGGCGTTGTCGGGATTGGGATCGAGCTTGGAGAGATCGGCCGGCTTGCGCACCATGACGATCTTGCCCTTCAGCTTGCCTTTGTACTGATCAACGTCAGACGGCTGCTGAATGTTCAGCGCGACCACTTCGCCGCTAACATCGCCGTCGGTGCCCTTGCTCCAGCCGAAGGCATGAATGCCGATGCGCTGCTGAATGGGGCTGGTGATCTCGGCCGTCTCCAGACCGCGCGTCCAGCCATGCGGAATCTTCGCGGTTTCCAGATGTACGTCGATGCCATAATCCTGGAAGCGCTTCAGCGTCCATTCGCTGGCGGCCTGCATTTGCGGCGAGCCGGTAAGGCGTGGCCCGATCCGCGTGGTCAGGTATTCGAGATTCTTTACCAGCTCGGAGTGCGCCTCGACCTCGGCGGCGATCTTCTGATCGGCATCCTCCATCGCCTTGCGATAGGTGTCGCGCTGTTCTTTCGTGCGCTCGGGCGCCTGCGCGGCAGTTTGCGTTGCTGGGGCGTTTTCTTGCGGCGGCTGCGCGATGAGGATGCCGCTAAACAGAACAACTGCGAATGACGCGAGCCACGGACGACGAATGCGAATCATTGCACCTTCCTCGGAGAAATGAGCAGGAACGAAGATGATAGCGGCTGGATGAGGATTTGTGCTACTTGCGGCAATACGGTCGCCGATAAATGACCCGGTAAAGTGGTTCCTTTATTCGGATCTTCGGTGTCTTTGAAGCGCTTTTGAAGGGGCGCACCTTTAGGTGCGCCGATGCAAGTCATTTTCCTTTTGTCCCTGAGCGGGCTTCAGCCCGCGAGGGACCCGCTTGTCCGCCTTGTACGTGTCGCCGACTGAAGTCGGCTCGGGTTAAGTGGAGGCGACGTACGGCGCAGCTAAAGCTGCGCCCCTTCAAAGCTCAGCAAGCGGAGTTTTCCGCCGGTGAAAGGCGTGCTCCATGCGGGTCCATACATTGATTGCGCAATTCGGGGATTACATCGCCCAATTTCGCCGATCGACGAAGGTAGGCGGCTCATAGGTCTTGCCGCGCGCCAATTGCCGCTCTTCGCGCTTCGAGGTCCAGAGCAGAATGGGGCCGGTTACCGCGCGCACCACGCGCGTGGCCGCGCCGAATTCGTCTTCGATCTCGCGCCGCAGCTCGTGGATTCTGGCGGCAATTGCGGAGTTGGTCTTGCGCAGCCGCTTCTCCATCACCCAAAGCGCCGCATCGTAGGTGGTGCGCAGCTTGGCTGCCTCGTTGGCAATGCGCTGGCGCACGCGTAGATCGGGGTAATCGCGATAGCGTTTCCATCCCTGAAAGATGGTGTCGCAGATGCGGAACAGGCTCGGCCCATTGCGCTCGAAGTCGAAGCGAAAGGCCCAATCGAGCAGACGCTTCGATTCGTCGCGCGAAATCGCCGCGTGCTGAAAGTTGAACTTGTATTGGCCGTGGATATCGGCCAGATCGACGTCGTCCAGCATGCGCCCTTCCTGCTGCATTTGCTCAAACAACGGCGTGCCCGGAACCGGCGTGTACAGCATGAACTGATGGAAGTCGGTGCCGTGCGCGACCGCATACTCGATTTCCTGGCAGATGTTCTGCGGTGTGTGGTGCTCCAGGCCGACAATGGTCGAGCCCAGCAGCTTGATGCCGTGCTGCCGCAGCTCCGTGGCCAGCGCCTGCGTGTCGCTGTTGCGCAACTTTGCATAGGACGAGTGCGGCGATTCCAGCCCCAGCCAGATCCACGAAATGCCCAGCTGCACCAGCTCCTCCATGCTGTATTGGCGAATCGCATTGACTGACGAGAAAACATACAGCGACCAGCTCTTGCCCGCGGCTTGCATACGCGCCAGCAACTGCATCGCGCGCGAGCGGTTGAGCAGAAAGTTTTCGTCCATCACGAAGAACGAACTGACATTCATCGCGCGCTCCATGTGCTCCATCACATCGAAAAGCTCGTCGCCCGATTTGTAGAAGTGGAAGCTCTTGCCCTTGCCGCCAAAGAACGCCGACGTGGTGCAGAAATTGCATCCCATCGGACAGCCGACGGAAGGGATGATGGTCGCCGCGGTATCGCGCGTCGTATCCGGTACGCGCATGCCCAGCACGCGCATGCCGAAGCCGGAAAGGATTTCGGGATGGATGATCGGCGCCCCGGGATCTTCGCCCAGATAACGGCGCATCCAGCCGATTCCCTCGCCGCGCACCACGCAGTCCGCGTCGATCAATTTGTCGAGCTGCGGAATGGCGGCAACGTGCCCGCCGACAAGAATAGTTGACTTGGGCGAGAGCCTCCGCACCCGGCGGCACATCTCGCGCACCTTGCCGAAGTTGGGGATGATGCCGGAGATGCCGACAATGTCGTAGTCGGTGGCGCGCAGCTCGCGCTCGAAGCGCTCCAGCGTGGGGAAATCAAGCAGCGTGCTCGGGGCGGAGATGTTCTGCTGGATCATCATCAGCCCCCAGGAGCGATGGAACATGCGCAGCGAAAAGCTGCCCTGCTCGCGCGTCACCTGATTGTGATACAGCTCCATGGGATTGATGGCGCGGCTGCCGAATTCGTCGTCGCGCGCGTAGGGCCCGAAGACCGAGCTCAACAGCACGCGCGCCTGCGTGCCTTTGGAATGCGGGATGATTGCGTCAACACCTGAAGTGGAAATCATGCCTAAATGGTAGGAAGAGGCAGGCGTGGTTTTCGGTGATATGAGGCGCTTATCCGTTGAAATGACAGAACTATTACATTGCCGCAGGAGTTGCGGTGAACGCAGAAAAGTCAGGAGAAGGATTTACTGCAGTGATCTTAAGCTAGAGTGCGCTCTGCGTCGGCTGCTTTCAGCCGTCATAGACTTCGGCTTCGCCACCTTCCGGTCCATAGAAGAAGACCCAGGTTGCGAAATCGTCGCTGAATTCCACAAAGCGATGTTCCTCGCCGGCAGGAACGAAGAGAACGTCACCGGGGGCGAACGGCGCTTCGCCCGAGCCCTGCCGGAAGCGGCCGGTGCCTCGGACAATAACGTAGATCTCGTCCCGGGTGTGCGGGGACTGGTTATCGGCTCCCCGCGGCGCGTACAGCATCACGGTAAGCGTCCCGTGGCGGAAAAGCTCAACCAGGCGCTCGTTGTCGCCCAGGTTGTCGAGCCCGCCGAAAGCCTTCAGATAACCGCTGATGATACCGCTGTCGATCTTCATCGTTGTGTTGTGGCTGCTCCGCTTAATGCAATGCGGTCCTTGGCCTCCAAATGCCGATGATAATTCCCATCAGAGTGCAACCCGCCAACGGATAGCCCGCCGAGATGAGGATAAAGGGACTGCTTCGAACCTCAAACACCATCTCTGTGACCATCGCTACGGCGGCTGCCAGCCCGACCAGAATACCTGCAGCGAGTCCCCGGAACACGCCAAATTTTCCCCAGTTAGCCACCAGCCGGGCTATGACATACGCCATCAGAATGCTGCACAGCAAGGCAATCAGGTATGGCCAAAAATTGGGATGGGACATGAGGGCTTGCGGCTCCTGAGCAGGCTTGCGCATGCCGACCCGCCACTGATTGGCGAAGAATGTGAACCAGACCGCTCCGAGCAGCCAGTCGGCCACTGCGGCGACCATGACGGCAGCCCAATTCAGACGCACTCCGGAGTCCTCCAAAACACGCCAGACAATACACTCCTGCGAGGAATTGCGCAACCGAATTACTGCAACTCCTCCACATTGCGCACCGAAAGATCACCATTTGATTTCCGCCTCTCCGGCATGAGACGACGCGCAGCGGCGCAGTGCTACTTCCGGACTGTGGCCCTGCTGGCGCAAGGCGCGCAAGCTCAGCGCACTATGGCGCTTGGCAAGCCGTAGCCCGGCTTCATCGCGAACCAGATCGCAATGGTAATAGGCGGGAAGCGGCAATCCGAGGGCGCGAATCAGCAGCAGTTGGCGTGCCGTGGATCGCAGCAGGTCGGCGCCGCGCACAATTTCCGTGATTTGCATTGCGGCGTCGTCAGCGACGACAGCGAGCTGATACGCGGGCACATCGTCGCGCCGCCACACCAGGAAGTCGCCGAAGTCGCGGCCGGCGACAAAGCGTTGCGGGCCTAGCCGCAGGTCGTCGAACGCGATTGCCTCTCCATCGGGGACGAGGAAGCGCCAGTTCACACCTTGCGGTGTCTCGTGACTTGTCGTCTGGCTGAGCTTTTCGCGGCAGCGGCCAGGATAGATTGGCTCATCCTCGCCATCGTGCGGAGCCGTCGCCGAAGTTGCCAGGTCCTTGCGCGAGCAAGTGCAGGGGTAGATGGACCCTCCGTCGCGCAGCTTCCGCCACACCTCCAGATAGACGCTGCGGCGGCGGCTTTGTTCGTAGGGCCCAAACGGCCCGCCGACGTCCGGACCTTCTTGCCACCGGATGCCAAGCCAGCGCAGGTCCTCCATCATCGCCCGCACGAACTCCGGCCGGGAGCGTTGTGGATCAAGGTCTTCGTTGCGAAAGACGAGCGCACCGCGATGAGCCAGCGCGCGCTGATAGGCGGTCCAGAAGGTGCAGCCGTGCCCAATGTGCAGCAGCCCGGTGGGCGAAGGCGCGAGCCGTCCGCGATAGGGCAGGTGCTGCATATTCAAGACCGCGCGCATGACGGGATTGTAGAGCCGAAGGCCCGCGCTTTCATGGCGGCGACGGCGAAGCTGAAGTCGAATCCGGCGACATTCGCCCTTGCTCTCGGCTAAGATCACACATTATGGACGACTGCCTCTTCTGCAAGATCATCGCCGGCAACATACCCGCGAAGAAGGTTTACGAGGACGACAAGGCCTATGCCTTTGAGGACATCAATCCCAAAGCCCCTACGCATGTGCTGATCGTCCCCAAGCGCCACTTCGCCGGGCTGGATAAAGCCGCCGCCGAGGACGCCGAGATCATCGGCTATTGTCAGTTGGTTGCGGCCAGGATCGCCCGCGAGCGCGGCATCGAAGAGGGATACCGTACGGTCTATAACGTCGGTCCGCGAGCCGGTCAATCGGTGTTCCACCTTCATCTGCACCTGCTCGGCGGGCGCGATTTTGCCTGGCCTCCAGGCTAGCCCCAACCGCCGCAGCAGCTCCGGTCTACAGGTCCCTGCAAAGCCCGACGGGGTTCTGGGGCAGGCATTGAAGTTGCCAGCGTTCAAGCGCATAATCAACCAGAGACCGGAGGAGATGTGAAGAGTAAGAGTGCAAGCAGCGCCAAATCCGGCTCCCGCAAGACCACGGTTTCGGGAGCACGAAAACGCGCAGGAACGAAATCGAACTCCCTTACAAGGAGCGAGTTGGTAAAGCAGCTTTCATCCGCGCGAGAAGGCACCAAGAAGGGTTCGATTTCCAGAAGTCTTGGAGTGCGCTCACTCTCCAAAAGTCTTGGGGTGCTGTCCAATTTCTATTCCTGAGCTCTGCTAGAGTGCCTTTCAGGATCTCCAAGTCCACCCTCGATCGGTACTTTCACGAGTGGCTGGACGTTAATTTCACCTACGGCCTGATTGACCGGAACCTCCGCCAGGCGACGCTCGACGGATTGCGCCAAAGCCTTCCCCAGCTGGTAGCGGAGCTCAATCGTAATGGTAAGGGTGCGGTGCAAGTGGAGGCCGGTGGAGGCCCCGCGACTCTCACCGTCGTTCCACGAATCGGCCGCGATCCGGCGGCGGGCAAATTTACTTTGTTCGAGTTCCGATGGTCAGGCGTGCACCGATCGCGGAAACTCCGCTGCTTCCTCGGACATCGCTTTCTGCCCAGCATTACCAGCACGCTGAGGTTCAACTTGAGATATGTGCTTGAGCCGTCCAACATCCAGCTGGTGTGGTCGGACATGGACATGTCGGCGGTGGGCTTCTTCGGCAAGACGGTGCGGGAGATTCGCAATTCCGACTTCTGCATCTTCGATAATCGCAGCGCAGATAGCAAACCCAACGTGTACATCGAGGCAGGCATCGCTTACGTTCTGAGAAAGCCTTTCATCATGGCCGATTTCAAGGGCAATCGGCTGCAGGTGCCCAGCGATCTCCAGCACATCAACCGGGTTTCCTATCGCAACTATGCCGAGCTGAGCAAACAGATTTACTTTCGGCTGCCGGTTTTCCTTCGCGATAATGGACTGCGCGGGGTTCGGGCCCGCTAGCCAGCAGCGGCCGCCGACTCAATCGCACTCTTCTAACCAATCGGCGAACTCTCGGCTGGCGACTATCCACTAACCACCATCCCCTGCCCTCATGTAACGTAGTACTCGATGGGCCGCATCCACGTTCTGCCCGAAAATGTAGCTAACAAGATCGCCGCGGGCGAGGTGGTGGAGCGGCCGGCCTCGGTGGTCAAGGAGCTGCTGGAGAACGCGTTGGATGCGGCTGCGCGCCGCATTCGCGTCAACATCGAAGCCGGCGGCAAGAAGCTGATTCAGGTCACCGATGACGGTTGCGGCATGGTGCGCGATGACGCCATGCTGGCCTTCGAACGCCACGCAACTTCCAAGATTCGCAATGCCGACGACTTGCTGAACATTGGGACGCTGGGCTTTCGCGGCGAGGCGCTGCCCTCGATTGCCTCCGTCAGCCGTTTGCGGCTGGAGACGCATGCTCCGGAAGATGCCGCCGGAACGGTTGTCGAGATTGCCGGCGGAAAGATCCTTACCGTCGAAGAAGCCGGCCTGCCGCCGGGGACCTGCATCACCGTCCGCGATCTCTTCTACAACATCCCGGCGCGGCGGAAATTCTTGAAGGCAGAATCGACCGAGCTATCGCATATAGCGTCGCTGGTGATGCACTACGCGCTGGCCCATCCCGAGATGCACTGGGAGCTGCACTCGGCAACTAATGCCATGCTGGTCGCGCCGCCGGTTGCGGACCACTCACAGCGCATCTATCAGGTCTTCGGCAAGGAGACTCTCGACCAACTCATTCCGCTCACTGCCCTTCTGCCGCTGGAGCGCGTCGGACTGCCGCAGCCCCCCCCATGGCGCCGCAGCGAACTTGAGGAGGCCGAAGAGCCCGTGAAGGGCGAAGTCAAACTCTACGGCTTCATCTCGCGGCCCGAAATTCAGAAGCTCAACCGCAACTCCATCTTCATCTTCGTGAATGGGCGCCTGATTCGCGATCGTCTGGTGCAGCATGCGCTCACCGAAGCCTATCGCAACATCATTCCGCCGAGTGTCTATCCGGTTGTGCTGCTCTTCCTCGAGATGCCGCCGACGGAGGTCGATGTCAACGTGCATCCCTCGAAGGTCGAGGTGCGCTTCCGGCAATCGTCGCTGCTGCACGACTTCATTCGCGATTCCGTGCGCGCGCTGCTGATGAAATCCCGCCCCGCACCGTCCTTCATCACCGAAATTCATGCCTCCCCGACAGCTTCTCCTTCGCTAACGTCCGGCGCACACGACTTCGGCTCGAGCGAGTTGCAGGTGACCGAAGCTGACGCCGGCTTCGCCTTGCGCGCGCAGGAGCTGCCGGCATTCACCGCGCCATTGCAATTCGAAGGCAGCGGATTCACCGTCGAGGCGAATGCCGCCATTCCGGTGGCTCGCTTCGGCCCGCAGACGTTCGGCGGACCTCCACCCCAACAAATCCCACGGCGGGATTTGTGGGGGACCCCGAACCCGGCAGCGGCTCCGGCGCCCGCAGGCAATGGCTGCTCGCCCGAGCTGGCCGAAGACGATGCACCCGCCGGACTGGAGTCGCTGGCGACGCTGAAGCCGCTGGGACAGATTCGCGATTCGTTCATCCTGGCGGTCAATCCGCAAGGCCTGTGGATCATCGATCAGCATGTGGCGCACGAGCGCATTCTCTTTGAGAAGATTTGCAAGCAGCGTCTGGCGGAATCGCCGGAGCGCCAGCAACTGCTGATGCCGCTCATCGTCGAACTCACTCCCGGGCAGATGGCGGTGTTCGCGGAAATTTCGGACGAACTGAATCGCAACGGCTTCGAAGTCGAGCCGTTCGGCTCGCGCACCATCGCGGTGAAGACCACCGCGGCAGGAGTAAAAGCGGAAGATGTCGAGCATCTGCTGCACGAAATTCTGGAGCAGTTTGAGCGCGAGGAACAATCGCTGAACCTGGATGGCCTGCGGACAAAAATTGCCGCGAGCATCGCCTGCCACGCTGCCATCAAAATCAACATGCCGCTCGCGCAAAACAAGATGGAGTGGCTGCTGCGCGAACTGGCCAAAACCGATTACCCCATGAGCTGTCCGCACGGCCGACCGGTGGTTCTGCGATATTCTGTAAAGGACATTCAGCGGGCGTTCAAGAGGATCTAGCAGTCAGTAATCAGCCGTCAGCGTTCAGTCCCAGGAAGTGACGATGCACGCTCCGCTCATTGCTCCAGGGCAGACAAGAAAACAGTTGCTCGTAAGAATCCTGCGTTGACTGATTGCTGGTTGCTTCTTTCTTATGCACGAATATCAACTCCACGAACTTCGCCGCGAGAAGTGGCGGCTGAACGGGCAGCCTTTGCGCACCGTGGACGAAGCTCGTGAGCTTATCGATTCGCTGGGCTTTTGCCTGCTGTACGCCGAGCGGCCCCCGGTTCTGCTGCCGACTTTTACCGGCGCGTGCAAAGGGAGCGAGGACAATCTGCCCACGGCGCAAATTGCGTTTGCTGATCGCGAAGCGCACGAGGCCAAGACATTGATGGTCCGGCTGCTGCGCGAGAAATCGGCCTACGAAGCCAATGTGTTTCCGGACAACAATTTCATCCTTTCCGCAGCAGTATTTCCCTATTTCTACGGACTGGTGGGCGATCGCAATCCGCGGCAGGCGCCGCACGCGGGTGCACGCTCGGAGTATTCGCCGCTGGCGGCACACGCGTTGCAATACATTGAGCAGAAGGGGCCGATATCCAAGCAGCGGTTGCGCGAGCTGCTGGGAGGCGATATCTCGGAAGCGGCGCTGGACCGCGCTCTTGACGAGCTGTGGGCCAGGTTGCGTATCACGCGCGTCGACTACAAGCCCGACGAAGGCGTCTTTTGGGATGTCCTGTATCGCTGGTCGCCCGACGCGGTCAAGGAAGGCACTCAGGTTTCGGTTGCGGAAGCGCTGACCGCGTTGGTCTCGAAGTATCTGGACTGCGTGGTCGCGGTCTCGCAGGACGAATTGGAGCAGCTCTTCTCGCGCTTCATTGGCCGGGCGCGAGTGCGCGAAGCGGTGAACGCTCTGCAAGCGGCCCGGGAACTCAGTTTCGTTCACGTTGGCGGCCGCGTTATGCTGCAGATCGCGTCCTCGCCGGCCGCGCCCGCCGGCCGCGCGGTTCCCATGTCTCCGGGCGCGCCGCTGGTGCCGCGCCGCCAAAACTCACCCACGCGAGGAAACAGGACCGTAGCTCCTCAATCGGCGAAATCCAGATCTCGGCAAGGGGACACCGGGACCGAATGAACGCCTCGCGCAAGCTGGTCATCGCCATCGATGGTCCGGCGGGGTCGGGCAAGAGCACCATCGCTGCCCGCCTGGCGAAGCAGCTCGGCTACGTCAATCTCGAAAGCGGCGCGATGTACCGCGGGCTCGCGCTCAAGGCAGTGGAACTTGGCTTGCCACTCGACGATGCCGTGGCGATGCATTCCCTGGCTTTGGTGACGATCATTCAGCTGGAGCCGGCCACCGACGGCAATCGCGTGCTGCTCGATGGCCGCGAGGTGTCGCAGCGCATTCGCCAACCCGACATCACGCTGGCCGCGTCGCGAGTCTCGGTGCATCCGCAGGTGCGGCAAGTGATGGTTGCCCGCCAGCGCGAGCTTGGCGTGAACGGCGGCGTGGTGATGGAGGGCCGGGACATCGGCACCGCTGTTTTTCCGAACGCAGCCGTGAAAATCTTTCTCGATGCCGATCCCGGCGTGCGCGCCGAACGCCGCCTGCTGCAGGGCGCCTCGCAGTCGCCTGAAGAGGCGCAGCGCGTGCGGGCCGAAATCGCCGCTCGCGACGCGCGCGACCGCGCACGCGTAGCCTCGCCACTCATTCCCGCGGCCGACGCCGTCATTCTCGACAGCACCCACATGAGCATCGACGAGGTGGTCGACACGGTCTACAAGATCGTGCTGGAAAGGCTGCAAGGAACTGCTTAGGACACAAATGGGGATTTGGAGCGGGATGGAGATTTGCAGGCACCGTTCTTCTCAGCGCGGATCCATCATCCTGTAGGCTACCGCGCTGAGAAGATATGTCTGGGATGGCGACTTGCCGGCACCATCCACATGGCTCGCTTGCCTAGATCCACTGCAAGCGTTGTGCCATTTCCGGATGCAGAGCTTCGCCGTGTAACCCACTGAAGAATAGACACTGCCGGCTGACGGCCCTCCGACCGTCTATCCGAAGCGAGAGTTGGACTATCTGAAAGTTTAGTTGATCTGACGGATATAACGGAGGTCGTCGATCTGGATGCGAAGTGAAGAGTTAACGGTAGGCTCCGCGGCGGTGTCTTATGGCACCGACACGGACTGTGTCTCCCGCTTCGTGAAAACGGACGCGGTAGTCGCCTACCCGTAGTCGAAATTCCGGCGGGTTGATGTTCTGCAGGCGCTTGACGTCGCCCTCGCCGGTTTCGAGATAGCGAGCGAGCGCCTTGAGAATACGCAGCGCGGTATGTTGATCGATGGCGCGAAGCTGGGCCTTGGCCTCAGCGCTCCAGGTGACGTTTATCGACCCGTCTCGTCGGGCTCGAGTGGGGTGCGGCCCATGCGCTCGAAATCTTCGACGGTGAGCCCAAACTCAGAGAGTACTTTTTCGTTCGGAATACCCTCGCCACGATCAAAAGAGGCGCGGGCGGCGGCAATGTCACGGACTTCTTCCTCGCTGACCGGCTCATCATCGATTGGCGCGTTGGCCAGACTACGAGTCACCGGATCGGTCATGACTTCCAGCAGGCGTACAACGGCATCCAGTTGGCCTGCATCAAGCCGATCCACCATTTCGTGCGCGTGCTGTTTTTGCTCGGCGGGCGACATTACGGATAGTGTATCAATTCGCGGCCGGCCACAGGTCAACCCAATCAGAAGGCCGAACCTGGTGCACCGAGCACCAGGTTCCTTGTCATCGATCCGTTGTAATGGTTAAGACTCCCTTGGCGGTTGCGTTGTTTACCGTCAGGCTTACTGTGACGCTCGAGATGCCGTTCGCGAAGAGCTCGTTCCAGCTTCCCGAGAATGGTTTGCCGTTCTGCACATACCCGGAAATGAAGAGTTCCGCCTGGGGCGACCCGCCATTTCCGTTGAACTTTGACAGCGCGCACGACGCGTACACGCTGTACGATCCGTTGAGGTTCACAACTGCAGTCTCGGTGAAGTTGTTTCCTCCTGTTTCATTAGCGGAGACCCATTCTGTCCATAGTGCCATTTGTTTGCCTTCCTTCTCTGTCTGAATCGCGTCACTTCGACTTCGTATCGCCATGAGCGAGGACAAGAATAGTGTTGCAATCCCAGTACCAGGAACGAGCCTGTAACTATCTAAGCAGATCCCTCATCCAAGTTCTTGACAATACGAGGTGGGAAATTGCCGCATTCATCGCGGCGGCGAAAAAATCTGTTGATCTGGTTCCCGCAGCTATCTCTGTGGATAGGACAACCTATCCTGCTGGATTGGAGACTGATCGGGCACTCCCGCAGGACGGCGGCGGAAACGGCCCCGGTGACGACCTAACCGTCGGCCGTCACTTCGCCGCTGCGGTCGGTTCGCCGACGCGCCGCGCGACCTTGAATGTCAACTGCTGTTTCTTCTTATCGACGTCGACGATGACGTGGTCTCCGTGCAGCACCTCGCCGTCGAGGATCTTCATCGCCAGTGGGTCCTGAATCAGCCGCTGAATGGCGCGCTTTAGCGGACGCGCGCCGTAGTTCGGATCGTAGCCTTCGGTGAAGACCAGTTCCTTGGCAGTAGGCGTTAGCTCGATGGAAATCTTGCGATCGGCCAGCAGCTTCCGCAGGTCTTCCAGCCGCAAATCGACAATCTTCGCCAACTGTTCCTTGCTCAGCGGATTGAAGATGATGATGTCGTCCACGCGGTTGAGGAACTCGGGCTTGAAGTACGCCCGCAGTGCCTCCATCACCTGCTTATGCGCCTCCGCGAGGTGCTCGGGATCGTGACGCACTCCGACGTCCTGGAGATATGCCGAGCCGATGTTCGAGGTCATGATGATGATTGTGTTCTTGAAATCGACGACGCGGCCCTTGCCGTCGGTCAGGCGGCCATCGTCCATAATTTGCAGGAAGACGTTGAAGACTTCGGGATGCGCCTTCTCGATTTCGTCGAAGAGCACCACCGAGTACGGGCGCCGGCGAACCGCTTCCGTCAACTGTCCGCCCTCTTCATAGCCGACATATCCCGGAGGCGCGCCGATGAGCCGCGCGACCGCATGCCGCTCGCCATATTCCGACATGTCGATGCGGATCATCGCGTGCTCGTCGTCGAAAAGGAACTCCGCCAGCGCTCGGGCCAACTCGGTTTTGCCGACGCCGGTAGGACCGAGGAAGATGAACGAGCCGATCGGTCGCCGCGGATCGCTCAGCCCGGCACGCGAGCGGCGAATTGCGTTTGACACGCTCTGAATCGCTTCGTCCTGTCCGATGACGCGCTGTTGCAGTCGCTCCTCCATCGTGACCAGCTTCTTGACCTCGCCTTCCAGCATCTTCGACACCGGAATGCCGGTCCATTTGCTGACGATCCTGGCGACGTCTTCCTCGTCGACTTCTTCCTTCAGCATGCGCGACTGCTTGCCGTCCATGAGCGCGCTGAGCTTTTTGACTTCGGCTTCGAGCTGCGGAATTTCACCGTACTGGATTTGCGCCGCGCGATTGTAGTCGCCCTTGCGCGTGGCCTCCTGCTCTTCCTGCTTCAGGCGCTCGATGCGCTCCTTGGCCTCGCGGACCTTGGCGATGGCTTCCTTTTCCTGCTTCCAGCGCGCCTTCAGGGCGTTGGCGTTTTCGCGAATCTGTGCCAGCTCTTTCTCCAGCACGGCCAGCCGCTCGCGCGAGTTGGGGTCGTCTTCGCGCTTGAGCGCCTGGCGCTCGATTTCGAGCTGCGTCGCCCGCCGCTCGAGCTGATCAATCTCGGTGGGCATGGAGTCGATCTGAATGCGCAGCGAAGCCGCGGCCTCGTCGATCAGGTCGATGGCCTTGTCGGGCAGGAAACGATCGGAGATATAGCGGTGCGACAGCGTCGCAGCGGCGACAATCGCCGAATCCTTGATGCGCACGCCGTGGTGCACCTCGTACTTTTCGCGCAGGCCGCGCAGGATGGCGATCGTGTCCTCCACGTTCGGCTCGCCAACAAAAACGATCTGGAAGCGGCGCTCCAGTGCGGCATCCTTCTCGATGTACTTGCGATACTCATTCAGCGTGGTCGCGCCGATGGCGCGCAGCTCGCCGCGGGCCAGCGCCGGCTTCAGCATGTTGGAAGCGTCGATGGCGCCCTCGGCCGCGCCCGCACCCACCAGCGTGTGCAGCTCGTCGATGAAGAGTACGATCCGTCCCTGTGACTGCTCGATTTCCTTTAGCACGGCTTTCAGGCGATCTTCGAATTCGCCTCGATACTTCGCGCCCGCGAGCATCGCGCCCAGGTCGAGCGAGACCACGCGCTTGTTCTTCAACTGCTCGGGCACGTCGCCGGAGACGATGCGCTGCGCCAGGCCTTCAACAATAGCGGTCTTGCCGACGCCGGGCTCGCCGATCAGCACAGGATTGTTTTTGGTGCGGCGCGACAGCACCTGCACCACGCGACGGATTTCTTCGTCGCGGCCAATCACGGGATCGAGTTTGCCCTGGCGCGCCAGTTCAGTCAGGTCTTTGGCGTAGCGCTCCAGCGCCTGATATTTGGCCTCGGGATTCTGATCGGTGACCTGCTGATTGCCACGGATAGCAGTCAAGGCGCGCAAAATGTTGTCATACGTCGCGCCGGCGGTGGTCAGGATTTCCTGCGCCGGATCGCGCTTCAGCTTCGTCATGGCCAGCAGTAGGTGCTCGGTGGAGACGTACTCGTCCTTGAAATTGGCCGCCTGCTTGAACGCGTCGTCGAGTAGCTTCGAAGCGTTGTCCGACAGATGCGCCTGCGTGGCGCCCGAGCCCGAAACTTTGGGCAGACGATTGATCTCGTGCATCGCCTCCGACTGGAGCGTGGGCACATGCAGCCCAACCCGCTCCAACAGCGGCGCGACGATGCCTTCGTGGTCTTCGAGTAATGCGGTAAGAATGTGTACCGGCTGCAGCTCAGGATTGCCGTGCTCGCTGGCGAGATCGTTCGCCCGCTGCATGGCCTCCTGCGCCTTAACGGTTAACTTGTCCCAACGAATTGCCATAAAAACTCCAGCGGCTACTGGCTATCGGTTAGTCGTTTGAGATTACTAGCCTTATCCAGTATCCACCAAAAACTATCCACTTGTTTTCGCTGGGTGCCCCAGGTCTGGTGCTTTTCCAGACCTGGGCCCTCGGGGCGCACCAACCGTATCCCAGGTCTCGAACACCGCGAGACCTGGGGCACCCAGATCAACGTAACTCGGAACTTGCCTCAAAATGCTTTCGCCCCTTCGGGGAGCTCCCTCCGGTAAACAAAAGGGAGGCAAGATTGGACCCGCCTCCCTCTGAACTCCCCAGTTCGTCTCCCATCAGGAAGCTCTCCCGAAGGGCGAAACTTTAGCCGACTAGATCAGGCCACCTGCCCCTTGCCGGCGGTGTGGGTCTGAGCGGACTCGGGCTTCTTGCCCTCGATCCCCTTCTGCCCTATGTTGACTTTGATCTGCTTCGGCTTGGCTTCGGCCCGCTTGTTGAGGCGGATCTTCAGCACGCCGTGATCGTAGTCGGCCTGAATGTTGTCGGTCTCAACCGTGTTGGGCAAAGTGAACGAGCGGCTGAAGCTGCCATAGCGGCGCTCCACACGATGGAAGTTCTCTTCCTTCTCTTCCTTCTCGAACTTGCGCTCGCCACTCACGGTGAGAACGTTGTTTTCGACCTTGATGTCGAGGTCCTTCTCGTCGATGCCGGGCACTTCCAGCTTTAACTGGATGCCGTGCTCGTCTTCGTAAATATCAACCGGAGGCACAAACGCTCCGGTGGTCAGCGACTCCTCGCGCCCGCCACCGTATTGCTCTTCGAACATACGGTTCATGCGGTTCTGCAAAGCGGCCAAGTCACGGAAGGGATCCCAACGAGTCAATACTGGCATGGTTCACATCCTCCAAATTCAGATTTAAGAGATCCTGGCGGTCTTTCGACCGGCTAATGGTTAGATGTATTTGTTAGCGCAGACGAATCATAAAACATGAGCGCCATATTATCAATACTTATCTTACCTCCTCCGAACGAGAGCAAACGGCATTCGGGCCGTGTTAGATATTCAATCTAGGTTATTGATTATAAGCAGCTTATATCGATTTATGAGCAAGTCTAGGGACGCGCTGGACAGCGCTCCAAGTTTCGGGAAAATTCTCGGGAATGCCGTGGAGTTCGACTAAACCCGTCTCTTGGTTAGGATTCACGGCCAGGAAACGGCGATGTCCGGCGAAAAAATTCGACCGGACTGAGCTCGTGGGGCGCCGCTTTCTCGTTATGTCTGACGTGGGCGATTCGCCGTGTGCCGCGACGCCAGGCTGTCGGTCGGTTACGAATATCGCTTGGTTGCAACAGTGGTGCCCCAGCGCCTTATTGTACGGTCAGGACGATGGTTTGGCTGTTTACCACCTGACCCGTACTGTTGGTGGTGCTGGCGGTGATGTTGGTGGTGCCCGCGGCCACACTGGTCACCAGGCCGTTGCCACCGGACAGCCCGCTGCTGATGGTCGCCACGCTCTTGTTCGACGAAGTCCAGGTTACCGCTTGGGTAACGTCGTTGGAGGCATCCCCATCGGCGTAGGCATAAAACTGCAGGGTTGCCGGCGCTCCGGAGATTGTCGCCGTGGCTTGGGACACAGTGCTTGACTGGGTAGTGGTGATGACCGCGCGGTTCACGTCACTTGCCGTCACGCTAACGTTGACCGTCGCGATAAAAGTCTGGGTGCTGGTGCCAGAGCAGATCTTCTGTAATTGGATCGGGGGGCCTAACGAAACCACATCTTTGCAGCCCGAGCCGGGGACCGTTGCGGTAGTCGTGGCGGTGATGGTCGCAGTGCCAACCGAAACGCCCGTCACCAAGCCGCCGGGCGAAGTGACGGTCGCTATGGTGGGTTCCGAGCTTGACCAGCTTACCGAATCTCCGCTGATCTCATTCTGGCTGCCGTTAGCGTACACGCCATGTGCGACTAGCTGGACAGTATCGCTGGTCGCGATCGTGGCCGAAGCCGGACTGATGTACGTCGAACCGATAGAAGGATTGATAAAGAAGCCACTGCAGCCTGCCAGGAATGCGGACAGGAACAAGCCTACGGCTACGGTCGGCACCAGCTGCTCGCGGACTCGCTTCAGTCGCTGTCCACCCGCCCCGGAGCAGAATTCACTACGGTTGCCGACGAAAGAACTCCCTGTTCCCGCAGAACCCATTTCTACCCCCGACGTGGGAACCTGCCTGCCAAGCGTTTCACGGCCGTTGAGACCGAATTCCCAGCTTGCCACCCTTCAAAACTCACTCCATTCCTCGCATTGTACCCCGCTGCGGGTCTGGAGAACGAAAAGGCGGCGGAGAAACTTGGTAGATGTATCGCCCCGCGTGCTCAAACACGTTCGGCGGGGCGTTTGGTGATTATGGAATCGCGGTTCAGAAGCCGAAGCGAGTTCCTGTTTCGCTAAAATGACAGATTAACTAAGAAGTTCTGGACCCATTGCGCAATCGCCTCTGCCAGGACATGTTTATTGATTGTTGGCGTACCCAGGACTGAGCTGGCCCGCAGAGCGGGCCGGGTGCATTTGCACAGTGAGCTATCAGGCGCGCACCGCCGGATTTCTAACTCCTTCAGGCCAGCACTTGGGCAATGACGCACTTCAGGTACGCGGTCTCGGGGACATTTACGAGAGCCGGATGATCGATGGCTGCTCCACGTTTTTCCAGGATGCGAAGCCGTCGGCCCGAATCCGCTGCCGTTGAGCCCAGCATGTCGATAAATTCCGGTTCGCTCACGTGAAATGAGCACGAGCAGGCGACCAGAATGCCGCCCGGGCGTAGCATCTTCAGCGCGCGCAGGTTGAGCTCCTTGTAGCCGCGCAAAGCCGTCGGCACGGCGCGCTTGGTCTTGGCGAAGGCGGGCGGATCGAGGACGATGGTGTCGTACTGCCGCCCGGCCGTGGCGTAGTCCTTCAGCAGGTCGAAGGCGTTGGCCTCGATCCACTCGATCTCCGCGCAACGATGCTGCTCGAGGTTTAACTGCTCATTCTGCTCGGCAATTTCCAGAGCCGGACGCGATGAGTCGACTCCCGTCACCGCCTGGCAAACCCGCGCCAGGTGCAGCGCAAAACCTCCCTGATAGGTGAAGCCGTCCAACGCTTCGCCGTGAGCATAACCCGCCGCCGCTGCATAGTTCTCGCGCTGATCGAGGAAGGCCCCGGTCTTCTGCCCTGCCAGCGCGTCGAAGTGAAAGCGAACGCCGTTCATGGTGAAAATGGTCTGCGAGCGTTCTCCGCATAGTATCTGCGACTCCCGCGCCGGCAACTGCTCCAGTTGGCGAATGTGCGGATCGACGTGCTCGACGATCCCGGCGTCCGGAAATAGCTCCGCCAAGCAGTCGAGGACTACCTTCCGCAGGTCGTCGCGATCAAACGCCTGGGTCAGCATCTGCAGCGAGAGCACATCGTTGTACCTGTCGACGACCAGTCCGGGCAACTGGTCGCTCTCGCTGAAGATGACGCGATAGGAATCGCTATCAGGTACCCACTGCCGCCGAAAGTCGCTCGCCGCGCCAATGCGCCTGCGAAGCAGGTCCGGCAGCGTCGCTTCCGTGATCTCGTCGGCGCTCAGCAGGCGAATCGCAATCTGCGACGAGCTGCTGTAAAGCGCCGAGCCCAGCTTTCTCCCGCGCTCGTCGCGCACATGCACCATAGCGCCGGCGGGAGCGGGCGCCGATTCCAGCAAGTCGGAGCGGTAGACCCACAGGTGTCCGGCTCGCAGCCGCGCGGCGCCCCGCTGGTTGACCACGATGATGGGAGTCGAAACGGTCAAGAAGTCTCTCAGGATCAGAGGCTTATCTTACGCGCGGGCAGTAAAAGCGAAATTGTTCCCGCTTGATGTAAAATAAACTTGACACTATGTAATCTATAAATTACTTTTAGTAACACAAACATTACATACACGCGGTTAGGAAAGGAGCTTACGTCATGGACATGTCTTATCAAGAGAAGAGCATTGTGGGGTCGCTGTTGGCCATGCTTCTGGTTTACGGCTATTACTTCGCCGCGGTCCTGCGCAATGTCGGCCAGCCTGAGTTCGCCGCCAGTGGCCTGGGCCGGCTGATTCTCGCGGTGATTGCCATCATTGTCATCCAGGTCGTCTACCAAATCGTCTTGGCGCTGGAATCCAAGCCAGAGCCCAAAGACGAGCGCGATATCCTGATCGAGGCCAAGGCCTATCGCAATGGCTATTTCGCGTTCGCCACGGGCGCGTTTCTGGTGATCGGTGTCGTCATCGCCGCAGGTCTGGCCCGCGACGCAACTCCCACCCGCATCATCGTCACGCCGTTTCTGCTGGTGAACCTGGTGCTGTTATTCATGGTTCTGGCCGAGGTCGTTAAGCTCGTCACTCAGCTGCTGTATTACCGCAGGGGCTTCTGAGATGACCCGCATCCACAACAACATTCGCCGGCTGCGCTTTGACCGTTCGGAGATGACGCAACAGGAGCTGGCCGAGAAAGTCGGCGTCACGCGGCAGACGGTCATCGCCATCGAAGGCGACAAGTATTCGCCTTCGCTGGAGGTGGCATTTCGCATCGCGCGCGTTTTCGGCGTGCCTCTGGAAGCGGTCTTTCAATATGAGGGAACGGATAGCTCGGAACAGGCCGCGGATTAGCGGCGTGTTTTGCACGCGTTTGGCGCGCATTCGCAGCGCGTATGAAAAGCGGTCAGACGGAAGCCGGGCGCGTTTAGATGACGGTTCTTGTGGTCGTCGTCGGATGGTCTTTCTTCCACTGCTTCATCTGCTTCTTTTGCGCCTTCGCCTGCTTCTTCTGCGCCTTGTGCAATTGCTTGTTGTAGCTCTTCGCGTACTTTTCGGCTTTCTTTTGCTGCGGAGTCTTCTCGGTAGTGGTGCGGGCGTGGACAAGCGCCGGCCCAGACAGCGCCAGACCGAGAGCGATAAGGGCAACCCAACCTTCTCTTCTCTTCACAGGCTCACCATTTAGGAGGGTCTGCTGAATTGTACAATGCGGAAAGGCAGTTGTCAGTGGCTTGTTGTCGAAGGCCCGTTATGATTGCTGGTGAGGGTATTCGAGTGTTGCTATCGGACGGCAAACCGCTTCTCCTCTTGCATCCCGCCGCCGGAACACGGAAACTGTAGCGACGGCCTGATGAACCTCGCACTGTTCGGCGGCACCTTCGATCCTGTACATCGCGGACACATTGTGGTGGCCCGTGCCGCGGCTGCGAAGTTCAGCCTTAAGCAGGTGTGGTTCATCCCGGCAGACATCCCGCCGCACAAACAGAAGACGCCGATCACATCCTTCTACCATCGATATGCAATGGTGGCGCTGGCGGTAGCGGGCGAAAAAGATTGTGTGCCGTCGCTGCTGGAGGCGCCCAATCCGGATGAGGCCCAGTCTGCTCGTCAACCGAGCTATTCCATCGACACCGTGTGCCGGGTGAAGAAGTCGCTGGGCAAAAGCGATCGCCTATATTTCCTCATCGGGATGGATGCCTTCAAGGACATCGCGAAATGGCACAAAGCAGAGGAGCTGCTGGCGGAGTGCGACTTCATTGTGGCGGCACGGCCGGGCTTTTCGCTGGCAGATGTGGCATCTTCTCTGCCGGAAAAATTGCGACCGCCGGCGGCTGTGACCAAGCTGTTCCGCAAGCAAAAGATGACGGGGCCGCTAGTGCTGTCGGGAGCGACGCTGCACATGCTCCCCGAAACCCACGAGAATGTTTCGGCCACGCAGATCCGCGCCGCGGTCGAACGGGGCAACGCCCTGAAACGGCTGGTACCCGAAAGCGTTGCCGAGTACATCCAAAAAGAACGGCTGTATCGGAATAGTGGCGGCAGGCGATAAGCGAAAGGCGAAGAGCGATAAGCGATCCGCGAAAGGCGAATACCGAATGAGAGTTTTTGCATGATCAAGGACGACGTGCGGGCACAGGTGGCGATGGCGGTGCGCGCCTGCCAGGAGAAGAAAGCGGAGAACATCAGCGTGCTGCAACTGGATGAGCAGGCCAGCGGCTTTACCGATTATTTTGTGCTGTGCTCCGGCGGCAACCCGCGCCAGGTGCAGGCCATCGCCGACGATATCGATCAGAAACTAAGCGCTGCGGGCGTCGAGCCCAAGCACATGGAAGGCTACGATCAGGCCGATTGGTTGCTGATCGACTACGTCGATTTTGTGGTGCACATCTTCTCGGAGAGCGCACGCAAGTTCTATGACCTGGAACGCCTGTGGAAGACGGCCAAGCGGCTGGAACTCGCGGACCTGGAGAAACCGGCGCGAAGGCCGGCCAGGAAAGCTGCGAAGCGGAGCGCGGCAACGACGGGCAAGCCGAGCGGCGCCCCAAGCAAGAGCAGTGCGCGCAAGCGGACAGCCGGCAAGCGAAAGGCCCCGGAGCGGTGAGACTTCACATCGCATGGATCGGCCGCACCAGGAATGCGCCTATCCAGTCCCTCACCGCCGAATACCTCAAGCGATTGTCGCGCTTCGCCGCATGTGAAGCGCAGGAGTTGTTGTCCGAAGGCGCATTGCTGAAACTACTGGAAAAGAGCGGCCGTACCCGGCCAGTGCTGGTGCTGCTCGATTCGCACGGCCGCCAGCTCACATCGGAAGAGATCGCTAACTTCCTCGAATATCACCAGTCTCACGATACGCAGGAGTTGCTGTTCGCGGTGGGACCGGCCGACGGCTGGAGCGACGCCACCCGGAGCGCGGCGCAGGCGGTGTTGTCATTCGGTAAGATTACTCTGCCCCACGAGCTGGCGCGGGTGGTGCTGCTGGAGCAGCTTTATCGCGGATTCACCATTCTGAAAGGACATCCCTATCACGGTGGACACTAGAAACATCAGGAACGATCAGGCATTTGCCGGGTCAAGCCGTTGCAAGTTGTATTCGCGGTTCGCGGTTGCGGTTCTTCTGTCCCTCATTGTGGGACAAACCGCCTGGGCGGCTGACTCGAATTCCGCGTTTCCGCCGCTGGAGCAATGGAAGAGTGCTGTTGTCGGTGGCAACGCTTCGCTCCTGAAATCCATGTACAGCACCGATCCCCCGGCCCACATCATGACGCGGGCGGGCGACAGCAGCACGGATGCCGATGTCGCTTTCTGGACGGGGCTGAAGGTCCGCCGCATGAAGCTCGACATCGTCGAGTCGCAGTCGCCGCAGGCGGGCCTGCGACAGGTGGTATTTCAGGCGGAAGTGCACTCGGGCTCGGCTGCCTCCGACCACGTCGTCTATGTGAACGCGGGACAGCTTTGGGAGCAGCAAGACGGCAACTGGAAGCTGGTTGCGAGCAAGCGAAGCGAAGCTACGAAGCTGGAGCAGCCGATCTCGACGACGAAGGTGATCTACGCTCCCGGTCTCGACGCGCACGAGGAGATCAAGCAGGCGCTGGCGCTCGCATCAAAAGAGCATAAGAACGTGCTTATCGTCTTCGGCGCCAACTGGTGCTATGACTGCCATGTGCTGGACTTGGCCTTTCAGCGCCCCGATCTTTCCGGCATACTGCACCGCAATTATGTAGTGGTCCATGTCGACATCGGCGAAGGTGACAGGAACCAGGACATTATGCAGGAATACCAAGTGCCTATGAAGAAGGGGATT
>Ga0335073_10002999_pt1 | contig 23368 bp, 21 predicted proteins | sample Lox_Sample_22_FD_207093 | JGI IMG/M metagenome (GOLD analysis project Ga0335073, IMG submission 207093) | Soil microbial communities from Loxahatchee National Wildlife Refuge, Florida, United States - Lox_Sample_2.2 | ecosystem: Environmental > Terrestrial > Soil > Wetlands | place: USA... | reverse complement strand
GCTACGTATTCGCGCCACAGAAGGCATGGCTGACCCGTGCCTATGGCGTGCGCTCCGGCGAAGGGGGACCACCTCAGTTGGATTCCGGAACGAATCCGCCTTTTGGGGCAACTGTCTTCTTCCATATTCCTGACGATTACGATGGCAAGACGCCCGCCATCCTGACGTTTGAGGATGCGCAGGGGAAGGTGGTTCGCAGCTTCACGCTGCATCCTGAAACCGAAGAAGAGAAGCGCGAGAAAGCCGCGGAGAAGACGGGACAACCCCCGCCCGATCACAGCGACGAGACCGCCGTTCAGCAGATGCAGGAAGCAGAAGCGAAGTTGACGGCGATTGAGCCGGGGATCAACCACTTGCAGTGGGACCTGCGCTACTCATCCGGGGTGGAGGTCAATGGCTTCCATACGCCGGCCGCTGCGGGAGGACTGGAGTACTCAGTCAAGGGTTCCGAGGTGCTACCCGGAACGTATATCGCTCGGTTGAAGTACGGCGGACAGGAATCGAAGCAGACCTTTGCAGTTGCTCTCGATCCCCGACTGCATGCATCGCAGCAGGATCTGAGCGCTCGTCTGGCGCTGACCCAGAAGGTTCAGGCGGATATGAATTCTCTGAACAATGAGATTAACCGCGCGCTGGCCGCACGAGAGAAACTGCGGGAGGCAGGGTCCAAACACGGCTTGAGCGAGGCCCAGGCGGCCAACGCGCTGGACGCGCTGAACGCGGCGATTGACAGCGTTGTGCAGTTGAAGATCCAGTCAAGCGAGGGCGCAGTTGTTTATGGGGTGAAGTTGCACGCCTTGCTGGGCTATCTGATTTCGGACGTGGATTTTGGCTATACCCGCCCGACGGAAGCCCACTATTCCGTCTTCCGCGATCTCGATCAGCAGGCGAAAGCTGGCGAGCAAAAGCTGACGGCCGCCATCGCCGCAGCAGACCAGGTAGTCCAATAGAAATGCGCAGGCGGCGCGGTGCACTGCATCTCCGGACATGCCCGCAATTCCCTGCAGAAAGTACTTCAGCCAATCCGCCCAGGCCCCACGCCCGCTCACGGCGCGGCGGCCATCGTAATAGTCCCGGCGTGTCGCTTCAAAAAACGTAGAAAGGTAGAGCAGTGGCGTGGGAGGGATCTTTCGCTCGATTAGAAAAAGTGTGATCAGCAGACACCCCACACGACCGTTCCCGTCGAGAAATCGATGAATGCCCTCGAATTGATAGTGCGCGAGAGCAATCGTCACCAGTGGCGGCAACTGGGACTCGTGAAGAAATCTTTCCGATGCGGCCGGGCATGGCCCCACTTCGCCCGAAGGAGGCACCGCGCGGTTTTCGATCGCTCGTGCGGTTCGCGCCGGCGATAGTCGATGACGGGCGCATCGAGATCGATAATTCGGCCGCCGAGCGGGCGCTCCGCGCCGTCGCCCTGGGCCGGAAGAACTATCTGTTCTGTGGATCAGACGGCGGCGGTGAGAGTGCGGCCGCCATCTACACCCTGCTGGGGTCGGCACGCCTCAACGATGTCGATCCCGAACGCTGGCTGCGCGAAGTGCTGAGCCGCATCGCCGATCCCCGCTCAACCGCATCGAAGATCTCCTGCCATGGAATTTCGCTATGTGCACAGTGATTGACGCTGCTACATGTGTGCACTTGAGAATTAGTGGACACTTGCGCCCGGCTGAAAATGCGTCTTCTGGTGCTGGCCCGTCGGCCTCTCGTGGCGGCACCCGTCTGCCATGCCCACCGCCCGAACCCGTAGTTCTATCGACCACATCAGGAGTCGTTCGCGCTCCGCCAGCGATTCTCTGAGTTCATAGAGGGCCAGCATGCGCCGCTCCACAACCGTCAAAACCCGCAGTCGAAGAGCCCGAACCTCGGTGCACAGCCGCCGGATTTCATCCTCGTGTTCCACGATTACTCAAGTAGGATCAATGCATCTCAACTGTATTGTCATGCGTCATCTGACGCCGTGAGCGCCCCCAACGCCACCGCGAATTTTCAGGCATCATAAAACCATGACTCAAGAGCCATTGACAGCACATTCAGGCTGCCTACTCTTGACGATGGAGGTGTATGGATTTCGCTTCGGCATATTGCCACACCAGACGGAACCTTGAGGAACAGACCTGGGTTCTCACCAGTCAACACGCTGCGATGACCACCCGTCTCCACTCCCTGATCGGATACAACCACGACGAGTTTCTCGCCAGTCTCGATCGATGCCGAACGACATCTCTCGAAGTGGCTGACTCGCGCGACCTCCTTCGGCAGCACAGGCGAGACCATGGCTGCTGATTCCCGCAGCCGTGGCTAATATCCCATAAGACTGCAGAACGACGCAGGCCGTTGTTGGTGCAGGCGCCTTGCTCCAACGATGACCTGCAGAGGCGTAATATCAGAACCAACATGAATAGCATGGATCCCAGCCGGCTTTTCAAATGTCGCGTGCTTGTTGTGGAAGACGACCCGCTCGTGCTGGAAACCACTGCAGCCGTGCTACACAGCTTTGGATTTTCGGTTCGGACCGCAGAAGACGGATTCGTAGCCCTGAAGATTCTTAGAGAAGTCTTACCCGACATCATTCTGTGTGATTTGAGAATGCCCGGCATGTCGGGTTTTGAGCTGCTTTCCATTGTCCGTCGCAGGTTTCCTCATATTCCGACAATTGCCATCAGTGGGGAATATGTACTTGCATCCATGCCTCTCGGGCTGCTGGTAGACCATTTCTTTCAAAAAGGGGACTACACCCCTGAGGAGCTCTCGTCCAAGATTAGGGAGCTAATTTCAGCGTCACCGATACGGCCCCACCTGGGAAAACATGACCACGCGCCGCTGTGGATTCCCAGGAAGGACGCTGACTATGTCGTCGTAACGTGCCCTGAGTGCTTGAGATCGTCCTCGATTGAGGACGACGCGGTCAACGAAGATTTACACGAGACCGATTGTGTGGCCTGCGGGGCAACGATTCGTTATCTGGTGGATTCAAGCGTCCTCAACGCGCTGGAGCGCAAGAAAACTAAGTCTACCGCGAACCGAGGGTAGCGATCCTCCCTGGTTGGCGCAAAACCGCCATAGCGCTCAGAAATACCCACTCATTCCTTCTTCTCGTCATTCTCCTCCCGAGAGGAATTGGCTAATACTCTTCTCCCATTGCCGAAGAGGGATTCGGCGTACGGTTACGGCGATAGTTAGCTCAGTCGGGATACGGTCCAAAGGTCGTTCCATGGAGTGCCCATAACGTGCGAAATCGTCCACCAGCGTGCGAAATCGTCCACCAGCGTGCGAAATCGTCCACCAGATTGTTGGGGGTACAAAACGGGGTATTTAGTGATGGTATGCGCGTAAAGCCAGAAGATTCAATGTCTATGACTGCCTGGGGGGCAGCCAGTTAGAGTCCGCCACTTACGGCTCCTCCCCTCAAAAATCCAAGCCTGGACAGGGCGCGTGGTGTATTCGGCGTAGATGTGAGCACGGGTATGGCGCACCCTTCTGCACACCTTCTGAGAGTGAGCGGGAACATGGAATTCTGTCCCTGTTGACTGGCGCTGATCGGGTGTAACTGACGAGTTCCGACCTTTGCCGGTCTCACTGCAGTGGGAGCCAATGCCAGATTTGTCCGTTTGGCGGGAACGCACAAAAAGTGCGGCGGAGAAGATCAGGGCTCGGTAGCGGCCGCCGAGGAGGGTCCGTCCGGCTCAGGCGCCTTATAGCGCTGGAGCCGGTAGTAGACAGGGGTGACCTCAAAGGGCATCTTGTCGCGCGCGCTCAGCAGAGGCGCGGGAAGGAAGTGCAGGGAGACGACTTCGTCGCTCCACGGATCGATGCGCAGACGACTGCCGAGGGGAAGAGCGTCAATTTGCTGGAGGTCGTCCGCCTGAAGGGGAGGCGCTTGTTGTTCGAGTGCGGCCAGCCAGGGTGCGCCGGACGGAGACGTCATCGCGTCGCCCAGTCGTGGGGTGAGAAGTGCGGGGATATGGGGCCCCATCTGTGAAAGCCGGGCAAGGAACAGGCCAGCGTTGCCAGCCTTGCTGCCGTAAATCGAGGCGCGGAAAATGGCGACAGCTTTGGTGGCGGCTTCCTGATTCTGGGCCAAAGAATGGCTCATGAGGATGTACTGGAGGGTATCCTCGTCCGGGAAAAACAGTCTGTCCGTGAAGGCATACCGTGTGTCGATGGGGTGGCGCAGGGCGATATGGGCCAGCTGGAAGCTGAGCATGGCAGCGAGGCCCTCCTCATTGGGAAGCACGTCAATGAGGCCCTTGCTCAGGATGATGGTGTTGCCAACGGCCAGCGATTCGAGCGTGGTGGTGAGGAGGACGCGACAGTGGATATCGCCTGGAACAGGCAGGTTGCTGCCGAGTATGAGGTTGTTGGTGACGGTCTCCAGCACAGTGTCGAAGCTGCTGGGATTGGCCAGGAGCCCCGCCTGAGTCAGACGGTCCAGAACATTGCGCTCGGTCTCGGCCTCCCACTCACGCTGTTCCTCCAGAGGACTCATGTCCTGCGCGCCCGAGTCAGTTTGCTGGAGAGGTTCACTGGCATCGGTCGAGTTGTCGGCGACGACAGCGGAGGGCAGGCGGAAGCCGTAGCCCCAGATATGGCTTTGCGCACGGAAGTCCCGATCCTGTACGTAGATCGCCATGGGTAGCCAGACGGAGGGCTGCACGTTGCCGCGCCAGCTGTCGAAGTGAAAGTAGATCTGGCGGAAACCGGGATGCGAGAAGGTGCCGGTATAGCGGACGATGTTGCCGTCCTTGTCCTCAACCCAGATACGGCCGATGAAGCGCCCCCGGCCGGTACCCGGCCTGGGCGTGACGTCAAAGACCGAGGTGCGGACTGAGCCAAGGAACTCGCGGCGCACGAACTGGAAGCGATAGTGCGCGAAGTCGAAGCTCCGGAAATCGACGAACATCATGTCCATGTAGCCGTTGGGAGCCATCTTCAGGTGGAAGAGCCCGGTCAGCTTGTCGATGACGTTCGCAGACAGGTTGAGAGTTCCGGGGCTGGCGGCGGGCTTCTTGTAGAGTTCCTCGTTGAAGCGGCCGTCGAAGTCGACCCGGCCCAGAAGGTACAGATCAGACGTGGGGACCACGCCGAGCTGCCCGTCCGGGCGCATGTGCTGGATGTAGGTCTGAATCAGAGGCGTGTGCTGCTGGATCACCCGGACGAGAAATTTCTCCTGGTAAGCGGCACGACGCAGAAGGGTGATCTGCTCGGGAGTGAGCCGCTGATCGGGCGCGGAGGCAGGTTTTTTCTTATGGCCGAAGCCAGGGAGCGCATGAAGGGGCGAGCTGCTGAAAAGCACGAGAAAAATGAGGCCGGCGATGGCGGCCCTGATGCGCACGATTGTGATCCCTTTGCCCACGGCTGACCCCACCCCAATGAAGTGCAAACTACTGCGACCTGTCAGGCGGCACCTGTAGCCAGCGTAGCCTGAGCCTTGCCCGCGAGCGATTTCGTGAAGTACAAACCTGTCCAGGGGGGAGAAGACCCACGGCCACCGCAAACACTGACGATGCAGAAGAGACGAGGGGACTTTTGGGCGGGATTGTCGTCGCGCCTTTGTGGAATCCTACAACGGTTCTGACAGAAATTTTCCTCAAAATTTGCAGGGTTTGCCGGCGACACGCGCGCAGTTCTACGACTGTGCAGTGCCAGGACCCCTATACTCCCCGGCCCATGGCGTTCTAAAAATGTTGATGTGAAGATCGGCGGGTGGGCCCCATTCCTCGGCGAAAGCCGTTCCGACAGAACGGTAGCCGTCCTGCTGGTGGCCATCCTTGCCCTGGCCACGCTGACGCTGTGGATTCCCGCCTACTGGGCAGCAGGCGCTTTCGAATCCTGCGTCTTCGCGCTGGCGGCGTGGGCGCTGGCCATGGGCCGATTGCCTCGGCCAAACGCTGTCATACCGATCGCCGTCTTCGGATTCATCGCGTTGTGGGGCTGCCTGCAACTCCTCGCCGGCTGGTCCCAGGTCCGTTCTGCAACCGAAACCGCCATCTGGAAGTGGGCGACCTGGCTGGCCGTCTATTTTCTGGGCGTTTCGCTGTTTGCGGATCGGGAGTTCTCGCGAAAGGTGCGGGTGGGATTGGTTTGGTTCGGATGTGCTCTGGCGACGGAGGCCATCCTGCAGGCGTTTCTATTTCCTCACCGGATTTACGGACTGTGGCCCGCACCGGATTATCCCTTTGTGATGGGGCCTGTCCTGTACCACACCCACTTTGCCGTCCTGATCGAGGTCATTCTGCCGATGGCCCTGTCGCTTGCCTTTGGCGGGCGGGGCAGTGCAAAGACCTATATCGGAATCTCGGGCGTCCTGCTGACGTCGGTGGTGGTCAGCGCGTCGCGCGGAGGGATGGTTCTGGTCGCCGCCGAGACGGTGGTCGTCCTGGCGCTGCTGGTGAGGAAGCAACGGGTTCCCGCTGCACAGGCCAGAATTCTGATTCTGGTGCTTGCGGGGCTGACGGTGATTCTGGTGCTCGTGGTGGGATGGGGAAGAATTGCGGAGCGGTTTGGGACCGAAGCGCTGCTTCCCTCAAGGCTGCCGTTCGTGGTTGCAACCCTGCACATGATTCGAGCGCGCCCATGGACGGGATTCGGTCTGGGATGCTGGCCGCTGGTTTATCCCGCCTTTGCCCTGACCGACACCGGGCGATTCGTCAACGAGGCGCACTGCGACTGGCTGCAGTGGATCGCGGAGGGGGGCTTGCCGACGGGTCTGGCGATGCTGGTGCTGGCCATTCGGGCGCTGAGACCGGCATGGCGTTCGGTCTGGGCTCTGGGCGTGATCGCAGTGCTGCTGCACGCGACCCTCGATTACCCATTTTCGCGACCCGCGATGGGTGCGTGGGTCTTCCTCACTTTGGGGATGGCCATCGCCCTCGAACCGGGCAACGACAAGCCGGGCGCTGCGGTCTCCGCTGCAGAGCAGAGCTGACGGGCTGGCACAGGTCTGTCTTTGAAGGATGCGCGGGCCCGAGATCTTCAGGGAGCGCTGGTGGAAGGTGACGAGACTTTGCCCGAACCAAGCGTCAGAAGCGCAACCAGCGCTCCGCCACCGGCAACCGCGCCGATCAGGATGATCGTTCCAGAATGCCAGTGCGTCGACTCGGCGGTCGGGGTGGGCGGTGGGGGCGCTTCGCCTGGTGCCTTCGTCGAGGTAGCGGGCGCAGAGCCGGCTGCGAGGATGCGCGTCGAATGTGCAAGAATGCGCTGGCACGGAGCCCTGCCGCCCGAAGCCGAAGGAGTATCGCACAGGAGGGTGGTGCCAGTTTTGATCAGCATGCCGCGAATCTCGACCGACGCGCCAATGGCGCTGAGCGGGAAGCTGCCTCCCAGAAGGTATTCGGCGCCGTCTGAATCGTTGGTGATCCTAAATTCGCCTTCGGCATCCTGACGGACAATGCCCCTGACCGTGATGGGTGGTCCGGAGGGCGGAGCCTCTTTCTGCTGGGCCTGCAGCGCGACGGAAGAATCGCTGATCGTAAAGTTTCGGCTCTCGCCCGGATTGAGCCGGGCGACCAGTTGTCCGACGGGCGTGCGCACTTCAGCCGGCCCGTTGTCGGCCACGGCCTGGAAATGCGACCCATCCCGCCAGGCCGCCGCAATGGCGCCGTGTTCGGACAACGAAGTAATCTTCAGTCCATCGACGATCAGCTCACGCCGGGTGCTGCCGGTCTGCGTCGCTACTCCCTGCTCGAGGATGGAGGAATCGCGGAACACCCGCACCTGCGCTCCTGGCTGGAGGACGAGGCTGGATCCGTCGGCAAAACGCAACGATGAAGCGGCAGAGTCCGCCTGGACAACATTCCCTGAAAATAACGTGGAATTTCCGCGAATGGGGGTGCCATCGACAAGGGCTGGACTGTCTGTAATCAGAATCCCGATGCTGAGCGGCACCGCTGCATATCCGACCAGAGAACCACAGGTCAGAAGCGCAACCGCGGTTTGCAGATTCCTGAGCATAGGGTCACCGGCAGGAACTTTAGTGTCAGAAACGATATCACAGCCCGCTGTCTCCGCCCACCCCATCTTTTGAGGCGCGCGGAGCGGCGTTCTTTTTGCGGAACGAGTCTTGGCTGGCTGGCCGGTCCCAGTTGAAGCCGTTGAGGACTCCCGCGGATCGCAGTAGCTTCCGTCAGTTTCGCTGAGAGGGTGCAGACGCGGAGCAGGCAGCGCCGGTTCCGGCCACAAGACTGATCCTGCGAATGGCCATGCGGCCCTCAATGCGAACCGCTCCGGGTTGTTGCTGATAGTCGAACGTCAGGGTGAGGAAACGGAGGCCTTGCGGTGTTGTGAAACAAACCTCGCTCGGCTGGTCGCCTCCAGCCAGGCCGGGCGTCCGGGCAAGAATCTCTCCCGAGCCTACGTCAGCCGCCACCAGCTCGAGTCCACTGCCGGGTGCAACGTCAGACGAAGCTGCCTCGATGGAAAGCGTGTAAGGCGCCTGCGGTTGAACCGGGACCACCTCGGAGAGGAGCTGGATGCTCCCCGATTCGCGTCCTGAAAACTCCAGCCCGAGGCCCGGTGGAGCGCTGTTGGGGTAGCTGATTACGCCTTCAGGATGGGTCACGCGCCAGTCGAAACCGCGAGAGGTGGGTTGCCGCGCGAAGTTGCCATTGGTAACGGCGTCCCCGGAACCGGGATCAAGAGAAGGAAATGGAATTTGATGACGAGTGGCCAGGCCGTTCCAGAGAGGCAGGGCCAGATCGGGATGCTTGTGCTCGATCAGCCATTCGCAGGCAGCCAGGACGTCCTCCACCGGAGCATCGAGGCTGAAGGCGTGGTTCCCCCACTCGGCGATCGCAGCAGCATCGCCCTGCGCTATGAGAAAGGAAAGAAACTGGCGCTGCAGTTCTGACCCCTGCATACGAAGCCGATCCTGGATTTCGATTTCACTGGGAGCGACATACCAGGCAAGCCGCAGGAGCGGAGTTGCGTCATCGGGGACCATTTGAGCCGCTTTCTGCGCCCAGGACCAGAACGCATCCCAGCGCTGACGGCGGAAATAGAAGTTCGCAAGCGACCAGTCGGGCAGCCAGGTTCGGTCGACCGTTGCGGCACGCAGTAGATCGGCCTCGGCCTGGACGCTGTCCCCCTCAGCCTCCTCAAGCAGCCCGAGGTTGACCCAGGAGCTGGAATCATAAGGATTGAGCCGCAGAGCCTGCCGGAAGAGAGACTCCGCCGCAAGGGGATCGGCCACCTGCAGTTCCCAAGCCAGCTGGCCTGGGTAGGTGGCGTTTGCCGGATCGAGACGCATGGCCAGCCGCAGAGCGGCGGGCTGGTCGCGAGAGGCAAGCCGATCCGCGATCGCCGTACGCACGTTCCACGCGATGCCTGCGAGCAGAACGACGATCAGAGCCAGCCGGACCACCATGACGCCGATGCTCGAAATCCGCCGCATCTTGAATGTCCCCGTATGTTTCGGCGTTTCGGCTCCTGAACCAGGCGCACCGCGATCGTTGTCCATCAGGGCAGCAAGCTGTGCAGGAGACGCATGGACGGGGCTGCTAATCGGCAGCGATAAACCGATCCGCGGGCGATGGCTGGCGATTCACGGCAAACGTGGGGTCCGCTCTGCCGATGAGATGTTTAAGGAGGTCGGCGCTGGGCGTGTAGTCAGGCACCACGGCACTGATGGCAGAAATCAGCTGCGCCAGATCGCGGCGCTCACAGATCGCGCGAAGAGATTCGAGCCATTTGTCCGGGGCGAAGCAGGGCATGGTTCCGCTGCCGAAGATGCGGATCTTTTCGTGACTGCTGGGCACCGTGTCTTCCAGAACCGTGCTCAGCTCTTCATTGAGCTTTTCGCCCGGCCGCACCCCGCTGAACTCGATTCGGATGTCCTCGTCCGGCCGAAGCCCGGACAAGGTGATCAGATTGCGGGCCAGATCGAGAATTTTGACCGGCTCCCCCATGTCCAACACGCAGATCTGCCCGCCCTGGCTGATCGCGGCAGCCTGCAGCACCAACTGGCAGGCTTCGGGAATGGTCATGAAGAACCGGCGCATCTCCGGGTGCGTGACGGTGACCGGGCCCCCCGCGGCAATTTGCTGCTTGAAGATGGGAATCACGCTTCCACTGGAGCCAAGAACATTGCCGAACCGGACCGCAACATATTTGGTATGCCCGTTCTGCAGCGAGGCCAGCAGCAATTCTGCAATCCTCTTGGTTGCGCCCATGATGTTGCCTGGGCGCACCGCCTTGTCGGAAGAAATCAGGACGAAATCGGTGACGCCGAATTCGGCCGCCGCTACGGCGACGTTGCGGGTGCCGAAGACGTTATTCTCGATGGCCTCGAAGACATGCGACTCCATGAGCGGCACGTGCTTATAAGCGGCCGCATGATAGACGGTGGACGGCCGAAAGCGATCGAGTATCTCGTCGAGACGGACGCGGTTCCCGATGCTGCCGATCTCCGGGTGAAACGGAATGGAGGGGAATTGCTGGCGCATTTCCCGGTCAATCTCAAAGAGCGGCGACTCGGCGATATCGAAGCCGACCATGCACCTGGGCTGAAAGCGCGCGATTTGCCGGCACAGTTCGGAGCCGATGGAACCTGCCGCGCCGGTCACCAGCACCACCCGCCCCTCGAGCGCCTGGCGAATCTGTTCCTCTTCCAGATGAACCTGGGTCCGTCCCAGCAGATCCTCCACCGCCACATCGCGGATCTGACGCGCAAGCGCGCGGCCCTCGATCACTTCGGCCAGTCCGGGAACCGTCTTGCATTCGGTATCCGCGGCTCTGCATAACTCGAGGATGCGCTTCATTTCGGCTCCCGTAGCCGAAGGGATGGCGATCAGGATGATATCGACCGCGAGTTTTGCTGCCAGCTTCGCGACCTCCTCACCCCGGCCAATCACCGAGACCCCGCCCAGGCGCAGCTTCTGTTTGTCCCAACTGTCGTCAATGAATCCGACCACGTGATAGGGCAAGCGGGGATTGTTGCGGATTTCCCGCAGCAGCGTGATCCCTGCATCGCCAGCGCCGTAGATCAGCGCCCGCTTTCCTGCAACGCCCCGCGGCGTTCTCGTCAGCTCCGCAATCATGCGTACTGACGCCCGAAGGCTCGCGGTTCCAAGAACGCACACGGTGAAATCGATAGCGTAAAGAGATCGAGGAAACCCTGGCAACAGAAGCAGGATGATACCGCAGCTCACGATGGAGGCAATGGAATTGGCGACCGCCAGGCGATACAGGTCGACGAAGGACACATAACGCCAGCCTCGCCGGTTCAGTTTGGCTAGCTGGAAGGTCAGCGTCTTGACGACGACCCAGATGGGGACCGCCCACAGCAGGTCGCGCAGATAGTTGGACGGAATGCTGAAATCGAACCGAAGCAGAAAGGCCGATGTTCCGGCAAAGGCGAACATCGCGGCCTGACAACCACACACGAGCCCATAGCGGATCGCGGCAGAATGGATGGAAGAAGGCAGGAGTTTGCGCATATTTGTTTCCGAGCTAACCGTCAACGGGCAGTGGTAGGGCAGGCGGCGGATAGATTTGTCGTTGCCGCTGCACTTCCTGCAGCCGTGCGGACAGTGTCGATTACGTGCAGCTGTTCTTCGCTGGAGAGACTGCTGGAGCTGGGCAGGCAGATGCCCCTGCGGAAGAGATCTTCGGCGACCGCTCCGCCAAAAACCTCGCAATCTGCATAGAGCGGCTGCAGATGCATCGGCTTCCACATCGGGCGGGCCTCAATGTTGGCACCCTCCAGCTTTCGGATCAGCGCATCGCGGGAGATTCCCAGCTCGCGTTCGTCGATCAGAAAGCAACTGAGCCAGTTCGTGTGGAGTCCATAAGGTGCCTGCGGCATGAAGGTCATTCCGGGAAGGTCGGCGAAGCCATCGCGATAACGAAAAGCAATCGCGCGCCGCTGCTGAACGCGGAGATCGAGCGCCTGGAGCTGGCCGAGACCGATACCCGCCAGAACGTTGCTCATCCCGTAGTTATAGCCAGTCTCCGAATGCTCATAAGCACTGCCCGGGTCCCGCGCCTGCTGCGACCAGAATCGAGCGCGCTCGACGACTTCGGCGTCCGGTGACACCAGCATTCCGCCGCCGGTCGTCGTGATGATCTTGTTTCCGTTGAAGGAAAACACGCCGGCATCGCCCAGAGTGCCGGCCTGCCGGCCTTTGTAGGTGGCCCCGAGCGCCTCTGCTGCGTCTTCCAGCACAACCACGCCAAATTCCCGGCACAAAGACAGGATGGGATCCATATCCGCGCACTGTCCGTAAAGGTGAACGACGACCAGGGCACGCGGAAGCCGCCCAGACACGGCGCAACGACGCAGAGCGTGTTCGAGAGCGTTCGGATCCAGATTCCAGCTGGACCGCTCGCTGTCCAGAAAGACCGGTTCCGCCCCCAGGTAGCGGATGGGATTGCAGCTGGCGACAAACGTGAGCGTTGAGCAGAAAACTCGATCGCCCTGGCCAACACCCAGCGCTCGCAGTCCGAGATGAATGGCAGCGGTTCCACTGCTCAGCGCAACGGCACGCACGCCCGTGCGCTGCTCGATCGCCCGCTCAAAGGCATCGACGTTCGGGCCCTTTGTGGATAGCCAGTTGGAAGCGAAAGCCTGATGCACCCAGGCCTCTTCCTGGCCGGACATATGCGGAATGGAAAGAAGAATACGTTTCATTTGCCGGAATAGACAGAAATTCGCGAAACAATACGTGCCGGGATACCCACAGCCGTAGCCAGGGCGGGAACGACATCCAGAACAACGGAGCCCGCTCCAATGATGGCTGAATCGCCGATCGCTGCGCCGGGCAGTGCTATGGCTCCGAGCCCCATAAAAACATACGGCTGAATCTGCACGCCTCCGCCCAGCAGGACTCCTGGCCCGATGTGAACGTGATCGGCAACCAGGCAGTCATGCTCCACGACGGCTCCGGTGTTGACGATGCAGCTTCGTCCGATCACCGCTCTTGCATTAATAACAGCGCGCGCCATAACCACTGTGCCGGCGCCGATGACTGCCGAAGGAGAGACGATCGCGGAGGGATGGATCAGCGTGGCGGGCGACCGTCCCGCGCGCAACCCAGCCTCGAAGCAGCGGGCGCGAGCCTGATTGTCGCCAATGGACACCAGGAACTCGGAGTTGCCTCCATCAGACATATTCAACAGCACCCGGCTGGAGCCCAGAAGAGGAGCAGCCAGCGAAGAGCAATCGGGCTGTCCGTCGTCCACCAGGGCGACAGGGTCAAAACAGCCCATCGCTTCGGCGATCTCCAGAACGACGGCTGCGTGGCCGCCCGCGCCCCACAGAATCAGAGGTTTCATATGTCGCGTCCTGCTGAAGACCCGAGAAATTCCGGCATGGTGGCATGCCCGTTGTGACTGATCCCTCTTCGCAGAAGAAGAGCGCGAAGAGTCATTGCCAGGATGCGAAGGTCGAGCCACAAACTCCGGTGTTCCACATACCAGGTATCGAGTTGCAGTTTCTGGTGCCAGTGCAGGCAGTTACGGCCCATCACCTGCGACCAGCCGGTCAGACCCGGCAACACCTCGTGCCTGCGGCGCTGCTCGGGCGTGTAGCGCGGCAGATACTGGAGCAGCAGCGGCCGGGGACCGACCAGGCTCATCTCGCCTCTGACCACGTTCCAGAGCTGAGGAAGCTCATCCAGGCTGGTGTGTCGCAGGAACTGTCCCGTACTGGTAAGACGTTCCTTGTCCGGCAAAAGTACTCCATCGCGATCGACCGCATTCGTCATCGTACGAAATTTGTAGAGCGTGAAGGGCTGTTCTCTGTAGCCGGGTCGCGTCTGCCGGAACAGAACAGGACGGCCGAGGGCCAGGCGAACCGTTACCGCAACCGCCAGGAAGACCGGCAACAGGAGGATCGTTGCCGCAATCGCCGCGGTCACATCGAGGATTCTCTTCATGGCGTAACCCTGGCGGAACGGCCGTCCCAGCCTTTGGCGTCGCCGGTGAGCCGAAAAAACAAATCGCGAAACTGATCGACGGCCACATCAATCGCCAGTTCCCGCCGATAAAAGCTTCTGCCGGCGTCGCCCATGCGTTCACGATCCTCCGGCGAAAGAGAAGCCAGTTTCTCCACGGCTGCGGTAATGCTGGCGGGATTCTCCGGCTCGGCCAGCACTCCGGCGTTGGCCCGTTCCACCAACCGCGCCGCATCGCCGCGCACGGCCATGATCAGCGGCCGTCCCGAAGCCAGATAGGCCTGCGTCTTGCCAGGAATCGTCACAGCAAACAAGGGGTCGTCTTTCAGATGGACGAGGAGAGCGTCGGCCTGATCGAAGATGGCCCGCATGGCGGATGGCGGCTGACGCGGAATGAACTCCACGTTGTCCAGATGACGTCTCTGCGCCTCCCTTTCCAGACGGCTTCGGTCGACTCCTCCGCCCACGAAGACAAACCGAGCGCGGGGCACTGTCACGGCGCATCGGGCAGCAGCTTCCAGCACTGCGTCGAGCGCCTGGGCGAATCCCATCGTTCCCGCAAATACCACTCTGAACTCATCTGCGCTTCGGTAACTCGACACAGGCTCTGCGGAAGTTTCAAGCGCTTCATCGGGCGCCCAGTTATAAATCACCTGAATCCGGTTCTCCGGTACACCGCGACCGATGAGCGCCCTGCGGAAGCCCGGCGAGAGGACGACCAGCCGGTCTGCATGCCGATACACGAACCGGCAGAACCGGTCGAGCCAGGAGAGCAGGAGGGGATGGGATACCATCCCCGTCGCCGCGATCGTATCGGGCCACAGGTCCTGCACATCATAAACAACAGGGGCCGAAAACCATCGCCGCAGAAGCAGGGCCGGAAAACCGATCGTCCCGGGAGGATGATAGACGTAAATCACATCGGGACGGTGTACCAGAAAAGGGCCCAGCAGCGCGCTCGCCAAAGCAAAGCTCACATAGTTCAGGGAACGCCGCAACGCCGAGCGATCGTGACTTGGATAGAGTGCGACGCGGCAAACGCGGAATCCCTCCATCCATTCCACCTGCCAGGGGCGTATGCGGTAGCCCGGATACACTTTGCCGTCCGGATAGTTCGGAAAGCCGGTCAGGATCTCGACCGTGTCGCCGCGACGCGCGAGCTGGCGCGCAAAGGCGAGCCCCTTAAAACACGGTTCAGGATCGAACCACTGCGTCAGTAAGAGTATCTTCATTGTTCTTCGATAACTGCCACTGCAGCTCGGCCGGATCGGGGGCCCGATAACTCAGAATCACGCCGCAGGCTCGCTCTGCTACGCCTTCGGCAAGGTATTCAGGGGGCGGGGTCCAGGCGGTGCTGCGGTTCATTACGAAGGCTACGGATCGCTCAATCGCATCCGGATCCGCGCCCGCCAGGATGTTCGAACCGCATTCGAGTGTCTCCGGCCTCTCGGTCACATCGCGGAGGGTCACATTCGGTATTCCCAGAATGCAAGCTTCTTCCTGGACGGTGCCGCTGTCACTCAGTACGCAAGTCGCAGCTTGTTCCAGACGAACGAAATCAATAAAACCCAGAGGTTCGATCAGCCGAAACCGAGCGCGATCCGGCAGAATGCCGAATTGCTCGAATTTCGACCGGGTCCGCGGGTGAACGGGAAACACGACCGGATAACCATACCGGCGCCAGAGTGACTCCAGCCCCGCGACGATGCCCCGCAGCCGATCCTCGCGGTCGACATTCTCAGCGCGATGAACCGTGGCCAGGAAGAAGCGCCTTTCCTCCAGATGCAGGTCGTTCAGAATGGCGCTGGCAGCGATGGCGCCCGATCGGCAGTCCATCACCTCCCGGATGGGGTTACCGGTGACAAAGATCCGATTCGCCGCGAAGCCCTCGGCCAGCAGATTGTCGCGGCTGCGACCGGTGTAGGGCATCAGGACGCTGCTGCACTGATCGATGACGCGCCGGTTCACTTCCTCAGGTACCCGGTCGTCGAAACAGCGATTGCCGGCCTCCATGTGATAGACCGGAATCCCCATGCGGCGCGCGACAATCGCCGATAAGCCGCTGTTGGTATCGCCCAGGATCAGCAGCCGGTCAGGACGAATTTCGTCGAACAGCCTCTCGCTCTTCTCGAGGATTTGGCCAATTTGGCCTGAAAACGTCGAGGCTCGAACTCCCATATCAATATCGGGCGTGCGAACATGCAGTTCCTCGAAGAAGATCCGGCTCAGGCGATCCTCGAAATTCTGCCCGGTGTGCACCAGCGTGTGCTCGGCATGCCGATCGAGCAGAGCAATCACGCCGCTCAGGCGGATGATCTCCGGCCGTGTGCCAAGGATCGTCATGACTTTCATCGCAGCAGCTCCCTCTGCCCGGTTTCCGCGAAGGCGGGGACGGTAACGAGATTGGCGTCATCGAGGAGCAGCCGGTTGCGCTTCAACAACTCTCTGGTTCCATCCGGAGAGAGCACGCAGTCCTGGGAGCTGAATTCCCTCGACAGACAGGCTCCGTTACCGCGATCGGCGCGAAGCTCGGGAAGCATGGGCAGAATGGCATACCATCTCCCGCGCTCGGCGGTGCGGGAGGCCTCCTCATCGCTCACCATAATCTCGTGAATCTTCTCGCCAGGACGAATGCCGTTCACCTGGGTGGAGATCGGCCTGTCGCCAATCAATGCTTCAGCCACGTCGACGATGCGGGCCGAGGGTGCGCGGGGAACGAAGATCTCGCCCGGCCTGGCCTGGGCGAAGGCCGCAAAGACTGTGTCCACGGCGTCATCGAGACTGATCAGAAAACGAGTCATCTCCGGAGTAGTAATGGTGACCGGTCCACCGTTCCGGATCTGCTCGTGAAAGAGGGGAATCACGGAGCCGCGCGACGCCAGCACGTTGCCATAACGAACACACACAAACCGGGTTCCTGGACAGCGCAGATTGCCCTGAATGAACATGCGCTCCTGCAGAGCCTTGGTCATGCCCATGGTGTTTACCGGCTTACAGGCTTTGTCGGTCGAGACTCCAATCACCGTCTCAACCAGCAGCGTGTGCTCCTGGATGGCGCGAACAATATTTTCGGCGCCGAGGATGTTGGTGCGAACCGCCTCGGAAGGAAAGTACTCGCAGGCCGGCACCTGCTTCATCGCCGCCGCATGGATGACGACATCGGCGCAGCGCAGCACCGCGGCTACGCTGCCAAAGTCGCGCACATCGCCGATGCGAAATTCGAGCAGCTGCTCGAAATTGCGATAGGTGATCTCATCGGTCGCGGCCCTGCGATTCTGGTAGTCGAGCCGCATGAAGTATTGCTTGGCTTCGTCGCGCGAGAACACGATCACTTTGGCCGGATGCCCCATCTCGCCGCGCAGCAGCCGCCGCACCAATGTTTTGCCGAGCGAACCCGTACCTCCGGTGATGAGGACACGCCTGCCTTCGAGCAGGTTCATTGAGACAACCACCTTTCGTACGGAGTCGGATCGGCTGCCAGCTGCTGCACCAGATCGGGCCACGAGGGCGCCACGTATCCAATGGCCCTTCGCAGTTTGTCGCCGCGCATACTGCGGTCGGATACCTCCTGGTCGTCCGGCTCGATGAGGATGTCCGCGGAAAACGCGTCGCGCAGCAGGCACAGCAGTTCGTATTTGGAAAGGGGAACGCTTGCGACCTGAAACAGGCCGGACAAATCGGGGTGATCCCGGATAATGGCCGCGACAAGATCCGCCAGGTGGTTGGTGGTGACGCCCGAGTAGATGACGCGGCGATAGCCACGAACCCTGCCGCTCTTCTGCGCGAGAAACCAGTCCAGCAGGGAACGATGTTCTTCGATTTCGCGTCCGATCATCGACGTGCGCAGAGTGAGCGCATTTTCCGCGGCCACCTCACCCGGAAATTTGGATCGTCCATACAGATCCTGTGCGTCGGATGGATCCTCTTCCGTGTAGGCGCCGCGCGCGCCCGAGAACACGCAGTCCGTGGAGAAATGAATGACGCGGCCACCCCATGCATCGGCCCATGCCGCCAGCCGATGAGGCAGCAGCGCATTGATCGCCAGGCTGGCAACCGCATCGTTTGCCTGCGGCCGCTGTTTGATAATTCCGACGCAGTTCACAATAAAGTCGGGCTCGACGCCGGCGAGCGCATGGTGCAGCACGTCCGTGTCCAGGCAGTCGATGCCATCGCAGACATCGGAGCCCTGGAAGAGGTCGATATGGCAGAACGGCGGCGTGGTCTTTCTCCTGCGCATGATCGCCGTCGTCGACGGAAAGATGGTGCGCAATCCCTGATACATCTTGTGGCCGAGCATGCCCGAGGCCCCGAGCACCAGTACTTTAGGGAGCAAGAGCAAACTCCTCCTGTCGAGCCCAGGCGACGTAATCGGCAAGACCGGCCTTCAGCCCGACTCGCGGCTCAAATCCGAATGCGGCGCACGCTGCTCGGATGTCGGCCTGGCTGTCGCGCACATCGCCGGCGCGGGCCGGAGCGTAGCGGACCGGCGGCAGCGCCTCCATCGTCGTTCGCAGGCAGTCCAGCAGGCTGTTGATACTGATACGCGTGCCACTTCCGATGTTGAACGCCCCGCTTACCCCCGGAGCGTCGGCCGCTTTCAGATTGGCCTGCACCACGTCGTCCACATAAATGAAGTCGCGCGTTTGCTCGCCATCCCCGAAAACCGTGAGGGGCTCTTCCCGCAGAGCCTGAAAAACAAAGATGGGGATGACGTTGCCGTAGGCATCGAAGCGCTGGCGCGGGCCGTAGACGTTGAAGTAGCGCAGGCAGACAGTTTCGATGCCGTGAAGCTTGCCGAAGGCTAAAGCTTCCTTTTCCGCACAGAGCTTGCTTGCGCCATAGGGCGAGTCGGGTTCGAGCGGATGATCTTCGCGGATAGGCAGGGTCTTCAGCTCGCCAAAAATCGCGGCCGAGGAAGAGACCACGATCCTGCGAACACCGGCTGCGCGCGCTGCCTCCAGCACCTGAAGAGTGCCCAGGACATTGATCTCCGCATCCCTGACGGGATGATCGATGGAGCGTTTGTTGCCAACCGAAGCCGCAAGATGAAACACGCACGAGGCGCCTTCCATTGCGTCACGTACCGTGCCGGAATCGCGAACATCCCCGCGTATGAACTGCGCTCGCGCGCCGGCGGGAACATTCGCGGCGCACCCCGTGGAGAGATCGTCGAGGATGACGACCGAGTCGCCGCGTTCCAGCAGTGCAACGGCGAGATTCGAGCCGATGAAACCTGCCCCCCCGGTGACCAGCGCTCTCATCTGCTCTCCCCCGAAAACAGCTGGAGCCGGTCTGCGCCCTGCATGGGGTCGCACACCGTCGCGGGCTGCGTCTTCAGCGCGGCGTTCAGCATCTGCCGATTCTGGTCCAGGATGCGGGGATCGCTGCTTACCGAAAGGCCGTAGGCACGGGCGCGCCTGCGGAAATGATCGAATGCATCGGTAGCCATATCCGCGCAGTGCTGCAGCACTCGAGTGAAGATCGCCGGATCGCCCAGCGGCAGATCCCAGCCCACTCCCCGTTCCTCAAGATGACGCCACGGCGTTCGGTCGCTGATGACAACCGGGCAGCCGGCCTGCAGCGCCTCGGCAATCCCGTGGCCGAAGTTTTCGCCAAGCGTCGGCAACAAAAACACATCGTGCGCCAGCAGCGTTTGCCGAACCTGATCGTGCGGTACGGGGCCGGTCATCTCCACCGTGATATTCGCCGGCATGCTTTCCGCCAGCCGGCGGCACTGCTCCCAGCAGCGTTCGTCCTCGCGCGGACCGCAAACGGTGAAGCGGATGGTGCCCTGCAGCGAGCGCACGGCGACGAGCGCCTCCGCCAGGTTCTTCATAGGAACAATTCGCGCCAGAAAGATGATTCGCAGCGAACCGGCAGCTTTGGGATGAAACTCCCGCGTCTCCCCGCTCCAGTCGGGCGGCACGTCGAGCGCGGTGGCAACCGCCGGCGCCGCCGAGGAGATGGGTCCGGCGACGGCAATGCCGTCACCATGGCTGAGCGCCCGCAGAATGTCGGCGGCTTCAGCCGGGTTGGAGGCATGCCACAGCGCTTTGCTGTGCGAGCGCAGCAGCTTCACCAGGCGGATGTAGATCGTCTTGCGGCGCCGCTTGAGACCTAACGCTGCCCGCGAGAACTCTCCGCGAGGAGCCAGCAGCAGACCGCAACGCTCCTCACTCCGCGTGGACCACCACGCCAGCAGCACCGCCATGGAAAAACTCCGGCCGAAGAAGCTGTTGATGTAGAGCAGATCGGGGCGCACATCGCTGAGAATCCTGCGGCATCGCAGCATCCAGCCAGGCCTGACTCGCGTGTACAGCACTCCGGCTTTGCCGACGCGCGTCCAGACATCGGCTCTCACGCCAGGAAAAGGTTGCGGGTCGCCCAGATCGCGGTCCGAAGTGACAATCCTGAAGTCATACTCATCGCCGAGACAGTTCACCAGGTTGGCGATGCTGCGCACCGGTCCTCCCGAACTGAACCCCGGCAGATAGTGCGCCACGAAAATCAGGATTACAGGTCTTGACCTCGCAGGCGCAGCACTGCCCTGGGAGGAAGTCTCCGCAGCGCTCCCGGTCCCGGGGCTCGCATCGCCGTTAATGAGTTCGACTGTCATGCTGGATCTCGCCGGGCTGCAGTCTGGCAACGGACAGAGGGATGGAGCAAAGTGATGACTGCGTCGCCAGTTCGCAATACGCAGCCATATACGCGGCTGCGATCACCTCGGGCCGAAAGCGTTGCGCGTTCTCCCATCCTGCCTCGATGAGCGACGCCCGATAGGCGTCATCGTGAATCACTTTCAGCACACCCGCGCGGATCGAGGCTGCGTCGCAGGGATCCACCAGACAGGCAGCGCCGCCCGCGACGCTCCTCATGGGCTCCCGATCGCTGGTCACAACCGGCCGCCCAACCGCATTCGCCTCGACGATCGGCATCCCGAAGCCTTCATAGGTCGAGCAGAAGACGACCATGTCCGCGGCCCTGTACTCCTCCGCCAGTTGCTCGTCGCTCACCTCAGGCGAAGAGCAATAGTCGATACCCGACTTTCTCAGGGTGGCGTCTACATCGGCTTCTATCCGCCCGATGACCCGCAGTGTGCACGGTATTCCGGCCAACGCCTCGGCGACACGCGTGAGATTCTTGTTATCAGCCGTTCCCACCTGCAGGATCGTGGGCCGCTCGGAGTGGAATGACCGCGGCCACGGTCGCAGCGAGTTGCTCACCGGGTTCCCGATTACACGAATCTTCGACTCCGGGCAGCCGGTATAGCGCAGAACCTCCTGGCGGGTCTGCTCGGAAACAACTGTTACCAGTCGGGCGCGGCTTACGGGAATCTTGAGCCACAGCCACTGATAGAGTCGCCGCCGCACGCCACCGAGGCGGCTCATGGTTCGGCAGTCGTGGACCGTCAGCACGGTCCGGTCCCGGTGCAGCAGCATTGCCAGATAGTGCACATCGCCGGTGATATGGTTGATGCGCCCCTGAGCCCGCGCCGCAGCGAACAGGTTGGCGAGCCGCCGCCCGATGCCCCGGCTCGGATACCGGCAAATATGCACCCGCACATCCGTCTCCACCATCGCGCCGCGAACTGTTTGAAACACCCGCTCGATGCTGTGGTTGCCGGGAAACGGCTGACGCTGAAAATGAATGATGGACGGTACGCTCATACGCAGCTAGTGTGGTGTTTCCGAAATCTCCTTATTACCCACAAACAGAAAAAGCAGGTCCCTCGCTCGCCTACCCATCTTCGATGGGGCCCCAAAGCGCTCGCTCCGGGATGACAGGTCAAGGAAATTCAGAAACACAACACTAGAGCTTTCGATCAAAAACAAACCAAACAGCCGCGACTGCCGCGAAAGGAAACACCAAAGCTTTCGTCGAGTTCAGGAATTGTCCGGCTCCCTGCTCAAAGACTAAAAGTAACGAGAGGAGGTAGGGCATCAGCGGGTGCGTCGAGAGTCTGGTCGGCGTGAGAACAAAACAAATGAAAGCAGGCCAGGTAAGGCCGATCAGCGCGAAGCTGGCGACGCCGGCCAGCCAGCCGTAGTCGCCAACGAACTGAAAGGGCATCGAGATGGCGATGTTCTGAGTGGCGTAGATCGCGCCCGGGTCACCCAACTGTTCGGCGAAATAGTGGCCTGCGTTGGAGTCTGGTTTATTAGGTGACAGAGCCCGCGGAATAATTGTTGAAAGGTCTTGTCGCAGGGATTCTCCGTCCCATGGGCCGCGGAAAAGGCCGGCCTGGCTGGCAAGCCGGACCGCGTGTGGGTAAATGCTTCGAAAAGGCGACTGCATATTCCATTCGCGCCAGCCCATATCTCCTAAGGAGAAGCCCTCAAGGCTGTCCGCAAAGAACTCCCGCTGATCTTCCGCGGTCAGGGAGGCTTTTTGCGCTGCAAGGCGCGTGACCGCCACAAACGGTTCCACAAAAACCAGGAAAACCAGCGAGGCGCCAATCAGGGTGAGCCAGGGCAGCCGCTGCCGCCAGGACACATAAATGGCGACGGCCCACATGGCGGGCTGCACAATGAGGCCTTTCGAACCGGAAGTGAGGGCGGACCAGGTGGATACAGCGATTCCGAGAGCAGCCAGTGCCTTGAGCTGCCAGGGTCCTGCCGATCGTGGACCGACCAGATGCGGCAGCAATGCGAGCAGCGCGAAGTTACCCACCTGAGCAATGCACGCCACCATCGCGAGCCAGATCGACGTGGTCACCTGGCGGCCGAGATAATGAGTCGTTTCGTAAGGGTGAATGTCATATTGTCCGAACACCGCAAGCACAACCAGGACGACAGCCGCAATGACTGCAAAAGCCGCAATCGTTCGAAATCGATAAAGCGTCCCCGATGGCCGCAGGAATTCCGCTCGCCAGTCGCTGCGACTCATCAGCCTGGTTACGCAGCGCGCGAGGATTGCATATAGAGGCAATCCGGCAACTACAATCCAGATACCAGCGTCATCCTCCGGAATATAAGACTCCATGACGTAGGTGTTACCGGATAACCAATAGAAAAGACCGCATACTGCCGGACCCACTCCAAACCACCAATGGAAAAGCAGAATAAAGGCCTGAATTGGGTTCAGCAGAGGCTGGTCACTCAAAAGCCGTAAGGAGAGATATGCCGACAATCCGAGCGCGATGTGCGCCAGCAGCGTGAGAACCGGGACGGGGACTGCGGAAGACAGCAGTGCCAGCGCAACGGCTGGTGCGAAGCAGAAAGCCAGAACAGGAGGCTTGTTGATCCAACGCGCTCCGAGCGCCATGCGTTCCGGGTCTCCGGTAACATCCGCCGGGGACCGATGTAGCCTCCAGACTGTCGGTCCCCACTCAGGGAACTGAACGAGCAGGCTGCTGTACGAGGAATCGCGCATTATCTTCACCGATTTGACGCTCCCAAATTGCCGCTTTGCGCTCGCCCAAAGGGCGTCGCAATCTTGAGACGGAGAAACTTCAACAGCTTTCGCCCCACAAA
>Ga0335073_10002998_pt1 | contig 23373 bp, 22 predicted proteins | sample Lox_Sample_22_FD_207093 | JGI IMG/M metagenome (GOLD analysis project Ga0335073, IMG submission 207093) | Soil microbial communities from Loxahatchee National Wildlife Refuge, Florida, United States - Lox_Sample_2.2 | ecosystem: Environmental > Terrestrial > Soil > Wetlands | place: USA... | reverse complement strand
CCCGACCAGGTCCATCACCCGGTTGGTGACGAAGAGCTCGACCGAGACGTCACGATACCTCGCGGCATACGCATTGACGATTCGAGGGAGGAGGGTACGTCCGAGATCCACAGGTGCGGTGATCTTGAGCACGCCCGAGGGCTTGCCCGACGTCGATTGCAGCGCTGCCTCGGCCACCTCGACTTCCCGGATGGCCTCGGCGCAATGGTGGAAGTACTCCTGCCCGGCCTCCGTCACCCGCAGCTTGCGGGTGGTCCGCTGGATCAGGCTGAGGCCGAGGCGTTTCTCGAGCCTCGCGACCTTGGCACTGACGGTCGCTTTGGGCATCGCCAGGCGCCGCGCGGCGGCCGAAAAGCTGCCGGCCTCCACGACCTGCACGAAGACGGCAATATCATCCAGACCGATCATTGTCTATTTAATTGGACAGTAATTCCATATTTTACCGTCTAGTGGACGGCGAGTACAGCGCCTACAGTGTCCCCCGTGCCACCACCTCCACCTCGAGGAGACGAATCATGACGACTTCCGTGACCCCTTCGATCCGCACCCCGGCGTCGATCGACGCCGCTCCCTTCGGCAAATATTTCGAGCTTGGCGGCCGGATTCTGCTGGCCTCGCTCTTCCTGCTCTCAGGGTTGACGAAGATGTCGAGCTATGGCGCGATGGGCGCCTACATGCATTCCATGGGCGTATCCCCGGCCCTGTTGCCGCTCGTCATCGCGACCGAGGTGTTGGGCTCGCTGGCGGTGATCGTCGGCTGGCATGCTCGCACCGCCGCATTCCTGCTCGCCGGCTTCACCCTGCTCGCCGGGGGAATCTTTCACAACAACTTCGGCGACCAGATTCAGATGATCATGTTTCTGAAGGACGTCTCGATCGCCGGTGCCTTCCTCATGCTGGTGGCCAACGGCGCCGGTCCCTTGAGTCTCGATCACCGTCGCGCGCGCTGAGCACGGGCTCCGACCCGAGGTGACGCTGATGAGCGCCAGATTGCCAACGTTCTATCTGAGCCACGGGGGCGGCCCCTGGCCCTACATGAACGATGAGGCGCGCCGGCCTTACGCCAGGCTGGAGGAATCTCTGCGGGAGCTGCCGCGGCAGCTCCCGCGGAAGCCGGAGGCGATCCTCATCGTCTCCGGACACTGGGAAGAGAGCGAGTTTGCCGTGATGGCCGCCGCGGCGCCGCCCATGATCTACGACTACGGCGGCTTTCCCGAGGAGTTGTATCACATCCGCTATCCCGCGCCCGGCTCGCCGCGGCTGGCGCAGCGGGCGCAGTCGCTGATCCAACAGACCGGTCTGCCGGCGCGGCTGAATGCCGAGCGCGGTTTCGATCACGGGACCTATTCCCTCCTCGCGGTCACGCATCCGCGGGCGGACGTCCCGGTGTTTCAGGTCTCGCTGCGGGCCGATTACGATCCGGCCGCCCACCTGCGGCTCGGCCGGGCGCTGGCGCCTCTGCGGGATGAAGGGGTGCTCATCATCGGCAGCGGCAGCAGCTATCACAACCTGCGTCGCTTCTTCGGTCCCCGCGCTCGCCGGGAGGACGCGGCGCAGTTCGACACCTGGCTGCGGGAGACGGTGGTCGAGTCAGCGCCGGCCCGGCGCTCGCAGCGCTTGCTCGAGTGGGAGCGGGCGCCGGCCGCGCGGGACGCGCATCCGCAGGAGGACCACCTCATGCCGCTGCACGTCGTCGCCGGGGCGGCCGAGGAGGAGCCGGGACGCATCGTCTACAGTCAGGACGACTTCCTCGGCACCATCGCGCTTTCCAGCTATCGCTTCGGGTAGCGCCTGTGGCGCCGAAGCTTGCGGCCGGGAGACTCTGCTACCGCCGGCATGGTAACTTTGTGCCCCTGTCTCCCGCTTCGACCGAAGGAAAATCCGCATGAAACTGTTCTATTCCAGCGGCGCGTGCTCGCTTTCACCGCACATCGTCGCCCGCGAGGCAGGGATCGAGTTCAGCCTGCAGAAGGTGGATCTGAAGACGAAGACCATCGCGGCCGAGGGAGATTTCTTCGCCATCAACCCGAAGGGCTACGTCCCGACGTTGCAGCTCGACGACGGCGAGATACTCACCGAGGGCCCGACGATCGTCCAGTATCTTGCCGATCTCAAGCCCGAGAAGGGGCTCGCGCCGCCTGCCGGCACGATGGCGCGCTATCACCTGCAGGAGTGGCTCGGCTTCGTCAACTCGGAGCTGCACAAGAGCTATTCGCCGCTCTTCAGGCCCGACACGCCGGCAGAGACCCGCGCCGATCGGCAGGCCTATCTCAACAAGCGCTACGCCGTCGTCGAGAAGCATCTCGCGGGCCGCCCCTATCTCATGGGGGACAAGTTCACGGTGGCGGACGCTTATCTCTTCACGGTCACCAACTGGGCCGCCAAGGTGAAGCTCGATCTGTCACCGTTCCCCAATCTTCGCGCCTTCCAGGAACGCGTCGCAGCGCGGCCTGCTGTGAAGGCGGCGATGCAAGAGGAAGGGCTGCTCAAGTAGACCGGGAGCATGCGCCGAGGCGTCGCAGCCGGCACGCTCGCCGTCCTCGGCGCGGTCCTGTTCGCAGGCCTCGACGGCTGCGTGACGCGGCAGATAGCGCCGCCTGTCGCACGCCTCTCCCCATCCCCGCTGGTCGGTCGCGCGTTTGATGTCATTGTGGCCGAGTCTGAGCTCATAGTGCTCGTATACCGGGCCGGCCCTCTGGCGGCGCTGGGTCACAATCACGTCATCGCCTGCCGCTGTCTCACCGGCACGATCTATGTGCCGCGCGATCCCATGCGTGCCGGCTTCGACCTGCGCTTCGCGGTCGCGCAGCTCACGGTGGACGATCCCGCCTTGCGCGCCGCCGAGCACAGCCCGGATTTCCCGCCGGATGTTATGCCGTCCGCGCGGGAGGGCACGCGTCACAATATGCTCGGTGCCGCTTTGTTGCATGCCGCGAGGTATTCCGACATCGCGCTGCGGTCCGCGGGCCTGCGGCCCTCACCTGACGGGAAGTCCGGCGACATCGTCGCGCGGGTGCTGGTGCAGCTCGATGGCGAGTGGCATCCTGTTACGGTACCGGTGCGCTATGAGATCAGGGATGACGAGATCGTGGCGACGGGCGAGTTCCCCCTGAAGCAGACCGACCTGGGTCTGACTCCATTCAGCGCGCTGGGCGGAGGGCTTCGGGTGCGAAACGGCATGGGGATTTGGCTGCGGCTCGTCGCGAGACGGAGGAGACACTCTTGAAATACCGCAAGTTTGGCCGGATCGGATGGGACGTGTCGGAGATCAGCTTCGGCGCCTGGGGGGTGGGCGGCGAGTGGGGCGCCGTCGATGATGAGGAATCCATTGCCGCCATGAAGCGAGCTCTCGAGCTGGGAGTCAACTTCTTCGATACCGCGGACGTTTACGGCGACGGCCGCTCGGAGCGGCTCCTGAGGCGGTTGCGCAAGGAAACGAAGACGCCGTTTCACGTCGCGACGAAGGCGGGGCGCCGTCTCAGTCCCCATGTCGCGGCAGGTTACAACAAGGAGAACCTCACGGCCTTCATCGAGCGCTCGCTGCAGAATCTGGGGGTCGATTCGCTCGAGCTCGTACAACTGCACTGCCCGCCGACGGACACCTATTACCACCCGGAGACCTTCGCCGCCATGGACGAGCTGGTGAAGGCGGGCAAGGTCCGTCATTATGGCGTCAGCGTGGAGAGGGTCGAGGAGGGCCTCAAGGCGATCGAGTTCCCCAACGTGGAGTCCGTCCAGATCATCTTCAACATGTTCCGCCAGCGCCCGGCGGAGCGCTTCCTTGCGGAGGCGGAGCGCCGCGCGGTGGCGACCATCATCCGCGTACCCTTGGCCTCGGGAATGCTCACCGGCAAGCTCACCGCGACATCCACATTCGCGCGCGACGATCACCGCAACTTCAACCGTCACGGTGAGGCTTTCGATGTCGGCGAAACGTTCGCGGGTGTCCCCTACGAGGTCGGGCTGCAGGCCGTCGAGGAGTTGAAGTCACTGCTGCCCGGCGGTGCGACACTGGCGCAACTGGCCCTTCGCTGGATCCTCATGTTCGATGGGGTCGCGACCATCATTCCCGGCGGCAAGAATCCGCGCCAGGTCGAGGACAATTGCGGCGCCAGCGCATTGCCTGCGCTGACGGAGCAGCAGATGAGATCCGTGCGCTCCGTATACGACCGCCGCATCCGGCCCAGCGTGCACGAGCGCTGGTAGAGTAAACTAGGGCCGAAATGGGGGCGCAATCCGACTCTGTACCCGGCGCTGCATCGCTCGAGGCCCGCAGGATCCATCTGCGCGATGCGATCCTGGTCGGGGTGGTGACCCTTGCCACCTGGGTGGTGTGCGGCATCTTCAACGTCACAGAGATGTTACGGCGCCTGAACGCTCCCTACGAGCGCTACCAGCTCGACGAGCTGCCCACGGTGCTGCTCGTGCTCGGCCTCGGCCTGTCCTGGTTCGCAACGCGCCGCTATCACGAGGCCACGCGGGAGATTACGCGCCGGAAATCGGCAGAGGCACGACTTGCGGCGGCCCTGGCGGATAACCGCCGCCTGGCCCAGCAGTACGTGGAGCTGCAGGAGACCGAGCGCAAGTCGCTCGCGCGCGAGCTGCACGATGAGCTCGGGCAGTATCTGAATGTCATCAAGCTCGATGCCGTTGGGATTCGTGACGACGGCCACGCCTCGCCGGCGGCAACCCACCGCCGGGCGAGCACCATCGTCGAGATCTGCAATCACATCCACGGCGCTCTCGCCACTCTCATCCGCGAGCTGCGACCGACGGGCCTGGACGAGCTGGGACTTGCGGCCGCACTGGAGCACTGCGTCGAGACCTGGCGCGCACGCCTGCCGGACGCGTCGCTGCGGTTGGATATCGCGGGAGATTTCAGCGCGTTGCCGGAAAGCGTCACAGTCACGCTGTACCGGCTCGTCCAGGAAGCGCTGACCAATGTGGCAAAGCACGCCGCCGCAAGTCACGTCAATGTCCGCCTCGAGCGCGCGGGAGGTCGCGGAGCGGGGGACGACACGATCCTCGCTTCGGTGTCGGATGACGGCGTCGGCACTTCGCCCGGGCTGCGCACCCGGGGGCTTGGACTGATCGGTATGCGCGAGCGGGTCATGACGCTGCGCGGCACGCTCGTATTCAACAGCTCGCCCGGGCGTGGATTCGAGCTCTCGGCCCGAATTCCCGTGCCGCGGGAGGCGGCCTCGTGAGCGGCCCGACCAAGGTACTGCTCGTCGACGACCACGCCATCGTGCGGGAGGGGTATCGGCGGCTTCTCGAGGATGAGGCAAACATCAGCGTCGTCGCTGAGGCGGGCAATGCCGCGCAGGCGTACGAGCAGGCGCGCGCACTCGAGCCGGACGTGGTGGTCATGGACATCGCCCTCCCGGGAGTCAGCGGCATAGAAGCAACGCGCCGCATGCTGCGGGATCAGCCGCCGCTGCGTATATTGATGTTCAGCATGTATGACGATGCGATATACGCGCGCCGCGCGCTGGAGGCCGGCGCGCTCGGCTACCTGAGCAAGGCGAGCGCTCCGGAAGTCCTGGTGCGGGCGATCTACGCGGTCTCGCGCGGCGAGCGCTACGTGAGCCCGGATGTGGCTACGAACATCGCGCGAGCGGCGACGCAGCCCGGGAAGTCGGAGATCGAGGCGCTGACGCCGCGAGAGTTCGAAGTCCTGCGCCTGCTCGTCCAGGGGGAAACCGTAAAGGGCATCAGTGAGAAGCTGGCACTCTCGGAGAAGACCGTCGCCAACCATCAATCGACCATCCGCGAGAAGCTGGGAGCCAGGAACAGCGCACAGCTCGCACGATTGGCCTCACAGCTCGATTTCAACGTCTGACCCTCGGCGAGCGCCAGGATGATTACCGCGCTCGACCTCGAGTAGAAGCGAGAGCAATGCGATGACTGCCGCCATTCTTCGAGTGCTCGTTCTCGATGACAACCCCCATGACCGGCAACTCACCCTGCGGGAGCTGCACAAGGAGTTTCCGGACGTGGAGGCCGTCGAGCCGCTGGATGACGGCGAGTTTCGCGAGGCGCTCGCAAATGCGACCTTCGACATCGTCGTCACCGACTTCAATCTGAAGTGGTCGAACGGCGTCGACATCGTCCGCGCGGTCAAGGGGGCGCGGCCGCACTGCCCGGTGATCATGTTCACCGCGACCGGGACGCAGGAGGTCGCAGTCGATGCCATGAAGGCCGGCCTCGATGATTATGTGATCAAGAGCCCGAAGCACTATGTGCGCCTGGCGGTGGCCGTCCGGTCCTGTCTCGACCGCGCCGAGATCCGACTGCGCGCCTTGCGCTCGGAAACGCGGCTGCACACGCTTCTCGAGCGGCTGAATGTGGGCGTGCTGCGCATGACCGAGGGCGGTGATGTCGTTGACGCCAACCGCGCCTGCAAGGCGCTGCTCGAGCGCTTCGAGAGGTCGAGCGAAAATTCCCGCAATGCGCTTCTCGGCACGATACGGCAGGAGCTGCCGCGATTGACCGAGCGCAACGACCCGGCGGAGCGCGAAGTCGAGCTGCAGGCCCGCGACGGAGAGTCGGTCTGCGTATATCTTTCGCTGCTGCGCGTGCGCGTCAATGGTCATGATGCCATCGACGTGCTGGTGGAGGATGTGACCAAGATGCGGCGCTCGACCGAGCGCAACGAGGAGCTCGAGCAGGCGAACCGGGCGCTCGAGGCCTTCGCCTACACGGTCACCCACGATCTGAGAGCGCCGTTGCGGAATCTGCAAGGTTACGTTCGGGCGCTGGTGGAGGACTGCTCGCCCGGGCTGGGGGAGGACTGCCGCGGCTACGTGGTCTCCATCGAGGAGATTGCCGTCAAGATGGACGCCATGATCGCCGATGTACTGGAGTTCAGCCGGCTTGCGAGAACGGAGCTGCCGACGCGCAAGCTGGAGGTGCGGCCGGCGGTCGATGAAGCTCTCACCCTGCTCAACAGCATGATCGAGGCGAAGACGGCCAAGCTCGAGCTGGAAATCGGGCCCGAAGTCAGCGTCATGGCGCATCAGCAGACCCTCGTTCAGGTGGTGACCAATCTCGTCTCGAATGCGCTCAAGTTCGTTGCGCAAGACACGCCGCCCCACGTGCGCATCCGTACGGAGCGGCGCAATGCCGGCCGCGTGCGCCTCTGGGTGGAGGACAATGGCATCGGCATCGATCCGGTTCACCAGGGCCGGATTTTCGAGGTTTTTCAGCGCCTGCACGGCGAGGAGAAGTACCCTGGAACGGGCATAGGACTTGCGCTCGTCAAAAAGGGAGTCGAGCGGATGGGCGGACAGGTCGGCGTCGATTCCCAGCCCGGCCGGGGCAGCCGTTTCTGGATCGAGCTGCGAGCGGCCGGGTAGCTGTAATCGTTGAGGCGGGCGAGCGATCGCTCGAGGGGCGTCTTTTTTGTCTCACGCAAATCCCTACGCCGGCAAGGGCGCGTTGCAGCCGCTGCGGCTCCTGCTCATCGACGACAACCCCTATGACCGGGAGCTGGTCACTAGAGCGCTGGGCCAGCATTTCGGCTCGGTCAGCGTTGTGCTCGCGCGAGACGCTGGTGAGTTCGAGCGGGCGCTCACGGAAAGTGAATTCGACGCGGCAATCATCGACTACGAGCTGCGGTGGGCCACCGGAATCGAAGCTCTGCGCAGGATCAAGCGCTCGCGGCCGGAGTGCCCCGTCCTCATGTTCACGGGCTCCGGCAGCACGGAAGTCGCCGTCGAGGCGATGAAGGAAGGGCTCGACGACTACGTAACGAAGACACCCAAGCACTATGCGCGCTTGCCGTACGCGCTCGCCGCCTGTGTCGAGCGGCACACCGCCGACCACGCTCGTGCCCAGTTGGCCGCTGTCGTGGAGTCCTCCGAGGACGCGATAATCGGCATGACAATGGAGGGTGTCGTCACGTCCTGGAACGCCGGGGCAGCCCGGCTGCTGGGCTATACGAGCGGTGAGATCCTGGGACAGTCGATCGGGATGACCATTCCGCCGCCGTTGCGGCAGGCCGAAGGAGCTGCGCTCGCGCGCATTGCGCGCGGCGAGCACGTGAACCACTACGAGACCACCCGGCTGGGGAAGGATGGCCGCGCAATCCCCGTCTCCGTTCGCCTGTCTCCAATCCTGGATCGCGCCGGCCGCATCATCGGCATCTCCAAGATCGCCAGAGACATCACCGAGCGCAAGTGCGTGGAGGAGGCGCTGCGGCTCGCCGACCAGCGCAAGGACGCGTTTCTCGCAACACTCGCCCACGAGCTGCGCAATCCGCTCACGCCGATCCGCTACGCGACACGGTTGCTCGAGCCCGGTGTGCCGCAGCAAATGGCGAGCGATGCGCGGAAGATGATCGACCGGCAGCTCGCCCAGATGGCGCGCCTGCTCGATGATCTGCTCGATGTATCCCGCATCACGCGCGGTGTCATCGAAATCCGTCGCGAGCAGCTCGATGTACGCGAGATCATCGCGAGCGCCGTCGCATCGGCGCAACCGCTCGCCGATGCCGCCCAGCAGGAGCTGACGGTCAGCGTGCCTGCCGAGCCGCTTGCGGTGAATGGTGATGCCGTGCGTCTCGCGCAGATTCTCGGGAGCGTGCTCCACAACGCGACCAAGTACACGCCTGCCGGAGGTCATATCGCGGTGGCCGCATCCTCGGTGGGGGAGGAAGTCATCACCACCATAAAGGATGACGGGATCGGCATCGCACCCGAGGCGCTGCAGACGATCTTCGAGCTATTCGTTCAGCTCGAAGCCCCCGGGGCACGATCCGCGGGCGGACTCGGCATCGGGCTGTCGCTGGCGCGGGATCTCGTGAGGCTGCATGGGGGAGAGATCGAGGCCCGCAGCGCCGGGCACGGACTCGGCAGCGAATTCGTCGTTCGCCTGCCGCGCCTCGCAGAGGCGGCGGCGCTGACGGCATCCGTGGCCGCGCCCGAGAAGGTCGCAGCGCTCGGTGCCTCCGGCATTCGCGTGCTCATCGTGGATGACAATGTCGATGCCGCGACTTCGCTCTCCTACGTACTGGCGCTCGCCGGATATCACACGGCTGTGGTCCATGACGGCAAGCGCGCGCTCGAGGTCGCCGAGACGCTGCGACCGGACATCGCGCTGCTCGATATCGGTCTGCCCGGCATGTCGGGACACGAAGTCGCGCGGCGGCTTCGCGCCGCCCCGTGGGGAGGAGAGCTGCGGCTGATCGCGGTGACGGGGTGGGGACGCGAGAGCGACCGGGCCAGGACTCTCGAGGCCGGCTTCGACGCGCACCTCACCAAGCCGATCGACCCGGAGATGCTGCTGCGGCAGATCTCGCGAGCGGCCGGTGCTCCTCGGACAGCAGGTCAGTCTCTGTGAGCAACTCGGTCCTCGAGCGCCCGGAAATCCTGAGTCACTGACTGACTCAGCGCCGATCCCGAGCTCGAAGCCGTGTCAGCGGGCTTCGAGGTGGTGCAGTCCCTTCGGGCGGCCGTCCTCGGGCTCGGAGGATGCGCCGGCATCGAGCAGTACCTGCTCGAGCACCGCGAGATAGCCGAGAAAGCGCTTGCGCCCCTCCGCCGTGATGCGACAGAGCGACAATGGGCGCGCTTCCGCGGTCTTCCTGATCTCGATGAGCTTCGCCGCTTCGAGCACTTCCAGGTGACGCGCCAGATTGCCGTCCGTCAGCCCGCAAAGTCTTCTGAGCGCAGGGAACGGCAGTCCCTTGGGATGCGCGAGCAGGGCGGTAAGGACACCGAGCCGCGCGCGCTCGTGCATGATGCGATCGAGGCCCTCGTAGGCGAACGGATGCGCGCGCTGGCCTTTGGACTTCGCCTTATTCCTGGTCATGTCGATATCCGAACTGAAGCACGCCGGCGACCGTGAGGTGGCCGATCCCGAAGGGGATGCCCATCTCCCACGGGGATGCCGCCGCTTTGGGCCCGATGGCGAGGCAGGCCATCCCGGTCGCGAGATACCAGACGCCGACCCAGAAGGTTGCCGGCGGCAGAAAGCGACACGAAGCGAATACGCCCAGGCTGAAGAGCATCTGCCACAGGCCGGGCAACATCCACAGGCTCTGCGGTGCGGCTCGCGCCAGCACGGCGGTCAGGAGGATGCCGGCGACTATCGCCGGCAGGAATTGCTCCAGGGCGGCGTGCAGCATCTGCATCGCCAGCGAAGAGTGAATGCGGCGGGCGCGCGCGAAAGTCTCGACGCCGATGGATGTGAGCGCGACGGCGGCGGCGCCGATCCACATTGCCAGGAAGCGCGCCGGCTCGAGCTCGAGATCGATCGCCCAGAGCTTCTGCAAGGAAGCGATCGCGATCGCGAGCACGCCGGTGCCGGCCAGGGTGAGGGGACCGTAACCTCTGAATTCGCTGTAGCGGGCCACATGCCCGCGGATCGAGCGGATCTCCGACAAAGCCTCGCGCACATCCGGCATGGTTGCTACCTGTCAACTTTGCCGCGCCGAGTATAGTACAGGCCGGGGTTGGCGCATAATCTCGGAATGAGACGTCACACTCCGCTCCGCCTCCTGCTGGGCCTGAGCGTCGCGATCGTGGCAGCATGGCAGAGCGCGCCGGCGCAGAACTGGCCGATGTTTGGTGGCGACCCGCAGAGCACCAGCGCCAATCCCCACGCCACGGGCATCACCGCGGCCAACGTTCGCCGGTTGAGTCGCCGCCAGGTACGGCTTGACGGCCTCGTGGATGCCAGCGCGATCTATCTCCATGGCGCCACGATCCGCGGCGCCCGGCACGACGCCATCTTCGTAACCACCAGCTACGGCAGAACCCTGGCGCTCGATGCCGCCAGCGGTGCTGTCTTGTGGCAGTACACGCCTTCGAGTTATCGGGACCTCGCGGGTACGCGCCAGTTCACCAACTCGACCCCCGTGGCCGATCCTGACGATGAATCCATATACGCGGCTTCACCCGACGGGTACATCGAGAAGCTGGCCGCCAGCGACGGACGGCTCCTGTGGCGCACCGCCATCACGGAGCTGCCACTGCGGGAAAAGATCGCCTCGCCCCTGAAGCTCTTCCACGGTCGCGTGATCGCCGTGACTGGAGGATACATAGGCGACCGGCCACCGTATCAGGGCCATGTCGCCATACTCGACGCGGGTTCCGGCAGGCTGCTTCGGGTATGGAACGCGCTCTGCAGCAACCGTGCCGGGTTGATGCAGCCCCGCTCCTGCCCGCAAACCCAAGCGGCCATCTGGGGCCGCGCCGGCGCGGTGATCGATCCCGGCGATGGCCGGATTTTCATCGCCACCGGCAATGGCGACTGGAACGGCACGACGGATTGGGGCGATGCGGTCGTCGAGCTCAACGCCGGCGCCACGGAGATGCTGGGCAACTACACCCCGACCAATACCGCGCAGCTCGATGATGACGATCTCGACTTGGGTTCCGCCTCGCCCGTGCTGCTGAGTAGTGACCTCATCGCTCAAGGGGGCAAGGATGGCAGGATCCGGCTGCTCAGCCTGCGGCAGATCGCCGGCACGGCACCGCACGAGGGCCACGAGCTGCAAATCGTTTCCACCCCCAGCGGCACCGATTTATTCGCCCAACCGGCGGTGTGGCGCCACGACGGCCAAACCTGGATGTTTGCCGCGGACAACGGCGGCACCGCGGCCTGGCGGGTGCGCAGCGGGATGCTCCACCAGGAATGGCAGAACGACAACGGCGGCACGAGCCCCTTCGAGGCCGGCGGTTTGCTGTTCGTTTATGCGCCGGATGGCGGGCTGAAGGTCTACGAGGCGTCATCCGGCAAGCGCATCGCGACGTTGCCTTGCGGGCCGGGCCACTGGAGCAGTCCCATCGCGGTCGACGGCAGGATCATTCTGCCGGAGGGCGATGCCAACAGTCGCGCCGCCAGCGGTGTGTTGGATATCTGGTCCCTGCCCGCGGGGTAGCAGCCGGCTCTCATTGAAACGGCACGGCCGCCAGAGCTTTCCATTTGGCGGCGGCGCGGGGATAAGCCGTAAGATACATTTGTGCCGCGATGGTATCGATGAGGGCGTAGCGATCGCCATTGTCGGCATAGAGATCGAAGTGGCTGCGACCCTTGCGAAAGGTGAAGTGGGCGCCCGCCCCGAGCCCCTCCAGAACGGTGTCGAATTTGCGGGCCGCCCCGTTGAGATAGAAAGTATCGGCGGTCCCGACATACACGTGGATCTTGCCCCACAGGTAGGGGCGCTGCTGCGCCCAGGTGGTCTTCACGATCCGGGCGAGGTCGTAATGCGCACTCCAATATGCGAGCACCTTAGGGTCTACGTCACCCGTGGTGCGGTCGAACATGGGCTCGGGAGGGCCACCGGCGCTGCGCGGCGAAAAGACCCAGTCGAACGAGGCCATCTGGCCGCCATAGGGGCCGAGCACCTGCTCGAGCCTGGCGAACTGCTCGAACGATGCAATCACCTGCCCGTTCATGCGCACGAGCGGGTAGGGCGTTCCGTCGGGCCGGTGGTAGACATTGGCGTGCGGCGCATACAAGTTGACGCCCGTGAAGTCGTGGAAGTCGCTGGGGTCCGGTGACGTGGACCACGTTCCGCCGAATACACGCGGATAGTCGACCTGCAGCTGTAAGGTAGCCCAGCCGCCGGAGGAGTGGCCTTGCAGAAAGCGGTCGCCGGCGTGATCCAGCATGCGGTAGCGAGACTCCAGCCAGGGGATGTATTCCTGCGTCAGCGCGGTGCCCCAGGGGCCATCGTTGACGGAATCGGCGAACTCATGGGTGCCGGTCGGCAAGTGCTCATCGAGCATCACCCAGATCATCGGTGGCATCTTGCCGGCGGCCATGCGCTCGTAGATCTGGGTGCCCATGTATCTGCAGCTGCTTGCCAGCGTGCCGCCAAAGCCATGTGTCCAGTAGACGGTGGGGTAGTGGCGTGAGGGGCGCTCATCGTAGTCCGGAGGCAGGACTACCCAGGCGCGGATGAATGTCGGACGGCCCCAAAATCGGCTGAGCACGGGGCTTTGCTGCGCGGCGAGGCGCAGATGGGTGGCCGCTTGCAGATCCGCGGGGGTCAGCTGGTACCGCGGACTGGGTGCAGCGGCGGTGGTGCTCAGGGCAAGCTCCGGCTCTAAACCCTCACCCGCAGTCCAATCCTTCAACGTGAGAACCGGGCTGACGAGATCGCCGGCAGTGAGGCCGCTGTAGTTGTAGGTGTGATCGATATCGAGGACGGCCTGCACCTGATAGTCACCGGGCGCCAGATTGGAAAACGGTTCGGGATAGGCTTCGGCATCGGTATCGATCTCGACCGCGGCACCGGGCGCGAGGTCGTGTATTTCCCGGGCGGCCACCCAGGTGGCAGCGGGGTGGAACTCATCGATGGAGACCTGTTTGGCGCTGCTTCCCTTGGCGATGAAGACCAGCAGACGCCCGGAGACAGGCGCGTTGACGGCGGGTCCGGCGACGATGCGAAAGAAAAGCCGGTGAGAGGCGGGGTGGGGAGGCTGAGCGCAAGCGACCAACGAAGCGAACATCACGATGAGCGCGGTAGTGCGCGCCGTACGCATCACCATGCACCAAACCTCCCATGGCGGATCTGTGGGCAGAGGCGCCATGATACCCTAACAGAGAAGATCGCAACGCCGGCGCGCGCAGGACCTCAATGTCCAACTCCAATCCAACGATCTCCAGACGAGCCCTCTTGGGCTCGACCCTTTTGCTGGCCGGCGCCGCACCGCCGCGCACGCAAGCCCGCGGCGACACTTCGCTCTGGGACTTCTACCGAGGAACGCTGCGGCGCGCGAAATACATCGACCTGACGCCGCAGCGCTTCACCCGTGCGCCCTTTCCGGGCGTGACGCTGGCGGCCCGGCGACTGGAGTCAGGGCTCAGGCAGTATGCGCGGGCAGCGGGACTGCGGTGGTGCGCTTGAGCTCCTCCATCGAGAACACCGCCCGAACCTCCGCGCAACGGATCGAGCCGATGAGGAGCTTGTAGACTTCGTCGTAACTGGCAACGTCCGCGAGCTGCAACTTGAGCAGGTAGTCGACGTCCCCGCTGGTGCGATGAAACTCCGTCACGGACGGAATCGCGCGCACGGTTGCCGCGAAATGGTCGAACCATTCCTGTGAATGCTCGGCGGCGCGAACGAGCACGAACATCGTGAGTCCCGCGCCCACCCTGGCTGCATCGAGGAGTGCGACGCGCTTCAGGATGATGCCGGCCTCCTCGAGGCGCTTGACTCGATGCCAGCAGGCATTGGTGGAAAGGTGCACCTGCTCGGCCATGGCGGCCACCGATTGCGAGGCATCTTCCTGCAGGAGCGCCAGGATGCGCAGATCCGTACCGTCGAGATCGGGCATGGGAAATTATCCCGTGAAAGCCGTTCTGCTTAGTCTAAATGGTGAAGATATTCGATGCTACTTTGGGTATCTTCCCAGCAATTGGGTAAAAAGCAGGGGTCCAGTGTTCACCCGCCTATTTCTCCAGCACCCACGGTCCGTGGGGGAGTCCTATCTGGAGCACCAGCGCCATGCGCTCGGGTTCGGGTTTTCTCTGTTCCTGGCCGCGCTGGCCTGCTTCGTACACGCCATGGTTCCGGGGCTGTTCGTCCGTACGGGCAGCGATGCCATCAGGCGCCTGCACGATCGGATGGTAGTGCATCGGACGGCGCTGCGCGACGGCCAGGCGCTGCGCGCCCAGACTTGACGCCCCTCCCAGCCACGTCACGGCGGCATAACGTGAGGGAGCGCAGCGAGAACCGCCTCTAGCGGCTCGGCGCGAGCCAACACCAGGCTCGCAACGGCGGCAATATCGTTGAGATCGACTACAGGAATTCCCGCGTCCGGGAAGGGACGGTCGCTGGCGATTGCCACGATGCGCGGGTCGCCGGGGTGCAGCGGTGGATTTCCCGTCGCCTCGCGGAAGACCTCGAGCTTCGGGTGCCGCTCGGTCTTGAAGCCTTCCACCAGTATGAGCTCGCACGGCGAGACCTTCGCAAGCAACTGCGGCAGCGTAGCCTCCGCCCCGTCTCCAATTTCGTGCATTTGAACCCAGCGCCGCGCCGACGAGACGATCACCTCGCAGGCGCCTGCTTTGCGGTGCTCGTATGAGTCCTTGCCCGGCTGGTCGACATCGAACTTGTGATGCGCATGCTTGAGGGTCGCTACCCGAATCCCGCGGGCGAGCAGCACTGGGATCAGCCTGGTGATCAGAGTGGTCTTCCCGGACCCACTCCAACCGACGATACCGAGTACGCGCGCGCTGCTCATGTTTAGCGGCTCACCACCGATACAGGTCAGCGACGAAGCCCTCGGGGTACGCATCCGTGCGCGGCGGCAGCTCGATGAAGCCGTGCGTGCCCGCCAGGGCGAGGAAGTCACCGGATCCATGCGGCATGCGCGGCAGGGCGGAGCGGGCGCCGTCGGGATCATACCGAATCGAGACCGGCACGAACGACGCCGTCGGCCGGCCGCGCGTGACGGGTACGGCCAGTCCGATCGGTTCCGGCGCGGCCGCCTGAGCGCCCATCGCGGTGTTCATGGCCGGCACCACATATCGGATCAGGCAGATCAACGTCGAAACGGGGTTGCCGGGTAGCCCGAATACGGCTTGTCCTTCGGGCCCGACACCAAACCACATCGGCAGGCCCGGCCGCTGCGCCACCTGATGGAACACTTCCTCGACGTGCAGGGACTTCAGCACTTTCGGCACGAAGTCGAATCTGCCCTTGGATACGCCCCCGCTCAGGATCAGCACGTCAGTTGCGGCGAGATGACGCGCGAGGCGCTGCTGCAACATCTCCTCGCTGTCGAGGATGTGATCGTCGCCGACCTTCCCGAAGCCGTGCTCACGGAGCGCGGCAACCAGCGCATAGGCGTTGGATCGCCTGACCTGGTGTTCCGCGATGGGCAGGCCCGGCGCGACGAGCTCATCGCCCGTGGACACGATCATGAATCTCGGGGGGCGGCTCACGCTGACTCTGGCCAGGCCCGCGGATGCAACGACGGCGATTTCAGGCGCACCGAGTCGTATGCCCGCTCTCAGCATGGGCACCCCCGGCTGGCTGTCCGAACCGCGACGCTGCACGTTGCGGTAGGGCTCAGCGGACGCCTTGTCGTTCAGGGAGACGATTCCCGCTTCGACGTCGTACTCTTCCAGCGGGATGACGCAGTCGGTGCCCCGCGGCATGATGGCCCCAGTCATGACCTCGATCGCGTTCCGTGCGCCCGCAAGAGTGAGCGCGGGTGCGCCGGCGGCTTGGGTTGCTTCAATGGTGAAGCGACGGACGCCTTTCCCGAAGACTTCGCTGCGGATTGCCATGCCGTCCATGCACACGCGATCAAAAGGCGGATTGTCCCGTTCCGCGTAGACATCCTCGCGCAGGACCCGGCCGATGCACTCGCTCAGCGGCAGTGTCTCTGCCGGCGCGGGAGCCAGCCGGGCGTCAATGGCCTCTCGGGCCATTTGCGGCGTGAAGGGCGTAAGTCCTCGCTTGGGAGGCTGAGAAGCTCCTCTCTATATATTAGCGCCAAGGAGCGGTTTGACGCTCACGAGCGCATTATTATACAATCGTGCAACAAGCACAGACCGCCGCCGAGTCATCCCCGGACGCCCGCCATGAACATCGCCAGCCGCCAGTTCAAGAACGTCGCGCCCGCCGACGAGGAGGGCCTGAGCCTGCCGGCGTGGATCTACCACGATCCGGAGTTCTTCGAGCTCGAGAAGCGCGCGATTTTCCGCAGCGCCTGGCAGCTCGTCTGCCACGTCAACGATATCCCGGCGGCCGGCGATTTCCATTCGTTCGAGTTCCTCGGCGAGTCCGCGATCGTCGTGCGCGCGGACCATGGAGAGGTGCGCGCGTTCCACAACGTCTGCCGGCATCGCGCGGCGCGGATCCTCGACGGGCCGAAGGGCAACTGCGGCCGCCGCATCACCTGCCCGTATCATGCCTGGACCTACGCGTTGGACGGCCGGCTCGTCGGCGTGCCCAACCGCGAGTCGTTCCGTGGCCTCGATACCGCTCGCCACGGCCTCGCGGCGCTCGAGCACGAGATCTTCATGGGATTCATTTTCGTGCGCTTCGAGCCCGGGCTTCCGAGCGTGCGCGAGATGGCCGCCCCGTACGCGCACGAGCTGGCTGCCTATCGCCTCGAGGAGTTGGTTCCGCAGGGACGCGTGACCCTGCGCCCGCGCAGCGTCAACTGGAAGAACGTGGCGGACAATTATTCCGACGGGCTGCACATCAACGTGGCACATCCCGGCCTCACGCGCCTGTTCGGCCGCAGCTACGGCATCGAGGCGAAGCCCTGGATCGACAAGATGTGGGGCACGCTGCGCGATGAGCCCTCGAGCAAGCTGTCCGAGCGGCTCTATCAGCAGCTGCTGCCGAAGGTCGACTACCTGCCGCCCGAGCGGCAGCGGCTGTGGACCTATTTCAAGCTGTGGCCGAACGTCGCTTTCGACATCTATCCGGACCAGATCGATTTCATGCAGTTCCTGCCCGTGTCACCGACACAAACGATGGTCCGCGAGATCGCCTACGTGCATCCGGATTCCCGGCGTGAGATGCGCGCCGCACGTTATCTCAACTGGCGCATCAACCGACGGGTCAGCCTGGAGGACAAGGCGCTGATCGAGCGCGTACAGTGCGGGATGGCCTCCAGCAGCTACACCATGGGTCCATTGAGCGAGGGGGAGGTGTGCCTGCGCAGCTTCGGCCGGCGCATGCGCGGCCTCATCCCCGAATGCCGCCTGCCGCACCCGCCCGCGCCGGGTTGGAGCCAGGAGTGAGGCCGGGAGTCAGATAGGCCGGTCCGTTTCCCGGGGGTGATATTGAACGGACTGCGGGTCCGCTGGCGCATCTTCGGGCTGCTGTTCGCGCTCGGGCTGCTCGCCTATGCGCAGCGCACCAACGTGACGATCGCCGCGGATCGCATGATGCCTGACCTGCACCTCACTCAGCTGCAGATCGGCTGGATCGAGCAGGCTTTCGTCATCGGCTATGCGCTCTTTCAGTTACCCGGTGGGCTGATCGGGCAGCGGCTCGGCGCCCGCCGCGCCCTCACGCTCTTCGGCCTGGCGGCGTTCGTCGCCGTCATGATGATTCCGGTCGCACCCGAGCTTCTGGGCGGCACGGCGCTCTTCATGGTGCTGGTCGCGGCGCAGCTGCTCCTGGGGGCGGCGCAGGGCGGAGTCTTTCCGGTCTCGAGCGGTGTCTTCGAGACGTGGTTTCCCGTGCGCCAGTGGTCGTTGGTCCAGGGCGCGCAGAGCATGGGGCTCAATCTCGGCTCCGCGATCACGCCGCCACTCATTGCCGCGCTCATGCTGAGCGCCGGCTGGCAGCGGGCGCTCGTCTGGTCCAGCATTCCCGCGATCCTCATCATCGCGCTCTGGGCCTGGTACGCGCGCGACACGCCGCGCGAGCACCGGGCGGTCTCCACTGCCGAGCTGAGCGAGCTCGGCGAGCACGTGCATGCGACGGTGGCTGCAAGAGTGCCGGTGCGGCGCCTGCTGCGCATGCTGCGTCATCGGAATACCGCGCTGCTCACCGTGTCGTACCTGTTGATGAACTATTCCTTCTACCTGATAGCCAACTGGTGCTTTCTCTACCTGATTCAACAGCGTCATTTCCCGGTTCTCGAGAGCGGCTGGCTGTCGGTGGCGCCACCGATTGCAGGCAGCCTCGGCGCCGGAATCGGCGGCGTCGTCACCGGGTGGCTGTGCCCGCGGCTCGGTCTGGCATGGGGATTTCGCGCGGTGCCTCTGCTGTCACTGCCGCTCGTGGGCGTGCTGCTCCTCATCGCGATGCAGACCGCGGATCCCTACATCGCCGTGGCGGCGCTCGCCGGCTCCTTCGGCTGCATCGAGCTCAACGAGGCGGCTTACTGGGCCGCGTCCATGGCGGTTGGCCGCAGCGATGCGATGGCAATCGGGGGCGTGCTCAACACCGGCGGCAACCTCGGAGGCATCATCGGCATTCCGGTCGTCGCCTGGCTCTCGGGCCGGCACGCCTGGGGCGCGGCGTTCGCGATCGGGAGCCTTAGCGCCGTGGTGGCTGCGCTCCTTTGGCTCAGGATCGATGTCGATGAGGTCGTGACCGGCGAGGCTGCGGCGGGTGCGCTCGCATCAGCCCGCCATCCGGCCTGACCGGCCGGCGAGCAGGCTCGGGAAGGCGCCCGCGCAGAGCGCGTGGATCCAGTCTTCGCACATCGCGACCGCCTCGGCGGGCTTGAAAGCGCGCGGGTTCAGACTTGCCTCGATCCACAGCCCATCGAGCAGCGCCGCGAGGGCGATTCCGGCCGGCCGTAACTTGAAGGCGGGGACGCTCTCGGCCGCGCGCAGCTGCCCGAGCAGGGACTCGAGGGCGGCCCGATAGGCAACATAGGTGCGATCCTGCACGGCGCGCACCTCCTCATCGTGCGCGATCATGCTCCAAAAGACGAGCCAGGCGTTGAACAGCCCGGGCTCGAGGAGCGCGGGCGTGAAGGACGCCTCGAAGAAGCGCCGCAGCCGCTCGCGCGGCGTCGCGCTGACCTCGCGCGCATGCTTGCGGATCGAGGTCAGGAGCGACATCGCCAGGGTCTCGTACGAGGCGGCCACGAGCGCCGACATGCTCGGAAAATGATGCGTGATGAGACCCGCCGACACGCCCGCTTCGGCGGCGATGCGCCTGGCGGATGCGCCTTCGTGCCCGCGCTTGCGCAGACACGCCAGGGTTGCCTCGATCAGCGCTTCGCGGCGCACGGTGGGCGGGGCGCGGCGGAATTTCGGCGCGTGCTGCTGTTTGGCCATTCTCGGTCACCGTCGCTGCATTGACGCACTCAGATCACTACTATACACTCGTCAAATAGTAGCGCGACCAACGTTTCGTCATGAGTACTCCCGTCAGCGATGATTATAACTCGTCGAAGTCGCCGCGGGAGTGCGATGCGGTCATCATCGGAGGTGGCCACAACGGACTCGTATGCGCCGCGTACCTCGCCGCGGCGGGACTCAAGGTCACGGTGCTCGAGCGCCGCGATGTCGTGGGCGGTGCCGCCGTCACCGAGGAGTTTCATCCCGGGTTCCGCAATTCGGTAGCTTCCTACACCGTCTCGCTCCTGAATCCCAAGGTCATCCGCGACCTCGACCTTCCCGGGCACGGGCTGCGCATCGTCGAGCGCAGGATCGCGAATTTCCTGCCCACGGCGGACGGCCGCTACCTTTGCAGCGGCGGCGGCAGAACCCGTGCGGAGGTCGCGAAGTTCTCGTCCAAAGATGCCGAGCGCCTGGATGCGTACGGAGAGCGCTTGGAGGCCGTCGCCGACGTACTGCGCGGCCTCGTGCTCGAGACGCCGCCGAACGTAGTGCAGGGCGGTTGGTCCGCCGCCGTGCCGGAGCTGCTGCGGGCCGGGCGTCTCGGCTCGCGTCTGAGCGCGCTCGACATGAGCCTGCGCCGGGAACTGCTCAAGCTGTTCGCGACCTCGGCGGGAGAGTTTCTCGACGGTTGGTTCGAGAGCGACCCGATCAAGGCGCTGTACGGCTTCGACGGCATCGTCGGCAATTATGCGAGCCCCTATGCGCCGGGCTCGGCGTACGTACTGCTGCACCACTGCTTCGGCGAGGTGAACGGGAAGAAGGGTACATGGGGTCATGCCATCGGCGGCATGGGCGCCATCACCCAGGCAATGGCGAGATCCGCCGCGTCCCGCGGCGCCGTGATCCGGGTGAGCAGCCCCGTGCGCAAGGTGCTCATCGAGCGCGGCCGCGCGGTGGGAGTGATCACGGAGGCCGGAGAGACGATCCGCGCCGCGGCAGTCGTGTCGAATCTGAATCCGAAGCTGCTTTATCTGCGGCTGATCGATGCGGCGGAGCTGCCGCGCGATTTCCTCGAGCGCATCACGCAGTATCGCTGTGGCTCGGGCACGTTCCGCATGAACGTGGCGCTCGCGGAGCTGCCGGATTTCACCTGTCTGCCGGGCCGCGCCGCCGCGGATCAACACACCGCCGGCATCATCATCGCCCCCACCTTGAGCTACATGGAGCAGGCGTATTTCGACGCCCGCACCTACGGCTGGTCGCGCCAGCCGATCGTGGAGCTGCTCATTCCCTCCACGCTCGACGACAGTCTGGCGCCGCGGGGCCAGCACGTCGCCAGCCTTTTCTGCCAGCACGTCGCCCCGCAGCTGCCCAATGGGGAATCCTGGGATGCGTATCGGGAGACGGTCGCGGATCTGATGATCGAGACCGTCAACCGCCATGCACCCAACTTCAAGGCCGCGGTGCTCGGCCGCCAGATCATGAGCCCGCTCGACCTGGAGCGGACCTTCGGTCTGATCGGCGGCGACATCCTGCACGGCGCGCTGCAGCTGGACCAGATGTTCTCCGCCAGGCCGATGCTCGGACACGGCAACTATCGCGGTCCGCTGCCGGGTCTGTACATGTGCGGGTCGGGCACTCATCCCGGCGGCGGCGTCACCGGCGCCCCGGGACACAACGCGGCGCGGGAAATTCTCGCGGATTTCCGCAGGCGGCGATTACGCCGGGCGGGGTGATCGGCTACTGGTGGTCACGCGGGATCTTCTCTTTCCATGTTCTCGCGATGCGCATCTTGCCGTCCCGCGCCAGGGTGCGCGTGTACTCATAGTAGAAGTCATTCACGTCACTGCGTATCGAGAGACGACCGTGCCAGGTCAGCGTGTGAGCCCCGACCGCTTGCACGTATACCGAGTCACCGACGTCCACGGCATCAGCGGGATGCGCGTCGTCGATGTCGTAAGTCAGCCTTTCCGTGTGATGGAAGTGGCCCCACGGATACTGGGTATCCGTCCCGCCCGCCCAAACGACCTGGGTGTGACCGTTTTCGTTGCGCAGCACGGTGTAGGAGCCGGGCCACGCGGAGTTTCCCGCGACGATGTCTGCCCGGGTCTCCACCCGAGTCGGTGGTGAGAGCAACGATGGCGGTGGCGCAGGTCCTTCCAGGGGTACGCGCGGCAAGTCGATCCAGGATGCCTGGCCGCCGCCGAGCTCGACGGTCGTGTCCATCTGATAAGGTGTCGGCCAGGCCACCGGCCACAGGGCGTTGGATACGGCAAGTCGGATGCGATGTCCCTTGGGGAACACATAAGACGCAAGGTGCAAATCGAATGAGAGCGCATAAGTCCTGCCGGGCACCAGATTCTTCGGATCGGCCATCGAGTCGCGCTGGGCGCCATTGAGCGCCGCGCCGGTGACGAGCGTGACGCGACCGTCGGGGGCCACGTCCTCCAGGCGTGCAAACCAGTTTGCCAGCGGCGCTGTGGCTGCGGCGTACAGCATCACATGCGGGAGCCCGATGATCGCCGTGTCCTGCGGTAACGGATCGGTGTCGTAGACGAGACTGTACGCATCGACCGGACGCTGGTCAGGCTGCAATTCTCCCCACCAGAAGATGTCGCCTTCCGCGCCTGCCGAGGGCACATACCGCAGTTGGTCTCGTCCCGATGCTTTCGCCTCGTCGCGCAGTGCGTGATCGGGCTGCAGGTACAGTCGCTCATGTCGCGTACCCTCGACCGGCCATCCTTTGTAGGCGCGCCAGGTGCCGGGCACGGTCTGATCCTGTGGGCCGGGTGGGTGCCCGTGCTCCAGATAGATCATCACCTTGGGGTCCGCCAGAACTCCGGTGTTCCGACCCTGCAGCCAGTAATCGAACCAACGGACCGCCTGGTCGCGCCACTCATAGAGCGGCCCGTAGTCACTGTCGTCGGGCCAGGCGTGGTTCCAGGGACCGATCCAGGCCTTCACCGGTGCGGAAACCTGCTGCAGCATGCGTGGAATGCTGTCGCGGTAGCCGTCGTGCAACCCGCCGATGAGGAAGCAGGGTACGTGGATCGACGACAAGGGACGCTCCGGGCTATGCCAGAACGCATCGTCGCGCTGGTGCTCCAGGTAGGTGAGCGACCAGGGCTTGGAGTTCATGCGCGGCCCGATGACGCTCGCGGCCAGCGTGTAATCCGGCGCTCCGCTTCGCCCCTGGTCGAGATCCATGGTCAGCTCGAATTCGTCGACGTGGAAAATCCCATCGAAGTAATGTACGTCCTCGTTGAACAGTCTCTCGGTGGCATCCACGGCGATGATCGCCTTGAGCGCCGGCGGATTACGCATTGCGAGTTGGATGGAGTTGAAGCCGCCCCATGAGATGCCGAACATCCCGACCTTGCCGGTCGACCAGGGCTGGCGGGCGAGCCACGCGATGACCTGCTCGCCGTCGGCCTGCTCCTGAGCCGAGTACTCGCGATCCGGAGGCGCGCCGCCGCTCTCGCCGAAGCCGCGGATGTCGACCGCCGCGCCGACGAAGCCGCGGCGCGCGAAATAGCTGAACAGGCCGTACTGCTCCTGGGCCTCGTCGTCATCCTTGCGATACGGCAGGTAGTTGAGAATCACCGGGAAGCGAGCGCCGCGCGGAGCGCCCGTCGGCCTATAGAG
>Ga0335073_10002997_pt1 | contig 23378 bp, 16 predicted proteins | sample Lox_Sample_22_FD_207093 | JGI IMG/M metagenome (GOLD analysis project Ga0335073, IMG submission 207093) | Soil microbial communities from Loxahatchee National Wildlife Refuge, Florida, United States - Lox_Sample_2.2 | ecosystem: Environmental > Terrestrial > Soil > Wetlands | place: USA... | reverse complement strand
AGGCCGGACTGGCCGCCGTCGTGGGGCATGACTGACGGCGCCCAGCATGAGGCCGACGGCCACGAGCTACCGCTGGCCGACGTAGCCACGCTGGCCGCGGCGCTCGGCGTCGCCCTGCGGTCCGCGGGCCTGCCCGCTGGACCGCAGCGCTGCGAGCGGCTGGCGCGGGCGGTCACCGTGATGGGCGCCTCCACCATCGCGGAACTGCACGCGTGCGCGCTGGCCACGATGGTCTCCGATCCCAGCCAGGTAGAGACGTTCGAGCGGATCTTCGCGGAGATGTTCTCTCATGCCCCGCCTGGCGGGCCTCGGGTGACGGCGCCGCAGCGAGGGATGACGATGGAGCCCGCCGACCCGGGCGCGCCACCGGGCGCGGCGACTGCCGATGGCTCAGGGGAGCTGCCGCCGGTGCTGCGGGAGGTGACCGTGTCGGCCGCCTCCTCGTCCTCGTCCTCGTCCGATTCCGCGGACGAGGACGCCCCGGAAGTGCCGGCCATCAGGCGGGTCGCGTCCGACACCGAGCGCCTGATGGAACGGGATTTCGCGCAGCTGTCGCCTGGCGAGCTGAGCCGCCTGGCGGTGCTGATGCGCGAGCTCACGGTCGCGGTGCCGCCGCGCAAGACCCGCAGGTACCGGCCTCGCAAGGAGGGCGCGCGGCTGGATATGCGCCGCACGATGCGGCTGGCGACCCGCACCGCGGGCGAGCCGGTGACCATCGCCAGGCGTGCGGTCCGGGTGAGGCCGCGACGGCTGATCGTGCTGTGCGACATCTCCGGGTCCATGGAGCCGTACGCGCGGGCGCTGCTCCAGCTCATGTACGTCGCCGCCCGGGGCGGGGCTGGGGCTGCCGCTGCCGGCGCCGGCGCGGGCTTGCCTGGTGACGCGAGCAGGCCCCGCACCGAGGTGTTCACGTTCGCCACCCGGCTGACCAGGCTGACGCCGTTCTTGTCGGCGGCGAGCCCGGAGACGATGCTCGCCAAGGCAGGCGAGGCGGCGCCCGACTGGGCCGGCGGCACCAGGATCGGCGCGACGCTGCGCGAGTTCAACGACCGCTACGGGGTGCGCGGCATGGCGCGCGGCGCCGTGGTGCTGATCATCTCCGACGGCTGGGAGACCGGCGATCCCGCCGTGCTCGGCGGGCAGATGGCACGGCTGCACCGGATCGCCTACCGGATCGTGTGGGCGAACCCGCGGACGCAGAGCTCCAGGTACCGGCCCGAGGTCGGCGGCATGGCGGCTGCCTGGCCGTACTGCGACGCCGTGGTCAGCGCGCACAACTTCGAGGCGCTCGACGAGCTGCTCGCGGCGCTTCGCGCCCCGGCGGTGCGGCGGCCGCCGATCGTGCCGGCCACCGAGCCGGTGCCAGCCGAGGTCGCCCCGGCGGCGCCCGCGCCCGGGCCGCCCCCGATGTCACTGCCGATCACCGGATCGTTGTCCAGGCGCTGGTCAGCGAGGCCGTGACCGGGACTTGCCCGGAAAACATAGGTTCTACATAAATGTCGTAGTTATAGTGTGCCGGTGATGCCTGTCCTGGCGGCCGCCCCTGCGTTCCTTTCCTCGCTGAACGCGCTGCCGACCGTCGCGGCCGTCGCCGCCCTCTGCGTGGCTGTCGTCGCGGAGATCGTGCTGGTTCCGGCGGTCTTGCTGCCGGGCGGGACCGTGACGCTGCTGGCAGGCGCGCTGATCGGGGCCGGCCGCCCGGCGCTCGCCGTCGCTGTCCCGGTCATTGTCGCGGTCATCGCAGGCGATCAGCTGGCGTTCTTCAGCGGCGCCGCGATAACCGCCTGGTGGCGCCGCCGCCGTCCTGAGCGGGCGGAGCGGGAGCAGCCCGCCGCCCGGCGCGCCCGGCGCGGGCGGACGGCGGCGTGGCTCACGGCGTCGATGCCGTCGCTGGCCGGGGGTGCCGGGATGCGCTACCGGTCCTTTGCCGCGCGGATCCTCGTGATGCGCGTGCCGTGGCTGACGGCGGCGCTGTGCGCGGGCACCCTGGCCGCCCATTCGCTGGCGCGGATCGGTCACGTCGCCGGCATCGCCGGCCTGGTGGCCAGCGGGGTCGTCCTGACAGCACTGCTGGTCGCGCACCGCAGGCCCGGTGCCGTCCGGGCGGTTGCCCGCCGGACGATGACGATGATGCGGCGATTATCTACTACAATCATGTAGAAGATAGTCGCCGGAAGGAACAGTCTGTGCAGCACTTGATCACCCAGTACGGCTACGTCGCGGTGTTCCTGCTGATGCTGGCCGAGTCGGCCTGCATCCCGATTCCGTCCGAGGTCATCATGCTGTTCGGCGGCGCCCTCGCCGCCGGCGCCTACCCTGGGGCGCATCCCGCGCTGGCGGGCATCGTGCTCGCCGGGGTGCTCGGCAACGTGGCCGGGAGCTACGTCGCCTGGGGCGCGGGCCGGTACGCCGGGCAGCCCGCGGTACGGCGCTGGGGACGCCGGTTCGGCGTGCGCGGCCACGACATCGACCGCGCCACCGCCTGGTTCGACCGGCACGGCTCGTCTGCGGTGCTGTTCGGCCGGGTGGTGCCCGTGGTACGCACCTTCATCTCGCTGCCCGCCGGGTTCGCGGACATGCCCGCGGGCCGTTTCGGCCTGTTCACCACGCTCGGCTGCATCCCGTGGACGGCGGCCCTCGGCATCGCCGGGTACGTCCTGGGCGCTAACTGGCAGCACATCGCCAACGACTTCCACGGTCCCACTTACGCCATCGCGGGCATCGTCGTGGTCGCGCTGGCCGTCGCGGTGGTTCTGCACTTCCGCCGGCGCCGTGCTGACGCCGAAGAGCCGGCCGGCGCGTGCCCCCAGCAGGACACGCAGGTTCCGTCAGGCCGTCACCGCTAGGACAGCCAGCACTAGGACAGCCAGCACTAGGACAGCCAGCGCAGCCAGGTGCCGTGCGGGTCCGTGTGGGCGATCACTCGCGTGCCGTTCTCGGCCAGCGTGAAATGCCCCTCCTCGCGGTCCGCGGCGGTGCCGGGCAGGACCTCGGGTGCCTCGTTCGAAAGCCAGACGGCGCCGAGCGCCCTGACGAGTTCTGCGAACTCCCCGCGCTGCCGCGGCGTGATGTACGCCAGCACGGCCGAGTGGTAGATGACGAGGGTCGCGCCGGGCGGTGCCTGGCTGGCGAGGCCGGGGAGGTCGGTGAGCAGGTCTCCCCGGTACACCCGGGGCGGGTCGCGCCGCGCCGCGTCGATGGCCGCGGCCAGCCGTTCCTGACGGCCGGTTTCGCCCGGCCATAGCAGGCACTCCAGCCAGCGGACGTCGTCCGCCGAGGTTACATCCAGCGGGTTGAGGTCCAGGCCGGCTCGCCAGGCCACGTCAGGGACGCGGCCGGGAAGCGGGACCGGGCCACGCGGCTCGCAGTTCAGCACCGGCGCTCGCGGGTCGGTTCCGGTGATCCGGTGGCCGGCGTAGTCGTAGGAGTACCGCTCCACGAGGAGAGTGAGCCCGGCGCTGGCGCCGACCTCGATCAGCGCCAGCGGCCCGGGAAGAAGCGCCAGGGCGGGCAGCAGCGTGCCGCACCTGGCCGGCTCGTTGGTCTGGGTGCGGCGGGCGGCCATTGTCCCGGCGAGTTCGTCGCGCCGCGCAGTGACGAGCGTGTGCAGCGCCGCCAGGTCAGGTGGCTCGCCGAGCAGGTAGCGCGCCGCCGCGAACAGCAGGTTCGGCTGCTGCTTCGCCGGGGGCAGCGTAGCGAGGAATCCCAGCACCGGCTGGTCTGTGGCGGCCGCCACGGCCAGGTCCTCGTACTGTGGCGACCGGCCGCGCGCCTCGGCGGCGAAGGCCCGGTACCTCGCGGTGATCGCTGCCCGGTCAGGCCACCGTGACATGCACGGTGTGGTAGCCGGTCGCGCCGTTCGGTTCTGGCTCGTGGTAGACGGAGGTCTGCGTGTAGCCGGTCTTGTCGGTGGCCCGCACCTGGAGCGTGTGCTTGCCCGGCGTCGCCTGCCACGGGTAGTACCACTGCCGCCAGGTGTCGATCGTGTCCTGGACAGCCAGCTTCGCCTGGTACCAGGTGCCGTCGATCCCGACCTCCACGGCTTCGACGCCGCGGTGCTGCGCCCACGCGACGCCGGCGATCATCACCGTGCCTGCGTTGACGGTCCCGCCCTTCGGCGTGTCGATGCGGGACTCGGTCTTGATCGGCGCCTGCTGCGACCAGCCGCGCTGCGTCCAGTACGCGTTAAAGGCAGGGAAGGTGGTGAGCTGCATGTCCACCACCCATTTGCAAGCCGACACGTAGCCGTACAGGCCTGGCACGACGACGCGAACAGGGAAGCCGTGCTCCTGCGGCAGCGGCTGCCCGTTCATCCCAACGGCGAGCAGCGACGCCCGGCCGTCCATCACGGGTTCGGTGGCCACGCCGAGGTTCATCCCGTTCACGTCGCGCATGACGATCTGCGTGGCGCCTGGCTGAATCCCCGCCTCCTTGAGCAGGTCGGCGAGGAGCGCGCCCTGCCAGCGGGCATTGCCGATGTAGCCGCCGCCGACGTTCTCAGAGACGCACGTCAGGGTGACGTCGTGGTCGTACATGGGGCGCTTCATCAGGTCGTCAAAGTTGATCGTCATCGGCTTGCTGACCATGCCGTGAATCCGCAGCTGCCACGTCTGCGGCGAAACCTGCGGTACCACCAGGGCCGTGTCCACCCGGTAGAACTGGCTGTTCGGCGTGTAGAACGACGACAGGCCCGGGATGTCGGTGATCTCCGCGCCCTTCGGCAGGGGCTCGGCCTTCACCGCTGGCTTGCCCAGCTTCACGGAGCCCGTGTTGACGTTGAACCGCTTGTTCTGCAGGTACTGGCCGCCAACCCCGGCCGCGGCGGCGACCGTGGCAGCGGCGCCGCTCGCGATCAGGAAGTTGCGCCGGTTAGGCCTGTTCGGCGGGGGTGCCGGAGCATAGGTGCCTGTCGGTGCGCCAGTGCGCGTCATAGTGTCCGTCCAAAGCGGGAAGCGGGCCGCCGCGCAGCGGTGCTGTGCAGCCAGACGAGGGCGGCGATCGCTACGATGCCGCCGATGACCGACGGGATCACGTCGGTGACGTGGCTTTCCGGCCTCGTGATGGCGACGAACGCCCCGAACAGCCCGAACAGGCCGATGCCGGCTACCCCGATGGCAACCCGTCGCCAGGCGATCATGCCGATCACGATCGCCAGGAGCGCGATCGTGACGTACATGCCGAGCAGCAGCATGGTCTTGTCGTTCTCGCCGAACTTCTCGACGGCGAAGTTTTTCAGCGCCGGGGGAGTGCGGTCGATGAACGCGCCGCCGACCGCGATGATGGGCGAGGCCTGCGGCCGCACGAAGGCGGCGACCAGGTTCGCCACCCCGATGGCGACCGCCGCGGCCAGGAGCCCGGAGAGGCCGCCGGCCAGCAGTTCCCAGCCACGCCCTCGTCCGCGGGCAGCAGCGCGGCGCGGCCTGCCGTAGTCGTCGTCATCCCGCGGCGCCGTGTCGTCGTCGTCGCTGGCCGCGAAGAACGGGCCGGACGTACGTCGCGGCAGCGGGCCGGACGGACTTCGCGTCAACGGGCCGGACGGACGTCGCGGCGCTTCCCGCTCCGCGGGCTGCTGCCATTCGGTGGGCTGCTGCCACCTGGTGGGCTGCTCCCACTGGTTATCCCAGGGCGGGCGCTGCTCTGGAGCGCTGGTTGTCAGCCCTCCGAAGCCGCTGTAGCCGTTCCCGCGCCGGTAGTCGGCCCGCGTGTCCTCGTAGGACGTGTCCTGATGGGACTGGTAACGCTGCGGGTCCTGGTACGACGGATAGCTGTCGTCGTACTGGGCGAGCGTCGGATAGCGCGACGAGTGCCGGTGACGCGGCGGATCCTGGTAACTCATACCCCTATTGACGGTCCTCGGCCGTCCCCGCGTTCGGCGATCGCGCTCACGGTAAGCACGCGGTAAGAACCGCGCGTGGCATCGGCTATGCGCCCGCGATGTCTGCGGCGGACGCTTCCGCGTCCCCGGCCGCGAAAGCGGGCACGCCGCCGGCGCCAATGGACACAGAAACGGGATTGACGTACACCGCCGTCGGCTCGATCACCCCGTCGGCCGCCGCGCGCACCGAGGTGGTCTCACCATCGGCCAGCTCAGCGCGGGCCGCTTCGGGCATCTGGGGCGCCCCGGCGAGAACGGCCGGGACGCGGCCCTCGGCGCGGCGCTCGAGCACGTACCGGACCAGAGCGCAGGCGCATGCGATGGCGGCGCCGCCGCCGTACCCCCACAGCCGGGTGTCATGGATGGCGACGCCGGCGAGATGCAGGTTCGAGTTGTTCGTGAGATAGCCACCCGCCGCGATCACCAGCCACTCCGGACGGCCGTCGAGCGCGACGAGCATCACAAGCAGGATCGCGTACCACTGGTAGTCCGGCGTGCACACGGCGAGGGCAGCGGACGTCATCAGCACGCCGCCACGCCACGGCTGGTCCGGGTCGCAGAACCGGTAGATCGCCAGCGCGATCGCGGCCAGGATCACGACGGCTGCCCCGGTGGCCGCCTTGCCGTGCACGAACAGCCCGATGACGCTGAAGCCGCCGCCCGTCGAGTACCCCTCCTGCTGCAGGTAGCCGGGGAAGAAGCCGATGATCTTGCGTCCCACGGCCAGCACGTGCGGGGCGTAGACCAGCGAGATCGCGGCGGCGGCGGAGGCGGAGATCAGCCACCAGCCGCGGCGCAGCACGGCCGGCGCCACGAGGACGGGTGTCACCTTGGTGGCGATCGCCAGGCCGAGCAGGACGCCGCCGAGCACGGTTCTGCCCTCGGTCCTGGCTCTCGCCAGCAGCAGCAGCGCGACCAGGGTCAACGCGACCGCCACGACGTCCACGTGCGCGTTCTGCCCGCACTCGAGGATGACGGTGGGACACCAGGCCCAGAGCGCGGCGAGCCTGGGATCCTTGCCGAGCCTGCGCAGCCCGAACAGCAAGATCACCGTGACGAGCACGGCGAAGCCGGCCGCCGCGGCCTGGATGGGGACGGCGGAGTCATCCGCGGGCGCCACGAGCTGCACCGCGAGGAAGTAGGCCTCGGCCACCGGCGGGTACACGGTGGGCACCAAGGGCCGGTTCAGCTTCGTGCAGCCGGCTAGCGCGCTGTCCGCCGGGTCCGTGGTGCTGACCTGATTCGTCGTCACGCAGTGCACGTAGTGCCCGGGCCCGTTGCCTGACCACAGGAAGTCGTTACGCAGCCTGGCGACGCCCTGGTCCGCCGGCGCGTACAGGTAGGGGTCGATGCCCGCCGCCTGCACCCGGCCGTCCCAGATGTACCGGTACGAATCGGTGCTGTTCTGCGGCGGTCCGGTCATCGCGACCACCTGGAGCGCGATGCCGCCGACGAGGATCAGCCCGACCGCGAGCTTCACCGTGACCTTCCGCACCAGCCACGCAGCGCAGCCGAACGCGATCCACGCTCCCCCGATCAGCGCCACCGGCAAGAGCCGCGCCGGGTCGAGCCCAGGCTGTGCGACCAGCAGGATCAGGCTCCCGAGGACGAGCAGCAACGAGATGATCGCGGCGACCCGGAGTTTTCCGCTCATGCGCCCGAGGGTGCCACCACGCTGCGCGTTTGGGCTGGTGCCTGCGGGGACCGTAACCAATCTTTAAGCACTACTGGCCGAGGCGCCCGTCGATCCGCTCGCGTAGCAGGTCGGCGTGACCCATGCGGCGGGCGACAGCGCAGGGATTCGATCGGCGTGACGCGCTCGTCGCCCAGCCGCTGCTTGTGCTCATGCGGATCGTCGTCAGACGGCTTGCCGTCCGCGGTGAACATGTCGGCTCGCCGGGTCGTGGCCATGGCCGCCATCATCGGCGACGCGTACCGCGACCGGCAAGGGATTTAGCGCGACCTTGAGCCGTTTGCCGAGGTGAGCGGGCCGTTTGGCTCTACTGCGGCGCGAGTCACGCCGAGATCCTCAACTCAGGAGGAGTCGTGCGGAGGGTGATGATCGCGGCGATGGCCGCCACCGTCTTGGCGGCGGCCGCAGGCTGCCTGACCCCGCTGACATCGCAGCAGCCCCTGACGCCGGTTCCCGTCCCGGCAAGCCCCATGGTCGGCGTCTACGAACCGGGAGTGCCTGCCAGCTGGTCGAACATCACGGAGTTCACCACCGCGACCGGCGTCAAGCCCAGGATCGTCGTGTACTACTCACCGTGGAACGACCCGTTCAGCACGTCATTCGCGCAGACGGCGTGGGACCACGACGCCTACGTGCTCGCCCAGCTCCAGCCGAACGGCGTGACCCTCGCCTCCATCGCCGCTGGCCGCTCGGACGGCTACCTGCGCTCCTACGCCGACGCCGTCGTCGCGTTCGGCCATCCGGTCATCCTGTCCTTCGGGCACGAGATGAACGGCACCTGGTACTCCTGGGGCGACGGCCACGCGTCGCCCGCGACGTTCGTGGCGGCCTGGCGGCACATCGTGCGGGTCTTCCGCGACGAGGGAGCGGCCAACGTCACCTGGCTGTGGACCGTCAACTCCGTCAAAGGGGCGTCGAGCTCGCTGCGCCAGTGGTGGCCGGGCGCGGCGTGGGTCAACTGGACGGGTGTCGACGGCTACTACTTCCGGGCCACGGATACCTTCGACTCGGTGTTCGGCGCGACCATCGCGGACATCCGCGCGATCAGCAGCGCGCCGCTGCTGATCGCCGAGACCGCGGTCGGCACCACCACGGACAGGGAAAGCCAGATCGCAGCGCTGTTCGCGGGCGTCCGTGCGGCGGGGCTGGCCGGAGTGGTGTGGTTCGACGCGACGCAGCACGCCGGCATCTACCACCAGGACTGGCGCCTCGAAGGCGACCCGTCCGCTCGCGCGGCGTTTACCGCGGCGGTGGCGACGTACCTGGACGCGGGTGGCTCGCATGCTTGAGGCACTCGTCATCGCCGGGCTGGTCGCCGCGCCGCTCGGTTCCGCCGCGCTCTTCCTGCCCGCCAGGCACCATTGGCGGGCGGCGAGCGTCTGGGCCGCGATATGGCGGGTCATCCTGGCCGTCGCCGGGTCCGCGATGCTCGCCGCCGCGGCAGGCGGCATGCTGTACCTGCTGAAAGCGACGGAAGAAAACCTCATCATCGGAGCCGGGGCCGTCGCGCTGGCCGGGCTGCTCTGGCTCCCGGTCACCAGGAACTGGTCGCCGCGGGCGCACCTGTGCTGGTCGTCGTCCACCTACCTGTTCGTGGTCTACCTGGTGTACGCGCTCGAGTGGACCTTCGCCAGCCACCTCGGCCCGGAAAGCACGGCCGGCGGCGTGCTGCTGTGGTCCCTTGAAGTGGTCGCCGCGCTGATGTGCTGCGCATACCTGTGGGAACTGTGTGACGCGCTCGGCACCGCGCACTGGCACCGCAGGCGCGCGCCGCTAGACCCGCGCCAGCGGGTGGCCACCGCGGCGCTGCGGGCGGCGGGGCCGGCGCCCGAAGACCGTCCGCCCCTGGTCAGCGTGCACGTGCCGGCGCACAATGAGCCGCCGGCCATGGTCATCGACACGCTCCGCGCGCTGCTGCGCCTCGACTATCCCAGGGTGCAGATCGTCCTCATCGACGACAACACGGACGACGAGTGGCTGTGGCGCCCGGTCGAGTCCTGGTGCCGACGGCACGACGTCACGTTCAAGCACCTGGAGAACTGGCCCGGCTACAAGTCAGGCGCCCTCAACTACGCATTGCAGCATCTCACCGACCCGGACGCCGAGATCATCGGCGTCGTGGACTCCGACTACCAGGTTGAGCCGGAATGGCTGCGCGACTGCGTGCCGCTGTTCGCCGACCCGTGGATCGGGTTCGTGCAGGCGCCGCAGGACTACCGGGACTGGCGGCACGCGCGCTACTACCGGCGGCTCTACTACTCCTACAAGTACTTCTTCGCCGTCTCTCAGCCCTCGAGGAACGAGCGCGACGGCGCGATCTTCGCCGGCACCATGGGCCTGATCAGGAGGGTCGCCCTCGACGAGCTCGGCGGCTGGGACGAATGGTGCATCACCGAGGACGCGGAGATCTCGCTCAGGCTGCTTCGCGCGGGCTGGTCCGGGATGCACGTCGACGAGTCCGGCGGCCGCGGGATCATGCCGCTGACGTTCGAGGCGCTCAAGGGGCAGCGGTACCGGTGGTGCTTCGGCGGCATCCAGCTGCTGCGCATGCACTGGAAGTCCCTGCTCCCCGGCCGGGAGACCAAGCAGAACCACCTGTCGGCCGGCCAGCGCTGGTCCTACCTGTCCGGCGCGCTTGAATGGTACGGCGACCTGCTCAGCCTGTTGTTCTACATCTTCCTGCTGGCCGGCGCGGTGAACATGGCGACCGGTGGCGGGCAGCTGTTCCGCAAGCTGACGGTCTTCCTCGTCGCAACCGTCCCTGTGCTCATCCTGCTCGGCCTGGTCCGCGCGATCGCGCTGGTGCGCCGCAGCACCGGCGCGTCCTGGCGGGACGCGCTCGGCGCGTTTTTCATCTGGCAGTCCACCTCCCTTGTGGTGGCCCGCGCGTCGGTGCTGGCGCTATTCGCCAGGAGGGCCGCCTTCCTGCGCACCCCGAAGACCAGTGAGCGGACTAGCTGGCTGCACGCGCTGCGCGCCAACTGGGCGGAAACCGTCCTCGCGCTCTTCGGCGCGGCCGGCATGGCCGCCGCGCTCACCAAGTGGGACACGCTGAGCGGGCCGCTGCTGGCCGGCCTGCTGTTCGTCCCCACGCTCGGGATGGCCGCCGCGCCCTTCAACAGCTGGGCCGCCCGCCGCGCCGCGCTCCCCGCGTGGCTGCGCCAGCGCCGCGACACCGAGTACCGGCGCGAGCGCCACTCCCTCGCCGCGGGTATCGCGGCCGGCGGAATGATCGCCGTCGGCGCCGTGGCAGCGCTCGCGATCGCGCTGATGCTCACCGGCCGGCTCAGCGCCGGGCCCAATCTCGTCCGCCCGCTCCAGTCCCCGGCCGTGACAACATCCGCCCCGACACACTCGATCACCCCGACTACCACGACGACGCCCACGCCCACGCCGGCCACGACTGCGCCCACGCCGACCCCGACCACCAGCACGCCGACGCCGACGCCGACCACGACCACGCCGACCACGACCACGCCGACGCCGACGCCGACCACTCCGACCGTGCCCGCAAGCACGCCACCTGCCTCGTCGGCCCCCGCCGCCGGTGCCGAACCTACGCAGCCTTTACCGGCCGGTAGCGCGGCTCCCACATCAGCGCCCTTATCTGGCCGGACAGGTCGGAGCTGAGCGCGGCCGACGCCACGCCCTCCGCCGCCGCCTCCCTGGCGACCGCCGCGGCCACCGCGACCGAGGTTTCCCGCAGATCCGCTATCCGCGGCAGGAGCGGGGCCCCCGGAGCCGAGATGTCCACCAGGTCCGCGACCGCGCGGGCGGCGGCGAGCAGCATTCCGTCGGTCACCCGGCGTGCCCGGGCCGCGATCACGCCCAGGCCAAGGCCAGGGAAAACCAGCGCGTTGTTGGCCTGGCCGATCTCATAGCGGACGCCGCCGTAGTCGACAGCACCGTAAGGGCTGCCAGTAGCCACAAGCGCCCGGCCGTCAGTCCACGCGATAAGGTCATGCGGGACCGCCTCGGACAGGGCAGTCGGATTGGACATGGGCAGGATCACCGGCCGTTCGGTATGCGCCGCCATGTCGCGAACGACGGCTTCGGTGAACGCCCCGGTCCGCGCCGAGGTCCCGATCAGGACGGTCGGACGGACCTGGGTAACCACGTCCGCTAGTCCTATGCCGTCCGCCAGGTGACCCGGCCAGCCCGCTACCTCCCCTGGGTCGCGGGCGTAGCGCCGCTGCGCGGCGCTGAGTTCGGGCATGTCCCACGTCAGCAGGCCCTGCCGGTCCACCGCCCAGAACCGCCGCCTGGCCTCCGGCTCTGGCACTCCGTCGGCCACCATGGCCGCGGTCAGCTGGTCGGCGATGCCCGCCCCCGCCGTGCCCATCCCGAAGATCACGATCCGGTGCCCGGCCAGCGGAACGCGGGACGCCCTGGCCGCGGCGAGCACGGCGGCCAGGTTGACCGCCCCAGTGCCCTGGATGTCGTCGTTGAAGGTCAGCCGCTCATCCCGGTACCGGTCGAGCAGCCGCCGCGCGTTCGCGACGCCGAGGTCCTCCCAGTGCAGCAGGGCCAGCGGGAACAGCTTGCCGACCACGCGGGTGAACTCGTCGAGGAAGGCGTCGTACTCGGCGGGCGGCACCCGGTGATGGCGGTTGCCGATGTAGAGCTGGTCATCGAGCAGGCTCTGCCTGTCGGTTCCGACGTCCAGCATGACCGGGATCGTGCGGGCGGGGTCGATCCCGCCCGCCGCCGTGTAGACGGCGAGCTTGCCCACGGCGATGTCGATGCCGCCTACCCCCCAGTCCCCGATGCCCAGGATCGCGCCCGCGTCGGTCGCGACGATCAGATCGGCGTCGTCGGGCCCGAGTTCGGCGTCGAGCAGCGCGGCCTCGATCAGTTCCGGGTGGTCCACGGACAGGTAGACCCCACGCGGGCGCCGGTACTCGTGGCTGTAGTTCTGGATTGCCTTTCCGACCGTCGGCGTGTAGACGATCGGCAGCATCTCGCTCAGGTGGTCGGTCAGCAGCCGGTAGAACAGGACCTCGTTCCGGTTGTGCAGGGCGTTCAGGGTGACGTTTCTGGCCAGGTCGTCGGGCTGCCGCTGGTATTGCGCGTAGACGCGGCCCACCTGGTCCTCGAGGGTGAAGTGGGCGGCCGGGATCAGCCCGGTGAGGCCGAGGTCATGCCGCTCGGCCGTGGAGAACGCCGTCCCCTTGTTGAGCCTCGGCTCGGTGAGCACCTGCCTGCCTCGCAGCGTGGTCAGCCACGCGCCGTCCGCATCCCGCCACAAGGTCGCCATGCCACTCTTCCCACCAGCTGCCGTTGGTCTCATGATGACGTCGGAGGCGGCACGCGAAGAAGGGACCAACGACCACTTTTGCCAGAGTCCCGGGTCGGGAAAGGCTGATTCAATGACCGGCACCTCGCGGGTCCAGGACCCCCACGCGCGCGCCAAGCTCATGCCGGCGGACGCCGCGGCGGCGCTGATCGAGCCCGGCGCCACCGTCGGGATGAGCGGCTTCACCGGCTCCGGGTACCCGAAGGCGGTGCCTGCCGCGCTGGCCAGCCGCATGACCGAGTCGGCCGCCCAGGGGGACCGGTTCACCGTCAGCGTGTGGACCGGGGCGTCGACGGGGCCTGAGCTCGATGGCGTGCTGGCCACCGTGAACGGGGTCGACCTCCGCATGCCCTATCAGTCCGACCCGGCTACTCGGGCCCGGATCAACGCAGGCAGCATGGACTACCTCGACGTGCACCTTTCGCACGTTGCGCAGATGGTGTGGGAGGGCTTCTTCGGGCATCTCAGCGTCGCGGTCGTCGAGGTCGCCGGGATCACCGCCGACGGTGAGCTCATCCCATCCTCGTCGGTCGGCAACAACAAGACCTGGCTCGACCTCGCTGACGCAGTGATCCTCGAGGTCAACGAGTGGCAGCCGGACGGGCTGCACGGCATGCATGACATCTACTACGGCACCGCACTGCCGCCGCACCGCAAGCCCATTCAGCTCGTGCAGCCTGACGACAGGATCGGGGTGCCCTACCTGCACTGCCCGCGGGACAAGATCGTCGCGGTCGTGGCCACCGACAGCCCTGACCGCAACGCACCGTTCAAGCCTGCCGACGCCGCCGCGAAGCGGATAGCTGGCCACGTGCTGGACTTCCTGAGCCACGAGGTGACCCACGGCCGGCTTCCGCGTACCCTGCTGCCGCTTCAGTCCGGGGTGGGCAACATCGCCAACGCGGTGCTCGGGGAGCTCGGCGCGGGACCGTTCCGCCCGCTGACCGCCTACACCGAGGTCATTCAGGACGGGATGCTCCACCTGCTGCGTTCCGGGACGCTGGCGGCGGCATCCGCGACCGCGTTCTCGCTCAGCGCCGCCGGGCTGGCCGAACTGCACGACCAGATGGCGTCCTACCGGAAGCGCATCATCCTGCGCCCGCAGGAGATCAGCAACCATCCTGAGGTGATTCGCCGGCTGGGGTGCCTGGCAATGAACGGGATGATCGAGGCCGACATCTACGGCAACGTGAATTCGACGCACGTGATGGGCTCGAGCATTCAGAACGGCATCGGCGGCTCAGGCGACTTCGCCAGGAACGCTTACATCTCGATGTTCCTCACCCCGTCCACGGCGAAGGACGGCGCGATCTCCTGCATCGTGCCGATGGTCAGCCATGTCGACCACACGGAACACGACGTGCACGTGATCGTCACCGAACAGGGTCTCGCCGACTTGCGCGGCCTGCCGCCGCGGCGGCGGGCCGCCGAGATCATCCGCAAGTGCGCCCACCCGGCGTACCGTGACGCCTTGCAGGACTACTTCGCCCGGGCGCAGAAGGGCGCGCCAGGACTGCACACCCCGCACCTGCTCGATGAGGCGCTGTCCTGGCACTCCCGGTACCTGCGGGACGGCTCCATGGGCCCCGAGCTGCCGGTCAGGCACCCAGCCGGCGAGTGAGGCTCAGGTCCCGGTTAGGTAGCCGTACCGTTCGCGGCAGGCTTCGGCGCTGAGCCCAGCGGCAGACGCGATCGGGCGGAGCTTCTCCGGGTCTCCGAGGTCCTCTCCGTTCAGCCGGATCATGTATTCGCGGGCCACCCGGTATGAGCTCGACCTGACGTTAACCTGCCTGATCCGCACCCGCCCTGTCTCCGGGTCGGTGAACGACCCGAAGGGCAGCGGCACCATGTGCCCGTCCTGGATCGTGATCATGCCGCCGGGCTCGCCCGCCTCCAGCACACGCCTCAGGTAGTCGACGGCCCCGTAGCCGAGGTCGCGGGTGTACTCGATGTCGTACGGGATCGGCGGCGCGCACCGGAGCTCGTAACCGATGTTCTTGCCCTCGACCGTGATGCTCTGCCCGCGCTGCCTGAAGCGGTCCCTGACCCGCTTCGCCAGCAGCCGGTCCAGTTCCAGTTCGGCCAGCCTGATATTGCCATGCTCGTCTCGCTCCACCTCAGGCATGGCCTGCCGAAGCTCATCCTGCGGCAGGCGCAGGCCGATACCCTCGGCGAGCACCGCCACACCGAAGGGGCGGCCGTGGGCGATCCGCTTGAGCATCGAGGTCTCGAGGACGTCCACCAGACGCGACAGCCGGATGGGCTCGTCGCGGGGGAACTCCTCGGCGATCAGCGTGAGGGTGGCCCCGGCCGCCTTCCCTATGCCCAGAGCCAGGTGACCGGCCGAGCGGCCCATGGCCACTACCAGGTACCACCGCTGGGTGGTGATGGCGTCGGTCATCAGGTTGCTGACGAGCTGAACCCCTACGCTCCGCGCGGTCTCGAAGCCGAAGGTCGGCACCCCGCCCGGAAGCGGCAGGTCGTTGTCGATGGTCTTCGGCACGTGCGCCACGCTCAGGTCGCCGTTGGCCGCCTCGGCCAGCCTGGACGCGGAGAACGCGGTATCGTCGCCTCCGATCGTCACGAGCGCATCGATCCCCAGCTTCCGCAGCGACTCGAGACATGCGCGCAGCCTCCAGTCCGGGTCCTCCGCGCCGGAGTCCCGGACGGTCGGATTGGCGCGCGAGGTCCTGAGGATCGATCCGCCCTGGAGGTGGATCCTCGACACGTCCGTGATGGACAGCGGCCGCGCATCTTCGGTCCGGCCCTCGATGAGGTGCTGGAACCCGTCCATGATCCCGACGACGTCCCACCCGGAGTTGCGGGCCTCAATCGTGGCCGCGGAGATCACTGAGTTCATCCCGGGAGCCGGGCCGCCGCCGCACAAGATCCCCAGTCTCACTCCTTAATCGTTCCAGCAAAAGGACGATGCCGGCAAGCGGACCGGACGATGGAAACACCCCCGGCTGATGCGGTGACCGCCTCAACCGGGGGTGTGCTCTTGTTATGACAGGCCGACTGGCTGGTTGTCATGCGGCCTTGGCGTGGTCCTGAGTGCCGGCCTGCGGGAGGACTGCGGCGACTGCCTTGGTCCGGCGGCCGGTGACGAAGAGGAACGCCGAGCCGATCGCGGCCAGGGCGCCGAGCCCGAAGGCGGCCAGCGAGATGATGTAGGTGATCTGGGAGACCTTCCACCAGCCGTAGGCGTTCAGCAGCATGGACCGCAGCGTCTCGCCCTTGAACACGGTGGCCACCGTGTTGGCGAGCGTGGTGTTGTTCGGCTGGGCCATCGCCTCAGCCGACAGCTGGGAGTAGGTCTTGCCGCCGCCCATGTCGGCGATGTGCACGGCGATGAAGTGGTCGGCGTAGGCCTCGGCCTGCTGCCCGGTCAGCAGCTGCTGCCCGGCGTACTGCGAAACCGACGGGATCATCGACGGGGTGATCTCGGTGCCTGCCTTGGGGTGCGCGAACGCGGCGGCGGGCGGGAAGGTGATCTGCTGGGCAGCGAGCTGGCTTTGGACCGTGTTGTGCACGTAGGCCGATCCCCACAGCAGCAGACCGCCGGCAATCAGCAGCACACTCGCAAGGGCGGCGCTCACCGCGGCGAGCAGGGTACGGGAAGAGTTGCGGCGCATCGTGAGCCTCCTCAATGACGCGGGCCCTTGGGTGATGGTCCGCTTCGCTTTATCTGACATTCCTCAGTTTTCTGCCGGACCCCTGGCCGACGTCACGGCCGGATGTCCCGACCGCGCCGGGCCTTTAGACCCTGCTCTACTGCCTCGGGCACGGGCCATCGGCCCCTCGGCCTGTAGGCCGGCACTAGCGGGACCTAAGCCTCTGGGTTGTGCAGGTGGGCGGGAGTGGACTGAAAAGGTCAAAGTTCGCAAAGTGGCGTCAAAGGAGGCGTCATGTCAAGCTCTGCAGCCGCCCGTCTTCCTGACGGGCATGAGGAGCCGCAGTTCAGCTCGCCGAAAGACGAGCAGAAGTCCCGGGCCCTCGGCCTTACCTCCGCGACTGGCCTGGTCATCGGCAGCATCATCGGCACCGGAGTGTTCACGATGCCTGCGGTGCTGGCCGGGGCCGGTACCAGCTCGCTGCTTGTGCTGCTGGTGATCGCGATCGGCGCGACGCTGCTCGCGGTCATGTTCGGACAGCTCACCCGGCGGGTACCGAACTCCGACGGCGGGCTGTACGCCTACGCCAGGCACGAGTTCGGCGACTTCGCCGGCTATCTCACCGGATGGTGCTACTGGATTCAGGCGTGGGCCGGGAACGCCGCCATCGTCGCCTCGTGGGTGTTCTACGTCGACGCGCTGTTCGGCATCAACCACCCGAGCTCGATGACCAACTGGGGCATCGCCCTGCTGGGCCTGTGGATCCCCGCGGCGCTGAACCTGGCGGGCATCCGGCGAATGGCCTGGTTCCAGAACATCACCGTGGTGCTGAAGTTCCTGCCGCTGCTGTTCGTGGGCGTGGTGGGCTGGTTCTTCGTCTCCAGCGGTAACTTCGGCGCGTTCAACGCCTCCGGCGGCAGCCTGTACAGCGCCATCGGGATCGCGGCCGGCGTGGCCCTCTTCTCGTTCATCGGCGTGGAGGTCGCGGCGATCACCGCCAAGCGGGTCAAGGACCCGCGGCGCAACGTCGGCCGCGCGTCCGTGCTCGGCACGCTCGCCAGCGCGATCCTGTACCTGGCGGCGTCGGCCGCGGTGATGGGCCTGGTCGCGCACAAGGGACTGGTCAGCAACGGCGCGCCGTTCGTGCCCGCGTTCGAGACGATCTTCGGTCACAGTGCCTGGGCCGGCAAGCTGGTCTCCGCCGTCGCGGTGGTGTCCGGGCTCGGGGCGCTGAACGGGTGGACGCTGGTCGTCGCCGAGACGTCGCGGGCACCGGCCCAGGACGGGCTGTTCCCCGCGCCGTTCGCCTGGACCGACCGCAGGGGCACCGCGTGGTTCGGCATCGTGCTCGGCGCGATCCTGCCGTCGCTGCTGATGCTGTGGCGGTACACCGAGAGCTCCGGGCTGACCGTGTTTACCTACCTGGTCGACCTGACCGTCGTCACGGTCGCCATCCCGTACCTGATGTCCGCCTGCGCGCAGCTCGCCTACCTGGTCTCCAGGCGCCGTAAGGTGCACGGCTGGCTGCTAGCCCGTGACCTGTCCATCACGGGTGCCGCGGTCCTGTTCTCGATGTGGGTGACCTTCGCGTCCGGTTACTCGGCGGTCTACGAGGCACTGGTGATCATCCTGGCCGGCATCGTCCTGTACGCCTTCCTGAAGGCACACCGCGAGGCCGCGGGCCTGGTGGCGGCCCCGGCGGATCTCGAGGTGCCGGAGGAGCCGGCCGCGCAGCATCGCCACCTGCGGATCGCCTGGCAGAGGGGGAGCGGTCATGACGCTCGGCGTGCGGTCTGAGATCGGCCAGCTGCGGCAGGCCATCATCCACCGGCCCGGTCTCGAGCTGTCCAGGCTCACCCCGCAGAACATCGGGAGCCTGCTGTTCGACGACGTGCTGTGGGCGCAGCGCGCCAAGGAGGAGCACGACGTGTTCGCGGAGACGCTCCGCGAGCACGACGTGCGGGTGCACTACTTCGGCCAGTTGCTGGCTGAGACGCTGGAAGTGCCCGCCGGCCGGGAGTTCGTCCTCGACCGGGTATGCACTCCGGAGAACCTCGGCCCGTCCCTGGCCGCCCCGGTGCGCGCGCTGTTCGACGATCTCGGCAGCGCACAGCTCGCCGAGTATCTCGTCGGCGGGGTGCTGAAGGCCGACCTGCATCCCCTGCGGGCACGGAGCCTGAAGTGGGACATGCTGCGGGCCGACGACTTCCTGCTGCCGCCGCTGCCCAACCACCTGTTCCCCAGGGACAACTCCTGCTGGGTCTACGGCGGGGTCTCGGTCAACCCGATGGCCAAGCCGGCCCGGCAGCGGGAATCCCTGCACATCCGGGCCGTCTACCGGTACCACCCGATGTTCGCCGGCGCGGATTTCGTCACCTACTACGGGGACGACGACGCGACGCACCTGCCCGCCAGCATCGAGGGCGGCGACGTGCACGTGCTCGGAAACGGGGCCGTGCTGATCGGCATGGGGGAGCGGACCACCCCCATGGCGGTGGAGATCCTGTCGCGCGCTCTGTTCGCTAGCGGGCAGGCCAGCGAGGTCATCGCCGTGCAGCTCCCGCAGTCGCACGCGATGATGCACCTGGATACGGTCATGACGATGATCGACAGGGGCACCTTCGTCCTGTACCCCTACATCGACAGGCACTTCAGATCCTGGACAGTCACCCCCGGCCGTTCCTGGGAAAAAGAAGGGGACCTGACTGTCACCCCGAACCGCAGCTTCTGGGACACCCTCGCCAACGCCCTCGGCGTGAGCGAGGTGACCGTGCTGGTCACGGACGAGGACATCCGGGCGGCCGAGCGCGAGCAGTGGGACGACGGCAACAACTACCTGGCCGTCGCCCCCGGGGTCATCCTCGGCTACGAGCGCAACGTCGCCACGAACACGATGCTGCGCAAGCACGGCATCGAGGTGATCACCGTGCCCGGCGGTGAACTCGGCCGGGGCCGCGGCGGGCCCCGCTGCATGACCTGCCCGATTGAACGCGAGCCCGCCTGAGAGGCCGGTGAGATGACTGCAGAGTCCCCGAACCCGCTGGAGCCACTGGCACAGCTGTTCCGGGACCTGCGTTCGACGTCCGGTGGCTTGTCCAGCCGCGAAGCGGCGCGACGGCTGGAGGCCGCCGGGCCCAATGAGCTGGCCCGGCGCGGCGGACGGCACTGGCCCGGTGAGCTGGCCGGGCAGTTTACCCACCCGCTCGCGCTACTGCTCGCCGTAGCCGCGGCACTGGCCTGGGCCAGCGGCGCACCCAAGCTGGCGATCGCGATCGCCGCGGTGATCATGCTCAACGCCGCTTTCTCCTTCGCCCAGGAACTGCAGGCCGAACGAGCCGTGGAGGCGCTGGCCGCGTTCCTGCCCGAGCGCGCCCGGGTCCTGCGCGACGGCGCCCCGCAGGATATCGAGGCCCGCTCGCTGGTGCCCGGTGACGTGCTGCTGATCGAGGAAGGCGAGCGGATCTGCGCCGACGCGCGGCTGATCAGCGGCACGGTCGAGGTCGACATGTCCACGCTCACCGGCGAGTCGGTGCCGGTGACTTGCTTCCCAGGCGCCCCCGACGGCACCGTGCCCCTGCTGCAGGCGCGGGACCTGGTGTTCAGCGGTACCGAATGCACCGGTGGCGAGGCGCGGGCCCTGGTAACCGCCACCGGCATGGGCACCGAGCTCGGCCGCATCGCCTCGCTCAGCCAGCGGGTCGGGCGGGACGAGAGCCCGCTCGAGCACCAGGTCAAGCGTGTCGCCAGGCTGATCGCCCTGGTGGCGATCGGGGCAGGCATCGCGTTCCTGCCGATTGGCCTGGCTGCCGGGCTGAGCATCGGCGCGGCCGTCAGCTTCGCGATCGGGCTGCTCGTCGCCAACGTCCCTGAGGGGCTGCTGCCGACGATCACGCTCGCCCTGGCGGTCGGGGTGCGCGAGATGGCCCGCCAGGGCGCGCTCGTCAAACGGCTGTCGGCGGTGGAAACCCTCGGCTCCACCTCGGTGATCTGCACGGACAAGACCGGCACTCTCACCGAGAACAAGATGCGGGTCACCTCGGTCTGGACCCCGGCGGGGGGCAAGGAGGCGGAGAGCGCGCTGGCTGGGGTCGCCGCCGCATGCAACGCCGCTGACCTGCGGCTCCCTTCCTCATCCGGAACGGAGGGTGGTTCCTCCGCGCCGTCCGGCGATCCCACGGAGGTGGCCCTCCTGGAGATGGCCGCCTCCCGCGGCGCCGACGTGAGCCGCGCGGGCCGCGAGGCGCGGCGGCGTGCGGCTTTCCGCTTCGACCCGCGCCTAGCGCTGATGACGACGGTCGACGAGCTGGACGGCGTTCCGGTGATCTCCGTCAAGGGTGCGCCCGAGGCGGTCATGGCACACGTCAGCCGTCTCCTGGCCCCGGCCGGAGAGCGGCCTGTCACCGGCGCGGACCGGGCCCGCGTTACGGGTGTCATGGAGGGCTACGGCAGGCAGGGGCTGCGAGTGCTGGCGCTAGCGCGGCGGGTACTGCCGGCGGGGGCGCCGGTACCGGCCTCGCGCGAGGATGCCGAATGTGACTTGTGCCTGCTCGGCATGACCGCGATGCAGGACCCGCCGCGCGCGGAGGTGCCCGCCGCGATCGCGCGGGTGCACCGGGCGGGTATCCGGGTGCACGTGGTCACCGGGGACAACGGACTGACGGCCGCGGCGATCGCTCGCCAGGTCGGCATCGGCACCGGTCCTGGCGGGCTGCGGATGGTCACCGGGACGGAACTGGACGCCATGACGGAGGCCGCGCTCGACGCGCTGCTCGGTTCCGGCGCCGAGGTGGTCTTCGCGCGCAGCTCGCCGGAGTCCAAGCTGCGCATCGCCGACGCGCTGCGGGCAAAGGGCCAGGTCGTCGCGATGACCGGGGACGGGGTCAACGACGCTCCCGCGCTGCGCCGGGCGGACATCGGCGTCGCCATGGGCCGCTCAGGGACGGACGTCGCCCGCGAGGCGGCCACGATGGTGCTCACCGACGACAACTTCGCCACGATCGCGGCCGCGGTGGAGGCCGGGCGGCGCGTCTACGACAACGTCCGCAAGTTCATCTGCTACATCTTCACCCACGCCGTCCCCGAGGTGCTGCCGTTCGTCATCTTCGCGCTGGCCGGCGGCACGGTGCCGCTGCCGCTGACCGTGATGGAGATCCTCGCCATCGACCTGGGCACCGACACCCTGCCGGCGCTGGCGCTCAGCCGGGAGCCAGCCGAGCCGGGCCTGATGGACCGGCGCCCGCGCAGGCGCACCGAGGGCGTGATCAGTCGCGGCATGCTCGCCAGGGCATGGGGATTCCTCGGGCTGATCTCGGCCACGCTGGTGATGGCCGGGTTCTTCCTCACGATGCGGCACGCCGGGTGGCAGCCTGGCGCCGCTACCGGGCCGGGCACCCCGCTGAACCTCGGCTACCGGCAGGCCACCACCGTCGCCTGGCTCGGCATCGTGGCCTGCCAGGTCGGCACCGCGTTCGCGGTCCGCACCGACCACGCGTCACTGCGCCAGGTCGGCGTGTTCAGCAACAAGCCGCTGCTGGCCGCCATCGCCGTCGCGCTGGCGTTCGCGGCGTTGGTGATCTACCTGCCCGCGATGCACGGGTTCTTCGGCACCGCCGCCTTGTCCGGCGGCCAGCTCGCCACCGTCGCGCCCTTCCCCTTCATCGTCTGGGGCGCCGACGAGATCCGCCGCGCCCTCGTCAGGCGCGGACACGGCCGGAGATTGCGGTGAGGCCGGCCGCGCGGCCGCTGTACCAGCGGTTCCGGCGCCCCGCTTACGAGTTCGCCAAGTTCGCGGTGGTCGGCATCGCCGGCGTGTTCGTCACGAACGCCGTCTACGGCCTGCTTAACCTTCATCTCGGCGTGGGCCCGGTCACCGCGACGACGGCCGCCACTGTCGTCGCCATGATCGGCACCTACCTGGGCAACCGCTACTGGTCCTTCCGGACCAGGCAGCGTACCCGCGTCGCACGAGAGATCATCGTCTTTGCCGTCCTGAACGGCACCGCCCTGCTCCTGCAGGACGCCGCGGTGGCCGTCAACTATTACCTGCTGGACCTCGGGCACGACAAGCTGGCGGTCTTCGTCGCGCTGAACCTCGGCATCGCGCTGGCCACCGTGTTCAGGTTCTGGTCCTACCGCAGGTTTGTCTGGGGACTCCCGAAGGCGTGCGTCGCCTGCTCGATCGCGGAGAGGTAGCCGGTCCGTCCCGGTACCGCGAGGCCTGCTTCGGCCGAGAGCAGGCCGCGCAGTTCGGTCATCGCGGCGAAGCCCTTGCGATGCATCCAGCCGGCCAGCCCGTCCAGGAGGTGCGCGGCGTAGCCGGGGCCGTGCCGCAACAGCGCGGAGGTGGTCATCACCACGTCCGCGCCGGCCAGCAGGTAGGCGGCGACGTCAGCGGGCGTTTCCACCCCGGTCGTCGCGGCCAGTGAGCAGCTCACCTTCCCCCGCAGCAGGGCGATCCAGCTGCGGGGCAGCGCCGACTCGCCAGGCGACGATAGCCGGAACCCGGCAGAGACCGTGAACGTCTCCGGGTCGATGTCGGTCTGCATGAACCGGTTGAACAGCACCAGCCCGTCCGCGCCGGCCCTGTCGAGGAGGGTAGCCATCTCGCCGGGAGAGCTGAAGTACGGCCCGATCTTCACCGCGACCGGGATCCGCACCGCCGCTTTGACCGAGATGAGGATCTCGGTGTACCGCCGCTCAGCATCCCGGGCCGGGATCAGCGGGTCGCCGGGCAGATAGTAGATGTTCAGCTCGATCCCGGCGGCCCCCGCATCCTGCATGGCCGTCGCGTAGTCCGTCCAGCCGCCGGTGGAGACCCCGTTCAGTGACGCGATCACCGGCACGCCTGGACCCGCCGCGGCCGTGGCCTGCTCGATCAGGTGCAGGTACCGGTGCGGCCAG
>Ga0335073_10002996_pt1 | contig 23378 bp, 21 predicted proteins | sample Lox_Sample_22_FD_207093 | JGI IMG/M metagenome (GOLD analysis project Ga0335073, IMG submission 207093) | Soil microbial communities from Loxahatchee National Wildlife Refuge, Florida, United States - Lox_Sample_2.2 | ecosystem: Environmental > Terrestrial > Soil > Wetlands | place: USA... | reverse complement strand
GTGGGCGCCGGCGCGCCGCCGACCGGCAGGTTCGGGACGGTGAGATCGGGGATGGCCCCCGTCTTCAGCCACTCATACAGCCACGGCGGCCGGCTCGCGGCCTCCGGCGCCATCCGGATCATCTCGCGCAGCGTCATCTTCTCCGGGATGTGCGGCGACCCCCAGTCCCGGCCGAACGAGAACGACCAGTCAAGCGTGGCGATCAGCCCCACCGCGCCGGCTTGCCGCGCGCGCTCCATCCGGGCGGCCATCTCCTCCCGGCCGCCCACCCAGTACATCTGGAAGAACGTCTTCGGGTTCGCCGCGACGACCTCCTCGACCGGCTTGGAGGCGAACGACGACAGGCTCATGATCGTGCCGCGCGCCGCGGCGGCCCTGGCGACGGCGACCTCGCCGTCCGGGTGCACGGCCTGCACCCCGGTGGGCGAGATCAGCACCGGCAGCGAGATTTCCTGGCCCATCACCGAGGTGGCCATCTCCCGCCGCGCGGGCAGCCCCGCCACGTGCGGGGCGAACCCGAGCTCGCCGAACGCCGCCACGTTGTCCCTGGCGGTCACGCCCGCCTCGGCGCCGGCGACCAGCGCGCCGTACACCGACTTCGGCAGCCGCCGCTTCGCCCGCCGCTGCGCGACCGCGACCGTCTCGAACCACTTGTTAGCCATCGTGTCTCATTATCTTGTTGCGCTACAGCGCGCCCTTGGCCGGGGATCCGGCTGGGTGCGGGGTCAGCACCTGCACGTCTATCGGCGCGGACAGCTTCCCGTCCAGGGCGCCGCGCAGCGCGGCGAGCCCGGCGCCCGCCACGTGCGCGGCAACCGCCTCGTCCGACGCGTACTTCTCGATCATCACCAGCCGGTCAGGACCCTCGTGCAGCGCGTAGAGCTCGCAGCCGTCCTCTTCCGCGTGCACCTTCTCCATGGCTGCCTCGAAGGCGGCGATCGCCTCCGCGCGGTGTTCGGCGGCGGGGAACGCGGTGGCGACGATGATGACGGCCATGACGGCTCCTAACTGCGACCGGGTCGGGGCGGCGCTACGTTTGCAGTCTGACAGCAGCCGCACCCGCGCGTCACGTGCTCAGCACCAGGCGGGTTCCCCGGGTGCCGTCCTCAGTGGGAACGCCACATTCACGCGCCCGCCCGCTGGTATCCGCACCATAGACTCCGCCGGCACCCCCGTGCTCGCCGTCGGTCCCTTGTCAGGGCGGGTTTACGGGCTTTCATCCTTTCTCGAAAATTTGCACAATATAGTGGGGAGTGTTATTGTAGATAGTAGAAATCTCTAGCTAAGTGGAAGCCTATGTCTATCGAACGCACCCCCGGGAGCGGGCCAGGCGGCGACGAGCCGCACGGGCCCCGGGACGGCGTGCCGTGGGATGAGGACGCGTGGGCGGAGTGGGCGCTGGCGGAGATCGCAGCGGATGTGGCAGCGGGCCGGATTCCGCCAGAAGACGACGTGCAGGACGCGTGGATCAGCCTGGCGGCTGTGCGTGACCCCGATGAGCTTGACCTGGCCGGGCTAGCGCAAGGCGGTCCGCTCGACGCGATGCCGCCAGACGCGGAGTTGGCCGCGCTCGCCTTCCGGGCGTCCGACCCCCGTGTGCTGGACTCCCTGTCCGATAACGAGGTCTTGGGCTTGGCCGCCGCGGGACGGCGGCTGGCGGCAAGGGCCGCGTGGGTGCAGCAGGCGGCGGTCGCCGAGTTCGCCTCCCGGCGGCTGGAACCGGATGCGAAGAAAGCCACCCCGCTTGGCTTCACCGAGTTCGCGCCGGATGAGCTGGCGCCGGAATTGGTGGTCACGAACACCGCGGCGGAACTGGTGATGGCGCGGGCCCGGGAGAGCTCCCGGCGGCTGCCGGCCTGCTTCGCCCTGCTGCGCGACGGGAAGATCAGCGAATATCAGCTGCTGATCATCACCGACAACATCCAACCCCTGTCGAACGCGGACGCGGCCGAAGCTGACAAGCTGATCGCCGCCGCGGCGCCGGGACTGACGCCTGGCCAGCTGCGCGTCATGTGCGCCAGGACGGTGATGAAGATCGATCCCGCCGCCGCGCAGCGGCGCCGCGAGCGTGCTGCGAAGGACGCGCGGGTGGAGCGGTTCGGCGAGAAGTCGGGTAACGCCGCGCTGTGCGGCCGCGAGCTGCCCACGGCCGGAGTGCTGGCCAGTTCCCAGCACATCGACGCGGCCGCCCGGGCGCTGCGCGCCGCCGGCCTGCCGGGCACGCTGGCGCAGCTGCGCGCCCGGGTCTTCCTCGACCTCACTCAGGGCATCGATCCACTCGCCCAGATATCCAAGAATGCCGATGCGCACAGTCAGGCCGGCGGCGGCGAGAGCACCGGTGGCGGGTCAGGTGGGTTGCCGGTCAAGGCGGAGATCACGCTGCTGGTCCCGGCGGGGACGCTGCTGGGCTGGTCGCCGGCACCGGGGGAGATCCCTGGCTTCGGTCTGCTTGACCCGCAGGCCACCAGGGACCTGGTGCGGGCCGCCTCAGCCCACCCCGCGACCCGGTGGTGTACAACGATCGTCGGGGACGACGGCACCGCTGTCGCGCACGGGTGCGCCCCCGGCCGCCATCCCTGGACCCCTGATCAGGCCCGCGCCGGGCCGCCGGCCGCGCAGGTCACCGAACTACTGCGGCGGCTGCGGGTCCAGCTGGCCCCGATAGCCCGCGGTCACTGCGACCACCGGCACTACTCCGATCGCTACGTGATCAGCCGGAAGCTCAAGCACCTGATGCAAGCCCGCACGGCCACCTGCATCGCCCCGGGCTGCAACCGGCCTGCCGCCAGCGCCGACGCAGACCACACCACTCCCTGGCCTGCCGGCCCGTCCTGCGAGTGCAACATCGGCCCTCCTTGCCGTCACCACCATCGGAACAAGCAAGCGCCCGGCTGGGACCTGACCCAGCCCGAGCCCGGGGTCATGCGATGGCGCAACCCCTCCGGCCGGACTCACACCACATACCCCACCAAGTACGTGATCGCATAACAGCGGGTGGCCGGTGGCGTGCCAGACGGCGAGGAACAGCGCGAAGACGAGCAGCGGGAAGACCACCCAGTTCTCCCCGATCTTGGCGGTGGTGATCTGCAGCGGGCGCGGCAGCAGGTGGAACTCGTGCTCGCTGACCGGCCAGAACAGCGGGCAGCCGCCGTGGGTCAGCTCGTCGCCGGCGATGTGCGCGGCGCAGCCCAGGGCGACGGCGAGCCCCAGCAGCGGCACATGCCAGTGTCCCAGGGGGATCAGCACGAGGTCCCAGCGCGTGTAGCAGGTGATCACCGCCCCGCCGATGCCGAGCAGGTCGCCGTGATGGCCGCCGATGTGCAGCGCGCGGAGCGCGGCCGAGTACAGCAGCGCGAGGTACACCGCGGCCGGCACCAGGTGCCAGGAGAACACCTCGTGCTTGCTCAGGTGGGCGGACAGCTGGAACGAGCCCGCGGCGAGCGCGCCGGCGGTGAACACGGCGATGCCGGCCAGGCTGTGCGTGCCGTGCCGGTGCCCGCCCGACAGCCGGTCCACGAGCCAGGCGAAGGCCCCGGTCAGGAAGCCGAATTCCCGCGAGATCGTGCTGTCCGGGTGATCGATGTCCGGCAGCACGCCGGCTCCCGCGGTGAGCAGCACGCCCGCGGCCAGGTGTGACTCTGACACGTGCAGCGACGGGCCGAGCGCGGCGAATGCCAGCGCGCCGCTCAGCGCGTGATCCCTGCCCAGCATCGCCGGCTCACTCCTCGCCGATAGCGCCAAACGGACGATCGCGGCGATAAGCCTGGCACATGACCGGCGCGTGGCGGCGGAGGCGCGCGGACAGGCCCCGGACATGTGGGTAACCGTCTCGTGAAACGCCGCCAACCGGGCTCCCGAACTCAGTACGGTTAACACCCGGGAAAGCCTGTTACTGACCAAAGGAGCCTAATGGCCACGCTGCAAGAGATGCTGCTCGCCCCCGACGTCCTGCCCAGGGTAAACAGCGACGTCCTGGCGCTTGTCGACAACGAGCTGGCAAGCAAGTCCGGGGTCTCCGGAACCGCGGTGAAGGTCGCCTTCAAGGCGGTCACCGCGTTCGCGCCGGGCTACTACCAGGAGACGGTCGCCTATATGGTCCCGCAGATGGTGTACCAGCTGGCCCCGTTCTGGGCCGATTTCCAGGTGTCCGGGAGCGCCGACTTCGGCGACTACCTCGTCAAGCGGAGCGACGAGGTGTCCGCGGCGCTGCTTGAGGTGACTGATGAAATGGCGCACAGCTCCGGCCGGGCCACGGTCGTCAAGGCGTACAAGGCGGTGCGCAACGGCGCCGGCAGGCACATCGAGGCGGCGCTGCCGAACCTCGGCGTGATGGTGCAGAAGTACGCCTGACCGCACGCCGGGCGCGGTGAGGCAACCGGCGCCCGCGGCAGCCGGTGGGTATGGATGGCTGCCGCGGGCGTCGTGCTGTCAGGAATGATCATTCCGAACGTACCGTGGCGTCTCCGGTCCCGCGTGCCGGTACCTTGACCGCATGCCGCGAGCAGCCGGGGCCATCGAGCAGGGGGAAGCCCGCCTGCCGCGTCGCCGCGGCCGAGCAGGGACTGTCGCGGGGGTCGGCCTCGGGCGTGCTGACGCGCTTCCCGTACCGGTGCGCGGCGCCGGCCTACGGTGCGACGGGGTTCCTGATCGCCTCCCGGCTGCGGCTGACCGGCTGCCAGGTCCAGACCGTGCTGTGGGACGGCCAGCCGACGCCGTACATGGTCGAGGCCACGTTGTGGTCACCAGCCGGGCCGATCGCCGTGCGGCTGGTACACACCCTGGCGCCGTTCCCGGTGTCCTGGCGGGAGTGGTCGGCGGCGCTGGCCGCCGTGAACCGGTCCGTGCGTGCCAGCGGCGACGCTCGCATGCTGATGGTCGGCGACTTCAACGCCACCTGGGGCAACGCCGGCTTCGCCGCCCTGCTGGCCGACGGGCTGACCGACGGGGCCGCGGCGCGCGGCCAGGCGCTCGACATGACCTGGCCGAACGGCGCCATCGTGCCGCCCTTCGTCCGCATCGACCACGTGCTGACCGGAACTCACCTGGCTGTCACCCAGATCGCCGCCAAACCCGGTTTCGGCAGCGACCACCGCTACCTGACCGCGACGGTCGCGATCCAGACCTAATAGACGACGTAGCCGACGGGAAGCGTGCCCGCGTCCATCCGGATCACCGAGATCACCCCGGTCTTCGCCGGATTGCGGAAGGCCAGGATCTGCAGCCCCTTCGTCCCGTCGACGGTGATCTGGGCGACGTACCAGTTGGTGTCGTAGATCGCGACCCGGAGCGCGGGCGGCTGCTGGTTCGCGACGCCGTTGTCGGTCCCGAAGGCGATGTGGTGCGCGGTTCCCAGCGGCACGCTGATCGCCGTCAGCGCGTTAGCGCCGAGGTTGAGCTGGCCTGACTGCAATTCCGCCTCCGTGGTGACGGTCGAATCGGTCGTGAAGAAGTTGTCCTGCAGTTCGGACTGATCGAGGGCCCGGCCGAGCGCGCTGGAGGTCCATTGCGTCCCGTCGGCCTCGGTGCTCAGGTAGCCGCAGCTGTCCGGGCCGCAGATGTGCTCGCCAGCGTCGTAGTGCGCGGTCCACAGCCGCACATCCGGCCGGCTGATCCTCGCCTGGCTGAGCACGGGGAGAATGCTGCCCTGCATCGTCGAGACGTTCGCGTAGACGCACGGCCGCTGGATGCCCCGCTGCCTCTGCCGCGCAGACCAGCCCGGAACGTCGCCGGCGACGGCCGCGTACTCCTCCACGTCAAGCACGTCCGCGTTGACGCTGCCGGACAGCGAGATGCTCAGATGCTGAGCCTTGGGGAACGCCTTGACGATGTACGCGTAGTTGGGCTGATCGCCCACGCTCCCATTGACATACGCCGCATAGGCCTGCGCGCCGGACGGAAACTGGTCGTTGTAAATGGTGTCGTACATTGTGATGCTGCTCACGGCATCAGCCGCCGCAGCCAGCGCAGCGCCGGGAAGCCGGAGGCGCTTCGGTAACGCGGGCAGTCGCACAGCGCGCACTCGGTGCCGCGCCGATAGTGGACATGTGCCGAGCGCGGGTGTCCGCAACGGCACGGCGGATCTTCGCTCCGGTTCGCGTGCACAGATTCCGCATGTTACCGGCACTTGCTGAGGGGCGTGCAGAGTGACGGCTCGTGAGCGCCTGCAACCGATCTGCACTGACGTGAGTCACCGGCCTGCCACTTTCTGACGGCAATGTGAGTGCGACCACGAGGACCAGGCGTGTCGGGGGCACCCATGACCACACTAGAGATCCGCGGCTTCCGTCTTGCCCGCAAGCCCGCCCGGCCACGGGTTGCTCTCGTGAGCGATGCCATCTACCCGTACTTCCGCGGCGGCAAGGAAGTTCGCTACTACGAGGTCGCGCGGCGGCTCGCTCGCCGGGCAGACGTCAGCGTCTGCACCATGAAGTGGTGGGACGGGCCCGCGAAGGTAACGGACAACGAGATTACGTTCCGGGCGGTCTCCCCGCAGTTCCAGATGTACGTGGGAGGACGGCGGTCCTACCGCGAGGCGATCCTCTTCGCGATCGGCTGTCTCGGGCTGCTTTGGCTTCCATTCGATGTGCTCGAGGCGGACCAGTTTCCCTACTTCCACATCCTGAGCCTGCGCCTTATCACCTGGCTTCGCCGGAAGCGCCTCGTGGTGACCTGGCACGAGGTGTGGGGACGGAGCTACTGGCACGAATATGCCGGTAAGGCCGGAACGGTGGCGTGGTTCGTCGAGTGGCTCGCGATGCGCGTGCCTGACCACCTCATCGCCGCCTCGCCGCAGACGGGAGCGCGGCTGAGGGCGACCCTGGGCGATCGCGCGCGCATCGCCGTGGTGCCGAACGGCATAGACCTGGACGCGATCCGCAGCTCCTACCCGGATCCGGAGGGCGTCGACATCGTCACCGTCGGCAGGCTCCTCCCGCACAAGAACGTAGGCATGCTGCTCGATGCCGTGGCGCTCCTGCATGCCGCGGGGAACCCTGTGACCTGCCGCGTCATCGGGGACGGGCCGCAAAGTTCGGAACTGCACAACCAGGCGGAACGGCTGGGCATCTCCCGCGCCGTCGACTTCAGGCACGACGTCTGGGAGCAGAAGGACGTATACGCCCTGATGAAGTCGGCGAAAGCCGCCGTCTTCCCCACGGCCCGCGAAGGCTTCGGCATCGCTGTCCTTGAAGCCATCGCCTGCGGCCTGCCGGTGGTGACCACATCCGCTCCGGACAACCTGGCTCGGCACCTGGTGGCCCGCTCCGCGGGCGGCGTTGTCTGCGTGCCCTCAACGTCCGCCATCGCCGCCAGCATCAGCCAACTCCTCGGTAACCGCGCGGCCATGCATCGCGCGGCTCCATCCCAGGAGGAGTGGCTCGAGGAAAGCACCTGGGAAAGCGCGACAGAAAAGATTGCAGAGGTACTCGGCATATGAAAGCAGTGCAGACGCTGGTTGACCTGACCGCGAAGATCAGCGGCCTGAAGGTGTCGATCGTGATGTGCGCCTACAACGAAGAGGAACGGATCAGCCAGGCGATATGGGAAGTGCTGCAGGCCGAGTACCCGTGCGAGATGGAGCTCATCGTCGTCGATGACGGGAGCACGGACGACACTGCGAAGCTCGCGGCGGAGGTACGCGACCCCCGGCTGACCGTTCACCGGTGCAGTGAGAACGGCGGGAAGGGGGCGGCGTTCCTGGTCGGCGCGCGGCTCGCTACCGGGACGCACATCCTGCCGTTCGACGCGGACCTGGAGTACTCCGCCGAAGACATCGCGCGGCTGATCGAGCCGGTCATGAAACGACGGTACGACGTGGTCTACGGGGCCCGGCTCTTCGGCCTGAACACGGTCTACCAGTCGTACGTATACGCGACGGGAAACAGGTTCCTGACCAGGTTCGCTAACATCCTCTTCAACGCCAGCCTGAGCGACATGCACACATGCCTCAAGCTCGTGTCCACCGACCTCCTCAGGACGCTGGCGCTGCGAGAGGCCGGGTTCGGACTTGACACCGAGCTCACAGCGACGCTGCTGCGCGTGGGGATCCGGCCCTTCGAAGTTCCCGTCAGCTACTACAGCCGCTCGCACGCCGAGGGTAAGAAAATCGGCTGGCGCGATGGCCTCAGGTGCCTGGCCATCCTGCTCCGTGTGCGACTGCGGAGCGTGCAGCGGCTGTACGTGCGGCACTACGACACACTGGTGCTTCCCGAGGCCAGTCCGGAGCTGAGCATTGCAGGGCCGCCGGAGGTGGCCGAGAGGCTGTCCGCATGACGAGAGGCAGCCAGTCTCGCCGCGGGAACATCCGAAGGCCGACGGCCATTGCCGTCAGCGTCGCGGCAGTCCTCCTGGCCGTCGCGCTCGCGGCGGCGTTCCCGAAGCAGCTCAAGCATCAATGGGAACTTTCAGTCGTGCGGCAGCAGACGCCTTATACCCAGCTGTACTTCACCGCGCCGGCGTCCATTCCGAGCAGCCTCGTAGCGGGGCAGCAGAACACCTTCGACTTCACCATCGAAAACGATGAGGGTCGCGCGTACCGCTACACGTATGTCGTCACGCTCAAGGACTCCCGTGCGCAGCAGGCAAGCACAGAGACCGTCACGGTCAACAGCGGCGAGCGTGTCACGCGTGCCGTGACTGTGGTGCCCAGAGACAACAAGTCCACTTATCTGGTCAGCGTCGCTATCCCGGACCTGAAGCAGTCAATCCAGTTCTACGGGGAAACATCGTGAGCTCCACCTGCCTCCGCAAGGAGGTCATCGTCACCACGAGCTGGGATGACGGGCACCTCCTTGACCACCGCCTCGCGAGCCTGCTGGTGGATTACCAGCTGCCAGGGACTTTCTACATCTCGCCGAAGTCGGCGGAGATCGCGCCAAGCAACCGCATCTCCCGGCAGCAGCTGGCTGAGTTGGCGGGTGCGTTCGAGATCGGTGCCCACACCCTGACGCATCCGCGGCTGCCCATGGTGGACGAGGACACCGCGCGGCGGGAGATCGGGGGAAGCCGCAGCTACCTCGAAGACGCCACGGGCTCGGAGGTCACGAGCTTCTGCTATCCGTACGGGGCCTTTGACGAGACCACGGTCGGACTGGTCCACGCGGCGGGGTTCAGGTACGCCAGGACTGTCCGGCGTTTCAGCGCGGCGCCTGGCGCTGACTTGTTCCGCGCGCCCACCACCGTGCACGCGTACAGCCATCGGGTTGACGCACTGCCCGCCCTGCGGCTGGCGAAGCTGAATCCTTCCGCCGCCTGGCACCTCTACCGGAGCTGGGACCTGCTCGCCATGCGGCTTTTCGATCAGACCCTGCGGTCTGGCGGGATCTTTCACCTGTGGGGTCACAGCTGGGAAATCGACGCGCACGGCGACTGGGACAGGCTGCGCCGGGTCTTCGCCTACCTCGCGGGCCGGCCAGGTGTCAGGTACGTCGTCAATGGACTGATCCCTGGTCTAGTCGGCGGACAGCATGGCTGACGACCTCGCGGTGATCGAGCGCCGCCAGGAATCGCCTCCGTGGAGCGCTCCCCTGCCGCGTTACGCCCGGCGGCAGCGCAATCTGGCTGTCTCCCTGATCCTCCTCGCGGTGGCCGGGACCAACCTCTGGGTGACAGCAGGGGCGCCGTGGCCGTTGTCGTGGCTAGGGGCGGCCGGCGGCTTCTTCCTGGCCCTGGGCTTGCCGGCCTGGATGCTCGCCCAGAAGATCGACTGGCCGACAGACAAGCCGGGCGAGCGTCTCGGCTACGGCGTCGTGTCGGCGATTCTCGGCCTGATGGCCGTGGGCTTGCTGATCAACACGGTCCTCCCGCACCTGGGCGTGTCGCACCCGCTTGGCCGCTACCCCGTGCTGATAACCGCGGACGCCTGGTGCGCTGCCCTTGCCCTGTGGCGGCCCGAGCGCTTCAACCCGGTGCTACCCAGCCCGAGGATTGGGCGGCTGAGCACCGCTGACCGGATCATCTGCGGCCTGGCGGCGCTCTGCGTCCCCATGGCCGTGGTGGGCGCCAACCGGCTGAACAACAACGCCGGCGATCAAGTCACCCTGAGCATGCTCATCCTGGCCGCCGGCGTCTTCGTCGCCCTGTTCGCCAAGCGGCACAAGCTCAACTCAGGAACCTTCACCGCCTGCGTCTACCTCATCAGCGTCGCCCTGCTGCTGATGACCTCGCTGCGCGGCTGGTACGTAACCGGCCACGACATCCAGGCGGAATACCGGGTCTTCCAGCTAACCAAGGACCACGGGGACTGGAATATCAGCTTCGACCAGGACGCCTACAACGCCTGCATGAGCATCACGATCATGCCGACGTACCTGTCGCAGCTCATCCGGGTGGACGACCCTTACATCTTCAAGTTCTGGTACCAGCTGCTATTCGCGCTGTGCCCGGTCTTCGTCTACCGGATCGCGCTGCGCCACACCAACCGGGCGCTCGCACTGATCGCAACCGTTTACTTCGTCGCGTTCCCGACGTTCTTCACGGACATGCCCTTCCTGAACAGGCAGGAGATCGCCTTCCTGTTCGTCGGCGCCTGCGTGCTGCTAGCGACAGACCCGGCGGCGGGGCAGCGCAGGGTTCGCGTCATGGTCGGGGCACTGTCGGTCGGCGTCGTGCTCTCCCACTACTCCACGTCGTACGTGTACGCCGGGACACTGATCCTGGCGTGGCTTGGCTGCCGAGCCTGGCCGGCCTGCACGTGGCTGCGCGCCAAGATCCGGCGAACTGGCCCGACGGCGGTCCGGCCGGGCCCGGCACCAGCCATCGCGCTGGCGAACGTCCTGCTCGTGCTGGCCAGTATCGGCCTGTGGAACGGCGTCGCGACGCACACGGCGAACGGACTGGGCAGCACGCTCTCCCAGGCCGTGCAGAGTCTCCGGGGTGGGTCCTCCGATGACAAGTCAAACGACGTCGGCTACAGCCTGTTCGGCGGCAGCACGCCGGCACCGTCGCAACTGCTGAAGAACTACACGCAGACCACGCTGGCCGATACCGCGGCGGGCCGGGCGGCCGGGGTCTACTACCCGGAGAGCCTGCTCGCGCAGTATCCGGTCAGGCTGGTCCCGCAGGCGAACCTTCCCGTCACCACGGCAGGCAAGCTGGTTAACGACACCGGCGCGAACGTTGCCACCGTCAACTCGCTGTCCCGTTCCCTTTCCGCTCGCATGCTGCAGCTGTTCGTCGCCATTGGCCTGGCGGGGGCCATCCTCAGCAGGCGGAAGCGCAAGGGGTCATCCGCTGGCCTGGTCGCCCTCGGCGTGGGCGCGCTATTCATCGTCGCGCTGCAGGTCGTGCTGCCGGTGATCTCGGTTGACTACGGCGTGCTGCGAGCGTTCCAGCAGGCCATGATCGTCTTCGGTGTCTTCATCGCGTCCGGGAGCGTCCTGATCTTCCGCAAGCTCGGACCCAAGTGGAGCATGCGGGCGGCATTCACGGTCGCGATGCTGTTCTTCCTGTCCCTCACGGGCGTGATCCCGCAGCTCCTCGGCGGCTACCCGGCGCAGCTCCAGCTCAACAACGCCGGGCTGTACTACGACATTTACTACCTCCACCCGCAGGAGGAAGCGGGCATCCAGTGGCTGCAGTCCGAGTCCTCCTCAGGTGCCCTCGGAAATGCCCAGGCAGCGGTGCAGACCGACGGCGACACGCTCAGCCAGGTGCAGATGATCCCGGGGATAAGCGCGATCAACGACATCTTCCCGACCCAGCTGCGGAAGGGAACCTACGTCTTCCTCGGCTACGCCACCGTCACCAAAGGCCAGGCGACCTTGCTCGACTCAGGCGACGACATCACCTACCAGTACCCCACCGGGCTGCTGAACTCACACGCTGACCTGGTGTACAGCAGCGACGGAACCAGGATCTACCGGTCATGAGCAACGCTAGGACACTGGCCCTCGGCGCTCCCCAGCGGGGGCGCACGGCCCAGGATGGGCGCGCGGCGCCGTGGTCGGGCAGGATCGCGGCGATGTGGGCCGATCCGATGCTCCGCAACTCGGCCTATCTGGCGCTCGCGGTCGCGACGATGAGCTTCCTGGGCTTCGTGGCCTGGCTTGTCAACGCTCGCCTCTTCACTCCCGAAGCGATCGGCGAGGCGACCAGCCTGATCTCGGCGATGTCGCTCATCGCGTACATGAGCCTGCTCGGGTTCAACGCCACGCTGGTCAGGTTCCTGCCGACCGCTGAGCGGCCAAAGGAGCTCATCGACACCGCGCTCACGCTGTGCTGCCTGGCGGGCGCCGTCATCGGCGGTCTGTATGTGATCTCACTGCCGGTCATCGCGCCCCAGCTGAGCTTTATAACGCATAACCTCCTCTACACCATCAGCTTCGTCGTGCTAGCCGCCTGCTCGGCGCTGAACGTGCTTACCGACGCGGTGTTCATCGCTTTTCGTCAGGCGCGGTACAACTTCATCGTCGATGGCCTGATTCAAGGCTCGAGTAAGGTACTGCTGCCTTTCCTCTTGGTCGCCCTTGGCGCGTTCGGGGTCTTCGCGTCCTCGGGAATCGCCATGGGCCTGGCGGTGGTCGCCAGCCTTTACTTCATGCGGCGCGCTCTCAGCCACCGGTACACGCCGACGATCAGAAGATCCGTGGTACGCGAGGCTTTCAGCTTCTCCGCGGCGTCGTACGTCTCGTCCGTCTTCAACTTGCTGCCGCTGCTCGTCGTGCCGATGATCGTCCTGGACCGGAACGGCGCCGCGGCGGCAGGCTATTACTTCGTTGCCTTCCAGCTCGCGAACCTGCTCTACTCCCTGGCCCTTACGGCCACGGAAACTCTGGTCGCGGAGGCTTCGCGGGCCGGCAGCCACCTGCGGTCCCTAGCCCTCCGCTCCTTCCTGCTGATCGAAGGCGTCTCGATCGCGGGAGCGCTCATCATCGCGGGCAGCGGTCACTTCATCTTGCTGCTGTTCGGCCACCAGTACAGCGCACACGCCACGTCCGCGTTGCTCGCCCTCGCCGCGGGAGCCCCGGCCAGCGCGCTGAACGCCTGGGCCAGCGGCCTGCTGAAGGTCAGCCAGCAGTACAAGGCGATGGTCATTTCAAACGTCGTCTACTGCGCGGTCATCGTCGGTACCGCATGGATCGGCTCGTCCCACGGGCTCGGCGCTGTCTCCCTGTCCTGGATGTGCGGGAACCTCGCGGCGGGGGGAGTGGCGGTCTTCGCTCTCGGGCGTCAATGGCGCAAGACCACGCGGGCCAGTGCGGTAGCGCTGCGGACCGCGCACGAGGCCGCGGGCCAGAGGTAGGGGGACACGGAATATGGCAAAGCGACTCCTGCTAGTCATCTCGCACTTCTCGCCGGACCGGCGGGCCGGCGGAGCGGAGATGTTCGCGCTGGCCGAGGCCGCCGGGCTGGCCGTGGATCACGGCTGGGAGGTGACGGTCGTCACCACCGCCCCACGGGAGCCGGTTACCCGGGAAGTGGCACTGGACCAGGTTCAGGTCCGCCGGATCCCGTACCAGTTCCGGCTCTCTAACTCGCCGGTCTCGCTGCGCTGGCGGCGCCAGCTGAAGAAGATTGTCGCGGAGGTGGACCCAGATCTGGTCAACGTTCATCTCCCTGTTCCCGGTCTGGCTGACATAGCAAGCGGCGCGGCTGGCAGGCGTCCCGTCGTCGCCTACTATCACTACGGCTCTATGCGCAAGGGGAACTTGCTGCTAGATCCGGTTATCCGGCTGTATGAGTCTCTTGTGCTGCCGCTCTGCCTGCGGAAGGCCAGGCGTCTCGCCTGCGGGTCAACCTACGTCCGGGACGGAATCCTGCGGAATTACGTGGGCAAGACCCGGATCATCCCGCCCGGGGTGGACACGACCAGGTTCAGCCCGGCCCCGCGCAGGAATACCGCGCCAGTCGTGCTCTATGTGGGGTCCCTGAACCTGTCCGACAAGCACAAGCGCTTCATGGACCTGCTGGCAGCGTGCCGGGAGATGTTCCCTGAAGTGCCCCGGCTGCGGCTGCTCGTCGTAGGTGGGGGCGATGGCCTCCCGGTGTACAAGGAGATGGCCGCCGAAATGGGGTTGGGGGGACGCGTCGAGTTCCTGGGCCGCCTCCACGGGGACGCCCTGGCCGACGTGTACCGGCAGGCGGCCGTGCTCGCGCTTCCTTCCCTGGCTGAGGCCTTCGGGATGGTCTTGACCGAGGCGATGGCCAGTGGGCTGCCAGTCGTCGCGGCGCACGGCGGCGCCGCATCCGAGGTGGTGACCGACGGCGAGGACGGCATACTCGTCCCCCCGAGAGATCCGACCGCTCTGGCCGAGGCGCTCAAGACCGTGCTCGCGGACCCGGACCGGGCGACCGCCATGGGAGCGGCGGGCCGGAGGAAGGTCGTTGACGAAATGCAATGGCCGCAGCGGATCGCGGCCCTCAACGATCTGTTCACCGATGCGCTAGGCGCCGCGGCCGCCCCGGCCGACTTCGTGTCGGCTGAGCGGTGACCGGGTCAGCGGGCCACTGGTGCGGGAGCGCCCGCCGCAGGCCGCCGTACTCCGCGGACATCATGCCCACCACCGAACTCCACGTGTAGCGGTGGGCCGCGGCCAGGTTATCGGACGAGATCTTGGCGTAAAGGTCCCGGTCGGTCAGCAGGGTGTGGATCGCGTCCGCGAGGGCCTCCGGGTCTGACGGCACGAGCAGCCCGTTCACCCCGTCGAGCACCACGTTCCGCACGGCGGGAATGTTTACGCTGACAATCGGCAGTCCCTTGGTCATGGCCTCGACCAGGACAAGGCCAAACGACTCGAAGACTGAGGTCAAGATCAGCAGATCCGCTGCCGCGTAACTGGACTCGAGTGCCTCGCCGTGACGCGCCCCGGCCAGGGTCACCAGCGGGCCGAGTTCTAGCTGACGGATCTCGGCCTCGATAGCGGGCCGCATGTCCCCCTCGCCCACGATCGTGAGATGGAATTGGCTGCCGTACCGATCTCGGTACGCGGCCACAGCTCGCAGCAGCAGCGGCACGTTCTTCTGGAGGGCCAGCCGCCCCACGAACAGCAGTCGCGGAGTTTCGCCGCGCCTGGGGCCAGACCTGGGCGCTGCGGCGATGCGATGATCGGTCCCGTTGGGTACCACGCAGACTCGCCCGGGTGGTACCCGGTACTTGGCGCAGACCAGATCCCGGTAGTCGTCGGTCGGCACGAGTACCTTGGCCGCGTCCCGGAAGACGCGGCTCAGCATGAGCTTCTTGTACGGCTCCAGCAAGATGCCGGCCCGGCCAGAGGGTATGACATCCGAGTGAAAGTGCACCACATACGGAACTCGCCGCAGCCGGGCGGACACCCGTACCAGTTCCGGGGTGTAGACCTGCGCGAGGTGCAGATGGAGTACCGACTGCCTGCTGAGGCGGAGAAGCCGGAAGAGCAAGCCCGGCATGACCGGCGTGTTCGCGAAGTTGAAGCTGCGCAGGCGGGTCACAGGGAACTCTTCCGCTTCGCCCGCGGCGTTGCCCGTGCCCTGATCCGAGGTAATCACCTGGACGGGGATCCCGGCCTTGTGCTGGTGCCGTGCGATGGCCTGGGCGGCGTTCTCCAGGCCGCCTAGCGCGGGAGGGTACTGCGCCACTACATGGGCGACCGAGAAGGGCTCACGTTCTGGCCGGTCAAGTTCCGCACCGCGGCCACTGCGCCGCCAGTTATCGGGAGCGGCCAGTTCCCTGACCGGCCGGGCGGGGTTACCCACCGCGAGCACCCGCGGCGGCAGCTCCCCTCTGACGACGGCACCGGTGGCGACCACCGTGTGGTCCCCGATTCTGCTGCCCGGCAGCACGGTCACGTTCCGCCCGAGCCACACGTTCGAGCCGATGACGACCGGAGCGGACTTCGTTGGGTGCACCGTGTCGACCGCATGGTGGTTGGTGTCGTACAGGGCCGAGAATTCGCCGATCAAGGTGTCGTCGCCGATCTCAATCCCGGAATGAGCTACTATCACCGCGCCCTGGTTGATGAAGACGCGATCGCCGATGCGCAGGGATGCGGCGTGCACCGCGCCGATCTCACACGGCGCGATCCTGCCCCGGACGATGAGCTTGTCGCCGATCGTCACCTGTCCCCGCGCGTTCAGCTTGGGCAGTTGGCCGCTGCACAGGATCAGCGAACAGCGTACGCCGCGCAGCCGGAACCACCCCGTGCAGATGACCGACTTAACGTAGAAACCCAAGCTCTCCAGCACCTGCGCCCCCTCGCCGGTGAAGGGAAGAGCGGTCCCGCGGCTCATCCCATGACTTTCTGTAGCGAGTGTACTACGGGGGCTGCTACTTAGTTTTGTCCCGCAATGCTGCCAATAGTACATAATAGGCCGGCTTCGGGCTGCCGTCGGAGGTTTGAAGCCCGAACGAGTTGTTTGTGTCACGCCACGTATAAATATAGATCGCGCCGATCCAGCTCATGTTGTCGGCAGCGGCTAGAGCTTGGGTAATGGCTTCGCTCTGCGCGGCGAAACCGAGACGCGACGGCGCTCCGAATTCCGTGATCCAGATCTTCTTAGCGCCGTCACCATTTGCCACCATGATGCTCCTGATGGATGGAGTCGTTCTATACATCTGGGACCAGGCCGAGTCGGGATCGTCGCTAGCCGGCAGCAGCGGCCAGCTGTACGGGTGAACACCGAGATAGTCGAAACTTCCTCTCGCCCCGTCCTCATACATGTCCGCGACGAATGTTACGGCATTGTAGTTGATGCCATTGTCTGATGCCGGAGCTAGCCCGCCTGAAATGACGATCGCGGCCGGGTCGGCCTTCTTTATGGCTGCGTAGGCGGCCACCAGATCCGCGGTGTATGCGGCTGGATCTGGCCTCGGGAGCCAGAATAGGCTGATGTTTGGCTCGTTCCAGATTTCAAAGTAATTAACGCCCATCTCGCGGTACCGGCTAGCCACCGTGGCCGCCCAGGCAGCATATTGGGCTGCCGACTCCGGCTGAGCGAACATGTCGTTTCTTGCTGCGGGTACCGCTGCCCATGAAGGGCTTCCGTCGATGATGAGATCCACCGACATTCCAGTCGCCCTGATCGCTTTGACCTCTTGGTCTAGCGCTGACCAGTTAAAGAGGGACGGACCCGCGGGCTGAACGAGTCTCCAGTTGGCATCCACTCTGACGGAGGTAATGCCTACTGATTTCATAGCAGCGAACTGCGTCGCCTGCTCTCGGGCGGATGCCCCCAACAGGTTGTTGTCCGCGATTCCGACGATCGGCACCGCACTCTTATCAGTGCTCACGCCGTTATCAGTGCTCACGCCGTGCCTGTGGCTAACCGCGTTAGCGACGAGTATTCCGGCGATCAGCGCAATGAGCACTGCTAGTAGTAGGTACCGATAGCGGGACAAGTACCGCAAAATCTCCCTATTTGCCTGGTAACTGGCTTGCTTTAACGCTCCGACAGCTACGTGGCTTCAGCATATGTGCTCCAGCAGGCGTGACCTCGCCGGCGGCCGCACTACTCCCGGCGAGTTGCCCTGATCAGGGCCATGGCGGTCGAGATAAGCGCGTCCACCCGGAGCGGTTTGACGAGGACCGGGCACGCGATCCCCCGCGCCTCTGCCGCATGCGCGGTCATGACCACGACGGGAAGCGCCGGGATCAGCCGCCGCAACTGTCCGACGAGCTCGCGGCCGTGCATGACCGGCAGCTCCAGGTCGGTGATCACCAGGTCCCATGGCTGTGCGCTGACCAGCAGCAGCGCGACGGCGGGGTCAGGAGTGTGCGTGACATCGAACCCTCCTTGCCCGCCCAGGACGTGGGTGAGGAAGAGGGCGTTGTCCTGATCGTCCTCGACGACGAGGACCCGGGCTCGTGCGCCCGGCGGCACTGGCGCGGCGTGGGGGGTCTGATTCATGGCGACACGATTGTCGGCGGCACGCGCGGCAGGTGTCGTTGCTATCCCGGTGCGGGACGGTTGCGGTACCTGTACCCGAATCCCCGCACGGCCTCGATGCGCGAGTCCGCCGCCCCGGACAGCTTGCGGCGCAATCGCATCACGCCGTATTTGACCCGGTCCGGGCCGACCCCGAACGGATCGTTCCAGGCGAGTTCGAGGAGCGTGCCCGTGGTGAGGGTCTGGCCCCGGTGCCGCACGAGCGCGGCGAGCAGCCGGAACTCTGTCGGGGTCAGCGCCACGGGCGCGCCCTCCACGGTCACTTCGTGCGACACGAAGTTCACCCTGACGCTGCCGTCGTCGAAGACCTCGACCGGCCGCTTCGACCTCGGCCGCCGCAGCAGCGTCGCTGCCCGGGCGGCGAGTTCGGCGTTACCGAACGGCTTGGTGAGATAGTCGTCGGCGCCGCCGTGCAGACCGCGGACCTTCTCCGACTCCTGCCCATGGGCGGTCAGGATGAGGACCGGCACGTCGCTCAGGTCGCGGATGCGCTCGAGGACCGTCCAGCCGTCGAGGGCGGGCAGCCCGATGTCGAGGATGACCAAGTCCGGGTACATGCGGTGGAAGATGCGCAGGCCCTCCCGGCCGTCGGACGCGCCCGTCACGTCGAAGCCGCTCCTGGAAAGGACGACGCTGATGCTGAGCGCGATGTCCTGGTCGTCCTCGATCACCAGGACACGGCCCTTGGCGGCGCCGGCTTTCCCCGCGGTCACGTCGCCACCGGCAGGAAGACGCTGAACGTGCTTCCCTCGTCCAGCACGCTGTCGACCTCCACGCTGCCACCGTGCATCTCGACGAGCACCTTGACGATCGACAGACCGAGGCCGGTGCCCGGCAGGCCGGCGGTGCGCGCGTTCGAGCCGCGCACGAACGGGCCGAAGAGCCGGGCCACGTCCTCCGGCGGGATCCCGATTCCCTTGTCCGACACGTCGATTCGCCACGTTGTGCCGTCGCAGGACGCGACCACCCGAACCTGCCCGTCCAGATGGGAGAACTTGACGGCGTTGCCGATCAGGTTGTCGAACACCTGGAGCAGCCGCCGGGAGTCGCCGCGGACCGGCGGCCCTCCGCTGGCATCGAGCAGCACGCTGATGCCCTGATTGGCCGCGCCGGGCGACGCGTTGGCGACCGCCTCGGTGACGAGGCCGCGAACGGAGACGAGATCCAGGTCGAGCGGGAGCGCCCCGGCTTCGAGCCGGTCGAGCATGAGCAGATCGCCGACCAGCCGGAGCATCCGGTCCGCGTTGCGCTCGATGACGTCGAGGAAATGGCGGCCCTCGGGGGTCAGCCCCTCTGCCTCTCCCCTGATCAGCTCGCTGAACGAGACGATCGACGTCAGCGGCGTACGCAGCTCGTGCGAGACGATGGCGAGGAACTGCGCGCGCTGTTCGTTCAGCCGTTCCGCCTCGGTGAGATCGCGGAGAACGCCCCAGAAGGTCGTCTTGCCCTTGACGGTCACCTGCACGGGGATAAGCTCGGCGGCGCGTTCGGTGCCGTCGGCGCGCAGCAGCGAGACCCGCATCCGGCCGGTGAACTCGCCCGGTTCGCTCGTGTCGCGGAACGTCTCGACCTGCGCCAGGAACCTGGCTCGTTCCCGCTCGGGGACGAGCAGGTCAGGCACTTCCTTGCCGAGCACCTCGCCGCGCCGGTACCCGGTCAGCTCTTCCGCTGCCGCGTTGAACTCGGTCAGCCGGGTCTCCGTGTCCATGGCGATGATGGCGAACGGCGACCCGGCGATCAGCCCGCTGATGACCGCCTCGCGTTCGGTCTGGTCCCGCTCCCCTCGCTGGTGGGGGGCCGCGACCGACCCGATATCACGCTTCGTTACGCGGTCCGGATCAATCCTCGCCCGAGACACCCCCATGCCGGTGGCAGTACCCTGGGTTTACCTGCTGAAACAGTACCCCATGGGGGCTCGGCGGGCTTATGCGGCTAAACGTACCTAGTTACGTCTTGTAACCAATTTGCACCAGAGGAGCGAACAGGTCACCGTGGTCCGCCACCCGGGTCAGGACGTCGGGGGCGGTGAAGAACAGGTCCTCGGGCTTCCGGCAGGCGGCCACCTCGTCCCAGGTGACCGGGGTCGACACGGTCGGGTGGGTCCTGGCGCGCAGCGAGTAGGGGGCGACGGTGGTCTTGGCGCCGTTGTTCTGGCTCCAGTCGATGAGCACCTTGCCCGCCCGCAGCGACTTGGTCATCCGCGACACCGCCTGGCCGGGGTGATCGTGCTCCATCCGCTCGGCGAACGCCTTCGCCCGCGCGCTGGCCTGCTCGGCGGTCAGGCCGCTGATCGCGGCGTAGAGCTGGAGGCCCTTGCCGCCCGACGTCTTGGGCAGCGGCCGCAGGCCCTCGTCCTCGAGCAGCGGGCGGAGCTGCGTGGCCACCCGGCAGCAGTCCACGACCGTGGCGGGCAGCCCGGGGTCGAGGTCGAAGACGAGCAGGTCCGGTTCCCGGCCGGGGAACCGCCACATCGGAACGTGCAGTTCCAGGCCGGCCAGGTTGGCTGCCCAGATCAGCGCGGCCAGGTCGTCGATGACCAGGTAGCTGACCGTGCTCCCCGGGGAGCGGGCCCGCGAACTGCGCGACTCCACGTCCTCGGTGCGCACCCAGTCCGGCCGGTGGGCGGGCGCGTGCTTGGCGAAGAACGACTCGGCGTCGACGCCCTCCGGGTACCGCTTGAGCGTCATCGGCCGGCCGGCGATGTGCGGCAGCAGCACCGGGGAGATCCGCTGGTAGTAGTCGAGCACCTCGCCCTTGGTGAACCCGTCGGCCGGGTACAGCACCTTGGTCAGGTTACTGAGCGTCAGGGTGCGGCCGTCGATCTGCACGGGAATCTTGTCCACTACGTCTCCCTGACGACGTCGGCGGGATTCTTGTCGTCGCGCAGCCCCTGGTATACCGGGGCGCGCATGCGCCCGACCTTCGTCCAGCGGTCGAACGCCACCTCGATCACCAGCTCGGGGTCCACCCACACGGCGTTCCTCGCGTACTCGGCCGGCACGGGCTCGTCGAACGGGCTGCCGGGTCGGCGCAGCGGCTGCAGCTTGCCCCACAGCATGCGCAGCGTGGCGTCCGCGAACCCTGTTCCCACGTGCCCGGCGTACCGGAGCTTGCCGTCCTCGTCGTGGACGCCGACGAGCAGCGAGCCGATCTGCCCTGTCCTGTTGCCCTTCCCCGGCTTCCAGCCCGCCACGACGACCTCCTGGCGCAGCTCATTCTTGATCTTCAGCCAGCTTCTGGTCCTGGTTCCCGGCTCGTACCTGGAGTCCAGCCGCTTGGCCACCACGCCCTCGAGGCCGTTCGCCGCGGAGGCGGCGAGGACGTCGTCCACGTCTTCGCCGGGGAAATTGGGCGGGGAGAGCCAGTTGCTTCCGTTCCGGAAAATCTCTTCGAGCAGCGCACGGCGCTCGGAGTACGGGAGCGCGACGAGGGAGCGGCCGTCGACTTGAAGCACGTCGAAGGCGAGATAGGTGACGGGCGTGAGCTGCGCGAGGCGCACGGCCTGCGCGGGCGAAGCGACGTGCATCCGCGGCTGGAGCGCCTCGAAGTCGGGCCGGCCGCCGGTGAACGCGACGATCTCGCCGTCGAACAGCACTTGCTTGTGACTGGTCGCGTGGCCGAGCCCGGCCAGGTCCGGGTAAGTGGCGGTGATGTCCTTGCCGGTCCGCGAGCCGAGCCGCAGCCGGCCGTTCTCGATGAACGCCAGCGCCCGGACGCCGTCCCACTTCATCTCCACCGCCCAGCCGGCGCGGTTCCGCGCGGGCGGCTCGCCGGTCGTGGCGAGCATCGGCGTCAGCGCGGCCGGCAGCGGGAGCCGCTCGCGGTGGATCATCCAGTTCTTGCCGCCGGTCGCGAACAGCACGTAGCCGCCGCTGACCCGCTGGCCGTGGAGGGTCACTTTGACCTCGCGGTCGGTCCACTTCAGGACCTCGTACGTGCCGTGGTCCCAGATCGTGACCGCGCCCGCGCCGTACTCGCCGCGCGGTATCTCACCGTGGAACGTCGCGTACTCCATGGGGTGGTCCTCGGTGTGCACGGCCAGGTGGTTCACCGCGGGGTCGTCGGGGACGCCCTTCGGCAGTGCCCAGGACACGAGCACGCCGTCGCGCTCCAGCCGGAAGTCCCAGTGCAGCCGCCGGGCGTGGTGCTCCTGCACCACGAAGATGCCGGCCGGCTGGCCTGTCCCGTCGGGAGATACCGCGGCTCCCTCGGGGACAGGCTCAGGCGTGCGCGAGGCATCGCGCTTACCGCGATACTCCGCGAGCCGGTCCACGCCTGGTGGGTACCCAGGCTTGGCCGGGTTTTACCGCTTTACCAGCGGTGGACGGTGGCGTAGGAGGAGTTCTGGATGATCTCGGTGTCCTCGGGCGGTGCGTACACCGACTGGACGGCGACCCGGCCTGGACCGGTCAGCCGGAGCCAGATGTTCCGGTAGCTCCAGCGCGGCGACCAGAACATCATGCCCATGTTCCGCGGGTACTCCAGGTGCAGGTGCGTGCGCACCGACACGTCCCGGTAGAGCAGCGAGCTTGGCTGGATGAGCAGCGACTCACCTTGCCGCAGGTCACGGATGAACGTGTTGCCCGGCGAGTGCAGCAGCAGCAGCCCGGGCCGGTCGGCGGCGGCGAAGATGTCGCCGTACTGGCCCATCGGGTAGTGCGTCTCCTGGTCGTCACCCGTGCCGGTCACGTACCAGACGTGGGTCTGGTCCCAGTCGTAGCGGATGTTCCCCGTCGCGCAGAGGAACCGGTGCTCGCGGACCCACATCTGCTGGCCATGCTGCAGCGGCAGCGCGATGACCTCGCCCGCGTGGTTGTCCGACAGCGCCAGGTGCCCGGGGCCGTGCGCCTCGAGCATGATCAGCGGCATGCCCGCCATCATCCGCTTCCAGCCGCCGCGCATCGACATCGTGCCGAGCCGGGTGGCCGGGTCGGTCCACAGCAGCACGTGGTGCGAGAAGTAGACCATCTCCTGGGGCGCCAGGGTGAAGTCGGCGACCGGGACCGTCGTGCCCTCGATCTGGCAGTGCGACTGCCCGAACTGGATCTTGGCCATGTCCCTGATCGGTGGCTGCTCGACCCAGCCGGAGTCGCTGACCTCGTCCCTGATGTCGACGGGCGCGCCGCACAGTGGGCAGGTCGGCGAGTTCGGGTCGCTTGGCTGCCGGCAGAAGCGGCAGACGTATTGGTTCATCGGCCCGGCCCGCTATTCGGAGGCGTGGTGGTGGACGTACATGGACTGGATGCCGACCCGGCCCGGGCCGGTCATCTCGGCCAGGTACATGTTGTGGTGCCCCATGAGCCCGGTCTTGAGCGGCAGCTGAACGGCGTTCATCTGCACGCTGGAGTCCTTGTAGAGGAAGCCGCCCGGCTCCACCAGGATCTTCTCGCCCGGGCGGAGGGTGCGCTCGAGCACGTTGCCGTTGCCGTGCAGCAGCAGCAGCCCCGGGTACTGGGCGGTGACGAACCGGTCCATGAACATGCCGCTGCCGCCGTGCAGCACGTTGGCGAGCCCCTTGA
>Ga0335073_10002995_pt1 | contig 23383 bp, 17 predicted proteins | sample Lox_Sample_22_FD_207093 | JGI IMG/M metagenome (GOLD analysis project Ga0335073, IMG submission 207093) | Soil microbial communities from Loxahatchee National Wildlife Refuge, Florida, United States - Lox_Sample_2.2 | ecosystem: Environmental > Terrestrial > Soil > Wetlands | place: USA... | reverse complement strand
GCATCGAAATGTACGTCCGCGAGGGCGCCGATATCTTGTTCCTGGATTCCCCTGCCGACGACAATGAAATCCATCGCGCCATCGAGGCCGCCGCCGGACGCCCGTCCTTCGTCGTGCTGTCGCCGGGTGCGCCGCGCGCCACGCCGTCGCAGCAGGAGGCAGCGGCACTCGGCTTCAAGATCGGCACCTATCCCACCGCCATGCTGTCGCCGTCGATCGCCGGCATGCAGGCCGGGCTGGCGGCGATGCGCGGCGGCGAAGCGGAGGCCGCGAGTGCCATGGCGCCCGCGGCGCTGCGCACAATCCTGGGCTACGGCGATTATGATGCCCAGGCGAAACGCTTCATCGTCGGCGGCTGAACGGGGGCGGGCCATGGAAGACCTGGTGCTGGTGGAGAACCACGGCGCGGTGCGCGTACTGACGATGAACAGACCGGCGAAACTGAACGCGCTGAATGCCGAGCTGGTGCATGCACTAACTAATGAGTTAATCGCGGTCCAGGCGGATCGCTCGGTGTCGGTCGTCATCCTGGCCGGCGCGGGGCGGGCATTCTGTGCGGGGGCGGATACCTCGGTGCCGCGTCCCCTCACCACCGAGAACCGGCCGAACCTGATCAGCCATGGCGATGCCAATATCGCACTGACCAAATTGCTGGCCCGCGTAGACAAGCCGATCATCGCCGCGGTGCATGGCTATGCGTTGGGCGCCGGCTGCGGCCTGGCACTGGGCAGCGACCTGACGGTGGCGGCCGAAAGCGCCCGCTTCGGTTATCCCGAACTGCGCGCCGGCCTGACCGCCTCGACCGTGACCGCGCATGCGGTGCATCTGATGGGGCGCAAGGTCGCGTTCGAGCTGCTGACCCTGTGCGAGAACATGCTGCCGCAGCGCGCCTACGAACTCGGCATGGTGAACCGCGTGGTGCCGGATGACCGGCTGCGTGTCGAGGCGATGGCGATGGCCGAGAAACTCGCTGGCTGGAACCCCGATTTCCTGTGGCAGACGAAGCGGACCTTCCATCGCGCCGCTGCGCTGGCGCCGGAACCAGCGTTGGAGATGGCGCGCGACGTGGCTGTCATGATGGGGCGAATCCCCGGCTGACCGCTGCCACGAATATCACCATGGTCAATGTCGGTGCGTTCCCGATCGTGCGCTTGCCAGGTCGTATAGCGGGTTTCGAAACAGGCTCTCGGAATACCGATTGTAACTGATAATTGGCTGTTTCCAGCCTTCAGGTATTGAACCGAATCTGGCAACGATCAAGCCATCCCCGCTGAACGACTCGTGCACATCATGCTCGGCGATGATTGTGGCGCCGCTGCGGGCCAGCAGCGCGAGACAGCGTTGATGGGTCAGTGGGTCGCCACTGATATGGTGCGAATGTGTCGACACTACGAGCCACCCAAGCCGGCCCGCTGTGGCGAGCTCCTGGCAGCTCTGAAGAACACCGAGCTCTGCGCCTTGGGCATCACAATGCAGCACATCGAGGTAGTCAACGTTCTGCGTAACCATCAGCTCCGGTACCGACGCGCACGGCAGCAACATCTCGCCCGATTCGTCGGTCTCGAACAAAGATGGTGGCGTCGATTCGCGGCCTGCAAATGCCTGGACGAATTCCGGCCGGCATCCGTTGAGCCGGGCATTGATGCGACCGACCTCGAGATGTGCCGGGTCAGGCTCAACGACAATCGCACGCCGGTCGCCGCCACCGGTAAGGAACCAGATCGAATAGTAGCTCCAAAAGCCGCCTAACTCGATCATTGTCGCACGGTCATGAAGGTGCTTCATGATCTCAGCGAACAGTACCTCTTCCTGAGGTTCATGAACGCCGCCGCAGCGTGTGATCAGGTCCTGCATCCAGGCGCCATAATAGCCACCTGCCAAAACCTTGATCCCATTATGCATGATCTGCACCTGCGTCAAATCCTGCTCGCGTACGACCGCGCCGGCATTGACGACGCGGGGCAACACATCCGCGCCGCGGCACAGCGTTGCAATTCTTATGCGTTCCTCGAGTGATCTGGTTGCCGGAACTGCCGTTTCCAGATCCCGAGGATCGTAAGCTTTGAGATCCTGAACGCTACACAGATGTTCGTTGGCACCGCGGGCAAAGCAGGCCTTGGATTCCAATTCTCGAAGCCTGCCCGCAAGGACATCGCGCTCAGCAAATGCAGTCCGGGCGACCGGAAGGATGCGAAGCATCCGCTCGATGTAGGGCCTGATAACGTGCTTCATGTGGAACCAATGGTCGGCGCATCGACATTAGGTCGGGCGCAGCGACCCAGCAACACAGTACCAGTTTGGCCGGATGGTTCCGGCTGGCTCGGACGCAAATCTGCAGCCACGTCCCACCGCCCGGGACGAAGCCCTGTAGGCAGCGGTCGAAAATGGACCCCCCACGCGATCGGCTGGCAATTCGGTGCCGTGTGGTGCCACGCGCCGACAGCGAGGGTGGCGCGCCCCGAACATAGTGCCCCGAACATAGTTGAGGCGTAAGATACCTGGGTCTAAGCTGTCCGGCGGGCGGACCGTGAAACGGAGAGGTGCGATGGCGACGGCAGTTCTGGCGGCATTGGCGGAGGCATTGGCCTCGGGTTCTGTGGCGGTGATCGACCTGGCGCAACCGCTGGAACCAGCCACGCCGATCATCAGCCTGCCGCCACAGTTCGGGCAGTCGGCGCCGTTCCGGATGGAGCGCATCTCTGACTACGACGATCGTGGCCCGGCCTGGGCGTGGAGCAATCTCTCGCTCGGCGAGCATACCGGCACGCATTTCGACGCGCCGGTGCATTGGATCACCGGCAAGGACCTGCCGCATAACGCGCTGGATACGATCGAGGCGCGCCGCCTGGTCGCCCCCGCCAACGTCATCGACTGCACCCGCGCCTGCGACGCCGACCCCGATTTCCTGCTCACGCCGCAGGGCATCCAGGCCTGGGAAGCGCAGCACGGCAAGATCGAAGCGGGAAGCTGGGTGTTGCTGCGCAGCGGCTGGTCGCACCGCAACGACGCCGCGGCGTTTCTGAATGCCGACGACAACGGTGCGCATTCGCCCGGACCGTCGCCGGAGGCAGTGACCTTCCTGGTGAAGGAGCGCGACGTGATTGGCTTCGGCACCGAGTGCGTCGGTACCGATGCCGGCCAGGCCTTCCGCTTCGATCCGCCGTTTCCATGCCACGCGGGGATGCACGGCGCCAACAAGTTCGGCCTGGCGAGCTTGACCAATCTCGACAAGCTGCCGCCCAAGGGCGCGATCTTGATCACTGCCCCGCTGAAGATCGCCGGCGGCACCGGCAGTCCCTTGCGCGTGCTCGCGCTGGTGGCGAACTAGACGATGGCAATGCGCATGCGCCACCACAGCGTCATTGCAGAGCGCGTAGCGCCGGACCAATCTCGGTCGAACCTGCGCATCGGTGACCGGGGTTGCCTCGGCCCCGCGGACCTCGCAATGACAAGTGGTTCCCGCCTCGCGATGACGCGCGGACCCCGAGGGCTCCCCTGATGGCGGAACGATCCTTTCGCAAGGAAGTACAACAGCTCCGCCTCGGCGCGGGCGAAGAATTCCGTGGCGAGGGCATCCTCGCGGTCACCAAGGCGCTGCTGCAATCGGGCGTCTCCTACGTCGCCGGTTATCAGGGAGCGCCGATCTCGCACCTGATGGATGTGCTGGCCGACGCCGAGGACATCCTGGACGAGCTCGGCGTGCATTTCGAAGCCTCGGCCAGCGAGGCGGCCGCCGCGGCAACGCTCGCCGCCTCGGTCAACTATCCATTGCGTGGCGCGGCGACATGGAAATCCACCGCCGGCACCAACGTCGCATCCGATGCGCTATCCAACCTCGCATCCGGCGGCGTGACCGGCGGTGCGCTGATCGTGATCGGCGAGGACTACGGCGAGGGCAGCTCCATCATGCAGGAGCGTAGCCACGCCTATGCCATGAAATCGCAGATCTGGTTGCTGGATCCGCGTCCGAACCTGCCGACCATTGTGAATATGGTGGAGAAAGGGTTCGAACTGTCGGAAGCCTCCCACACGCCGGTCATGCTCGAGGTGCGCATCCGCGCCTGCCACGTGCACGGCCGCTTCACGGCCAAGGACAATGTGCGGCCGGCGTTCGGGTTGAAGGACGCGATGGAGAATCCGCGCCGCGACGTCAGCCGCATCGTGCTGCCGCCGGCGAGTTATAGCCAAGAGCAGGAGAAGATTCGCGAACGACTGCCGGCGGCGAGGCAGTTCATTGTCGAGAATATGCTGAATGAGGTGTTCAACGATGGTGCGCAGGATATCGGCATCATCCTGCAAGGCGGCATGTATAACGGCCTGATTCGCGCGTTGCAGTTGCTGGGCCTGTCGGACGCGTTCGGCAACAGCCGCATTCCGCTTTACGTGCTGAACGTCACCTATCCGCTGGTGGACGAGGAAGTCACGCGCTTCTGCGCGGGCAAGCGCGCCGTGCTGATGGTGGAGGAAAGCCAGCCGGAATTCCTCGAACAAGCCATCAATGTGATCCTGCGCAAGGCGGATCTGCAAACCAAGGTGCACGGCAAGGACATGCTGACCATGGCGGGCGAATACACCGCCAGCGTCATGCGCGCCGGGGTCGAGGCATTCGTCGGCTGCTATCTGCCCGGTCTGCGCCCGAACACGCCGCGGTCACCGGCACCGGCGCAACCGCCGGGATTGGAAAAGCTGGTGCATCCGCGCCCGCCCAGCTTCTGCACCGGCTGTCCCGAGCGTCCGATCTTCACCGCGATGAAGCTGGTCGAGCGCGAGCTCGGCCCGCATCACGTCAGTTGTGATATCGGCTGTCACCTGTTCTCGATTCTGCCACCGTTCAATATCGGCGCAACAACGATGGGCTATGGCCTCGGCTGGGCCGGCGCCGCGGCGCTGAACGCGAAGAATGCCAGCCGCCGCACCATCAGCGTGATGGGCGATGGCGGATTCTGGCACAATGGGCTGGCATCATCGGTCGGCAACGCCGTGTTCAACCAGACCGACAACGTGCTCGTCGTGGTGGACAACTACTATTCCGCCGCGACCGGCGGGCAGGATCTGCTGTCCTCGCGCGCGCGGAGCCGCCGCGCCACCAATAATCCGATCGCGCGCGCCGTGCGTGGCGTGGGCGTGAAATGGGTGCGCGAGATCACCCGCACCTACGACGTGGCGCGCATGCGCGATGTGCTGAAGGAGGCGCTGACCACGCGCGAGACAGGCCCCAAGGTCATCGTCGCGTCCTCAGAATGCATGCTGAACCGCCAGCGGCGCGAACGACCGTTGGCGGCGAAGGCCGTCCAGGCCGGCCAGCGCGTGGTGCGCGAACGTTTCGGCGTCGATAGTGACACCTGCACCGGTGATCATTCCTGCATCCGCCTGTCCGGCTGCCCGTCACTGACGGTGAAGCCGAACCCCGATCCGCTGCGTCAGGATCCGGTGGCGGCGGTGCAGGACAGTTGCGTCGGCTGCGGCCTGTGCGGCGAAGTGTCGCACGCCGCTGTTCTTTGCCCGTCATTTTATCGCGCCCAGATCATTTCTAACCCGAACCGCTGGGAACGCTGGCGGGGCAGGCTTGCCGCGCGCGTGATCGGCTGGCTGGCGCCGGCCACCCATGCCTGAGGGCCCGCTCCCGCGCGATGCCGCGATCGGTGCCCGCGCGCTGACGGTGGCGATTCTGGCAATGGGCGGCGAGGGTGGCGGCGTGCTGGCCGACTGGTTGCTCGAAGCCGCGGAAAACAGCGGGTTCATCGGGCAATCGACGTCCGTGCCCGGTGTCGCGCAGCGTACCGGCGCGACGATCTACTATCTGGAGCTGTTCCCGCTCGCTGAAGCGGCGGGGCAACAGCCCGTGCTGGCGCTGATGCCCGCGCCGGGCGACGTCGATCTGGTGATCGCGTCGGAACTGATGGAGGCGGGACGCGCAATCCAGCGCGGGCTGGTCAGTCCAGAGCATGGCACGTTCGTCTTCTCCACCCACCGCGTATTCGCGATGACCGAGAAAATCGCGATGGGCGACGGGCGCGTGGATGCCGATACGCTGCTGGCAACCTGCCGGTCGGCGGCGCGACAGGTCGTCGCAGCCGACATGCAGTCGCTGGCCGATGCGCACGGCGCGCATCTGAGCGCCGTGTTGCTGGGCGCCGTCGCCGGATCGGGCGCGTTGCCGCTGCCGCGCGAGGCGTTCGAAGCGGCCATCCGCCATGCCGGCGTCGGCGTGCAGGCCAGCCTGACCGCATTCGCCGCGGGGTTCGATGCGGCGGTTTCGCCCGTGGCCACGCCGATTGCACCGCTAACAGAAGCGAATCTGCCGGATGCGAAGCGACCAGGCGAGGCCGACGCGATCATCGAGGAGGGCGTCCGCCGCCTGACAGATTACCAGGATGCGGCGTACGCGCAGCTCTATCGCGACCGGCTGGCGCGTCTGCAACTCGATGGTCCGTTGCTGACGGAAACTGCCCGTCATCTCGCCCTGTGGATGAGCTACGAGGACACGATCCGCGTCGCGGATTTGAAGACCCGCGCCAGCCGCCTGACACGTGTGCGCAGCGAAGTGCGAGTGGAGCCGGGGCAGCTGCTGCGCATTACCGAGTTCATGCACCCGCGCGTGCAGGAAGTCGCCGACACGCTGCCGGCGCCGCTTGGCCGCTGGCTGCTGCGATCCCGCGCGCCTCGGCGCTTGGTGGAGCGCCTGACCGCGCAGGGGCGCCACGTCGAAACCACGTCGGTGCGCGGCTTCCTCCTGTTGCGCGGTATCGCGTCGTTGCGGCGCTTCCGCCGCACCACTCTGCGTTATGTGGAAGAGCAAGCGCGGATCGAGGCGTGGCTGCGGCAGATCGAAACGACGAAGCAGAGTGATCCCGACCTCGCGCTGGCGGTGGCGCGCTGTCAGCGGCTGGTGAAGGGCTATGGCGATACCCATGCGCGCGGCTGGGCAAGTTTCCAGCGCGTGATGCAGGCGGCCGACCGGCTTGGTGGCACCGCGGACGCCGGTGCGCGCCTCACCGCGCTATGCGACGCGGCGCTGGCGGATGACAGCAGCCAGGCGCTGACCAAGGCTTTGGCGGACGCATGAATCGTTATCGCGAAGATCCGGCGGCGCTGCGGGCGTTGCTGCGCGATGACGCGGTGCATCGCGACGTTTATACCGACCCCGAGATCTTCCGCCTGGAGATGGAGCGGCTGTGGCCGCGCACCTGGATCTATATCGGCCACACCAGCCAGGTGCCCGCGGTCGGCGACTTCATGACATGCAACGTCGGCACGGTGCCGGTGCTGATGATCCGCCAGCCGGACGGCGGCGTGCGCGTCCTGCGCAATCGCTGCGCGCACAAGGGCGCAAAGCTCGTGTCCGACTGGTCCGGCAACGCCGGCCGCTTCATTCGTTGTCCGTATCATAACTGGAGCTATCGGATGGACGGCTCGATCGCCGCCATCCCGTTCCGCCAGGGATACGAGGGCACCGGCCTCGCGAACTGCGAGGCCGCGGGCGGACTGCGCACGGTTTCGTCGGAAACCTACCGCGGCTTCGTGTTCGCCCGCTTGAGCGAGCAAGGGCCGGACTTTCGGGCGTTTTTCGGCGAATCGCTGTCCTCGATCGACTATATGGTGGATCGCTCGCCGGATGGCGAGATGGAAGTCGCCGGCGGCGTGCTGCGCTACATGCACGACAGCAACTGGAAGATGTTCGTCGAGAATTTGAACGACACGATGCACCCTATGGCGGCCCATGAATCCTCGGCCGGGACCGCGAAGCAACTTTGGGCCGACCAGCCGGCGGATGCACCAAAGCCGATGGCGATCGAGCAATTGCTGCCGTTTGCCGCCGGCCATGACTTCTTCGACAAGATGGGCGTGCGAGTGTTCCACAATGGGCACTCGTACTCCGGGGTGCATTTCTCCATCCATTCGGCCTACGCCGCGGTGCCGGATTATGAAGCGGCGATGCAGCGTGCTTATGGCGAGGCGCGCGCAAAAGATATCCTGGGCACGGTGCGTCACAACACCGTCTATTACCCCAGCCTGACCATCAAAGGCGCGATTCAGACCATTCGCGTGGTGCGACCCATCGCCGTGGACAAGACGCTGATCGAAAGCTGGAGCTTCCGCCTGAAGGGCGCGCCCGACATCTTCTTCAAGCGCAATGTCACCTACACGCGTCTGATCAACTCGCCGCTGTCGGTGGTCGGGCATGACGACCAGCAATGCTACCGACTGATCCAGGAGGGCCTTGCCGCCGACAGCAACGAGTGGATCAGCCTGCACCGCGACTACCACTCCGAGGAACGCGACGCGCACGATCTGACCGTGAACGGCACCAGCGAAATCTCCATGCGCAACCAGTTCCGCGCCTGGGCGCAGTTCATGGGTGCCGCATGACCGAGGCCGACGTCGTCCGCTTCCTCTATCGCGAGGCACGTCTGCTGGACGAGAAACGCTGGGACGAATGGTACTCACTGTTTAATGAAGACGCATACTATTGGGTGCCACTGACGCGCAACCAGCCCGACGCCGAGTTTCATACCTCCCTCGCCCATGAGGACAAGCTCCTGCTGCGACTGCGCATCGAGCGTCTGCGCCGCCGCCCGCCGTCGCAGCATCCGGAGAGTTGGAGCCAGCACGTGTTGCAGGCGCCGGAGATCGAAAGCCACGACGGCAACGGCTGGCTCACCCGCACTGCGTTCCACTATGCCGAGGCGCGTGGCGACGCGATGCAGATGTTGACCGGGGTCGCCTGGCATCGCCTGGTGGAGCAAGGCGGAGTGCTGAGAATAAAGTTGAAGCGCGTGGATCTGCTGAATTGCGACGCCGCGCTGCCGTCGATTCAGTTGTTTCTGTAGCCACATGTCATGGCGAGGACCGCGAGCAAGGCGTGGCGGGACGCAGCAACCTCGGTCATGACCTGCGCGCTCATGACCCAGCCTGCTTTGTCGCTCCGCTCCTGGCAATGACATCGGCGAGCATGTACTTGCTGACGCCGCAATGACCCCGCAACTCTATCGCAGCATCGCCCTCTGCTGCCCGGTCACCGAGCCCTATGTCCGCCGTTCGCAGCATGGCGCCGCCTGGTTCCTCGCCCGTGCGCTACGGCGTTTGCTGGATGCGGCCGGGGTCGCGAAATCCGCCATCGACGGCCTCTGCGTCTCCAGCTTCACGCTGCAGCCCGACACCGCGGTGGCCTTCACCCAGCATGTCAACCTCTCGCCGCGGTTCCTGGAATGGCTGCCGATGGGCGGCGCCTGCGGCATCATCGCGCTGCGTCGCGCCGCGCGTGCCGTGCAGGCGGGCGATGCGGACATCGTCGCCTGCATCGCGGGCGATACCGCCAACGACACCAGTTTCCGCGATTTGCTCGCCGCCTTCAGCAGCTTTTCGCGCGACGCGGTCTACCCCTATGGCGCCGGCGGCCCCAACGCCAGTTTCGCGCTGATCGCGGATGCGTATATGCGTGCCACCGGCGCCACGCGTGAGGATTTCGGCAAGCTCGCCGTGGCGCAGCGCACCAATGCGCAGCGCAATCCGCTCGCATTGTTGCGAACCCCCCTTACGCTCGGGCAATATCTCGCCGCGCGCCCGATATCCGAGCCGCTGCACTTGCTCGATTGCGTCATGCCCTGCGCCGGCGCCGATGGTTTCCTGGTGATGGCGGAATCGCGCGCCCGCGCCCTGAACCTGCCGTTCGTGCGCATCCTCGGCGCGATCGAGCGGCATAACGCCTTTCCGGACGATCCGGTGCAGTTGCGCGGCGGCTGGGTCATGGACCGCGACGCGCTGTGGGCACAGGCCGGCATCGGTCCCGGCGACGTGCAGCTTGTGCAGACCTACGACGATTACTGCGTCATTTCGATGCTGCAATTCGAGGGGCTCGGCCTGTGCCCGCAAGGCGAGGCGCCCGCCTTCGTGCGGCGCAACGATTTCACCATCGCAGGCAGCCTGCCGCACAATACCGGTGGCGGCCAGTTGTCGATGGGACAGGCTGGCGCGGCCGGCGGCTATCTCGGCCTGGTGGAGGCGATGCGGCAATTGCTCGGCGCAGCCGAAGGACGCCAGGTCACCGACGCGCGCCATGCCCTGGTCAGCGGCTTCGGCATGATCAACTACGACCGCGGCCTGTGCACCGCTGCCGCCGTGCTGGGGCGCGCATGATCCGGCTGCAACGCTGCACCGACTGCGGCACCGCGCAATATCCGCCGCGCGAGGTTTGCGGCACCTGCCTGTCCGACCGCCTGGCATGCGAAAGCGCGGAATTCCTGTCCGGCCGCGTCATGGCGCGCACATTATTACGTCACAGCAACGATCAGGCGTTCCGTTCGCGCCTGCCGCTGGTACTCGGCCTGGTGCGTCTCGATGCCGGCCCCATCGCACTATGCCTGCTTGCCGCGCAAGCCGCCGCCGGCGATGTCGTGCAGGTGCGGCGCAACGCCGATGCATTGCTGGAGGCGACATGAAACGCGCTCTCGTCACCGGCGGCAGTGCCGGCATTGGTCGCGCCATCTGCCAGGCGTTGCTGGACGCGCAGTACGAGGTCGTGTCGTTGGACCGCCAACCCGGCGTGGCAGAGCATGCGCGGCTGCGCTGTATCACGGTCGACCTGTCCGACGAAGCCGCCACGCGGCAAGCGGCGGCCGAAGCGACGCGCGAGCCAGTCACCACGCTGGTGCACAATGCGGGCGCCATTCGTGCCGCGCCGGTCGACCAGGCCGACCCGGCGGACCTTGCGTCTCTCGCGCGCCTGCATCTGGGCGCGGCGCTGATCCTGGTCCAGGCTGCTTTGCCGGCGATGCGTGCCGAACGCTTCGGGCGGATTGTGCTGATCTCTTCGCGCGCGGCGCTCGGGCTGGCGACACGCACCGCCTATGCCGCGACCAAGGCCGGCCTGATCGGCCTGACGCGCACCTGGGCGCTGGAACTCGGGCCCGACGGTATCACCGTCAATGCCATCGCGCCCGGCCCGATCGCCGGTACCGCCATGTTCCATGACGTGCTGCCGTCGGGCGATCCTCGCATCGAGGCGCTGGCGCACAGCATCCCGGTGCGGCGCCTCGGCCAGCCCGACGACGTTGCACGCGCGGTATCGTTCCTGGCCGACCCCGCCAGCGGCTTCATCACCGGCCAGACCCTGTTCGTGTGCGGCGGCACCAGCGTCGGCAGCCTGGCGCTATAGACCCCACCTTTTTGGATCACACCGCGCGCATCACCTTCTCCCAGGCGTCGATCGCCGGCAGGATCTTATCCGCCTTCTCCGATTCCAGATTGAACACCACGCGTTTCACACCGAGATCGGCGTAGCGCTTCATCAGGTCCGCATCGGATTTTGGAAACCACACGGTGATCTCGATCGAGCCAGGATCGCGCCCGGCGGCCGTCGCCATCTTGCGGAACTCGGGAATCATGTCGGCGATCTCGGCGTAGCTGCCGCGCGCTGCATGCGGGATCCAGCCTTCGCCGTAGCGGATCGCGCGGCGCGCGGAATAGGGAAAGGCGCCGCCGACGATCACCGGCGGATGCGGCTTCTGCACCGGCTTCGGATTGCTCGCCATCGGCTCGAAATTGACGAACTCGCCGTGATATTCGGCCGCGTCCCGGGTCCAGATCGCCTTCATCGCCTCCACCCGTTCGCGCGCCAGCTTGTGGCGGTTGGCGAAGGCGGTGCCATGGTTTTCCATTTCGTCCTGGTTCCAGCCGTTGCCGATGCCAAACAGAAACCGCCCGCCGGAGACCTGGTCGATCGAGGCCACCAGCTTGGCGGTCTGGATCGGATCGCGCTGCGCCACCAGGCAGACGCCGGTGCCGACCTTCAGCGTGCGGGTCGCCATCGCCGCGGCGGTCAGCGTCACGAACGGGTCCATGGTGTCGTAGTATTTCCTGGCCAACTCGCCCCCGCCCGCGGGCGCCGTTTTGCGGCTGAGGGGAATATGCGAATGCTCCGGCGCCCACACCGACTCGAACCCACGCTGTTCCAGCGCCTTGGCCAGTTCGTCCGGCCGCATGGAGTATTCGGTGAAGAACATCGAGGCGCCAAATGCCAACATGGTTTCCTCCGTTACGATCGTTGTGGCGGCGGGTGCGCGGCGGCAAGCCCTGGAGCCGGGCCGAGTACTACCGAACCGTAAGATAGCAAACAAGGCTTGACCCTGGGGCACAGGTCTGTTGCTGTAACCTTACAGGGGCTTTGTTTCATCGGCGTCCGCCTTGAACGAGGCGCCACACAACCGATGCGGGAGACCACGATGGGCACGCGGGACCTTCAGGGTATGATTGATAGAGTGCGGCAGGGGCGCCTGTCGCGCCGCGGGTTCATCCAGCGGATGGCCGTCCTGGGCCTGACCGCGCCCATGGCGACCCAGTTGCTCGCCATCGGCGGGGTTGCCATGGCGCAGCCGCAATCGGCCTACAAGCCCACCAAGCGAGGCGGCGGCGGCACCCTGAAGCTGCTGTGGTGGCAGTCTCCCACCCTGATCAACCCGCATTTCGCCACCGGCACAAAGGACCAGGACGGATCGTATTTGTTCTATGAGCCGCTCGCGGTATGGGATGCCGACGCCAACCTGATCCCCAAGCTCGCCCAGGAAATCCCGAGCAAGGACAACGGCGGGCTTTCGGCCGATGGCAAGACCGTCACCTGGAAGCTCAAGCCGGATGTCAAATGGCATGACGGCCAGCCGTTCACCGCCGACGACGTGGTGTTCAACTGGAAATATGCCTCCGAGCCGACGACCGCCGCGGTCACCGCCGGCGTCTATGCGGGCATGACGGTGGAGAAGGTCGACGATCACACCGTGCGCATCACGTTCGACAAGCCGACGCCGTTCTGGGCCACGCCCTTCGTCGGCAACACCGGCATGATCATCCCGCAGCACGTGTTCGAGCCCTATATCGGCGCCAAGTCGCGCCAGGCCCCGGCCAATCTCGCTCCGGTCGGTACCGGTTGCTACAAATTCAAGGAATTCCATCCCGGCGACATCCTCACCGGCACGATCAATGAGGACTACCACGAGCCAAACCGACCGTTCTTCGATGCGGTGGAGATGAAGGGCGGCGGCGAGGCCGCATCCGCCGCGCGCGCCGTGCTGCAGACCGGCGAGTACGACTACGCCTGGAACCTGCAAGTGGCCGACAACGTGCTGAAACAGCTCGAGGGCGGCGGCAAGGGCCATATCCAGCTCACCAAGGGCGCCAGCATCGAGCATATCCAGCTCAACACCACCGACCCCAACAAGGAAGTCGACGGCGAGCGGTCCAGCATCAAGACGGTGCATCCTACGTTCAGCGACCCGAATGTCCGCGCGGCGATGAAGCTGCTGATCGACCGCAGTTCGGTGCAGAAATACATCTACGGCCGCACCGGCGAGGCGACCGGCAATTATGTCAACGGCCCGGCGCAGTTCGTTTCGAAGAATACATCCTGGGAATTCGCCGTCGCCAAGGCGAAGGACTTGCTCGACAAGGCGGGCTATCAACCCGGCCCCGACGGCATCCGCGCCAAGGACGGCAAGAAGCTGGACTACGTGTTCCAGACCTCGATCAACGGGCCTCGCCAGCAGAACCAGGAGATCGTGAAGGCCGCCTGCAAGCAGGCCGGCATCAACATCAACATCAAGGCCGTGCTCGGATCGGTGTTCTTCTCCTCCGATGCCGGCAATCCGGACACCTATCCCAAGTTCTACGCCGATATGCAGATGTACACCACGCAGCCGGGCCAGCCCGATCCGGCGATTTGGCTGCGCTCCTTCCTGTCCAGCGAAATCGCCGACAAGGCCAACAAGTGGTCGGGTCGCAACGTGACCCGCTATCGCAATCCGGAATTCGACAAGACCTGGGCCGCGGCACAGGAGGAACTGGATCCCATCAAGCGTGCCGTACTGCTGATCAAATGCAACGACACGATTGTGGGTGACGTCGTCGTTATTCCGGAGATCTTCCGCTTCGGCGTGTCGGGCGTGGTGAAGAACCTGCACGCGTCGCTGACCGGATGGGACAACGACACGTCCAATATCTGCGATTGGTACAAGGACGCGACGGCTTAACGGGCGGCGCGCCGTGCGCCAGCCTTACGCGTCATGGCCGGGCGTGACCCGGCCATCTGCGCGGTGCCGCACCGGTCGCGGAATGCCCAAGGCGCGCGATGAGTGGGACAACATGGCCGGGGCAAGCCGGGCCACGACAGGGGGTGTCCACGCCGTCCCGTTCATCGGTCGAGCCCGCTGAATGTCCCGCTCCTACCTGATCCGCCGCATCTCGCTGGCGATTCCCAGCCTGCTGGCGATCAGCGTCATCCTCTACACCATCCTCGCGCTCGCACCGGGCGACCCGCTGGGCGACCTCGCCACCAATCCGAACGTTCCGCCGGCAGTGCAGCTCGCGCTGCGCGCCAAGCTCGGCCTCGATGACCCGATCTGGCAGCGCTACCTGCACTGGTTGCTCGCCATGCTGCAAGGCGACTGGGGCTTCTCGTTCATCAGCCATGAGAACGTCTCCACGCTGATCATGCAGCGCCTGCCGGTCAGCCTCGCCTTGTTCGGCTCGTCCGAAGTGCTGGCGGTGCTGGTGGCCGTGCCGGTCGGCGTTCTCGCCGCCGCGCGCCCATATTCCTTGTTCGACAAGATCGCCAACACCATCGCGTTCTTCGGCTTCTCCCTGCCGACCTTCTTCACCGGCCTCGTGCTGATCCTGGTATTCAGCATCAAGCTCGGCTGGTTCCCGTTCGTGTTCGAGTCCAACGTGAGCGCGCACGGCCTCGCCTGGTGGTGGCTCGAATTCAAGCAGAGCATCATGCCGATCGCGGTGATCGGCTTGTTCCAGGGCGCCTCGCTGGTGCGCTACGTCCGCTCCTCCATGCTCGACGTGATCCGGCTGGACTACGTCACCACGGCGCGCGCCAAGGGCATTGGCGGCCGCCGCGTGCTGATCCGCCACGTGGTGCGCAATGGGCTGATCCCGGTGGTGACGCTGGTCGCGGTGCAGCTTCCCCAGATCTTCGGCGCCACCATCATCACCGAGCAAATCTTCCGCGTGCCGGGGATTGGCTCGCTGCTGATCGCATCGATTCTTGCCGCCGACACGCCGGTGGTGATGGCGGTAACCTTCACCTACGCCTGCCTCGTGGTATTGCTCAACCTGATTGCCGATCTTTTGTATGTCTGGCTCGATCCCCGCATCGCCCTCCGTTGAGGCCCTCGGCCCGGCGGCCGCCGCGGCGTCCCGCGCCACGGCACCGCTGTCGCCGACCGCCGAGGCCTGGCGCCGCTTCCGCAAGCACCGGCTCGCGGTCATCAGCCTTGGCGTCCTCGCGCTGATCGTGCTCGGCGTCGTCGCGGGACCGCTGCTCTGGCCGACGCCGATCGACGCGCTCGACTTCTCTGCCATGCTGCAAGGCCCCTCGGCGACGCATCCCTGCGGCACCGACGCCCTCGGCCAGGACCTGCTCGCGCGGCTGATGTATGGCGGCAAGGTCTCGCTCGCGGTCGGCGTCGCCGCCATGTTCGTCGCTGTGTTCGTCGGCATGGTGGTCGGCGCCATCTCCGGCATGGCGACCGGGCGGCTCGACGCGGCGCTGATGTGGATCACCGACATGTTCCTGTCGCTGCCGCAACTGCCGCTGCTGCTGCTGCTGATCTATTTGTTCCGACCGGCGCTGCAAAGCGTGCTGGGCGTGCAGGGCGGCATCTTCGTGCTGATCGTGGTGGTGATCGGCGGCCTGCGCTGGATGCCGCTGGCGCGGCTGGTGCGCGCGCAGTTCCTGTCGCTGCGGGAAAAAGAGTTCGTCGAGGCAGCGCGTGCCCTGGGCGCGTCCAGGCTGCGGCTGGTGGTCCGGCACATCATGCCCAACGCGATGGGCCCGGCGATTGTCGCCGGCACCATCGAAGTCGCCAACGCCATTATCGCCGAATCGACGCTATCGTTCCTGGGCGTCGGATTCCCGCCTGACGTGCCGAGCTGGGGACGCATGTTGTACGACTCCCAGGATTATCTGCAGCTCGCGCCGCACTGGGCCCTGTTCCCCGGATCGGCGATCTTCCTCGCGGTGCTGTCTATCAACTTCATCGGCGACGGGCTGCGCGACGCGCTCGATCCGCGGCGAGTGATTTAGGGGTGCGGCAGATGTCATTAGACGCGCTCTGGTACGCTGCAATGACACCAGGCACCAGATGAGCGGGAGCGTGACCGCCGCGGCACCCTTGCCCGCGGCACGGCGCGAGGCCTCTGCCGCCGCGGGCGGGGCAACGCCCGAGGTATTGCTCGACATCCGGAATTTGAAAACCTGGTTCCGCACCGATGACGGCATGGTGCGGGCAGTGGACGGGGTCGATCTGTCGGTGCGGCGCGGCGAAACGCTGGCGGTGGTCGGGGAATCCGGGTCCGGCAAGACCGTCACCGCGCGCAGCGTGCTGAAACTGATCGACATGCCGCCCGGGCATTTCGAATCCGGCGAGATCATCTGGCAGGGGCGCGACCTGATCCCGCTGCCGGCCGATGCAATGGACGACGTCCGCGCCCGCGAGATCGCCATGGTGTTCCAGGAACCCATGACCTCGCTGAACCCCGTCTACACGATCGGCGACCAGATCGGCGAATCGCTGCGCATCCACCAGAAGATGTCCCGCAAGGCGGCCTTGGAAACCGCGATCGATATGCTGCGCCTGGTGCAGATCCCCAATCCGCAGCAGCGCGTGCACGACTATCCGCACCATTTCTCCGGCGGCATGCGCCAGCGCGCGATGATCGCCATGGCGCTGGCCTGCAAGCCGCAGCTTCTGATCGCCGACGAACCGACCACCGCGCTCGACGTCACCATCCAGGCGCAGATCCTGGAACTGCTGCTGGACATGAAATCGCGCTTCGGCATGTCGGTGATGCTGATCACCCACGCCATGGGCGTAGTGGCGGAAAACGCCCAGCGCGTTGCGGTGATGTATGCGGGGAAGGTGGTCGAGCAAGCGCCGGTCGAGGAACTCTTCGCTCATCCGCACCATCCCTATACGCAAGGGCTGATCCGTTCGATCCCGCGTGTCGACCGCGCTGCCGGAGGACATGCGCGGCTGGTGCAGATTCCCGGCACCGTACCCAGCTTGCTGAACCCGCCACAGGGCTGCCGCTTCGCCGACCGTTGCTCCTTCGTGCGCGACATCTGCCGCGCCGAACCACCACCGTTGCGCGAGATCGCTCCCGGCCATCGTTCTGCGTGCGTATTATGAGCGGTACCGACGTACGTATCATGAGCGATACCGAGCCACTGTTATCGGTGACCGCGCTGCGCAAGGAGTTTCCGCTGAAGGGCGGCTTGTTCGCCAAGGACGTGCCGGTCGTGCACGCGGTCGATGGCGTCAACTTCGAGATCGGCGCCGGCGAAACCCTCGGCCTCGTTGGCGAATCCGGCTGCGGCAAGTCCACCACCGGTCGCTGCATCCTGCGCCTGATCGAGCCGACCTCGGGCCGGATTCTGTTTCGTGGCCGTGACGTGACCGAGCTGCAAGGCGAGGATCTGCGCAACCTGCGCCGCGACATGCAGATCATCTTCCAGGACCCGTTCGCGTCGCTGAATCCACGCCACACCGTGCGCGGTATCGTTGGCGAGGCATTGGTGATCCACCGCCTCGCCGCCGGCCGCGGGCAACTCGAAGATCGCGTGGTGGAACTGCTGGAACTGGTTGGCCTGCAATCCGGCCACCTGCACCGTTTCCCGCACGAATTTTCCGGCGGCCAGCGCCAGCGCATCGGCATCGCCCGCGCGCTCGCGGTGGAACCCAAGATGATCGTGTGCGATGAGCCGGTCTCCGCGCTGGACGTCTCGATTCAGGCGCAGGTCATCAACTTGCTCGAGGACCTGCAGGACAAGCTCGGCCTGACCTATCTGTTCATTGCCCACGATCTTTCGGTGGTGGAACATATCAGCGACCGCGTCGCCGTGATGTATCTCGGCCGCGTCGTCGAGATCGCCCCCTCCGACGCACTCTACGAAAATCCGCGCCATCCATACACCGAGGCGCTGCTGTCGGCGGTGCCGATCCCCGATCCGCAGGTGAAGCGAAGGCGCATCGTGCTGCAAGGCGAAGTGCCGAATCCGATCAATCCACCGACCGGCTGCCACTTCCACCCCCGCTGCCCGCTCGCCGAGCCGCGCTGTGCCAACGAAGTGCCACCGCTGCGCCAGAGCACTGCAGGGCATTGGACCGCGTGTCACGTGCGAGGATGATGTTAAAACATTAACATTGTTACGCGTCGGCGATCACCTGCCCCGGTGAATCGGCACACCGGATGCGCTGCCGGTCCGGTGGCGCACGCGCGATAGTTGCGGCCTGCCCGGGTGCCTCGCGGCGATGAAATCGCCTGCTGCCATCAGTCCCCGTGCAACTAACATCAAAAGTTCGTTGCTGACAGCGTAAACGGCCATTACTATCCCATCCCAATCGGACCCGGGAGGCGCCGCGTGCGCGCCGTTCAGGTGGCGGCGTCGCAACCAAACCGCTCCGAAAATGATGTTCGGCAAATGCGGAGCGAGTCCTGAATGGATGCGATGGCGAACCCGATCTCCACCGAACCCGACGGGACTGCTGTCGAGACCGGCGCGGCGCCGGCGGCCGCATCCTCCAATGCCGCTGCCGCGGCCACCGCGGAGCCCGCGAAAGGCCCGTACCCACCTCCTGCAGCGCAACCAACGCAAGCCGGCCCTCAGGGCGTCCGCTTCGACTTCAACCACGGCGCGCGCGTCGTCCTGCCGCCGCGAACCGAGGGCAAATGGCGCGTCCGTCTGCGTGATCTCGACACCGGCAACATTCTGTTCCAGAGCGAGAACAAAGGCGCCTTCGTTTCCTCCGCCAAGCGCTACTACGTCCGTATCGGCATCGATGTGTGGGACGTGGATGACGCCGGTACCGCCACCTCGGTGCTGACCCACGAGTACGATGCAAGCGGCCGCGAGGTGCTGATCCAGCTTCCGGTCGGCACTATCGGCGACACCATCGGCTGGTTCCACTACGTCGCCCGCTTCGCCGCCGTGCACCACGCCCGCGTCATCTGCGCCATGTCCGGGCTGATCATTCCGCTGCTGCGCGACGCCTATCCGGAGCTTCGCCTGATCACGCATGAGGAACTGGAAGCGGAAAAGATCGGCGAACGCGTCTACGCCACCTACTCGATCGGATTGTTCTTCACCGACAAGGACAACATCCATCAGCCCACCGACTTCCGCCATGTCGGGCTGCACCGCACCGCCGGCTACATCCTCGGCGTCGATCCGAAGGAAGCGCCACCGCGCCTTGCCATCCCTGACGAGACGCGGCCGATCGCCGACCCCTTTGTCTGCATCGCGGTGCAGAGCTCCACCCAGTGCAAATACTGGAACAATCCGCGCGGCTGGCGCGAGGTGGTGCGCTTCCTGAAGGACAGCGGCTTCCGCGTCATCTGCATCGACCAGAAACCGGTGCACGGCAGCGGTATCGTTTGGACCCACATTCCGCACGGGGCGGAGGACGAGACCGGCGACCGTCCGCTGGTGGAGCGCGCGCGCTGGCTCAGGCACGCGGCGTTCTTCGTGGGACTGAGCAGTGGCCTGTCGTGGCTGGCGTGGGCGGCGGGCACGCCGGTGGTGATGATCAGCGGCTTCACCCACACCAACAATGAATTCGATACGCCGTATCGGGTGATCAACTGGCACGCCTGCAACAGTTGCTGGAACGACGTGCGGCATTTGTTCGATCACAAGGATTTCCTGTGGTGTCCGCGCCATGCCGGCACGCCGCGGCAATTCGAATGCACGCGGCTGATCACCCCGGAGCATGTCATCGCGACGATCCGGCGCGTGCCGGCATTCGCCGCACTCAGCGTGGGTGACGCCGGCACTTCGAAAGCGGTTTGAGAAGGAGACAGAGACGATGGTCGATTATACCGTCTCCGGCACAAATGCCAGCGGCAGTGGCATTCCCCTTCACAACGGCGACAACCTGTACGTGTTCTCGGGCGGCGTCGTAACCAGCACGACGGTGTTCGACGGCGGCAACGAATGGGTCGGCTCGGGCGGCACCGCGAGCTACACCGTGGTCAGCAGCGGCGGCTACGAGCAGGTGTCCGGCGGCCATGCCAGCTTCACCACGGTCAGCTTTGGCGGCGTGGAAAACGTTTCGTCCGGCGGCGTCGCCGTCAGCACGACGGTGAGCAATGGCGGCTATCAGTCCGTCTCGGCGGGCGGGATCGCCAACAACACGACGGTGGCGACCGGCGGCTACGAGTACGTCAGCGGCGGCGGCAAGACGACCGGCACCATCATCCAAACCAACGGATACCAGATCGTCTCCGCCGGCGGTTCCGCGGTCAGCACCACGGTGGAGGTCGGCGGTACCCAGTTCGTCGCCTCGAACGGCACCGCCATCGACACCACCATAAGCAGCGGCGGCTACCAAACCGTCTCCGCCGGTGCCACGACGATCAGCACGACGGTGAGCAATAGCGGCACCGAGAACCTGGGTCCTGGCGGCGTTGCCAGCTTCACCACGATCAGCAGTGGCGGCAACGTAAACGTCTGGTTCGAAGGCATCGCCAGCTCTACCACCGTCAGTTCTGGCGGCACCTTGTGGGTCAATGGTGGCGGCACGACCACCGGCACGACGGTACTGAATGGCGGCGGGGAATCGGTCGACACTGGCGGCTTCGCGTCGAACACCACCGTCAGTTCCGGCGGCACGCAATGGATCAATGACGGCGGCAGCGCGTTTGGCGCCGCGATCACCAGCGCCGGCTATCAAAACGTCGAAGGCGGCGGCGCGGCGGACCTGACCTATGTCGACGGCAGCGCCATCGAGAACGTCTATGGCGGCGCCACGACCAGTTCGCTGATCAGCAGCGGCGGCGTTGAGAACGTCTTTTCCGGCGGCACCACCTCCTACACCGTCGTCAGCAAGGGCGGCGAGGAGATTGTCTCCAGTGGGGTTGCCAGCAACACGAGTGTCACCAGCGGCGGCCTGCTGGTGGTTGTGGACCATGGCGATGCCAGCGGCACGAACGTCGACGCCGGGGGATTGCTGCTGGTTCTGCCCGGCGGCGCGGCAACCGGCACGAACGGTGAGGTCGTCTCCACCGGCATCGTGATCGACGCGCCGACCGGCATCACCAGTGATGCGTCGCCGCCGCCGTTTGGCGGCACGGTGGGCAGCGGAGCGACCGAATTCGTCCTGCCCGGCGCCACGACGAGTGATGCAACGGTCGACAGCGGCGGCACCCAGAACGTCTATTCGGGCGCCGCCGCGAGCGCCACCACGGTGAGCGGCGTACAATTCGTTTATTCCGGCGGCACGACGACCGCCACCATGCTGGTCGCCGGCGGCAGCGAGCAAGTCAACAGCAGCGGCACCGCCATCGGCACGGTGGTCAATTACGCGTTCAGCTATGAGCAATTGAATTCCGGCGGGGTTGCCAGCCTGACGATCGTCAGCAGCGGCGCCGACTATATCTGGCAAGGCGGCGTTGGCATCAGCACGACGGTGCACAGCGGGGCAACCGAGTGGGTGGGGGGAGGCACCGCGAGCTACACCACCCTGAGCGGCGGCACCCAGACCATCTGGTTCGGCGGCGCAGCCGACGCCACGACGATCGACGCCGGCGGATTCCAGATCGTTTCTGGCCCGTCATCCAGTTCCGGCGTGGCGCTCGATACCACCGTCAACAGTGGCGGCACGCAGGCCATTTCGTCCGGCGGGGTCGCCAGCAACACCGTGGTGAACAGCGGCGGCACCGAAATCGTCTGGTCGGGCGGCAGCGCCGTCAGCACGACGGTCGATAACGGCGGCCTGCTTGTCGTGCTGTCCGGCGCGACGGTGACTGATCTCAATGGCACCGCGGCCTCGGGTGGCGTCGTCGTCTCACGGCCGATGACGGGGATCCAGGATTATGGCCTGGTCGCCAACAACGCCAGCGTCGGCAGCGGTGCGACCGAGTATGTGCTGAGCGGCGGCACCGCCAACAACACCAAGATCACGTCCGGCGGCAGCGCCCTGGTCACCGACGACGGTGTTGCCAGCTTCACCACGATCAGCGGCGGCTCCGAAACAGTGATCAGCGGTGCCGTGGTGAGCAATACCGTCACCGGCTCCGGGGGGACGCTGAACGTTTCGTCCGGCGCATCGGCGAGCGGCACGGCGGTTGACGCCAACGGCGTGCAGAACATCATCGGCGGGACCGCGACCGCCACCATCATCAGCGGCATCGTGTCGTCCGCCCTCGTCGGCGGCAGCATGAGCTATTACGTCAGCACCGCCGATGAGTCCGTTTGGGACGGCGGCACGACGACGGGCACCACCGTTCTCTCGGCGGGCTACGAGACCGAATACGACGGCGGCACAGCTTATTTCGTCACGCTCAGCAGTGGCGGCCAGGACAATGTCTACTCGGGTGGCACCACCAGCGACGCAACCGTGTCCAGTGGCGGCAGCGAGTGGGTGAACAGTGGCGCCTCGGCCGTCAGCACCACGGTTGAGGGCAATGGTTTTCTCGGCGTCTCCGGCGCCACCGCGCTGGCCATTGATACCGTCCTGAGTGGCGGCGCACTGAACGGCGGCAGCGAAAACGTCTACGACTCAGGCATGACCGTCAGCACGACGGTACAAAGCAACGCGTTTCTGACCATAACGGGCACCGGAGCGACGGCCAGCAACACTGTCCTCGCCAATGGCGGCAATGAGTGGGTCTACGACGCGGGCCTGACCGTCAGCACGATGGTTCAGAGCAATGCGTTTTTGAATATCTCCGGCCCGGATGCGGCAGCCAGCTACACATCCATCAGCGCCGGCAGTTTGTGGATCATGGACGGTGGCAGCGCCGTCAGCACGACGGTTTCCAACGGCGGCTACGTGACCGTCGTCAGCGGCGTCGCCAGCATCACCAACCTGGGCAGCGGCAATGAATGGGTAAGCGCGGGTGGTGTCGCCATCAGCACCACGGTTGGCAGCGACAGTTGGATTGGCGTCTCCGGTGGGATCACCAGCTTTACCAGCGTCGACAGCGGCGGGACAGAGCAAGTCGCTTACCAGAGCGCTGCCGTCGCCGGTGTTGTCGCCGACCTGGCGGACGCCGCGATCGGCGGGGGACCGATCGGCGGTAGCGCCGTCAGCACCACCGTGTACTCCAACGGCAATGAATATGTCTATTCCGGCGGCACGACCAGCTATACTGTGCTGAGTGGCGGCTACCAGAACGTCTCCGCCGGTGGCGGAGCCAGCGACACGATCGTCAGCAGCGGCGGCATCGAGCAACTTGGCTCTGGCGGGTCTGCCGTCAGCACCACGGTGAAGTTCGATGGCGCCGTGTTTGTCGGCTCCAACGCGGTCGCCGGCTTCGCCACGGTGAGCAGCGGCGGCGTGCTGAATGTCAGCGGCGGCAGTACCGACAGCGCGGTGATGGCGTT
>Ga0335073_10002994_pt1 | contig 23386 bp, 15 predicted proteins | sample Lox_Sample_22_FD_207093 | JGI IMG/M metagenome (GOLD analysis project Ga0335073, IMG submission 207093) | Soil microbial communities from Loxahatchee National Wildlife Refuge, Florida, United States - Lox_Sample_2.2 | ecosystem: Environmental > Terrestrial > Soil > Wetlands | place: USA... | reverse complement strand
AATTAATCTATGATACATCTCTATCACGAAGGTCCTGGATCGCCAGGAGGCGCAATGGAACCACGGGCATAGCAAAGCCGAAATGAGAACCACTGCGTCACGCAAGGCAGCCTGGCGTTACAACCGATCATCGAGAGCGCCTCGCTCTTCACTGCCACAATGCCGAGACAGAACGAAAGAGGAGGATGAATGACCGTGAACCAGCGGGCTTTACTGCTTCATACCTAGGAGATCACTGCTCGGTTGATGCAATGCGGAAAGTGACTAGCAACACTGCTGGTATCGCCACGAATCGTTGGCATTGCTATGATGGCACTTCGCGCACACAATGCTCCCCAAGTGTGTGCTGATCAGCTCGCTCCGGCCTTCGATAAGCACTTGGCTTAGCGCTGGTGGGGTGTACGTTGCAGTGAATTAACAGCTTGGTATTGGACTCCTGTTGGCGAACTGTACCTGGGATGTCGGCTTTCCTAGGAGAATTTCTCCCGGGACCTTAGCTCTCCTGGGAGATTTTCTCCTAGTACCTCAGATTTCCTGGGAGACCTGAGCTCCCAGGACCAAGAGTCTCCTGGGAGATTCTCGGTCCTGGGACCTTAGGTTTCCTAGGATCTCGGACTTCCTGGGACCGTGTGTCTCCCAGGACCGTATTTCTCCTAGGAGAGTGAGTCTCCCGGGCGAGATTCTCTCCCCGGAAGTCCTCTCCCCAGCGGCAATGCAAGACTTCCTTCCCTAGGTCATGGGAAGGGGTCCGAAAGAGGGTCATGTGGAGAAGGGGTTGTCACGGAATTGGCCGGAGACTATGAGGAGTGGACGAAACCAATTGATTGGTCTAACTAACAAGAGGTTGAGCGAGGAGGGAAGGCTTGTCGCCTCGCCTCTCCTTGGTACTAAACAAATGTCACGTGCTGATCATGTGTCAATTCGTGACAGGGTCCGAAAGAGGGCCATGGAAAGGGGTCCGAAAGTGGGCCACAATTGATCAGGACAAAGCACGTAGCCAGCGGTGGCACCTAATTCACAGTGGGACATGTACGCTAAAATTAGGGGCATCCCCCACTAAATCTAGTGGGGTTCGCGAAGTGTTGGTCTTCGTTCCTTCATGTCTGCCAAGATATGTAGACTTGGCCAGACAGAGATTTCATCTTCCACATGGCCCGTGAGTACCTCATTTCCACCAGGCTATCTGACAAATACACTGCTAGGCTTATTCTTCTTGCCCTACCTCTAACATTAGTAAATCTTCGGTTTTGATGGTGGTGGCCGCAGGTTTCGTGCCCTAGCCACCGCTTGCACGAAAGGGATCGCCTAGTAGTATAGACCACTCCTAGTTCCAGCAACAGAAGGGTATAACTCCTTGGCTATTCTGAACTTCCTCCGAACTAATAGAATGTTAGCAATTACTGGGGAAATAGAATAGTTACAGCTTACCACCATCTAATCCCTCATCTATATTCTGATTCGAATGCTGCCAGATTAGAGCACACCACAGAGCCACTAGAGCATCAACAATCTCCTGATGCAGCGAGACTGTGATAATCAGCTTATGTTGATCCTCGCCGTCCAAATCTTCTGTCGCTATCACCCTGTTGTCTCCGTCTTTCCATGTACTCTTACCATCCTTCTGCTGAATTTGGAATACTGGCTTTGTGTTCTTGCTTGACGATGGAAGCCAAGAAACAATATCGCCCGATATATCCATTGGGTATACCTTCAGTTCTGTCTTTTGTTGAAAACGTGGCCGCTTCAAGCCGAGATGACCTAAAGTGCCGCTGCGAGATACTGATTGGATGCGAATATCTGGGACAGTCCAGCCGACTATTAACGCACTAAGGCCTGTCGGTCTTCGCCAATACCTGAGATTGTAGATGTGACGTGAACGAGGCTTGACAACAGGCTCTAGGTCGTTAGACGCAAGCTTCGTCTTAACCGTGTGCTCGATACGTTCGAATTCGACTATTTTAGTCGCTGCGGTGATAGCTGAGACGGCGCGACTGAGACGATAAAGGGCAGGTGAAGTGGTAGATTCGCGGTGGATAGTTGTTTTGTTGAGAACGAGGATTGTGGGCTCCCATATATCGTTTGTGAGCCCCGATTCGGTGTAAGTGGGTGGGCTCTCTGGAGCCTGAGTGTCTGGGTTGAGAGACATGATGAGGATGGCGCTTTCTCGCAATGACACCAGGATTGTATAACCAGGATATAAATGGCAGGCTTTCTGTGGAATTGAGGCAGTGCTGCGCCTCGTGGAATTGCGCCACTGCCAACGACTGTTGTGCAGAACGCTAAGTCAGGATGCCTATGCCCAGAATCAACATTAGCCTGTCCTGACAGACCAACATACCATTGTAAAACGAGGATGCTCATGCGTCCGCTTAGTGAGAAACCCCTTCCCACTCTTTGCGAAGTCCAACTTTTCGTTTCAGCGTTCTGGGGGTGACAGGCAAATCCGACTCGTTCCATGAATTAATTTTAGACCTCGTCGCAGGCTTGCACCAGCCAGTTCACCTGTTATTCCGATGCATCAAAGCAAATCTAACGACTATCCGTCAATCCTTACCTCGCTACAGGCCTAGACCTGCGACGCTACGGAGTACCCTCGTTTATGCATTAGCCGAATATGCAACCTTGGATATACGCATCTTTCTTGGACCAAAACAGATATATTTCAACGATTGATTGGCCCAGGCTCTAAGTAGAAACTCGATTCTACAGAATTCTACACCAACGGGTATCGCCATGCCGGTACAGTACAGAAGAAAATTCCCAAAACGAATATATAGCCACAAATCCGTCCCACTACCTCGATAGCCCAACGCGGGCCAAGGGAGCCAGCAAACTGTTTCTTCATTCTTTTCGTAGCTTGGCTCAGGAGCGTTTCGACTAGACACACGGTCCAGTTACATAGGAAGAAGCGAATCTCGGTCATAAGGTGGGCCTGGCGATACACCACTAGGTTCACCGCTCCATGACAGGCGGCGGACATGAGGAAAATCCAAAATGACCACAATGCCTTTTTCATTGTAGCACCCCGTCTGAGTGGGTCGCCATGGTAGTCAAAAATTGACGGTGTGAATGCAGCAAATGGCGTTATATGTAGGCAATGCCAGAAGATCCCCCAAAAGCGCCGCAAAGAGTAGGCTTGTTGAAAAGACGCAAAAAGCGGCGGCCAGTCAGACTTGTCGCTCCATCTGAGGATGGAAATAAACAACACAGCGCAAAGGTCATGTAATGCAGTTAGGAGCAAATAGGTGGTCCAGATCCACTGCGTAGAGGTGACCGCGCGAAGGATTAGATCCTTCTTCTCTAGTAGCTCTGGTAGAAGGCCTTGTTTTGCGGAAGAAAAGTCATCTTGGATGAGCGCAAGATCTTCGAGCAGAGGCCTAAGGAGATACTGGGTGATACCGTGGTCTAACAAGAAGAAGACCAAGGCGCGGGCTGTTTTCTTCGCCCCAAAAACGAAGTCATCCGTAGGAATATTCTTTTCTGGTCTAAGAACTCCATTATTGCGTTGTATCCCGCGAAAATCAATCCAGATGAGGGTAATTGTCTTGAATTTTTCGAGAAAGCGTAATGAATGGAATTGAGAGCCAATGTTATATGTAAAGAGGATTCCGGTTGTGTGAACTGCCCATCCCACTAGAAATGCAACAAGACTTGCCGGGAGTTTGACTGGACGTTGGATCTGCTCGGAGAAACAGACAGAGATCGCGGTGATGTGCGACACCGCGTATAATCTTCTGTTATAGCCGGTATGTTGTATGCCGACGAAAAATATGATAGTTGCTAGCAAGAACCAGATAGCCGGGCGCAGAACGAGAGTGATATCCATCAGAGTGGATGGAATTCCTTGAGCTGTAAGTTGCAAAGATAATAAACGAAAAACAAGTTGTCGATAGACTTCGGTATCCTATATTAGGCCTATGAACCTCGTGTGTCACTTTACATACCAGCCGGATGAAGTCCTTGGTCTGTCCTTGCTCGGCTACCATTATTATAATTGACGCATGATGATGCCCCTGTTTGACCGTTATCATTACAATTGAGGCGTAGCGATATCTTTTTTTTTAACTTTCATCTTTGCAATGCACGTCTCAGGATACGCACTCAATAGTCGCGGCACAGGTTTCGTATCCGAATCTTCAAGACGAATCTTCAAGATCACAACGAAAGTTGGCTGAAAATTCGCATACGGCGAGACTCAGATTGCGGCTAAGCCATAGAAAAAGGGTAGTTAGAAGAGTATAAATTAGACCTCAACCTTACAATCCTCCACTCCAACATCTCATGGTACCTCAAGCATCTAAAACCAGCCTCGCACAGCATCGACAGCATCTTTTCCTCTCTTGCGGCATCCTTATCAAGCCCAAAGAACCTTTCAACGAGCTAGCACAACGAATTTAACACGATGCCCTTCCTTCTTGCCGCCGCCGTCCCCGCTGCTCTTGAGGCAGGCGGTCTCGCAGCTGCCGGCGCAGCCGCCTGGAGTGGTGTTGCCGGCGTCACGGCCCTCGGTGTCGTTCTCTCCGGCGCCTTTGCGGCCACTGGTGCAATCGTCGAGTGCAAAGTTGACCACAAATGTACCAAGAAGAAGCGCGATGATATCCCCATAGCCAGAATTGGATTGGCTAAACGCCAGGTCCTTCGCATGACCAGGCGCCAGGACGTTGGCGCGTGCGGCGTACCTCAGTACAACTTTGACATGTGCCATGAGGACCTGAAGGGTGTGGTTGTGCAAACATCGATTCCGGCGGAGGGAGGTACGTGAGAGCAAGAGTGGACTTTTTGATTGCAGTTGAGCTTGACGAACAGACGACTAACAGGAGAAACAGTTGCCAAGTTTGACAATGTCCCGGCCTCGTGCCTCGATCTCGCGACGGCCCTCACTGGCGGTTGCGGAATTGACCCTCCGTACCCGGTCATTTGCGGATCTTCTTGCATGCAATATACTGGCTTGTCAACTGAACAGATGGATCAACTCTCCAACGCTTTGAACGGATTTGCGGCTGAGTAGACCAGTTGCTCAGTCGGCCATACCTATTAGCCACTGAGTCGAAAGGAGCAGGTCTCCGCAGTTTCTATTGTTGACCGACAGTCTGTTATCAGTTGTAGTTGTGTCAGGGAGGTTATGCATTGGAAAGGAGAACGCCTCGAGGAATCTGTCGATGATGAAGACGGCTCATTTAAAAGCTACAAGGGGATATCTTGCCTGAAAGATTCCGGCATCTTTATGGCTCATAACCTGCTGCAGCTGTCCTTGTGTTCCGACCGCTGTAGAGCCTTGTTTAGCACTGTAATAACAAAATAGAGTAAGTGGTGAGACTCACCGTCGACTGCTTCACCAGTCCCACGTCTTATGTTATACGGGTTGAGAATCTTCATCATACCCGCCATCATACCGAGTCTCTGGAGGTAGTAAAAAAACGTATGGTCCCATCTGACCGAGCTCTCGTTAACATTATTCGTGGTAGCAGGACTGTGGTTTTCCCTGACCACACCGAGCCTACCCAGCTGCCGACGTCGCTTCTCGTAGTGCTTTGCGGAAAACGCCGGTGCTTTCTCTACCGTACGTGGAGCCCCCATATTTCCATGGATCCGTATCGAAAATCGTGTGTTCGCCAGACAAGCCTACAAGTAATGGTGGAAGGGGGAGTGGGAGGTTGATGATGTGCCGTGTTGTGCTTCGACGAAGAAAATCAGTAGGGTGAAATGGTGATTCACAAGCTGGAGATTATTAGCAAGTGGAAGAGTAAACAATTGGGAGCATAGGAAGCAACATACCAAGACAGCAATTGTTATGATCGATACTGTATGACAGAGTAGAGTATTGGGCAAGTGAAGGAACATGTCCACCCAAACGAGGCAGCGCTGGGCAGGCAAGAGACCGCGTATGCATTGGGTGAATGGCGGTCATGGTGGATTTAAAGCAGCAACGAAGATTGAAGCAGAGGGGTACCAGTTTTGGGATCCTTTAATGGAAGCGACGAGAGTAGTCAAAAGAGGGTCTGGTGGCAGTGCGAGATGTCAGCCGTTCGGTGCTGCCCTGGTTGGTTGCCGTCCAACAACTAGGGCCAGCCGGGCCCTTTAGCAAGTGCGCTGAGCAGGGGATCCCTGGGTGCAAATGCCGCAAAAATCTGTGGCAAAACTCTCCAAAAACGGCGGCAAAGGTCCCAGGACATAGAGTTACTCGAGTAATCTTTGATTCTGTCTTGAGCAACTCACCATAGCTACTGGAATTGTATCAGCGTATCGTGTCTGCTGCCGCTTGGGATCTGGCCTATAGCCGTCATGGTTCTGCCTCGATGTTGCCATTGATGTGTCCTGCCTGCAGTTCTCTTGCGTGGTTATCTCAAACTGCAGCCAGCATTCGAAACACCGTTACTATCCGTTTTCCTCAAGAATGCTACCGGCATCAATGCACTCAAGTCGACAATGCTCTGACATAGAAAGCGAGTCTTCTTTACAAATTTCTCTATCTGATGTTGGGCAATACGAACGCCTTAATGCTTCCTATTATATTTATACAAGACCTTTTCGCTAAACTGGCGTTTATAAAGTCCAGCAAGCCTCTTCCGCCTTTATTTGCGTTATTCGGGACGGCTGCCTTTATGGCGACGGGTTATCTTCGTGGAGGTATCTGAGCCCTTGCTTGAGCCAGCAGCACAGGGAGACGCGGTGTTGAGCTAGGAGCGATACGATACGATGGAGTATGGATCTTACGGTCAAGGCTTTAGCACGTGATTCAGGGCTCCCTTAAAGTGCGTTAGAGCGGTAGAGCCTAAGAGCTCAGAATACGAGCATCAACACCCTCAGCAACCTAGCTCCCTCTTTAGTGTTCACAGCGGGTTTCTACAGATGTCATAACTCCGAATCTTAACATCGGGGATAAGACTAGCAATCTCTGCACGACAGCTTGTTGAGACCTAAATTTGCAGTGCAATTAAAAAGGGAAAAAGTGAAGCTGGTGAGCTAGGGGATCCATGAGAACCTGAACTAGGTGCGATGCTCTTATTTGTCGCGGGCTTTGACCGCTAATGCTGGTTCGCACCTGGCGCTGCACCGCTGTCTGCGATGGCTGAGGCTTTGTGCATGAACTGCATTGCATTCTTCTCCCGAGTTTCTATAGTACAGGTTCATCTCGCAAATTGATATGCATGCTGTTGGTGCTGTATTCAGTCTACAGTCGTGGCTCCGTTCCAAAATGCAAACCATAGTCTCCGTCTCACTTAGCACATCTGACGCTATCGGCAACACTCAAGAGACGAGAGCACCATCACGGCCAGCAGCCTCCGCAGCGGCCTCCGCCGCAGCTTTCTGCAAAACCGCTTCTCGCAGCCCAGCTAGCGCAACCTTTCTCCGAGCTTTCTTCTCCTTGTACGCCTGAACCCTACGTTCCCACGCCCTCCTCTGCTCCCGCTGCAGCGGATCCTCCCCATCATCGTCGCCACCATCGCTCTCAGGAACCTCAAAAGCCTTAGCCTTGCCCGGCGACGGCGTGTTGAGCGCCGAGCCGCGGCCAAACAGCAAGCTGCTGCGGGTGCTGCCAGGGCGCTCAGGCGTGCTCTCGCGGGCGAGGCCCACCCTCCGCATCTGCGCCTCTAGAACGTCGACGTCGGTGCTGCGGCGCTGTACCATGGCCGTCATCTTGCGGACGGTGGCCTCGACGGCCTCGACGGTGGGCGCGGCCGCCGCGTCGGTGCGCGCACGCGCCGCCGCCACCTTCGCGCGCGTCGCCAGCCCCGCCTCCTCCGCCACCGCGATCTGCGTCTGCAGCAGCGCGAGCCCGTCGCGCAGCCGCCGCTGCAGCGCCGCCGCGTCGTGCGGCAGCGGCGCGTCGCGCGCCCGCTTGCGCGCTGCTGGGTCCGCGGCCGTCCGTAGCGCCGCCCGCGCTCCTTGAACCTCGCGCCGCCACCGCAGCAGCTCCCGCCGCATGCCCGCCAGCTCTGCTACCGAGCTGTCCACGTCTTCCACGCGTGCGTTGTCCACCTCGCTTTCGAGCTGCCGCTGCACGCCGGCCAGCGCTTCGATCTCGCCTAGCACCCAGCTGTTTGGGTCTTCGAGGTCGCTGCGTTCGCGGCCGGCATCTTTGCCGTGCTCTTCGTGGCCGCGCACGAATGCTGTTATGCTGCGCGCGTTGAGGCCTAGGTTGTCGATCATGGAGTTGATGTCGCGGTAAACGCGCTCGATGGCGGCAGGCAATCCCATTTTCGTGTTGTCTTCGGGGCCTGTGGTGCTGTGATATGCGATGAAAGGATCGAGCGTGGTTGTTGCTTGGATGGGAGCAGCCAGCAGGGCACGGATTCGTGCGTCCTCGATATCAGTAAGGTCAGCAGCTGTGAGGGTTGGCTCTTCAGGTTGAGAAGGAAGAGCTGGGCGAATAATGGGACGCGACGTGGGCGGTTGACGTAGCGGCGACTGTGGAAGTGTTGGCGGAGCCATTGCTCGACCAACAGGAGTGGAAGCGGAGCGGACTGGCGAAGGAGATCGAGGTGATTCGCGGACCACAGGTGGTTGGAAGGTCATTGGAGCTTTCGGAAAGCCGGCTGGCGTAGTTGTGGTCTTTCCACCGAAGAGCGGCGACTCAGTAGTGGATGGCGGAGAGGGTGCCTCTGGTAGTGCTTGGCGAGAGAACACCGGTTTAAGCTGCTGCGGCTTAGCAGAAGGCACAGGGAAGGGTTTAGAAGATTCGGCACCCGGAGGCGCTTCATAGAACCACGCTGGCTTCTTGACTTTGGAGGGATCTGGTGGTAGCGGAGCATCATCGACGGTATCTTCAACTTCGCCAGTTTCTTCCTCGTCGCCTTCGCTTACTTCGCCAGACTCATCTTCGAAGTCTTCGGACTCATCTTGGGATTCACCGTCATCAGAGTCCGGAGCTGGAATATTTTCGGCATGGCCAGGAGGGCTGCTGTCAATCGGAGGGCTACTACCCATTGGAGGAAGCTCCTCCACTGAGGAAGGTGCTGATGCCGTAGGTGCTGGTGATGAAACAGGCTTCGATGTGACCTCTGGTGGTTCTGCTGGCTGCAGCGAGTGGCTCTTTGGAGGGGTTTCTTGCTTAGGTGGAATGGCAATGGGTGTCACCTTTGGAGGTGTGCTTGCGGTAGTGGTATCATTGTTCTTCGCAGGCAGACTGAAAACTAGCTTGCCGGCAGCAGGCTGATCCTTGGTTGGTGTGGACTCGACTGCATCTTGTTTGTTACCGAGAGAAGCGGCAAAATCAGACCCGAATAGAGGCTTGCCTAGCTCCTTCTGTGCAGGGTCGTCTTTTGAAGAATCATCAGCTTTAAAGCTGCTTTCAAGCTTAAAGCCACCGGATTCGGCTCCGAAGAGACCGTTAGTAGACTTCTGTTGTTCTTGTTCTTGCGCTTGTGGTTGTTGTTGAGGCTCTTCTGTTGGCAGTTCATCTCCATCGTCTGCCATTGCATCATCATCTTGTTCAGCTTGCCATGACGATAATTTGCCGAATGAGGTTGGCTGAGCTGGTGTTCCATCAAAGAGAGACTTGCTTCCGATGGTGGAGCCGTCTGTTTTGGAGTCAATGGTTACGGTCGATCCAAAACTTGGTTGAGGGGTGCTCATACCACTCATGACGAAACTTGTGCCTGGAGTCGAAGTGGCAGCAAATGCAGGTTGAGATGACTTGAGTTGACCGAAAGGAGATGAAGTCGCTCCGCCTAAAGCAGCAAAACCAGACTGGCCTGAAGAGGCAAGCTTGCCAAAGCCAGACTGCCCAGTAGCGGCAGCTCCACCGAATGGTGTGGACGTTTTCGCTGATGGGTCATTGGTTGATGATTGCACGGTTCCCCAAGGCGACTTGTTCTGACCAAGAGCGCCTGCCGAGCCAAAGCCTTGGCTGCTGGCAGATGCGCCAAAGGCCGTTGCTGAACCAAATGCGGGTTTACCAAGTGCTGCTGGTTGTCCGAAGGCGGACTGTCCGAATGCTGGAGCACTGCTTTGTGATGTGCTTCCTGATGCCCATGGCGACGCTTTCGCTCCCATCTGCGACTGACTCCCAAATCCGGAGCTGCCGAAGGTATTTGTTTGAGCCGGTTGTGTTCCGAATCCAATCTGTCCGAAAGCAGTGGTTTTAGGTGCCGCAAAACCGCTGCTACCAAAAGCCGGTGCTTGCAGCTTGGGAGCGGAAAGGGCAGCAAAGCCAGAAGCCTGTGTGGAGGGGTTGGTGACTGAAGTTGGAGAACTTACCGAGCCACCGGCAGCGACCATTCTTGGGTAGATTTTGTTCCCGCGAACCGCATCGTTATACACAAACCACCAAGCCGAAAGAATACCTTCATGATTGAGTAACATCATCGCGGGTAGTGGAATAGGTGAGTAGTCGATTTCATCGCCGGGAATCGGCTTGTATGCCTTCTCGGTGGCTGACAGATCGAGAGCCATACCAACTGGAGAGGTTTCGGCCATATCTTCATTAACGGATGTTGGAAGTTGAGCTCGCCGTGAGTCGTTGACGAAGCCTGTGGTTGTGTATGTGTTGGTTATTTGTGCCGCATCGACATCGCGAGTGAGAGGAACGTTGGATTTTGTGATGAGGCCTACATCTGGCGAGGCGACAGAAGAGATGATGAGAGCATCTAGAAGGTTGTCCCAGCCGCGGAGACGGCAAAAGTAGTGAGTAGGTGGTAGTCGATTCATACCGAATGGCGGTGCTGGATCGAGAGGCAGCTTCTGAAATCTGAAACTTGAGCGGTCCGCGTTTGTCTGCGCCAAATGGAAGGCCGAATCGACTGGGTCTGAAGGGTTCGTTGGTGTGTGAACCAATAAGAAATCGTTGTTGGCGAGCCAGAGGATGCTAGAAACATGCCAACCGCCATCCACAGCAGGTGGTCGAGGAATGACAGCCTTGCCAACTCCACTCGGTTCTAGTTGGAAAGCAGTTCCATCACCAAGGCCAGCGACGAGGTTTCTGCCTGCATTGCTCCAAGAAACACAGCTCACACCATCCTTGAGAACAGCGCCATTCTGACCAGGCATGAACCGCCGCTCGCTTAGGTTAGCCATCATTAGTTGGCCTCGCTCGAGAGTGACGGCAACTATATCCGCAAAGTCTGCCACTGGATTCGGCACAATAGACCGCACACCAACACCTTCAGTGGCAATGGAGAAAGCAGGTTCCTTATTTCCCTGAAGAAGTGACTGGGTCTCGTACACAGCAAGACCGCCACCTGCTTCGGCGCTCAGGATAAGATATTTTCCATCAGTTGTAAAGCAGACTTGAGACAGGCGAGGAGCCGGGAGGGTGAGTTGTGGCGTAAAAGGTTTGACCTTCTCTGAGCTGTTGCCAGCAGAGAATGCTTGACGGACTGATTCGGTAGTTGCAACAACCACCGCGCTTGGAGAGGCGGCTGCAACAAGTCCTTTGATGGATGTGATGCTGAAGAGAGAAGAGGTCGGTGGAGGCAATTTATCGGTGGGCCATGGTGAGGGTAGTAGGCGAACTTTGCTCTCGCCAGCCAGCGACAGGAAACCTAGAGCCTGGTTTGAGTGAGTATTAGATCGAGAAGCAGCGATGAACGAAGTGCTCCACGAGTAATGTACCTCTGTAGAGATTTCCATCATCTCTGCGCCAACATTGACAGCGGCGTTGGAGCCGGGAAGGGACTGAGAGGCGTGGGCCAAACTGAAGGCCATCTTGGCTATGAAAAAGTCGTGACCAAGCTCGGAAGAAGGCGTAGGCGGAGGCGAATCAGCTATGCTTTGCCCATCGGTGGAATGAACATGCGGATATGAAAGGATAGAGGAGGATGAGGGTGAGCTGCCTGGCAGACTGGAATTTGAACGAGAGTGAAAGCTGCTGCGCGGGCTCAATTGAGGACGGAAAAGTTCAAGGCTACGACGGAAAATGTTGATAACCGGAGGTCGATGGCTGCTCTCTGGGTGGGAGAGAAACAGCCAGCTCACTCACATTCGGTCTGAGTGGGCGAATTATGGAAGCTGAATGAACGCGTTTAGCTCGCGGTTGATGATGGTTGTCTGGTAGGTGGTTAAGGAAATTCCCACGAGCGCCTAAAAGGCTGCAGCTCTCAGGCGTTGCTGGAGGCGCGTCGTCGGGCCGATCATGAGCTCCGAGATGCCCATTGAGACTCTACAACAAAAGGGACATGCAGAGAGCAAAGCTCCAGGCACGAGCATCCACATCATCACTCCCACATCCGCCAAACCTTGTCCTTATAACTTATTTCCATTTAAACCTCTTCTTTCCTTCCTCCCTCTACCCTTTCGAGCTTGAATATACGTCTTCGAACTGCTTGAGCTTTGTTCACGCCATACACCTGCACAAACCGTCGTCCTCCGCAGCCTCGCCGCCATGGCGGGCTTTGATTTTTCCAACTATAATCGCAATGTCGCTATGCATGCAAGAGGAGTTCCGCTACCAAAAGCCACAAGCACCGGTACCACCATCGTCGGTTGTTTATTCGACGGTGGTGTTGTCATAGCAGCTGATACGCGCGCAACCAGCGGACCCATCGTTGCCGACAAAGTAAGCTCTTCTTTCATCAACGCTGTCTTGCTCGAGAATTAAGGAGCTGACACGATAGTCAGAACTGCGAAAAGCTGCACTTCATATCTCCACAGATCTGGTGTGCTGGCGCAGGCACTGCTGCTGACACCGAATTCACCACTGCCCTCATTTCCTCCAACATCGAGCTACATGCCCTCTCAACAGGCCGCAAACCTCGAGTCGTGACTGTCATGACGATGCTCAAGCAACATCTGTTCCAGTATCAAGGCCACATCGGCGCTTACCTCGTCGTGGCAGGCTGTGATCCAACGGGGTCCCATCTGTTCACCGTACACGCGCACGGCAACACCGACAAGCTTCCTTATGTGGCGCTGGGCAGTGGTAGTTTGGCAGCCATGAGTGTCTTCGAATCGAGCTGGAAGGACCATCTGTCGCGTGATGACGCGGTCACATTGTGTGCCGAGGCGATCCAGGCCGGTATCTTCAACGATTTGGGCTCGGGCTCAAACGTCGATGTTTGCGTCATCACGCCGGAGAAGGCGACTCTACTGAGGAACTACATCACACCGAATGTGCGAGAGAGTAAGATGCGGGACTACCGATTCAAGAAGGGCACCACTGCTTGGCTGAAGGAGAGGGTTATTTCGAAGGAGGAGTTGGGCAAATTCATCACCGTGCATGAGTTAAAGGATGATAGCGTAACAGCGCAAGCAGAGGTCATGGATGTGGATGCTCCAACAGCCTAAAATTTCCTCTGACGAGGAATAGAGGTTACGGATCTGTAGCATAGCTAGGCTTGGAGTTTCACGGCTGGAAAGGTTCATCAAAGCGTGCTGTACTATTGTGCCACTAGCTAGGAATGATAGTAGTTGTGCTTAAAATACTCTCCGCAGTAGACGCTCCCTCGCTATCAAAGCATTGAAGTAGGAATGAAGCAAACATTCTTATTCTGACATCGCAAGGAGAAACTTCGACCTTGAATGCACAATGGCGGCTATTTAATTCCTTCCATGATATGCTCGAGGCATGAATGCTTTTCTTAACAACTTCCATCCGGCTCAAAGAAAGGACTTCGAAACGCCAATATGCGTAAAGAAACAATTACGAACGACCAACGCGCAAAGATTCGGCCGTAGACTCTGCCATCCGGTCCGCACTGCTCTTAATCGCCATGCCAAAGGCCAACCTAACATCCATAACCACAATCACTCGTCTTAAAACGCCTAAACCCCAAATGCACCGCCCCAAACGCCGCCAACCTCACCCCATCTCCCTCCTCCAAAGCAGCGCAGCACCCTCCTCAGCGCCTCGTAATACTCGCACTCCTGCTCAAGTCACCCACGCTCGACGCCGCGCCAACGCTCTCGCTACGGCTGCTCTCGACACTGCGGCGCACGCTGGCCGACGAGCTGCGCCGCCGGAACCGCCGCATCTCCGTCGGATCCACCAGGTGCAGCCCGCTGGTCTTGCCGAACAGGTTCAGAATGTCGGTTAGGCTGACCACGCCGGACAGCAGCCCCGACAGCGACGCGCCGGGCAGCGCCGCCGCCGAGAGCGAAGGCTGCGGAGGAGCGGCGGTGGGTGGTGCGGCGGCGGTGGGCGCGACGGCGGGCCCGGAGAGTGGGTTGGGCGGCGGTGCGAGTGATGCTGGTGTTAGCAGCGGCGTGGGAGGGCCCGACGACGCGGGCGAAGGCGTCTCCACGATCCACATGCGGTGGCTGCGGGTGGCGACGAGCTTGGCGACGGTGTGGGCGAGCGTGCTCCACGGGTTAACGTGGAAGACCGGGTACGAGTCTTTGCCGTCGGCGACGCCGCGCTCCGACAGGATCACGCCGATGAAGTGCACGCACGACAGCTGGAGGAGGGGAAGGGACGTGTTCTTGGTGAGCAGCCGCACGTCCACGTGCGAGATGTTGCCGATCACGTTGTTCCCGCTGTCCAGCACCGGCAGCGATGTGATGCCCTCGTTGTTCATCAGCTCCAACGCCGCCGCCAGCGGCTTGTCGCCGTGGATCGCGAACACCGCCTGGTTGCCCATGTCCAGGTCGCGCAGGGTGCGCGTGTACAGGCTCTCGATGCCCGGGAAGTGCCGTCCGTTTTCCCAGAAAAAGCGGATCAGCCGTAGTTGCGTTAGCACGCCGACTGCGTCTGCAGAGTGCTCTTTCACGATGATTATGCGGTGAACGCCGGAGCCAAGGATCTCGACTGCTTTGGTCAAGGTTGCGGTGTGTGGCAGAGTCACGAGAGGCTCTTTGCGACCGAGGCCTTTGACGTCTTTAAGAGGTATCGGTTTGCCTTCTCTTCCTTTTTGAGCGAGTTCACGGAAGGAAGAAACTTGGTCTTCGTCCGGTTGAGCAAGACCAACAACAAGAAGGAGGTATGCGTTGAGGTCGCTGTAGTCGAAGGTACCTATGGCAGTTCTCGAGTTGGGACTGTCGCGCAGTAGAACCACATTCGGTGAGCCAGATTGTATAAGCATGTTGGTAGCTTGCTCGACGGAGGTGTTCATATCAGCGAAGCGAACTTGTTCGAGATCTACAATCTCGCCAACGCGTATGCCCTTCCAATCTCTACCCCTAAACTCATCGCTGCCCTTCTCGGCGCGCGGAGGGTTATTCAACAAATCCAGCACGGCAGGCTGACTTAAATTGATGCTAGGATGTCTTTGCGACATCCTCGGAGAAGTGGGATGGCCTCTCAAGTTCTCTGCCAAACTGGAGCGATGGCCCATAGAAGGGCTGGACGGTGTGCGGGATAAGGCTTCTTTGGTGGAAGGGGTACGTGCGATGTTTGTCGTCGAATGGATGGATGACGGGTTCTTGCTGGTGGGCGGAGGCGGTGAGGAATGGTTCTCGGCCATGGCGGAAGCAAATGCTCGCTACAGCCTGCGCCGAAGTGGTCTGATGAAAAGGCTGATGGTGGTGAGACTGGCGAATTTCGGGAGGCACGACGTCAACGGGTTGGGCCGTATTTCTGCGGTCCCATGAACCTTGGATGGAAGCGGATGCTTGAATTGACAGAGTCTAGTCTGAGTGATGTCGAATTGAGCTCGCTTAAGGGGATCTCAAGTTATCAAGATCGGCATTGAGTGAGGGGAATGGCGAGCCGTGGTTCGTTGCGTATCGCCAATGTTGGCGGCGCTGCTCCCCTGTCGCATCCCCATCTCACATTCTCACTCACCTTTCTGCTAGTCACTCAGTCATGTGAATTGGCGATTCGCCTCGTTCGCGTAGTCAGGGCTTTGATTTAAATTTGTGATATGTTTTCGCGTCCATCTACAAGTCAACTAATTCCTAATTCCTTTGAGCTTTCGCCCGAAATTTGCACACGAGCTTAACGGCTTCATTTGAAATTCGGGAACTTCCCAGAGTTTCTGTGTCGACAAAGCTCCACTACGAGAGGATTTGGCCAAGTACAATGAGGGATTTTATCGTCCTTGATACCCGAGATTGATAGTGCCTTGACATAGTTATCTGCATTTCTATTTCTCAAAGATTCTCGTCCTGAACCTGCTACATCCGGCAATGAGGTGTTTATCACTTTGTCTTCCGACACGTCTTCGCTCCGCGGCAGTTTGCGGGAAGCCGATCAACTCGAGACGAAACCTAAGTCCTACCACGAGCGTCCGGTATTATACCTATCTTATTGCGATGTCGGCATACAACAAACTTATGGCTCCGTAGGCGAAGCTAATTGAGCTTTGCTATGGCTAGCTACGTCCTCGATCCGTCGGAATGCCATACTGTGTGCTGACCGAAACAGAGAGCTGTAATGACAAAGTGTTTCTTTCAGGATTCATACTATAGAGTCATCGTCGCTATCCAATTTTACTGAGAGCCATCTGCTTGCTAGAACAAGTCGTTCTCGTCTTGGTCACGTTCGGAGCAGTACGATGCCCAAGACTTATGGAGCTCTTGGTCGCACCCACATACCACCTACTGGCGTAGACATGTTATATTTTTGGTCGCTTCGAGAACAGGATTGGCTTCGAATTTGAAGTATGTCAGAAAATGGCGGATGATGCCAAACAGGCATCTTAAAAAGAAAGGTTAATGATGGGATTTGTCTCGAAGCACCAAATCCAAGCTGAGTCATCGCGGAAGCGGAAGAACGAATTATGCGGCGAGTGATTGTTTTTATGGATGTGAGTCTTTTCCTTTAACCTGCGATCTTTCACCGACTCGAAGCGTCCGCTGAGTCCGACGAGACACTCCACGGCAAATTTTCTCTCGCCGCCCTCAGAGCGTGTTCGCGGTGCTTGAACCTCTTGTCGCAGAGTGTGCTGATCTCATTCCACTGCCAATTGTCCGTCAGCCACGTCACATGCTCACTGCATCGCACCGCCTCGAAGACCAGACAACTTCCAACTTTCCAAGTGTCGATAAGTTTGTATAGTAACTCGACTGTGACTTTGACTAGCCATGGCTGAGCCTACCCAAATAGCTTGTAAGACTACCAAATTTCACTTTGAACCTCTTCGGCGGCTAACTTTGCGCCCTAGATCGGACGCTGAAGGGCGTCGGTATCCTCAATACCGCTCCAGTCTACGAAACACTGCCTGGCTTCGACCGGTATGGCTTTATTAATCGGTCGATTGTAAAATACTGACCATGGAATGCCATTTAGACCCGAAGGAAACCTTCGCTGTTGCGTTTACTCTCCAGACGGCAGATTCTTTGCCTGGGCCTCGCCCGAACAGTGCGTCGATATGCCCTCATATGTATTTACGGTGCCTTTCTAACATTCTACTAGAGTTTCGGTAATAGATGCGTCAGTTGGACATATCATCACTACCCTCCCGGCCCAAAACGTCCTCGAGTTAGGTTTCTCCCCGTTAGGAACATACATAATAACATGGCAGCGTCCGTCAAAAGATGAAGAAGGCAATGCCGTGAAGAACCTCAAGGTCTGGAGAACGCTCGATGACAATGCTGGCTCAGAAGGTGAGCGAAATGTTATCGGAGAGTTCGTTCAGCGAAACCAAACAGGTTGGAATCTTCAGTACACATCAGACGAGAAATACTGTGCACGCACCGTGACCAATGAGGTTCAATTCTATGAGAGTGGAAATTTACAAGCTCCATGGAACAGACTCAGGGTCGAAGGTGTGACTGAATTCCAAGTTTCGCCGGGCAAGAAGCATTCGGTTGCTGTCTTTATCCCAGAACGCAAGGTATGTATATCTGGCCTTTTTTGCTATTCATCGCAGCTCATCGCTTTTCAGGGTCAACCGGCTGCAGTCAGAGTATACAACGTGCCTCAGTTCGAAGCACCTGTTTCGCAGAAGACGTTTTTCAAGGGAGATAAAGTTCAGTTGAACTGGAATGACGACGGCAATGGCTTGATTGTTCTAGCGCAGACTGATGTAGACAAGACTAACAAGAGCTACTATGGCGAAACAAATTTGTACTTCCTCAGCGCCGATGGCGGCTTCGACGCGAGGATCACACTTGGTATGAGCGCTCAACGAGAGGAGAATTCCCAACTAACATCTTGCCAGACAAAGAAGGTCCCATTCACGATGTCTCCTGGTCCCCTAATTCGAAAGAATTTGGTGTAGTTTACGGCTATATGCCATCCAAGGCGACCATCTTCAATTCAAAAGCACAGCCAACCCACACATTTCCGCTCGCACCTCGAAATACCATTATTTTCTCACCGCACGGCCGTTTTGTTATTGTGGCAGGTTTTGGGAACTTAGCCGGTCAAATGGATATCTACGACATGACCAAGAATTTCGGCAAGGTGTGTACCATTGAAGCTAGCAACGCGTCACTCTGCCAATGGTCACCCGATGGCACTCACATCCTCTGTGCGACCACGTCCCCTCGTCTGCGTGTTGATAATGGAATTCGCTTGTATCATGTTGGAGGCGGCTTAATGTACAACGAAGATATCGAACCACCGAACGAACTGTACAACGTGTTTTGGCGCCCAGAATCAACCACGGTTCATCCACTGCCCGCTGATCCGCTCAATCCGGTGCCAGCTCCCCATCCTTCGGCGCTCACTTACCTTGGCCAACGAAAAACGCCGTCCGCTCCTGCTGGTGCATATCGGCCTCCTGGTGCCCGTGGAACGTCCACGCCGCTGCACTTCAAGCGTGAAGACCAAGGCGGCGAGGCATATACGTCCAACGGCATCTCCTCGACATCGGGGGGCGTGAACGGTTTCGGCGCAGGCAAGCCACGGCGAGCGTTCGTGCCAGGCGCGGAGCCCGCCGAGCCACCACTGCCACCGGGCGCGGCACCAGGCGGCGGCGTGAGCCTGACGGGCGCGGGCGCAGACGGCGACGACACGCTGTCGAAGGCCGCGCTGAAGAACAAGAAGAAGCGCGAAGCGAAGAAAGCAAAGGAGCGGGAGGAGCGCGAGCGCGGGGGCGGCGCGCCCGCCGACGACATGGAGGGGGTGCCGCGCGGCCCGCGCGCCATGTCGCGCAGCCCGGAGCGGCGCGCCGCGCACCACCAGCGCACGCGCTCGGGGTACGTCCCGCCCGGCGAGGCGCGCGACCCGCAGCGGCGCGCGCCCCGCGACGGCTCGCGCAGCCGGCTGGCGCGCAGCGCGGACGCCAACGGGCCAGCCGCGCCCGCGCCCCGCCACGCTCTGCAGAGCCAGTCGCTGCCGCCGCCGCCGCTGCAGACTGAGGCGCTGGCGCCGGCGCCCGACCTCACGGTCACGACGCCTGGCGGGGGGCCCGGCGGCGTGGCCGGCGCGCCGCTCCGCGACGGCCACGACAAGAAGGTGCGCGCGCTGCTCAAGAAGATCCGCGCCATCGAGGAGCTCAAGATGCGCCAGGCCGGCGGCGAGAAGCTCGAGGATACGCAGGTCAAGAAGATCCTCACCGAGGTGCAGGTGCGCAAGGAGCTCAAGGACCTGACTGGGGAGGAGCCGTGAGCGGAGTTTTTTTTTTTTTTTTTCTGGGAGATCGGCGGCTCTTTGTTGAACTGATTGTTTCTTTTTGCGGTTCTGGCTTTGCTCAGGACGGACTGCGGTATGCATTTGGGATGCTTAAATGGCGGGACACTGGATAGATCTTGGTGCCTGTCGGTCATCCTAGGGAGTTCTAGACTGTAGTATGTAGGAATCGTGATTCTGGAAGGTCCAGAGCCCCAAATGATCACGCAGAGACAGAATAGAAAACCAATTTTGAAAGGAGACATTCAGTTTCTGTTGTGACGTGGTTTAAAAGTGAGTCTGCCCCATATGCAGAGAACGATTAATCTCGAAATAACATGCATTGCTATCTATGCAGAGTATGTAGCAGTCCGCCTTAGCACCCTCTCCACGATTTCAAGAGGATACCCAGGTCAAACCGTCCTCACGTCCTTCGACCGCAATGCAGTTTCGGAAAGCTCTGGTATGACCTATGACTGCCGAGTTCAGCACTAACCAACCCGAAGGAGGTCCTCCCAGAGGAGCGCGGAGTGCGTTAGGAACTCCCTTGTTGGTTTGATATCCCCGGCGTAATACAAAGAGGGCGAGTGATGTGGGTTTAATGGTGCCGCTCGATCTCTAGCTCCTATATAGTGGAACTGAGGGTGAGTAGCGCTCGTCCGTCCACCTTTTCGCCGGGGTTGAAGTACTTCTCAAAGCCTCAGAGACTGTGGGTAACTTAGAGGACGAAAGCACAGGATTCTATTTTGCACGAAGATCCAATAACTACTGTAATGCAGTTAGCAAGTGTCAAGATAACGGATATTAGGTCCATGTACGGAGTACCAAATAGAATGGAGACGTAGCCTAGAGCAATGTAAGATCGGTACATATGGCATGGATTAGCTTTTATTCTGAGCTTATACTGCAAGATGCAAAAGGGGTATCCCATAGTTCAAGACGCATGCTGATGATTTAGTCTGCAAAGCCAACTCTCCTTAGCCTCGAACCACCATTTTGTGCGTTGCTCATAAAGACGTCGTCATCAGCAGTCATGGAGTCAAGCATACGATCCAGTCCACCGATGTCAAGTTCGCCTCGAGCCAGAAGAGACTGGTCCACGGCTGAAGTTTCTGCGCTGTCTTCTGTGAACAGCAGCTTGGCGGGTTCACGTGGTAGTTGACTTTCAAGGAAATTGATTCGATGTTCTCCAGCAACAAGGTAATCCTTCTGACCGGGATGAAATGAGGATGTTCCGGCTGGCAGCTGCGAAATAGTCTGTATTCGTTCGCCTCCGATTTCCACATCGACACGGGACAATCCAGGTCCGTAAAGAGATCCTCCAGTGCTCGACTTGGATTCTTTCATAATACGAGCCCAGAAGCTGCGTAGTGAAGAGATGTTATAGGCGACGTTATCGTACCAGAATGTGACATTATCTTCTACGCTAGCTCCAGAAAGGGATGATATTTGTTGAACAGAGATTCCTCCAGTTGGTGTGGCTGCTGCCAAGGAAGTCGGTCCACGGAAGAGATCTTCTTGCTTCTGTTTGCGGGTGTTCGGGGTCATCGGTGCGAGTGACGATCGTTTACCTCTAGGCTTCTTGGCTTCGGCCGCTGTTATTTGAATGGAAACTGGGATATTGCCATGGACGAAGCCGTGAACGACGAATGAGCTGTTGCCATACATCGTTGAGCTTGCACCAGCTCCACCGCCATAGACATCCCAAATTCCCCATTCGCCATCGGAGAGCAAAGCAATGATACTTCTGCCCTCCGACACCCAGGCAGCATCGAGGATGGCTTTTCGGTGAGCGGTTGCCGGAGCAGCTACATCTACGCTCTTAGAAGTCTCGAATGGAGCGTGAAAGTTGCCGAGCCATGACCCTGCGCGTGGTGTGAGATCTTCCACTGAGCCGCGCCTTGCAGTTTTACGTCTCCGCGGTGGTGGCAGCAACGGGTCGAAGATTCTCACAGAACCCTTGGCAGTGGCTACCAATAACTGCGTATGGCGATCCACAGATATCGGTGATGAGTTGAACGCAATTGCTGTGACTGGATTCGTGACGGATGCAGAATGCAACGTTTCTGGTGGGCCAGAGAAGCGTAGTCCCGTGGTTGTTTGCTCTATCTGAAGACGCGTAAAGGTAATCCTACCAACTCGATCTGATGTATGGGATGTTACAAGAATATAAAATTCATCTGCATCGGATTCCAAGTCATTTGAAGTTGCTCTGTAGGCTGTAATGGCCACAGCTGATGGGACGCTCTGCAGAGAAACAGTAGCGACATCCTTTGAGCTTTGCCTGGGATCCAATGGTATGGCCATCAACCGAATATTGTAGTCCGAGCAGGCAGCAGCAATGATTACAGATCTGGCAAAAGTTGTTGGTGTCGGCCTCGTGGATCGTGGTTCGAGCGGAGGAAAGGTGAGGCTTTGAACGGCGACACCGAAACTGATGTGAATCTGTTTGATGACGAGTTCGTACTCTTTGGAATTTTCCAGATCCTCTTCACTGATGTAAATCTCGCTATAGCTTGACGAACTCTGAGGCTTCACATCCTTGAACTTGTCTCCCACTTTTCCACCTCGCCATAGGACGGTCAAGCCGTATTCATGACCATACACGACTACCGTAGAGCCGTTCGGAGCTTGGAGAGGATAGATCTTTGCAGCGTGAACTCTTTGAGGAAGCTCATAGCTTTGAGGCAGTTAGAAGATATAGTTGAACAGCCAGACTTGCGTCGTACCTGGTGCATCCCATCTTAGACTTCTGTGAGTATCGAGGAGCTGGAAGAGCAGACATGGCGGCAGACACGTTCGAAGCTCTAGATAGATACTATGATCAGATTCCGAAACATGACCGGAAGGCTATAGTGCAGGTGAACTGAACTAGAAAGGAATTCCAGCTTCTTTCGGTGTTGTTTGCTGGAGCTGTCGTTTAGAGTATGGTGGAGATGATTGGTGCGCATGTGGAGAGGAAAGTCGCGTCAAAAATTCTTTGGCGAGGCAGCAGACGTGACTTCCGATCATCCTCAAAACACTGAGCCATGACGAAATACTAATCTCGCACAATTGATTTTGGTGCATGTTCATACCGTATGAAGTGGCTGATCTCGAATAAATCCATGGCCTTCTTGCCATAATGGCTGGACTTCGATTTCTGGGTTTCAGCGAACCCTCAGCTCTGCCATACCTGGTAAACGAAGGAATACTCCCAGCTGACCCGCCGGAGAGCTCTTACAAATGGGAGACCTACTATGACCATATGACCCGAAATCCGGCTTTCGAGGAATTATTAAGCACGGACTACTGCGTTGTATGGTCTCGTGGTGGTATAGTACAGAAAGTATTCAGCTTCGATGTTGAGCAGCAAAAGATTCAGCAGGCGATCCTCACTACATTTCCTGAAGCATCAGAGAAACCATCCCAACATCTATCACTTGGAGCAGACCTTGGAGAACACGACCATATCTCGCGAAAGCGGCGCAAGTTCGTTCCTCAGCATGGAATCCACAGCGATGCCACACCTTCAGACCCATCGCGTGCCATCGTTATATTCCTTAAGCTCCAGGCTCACATCTTCTTCCTATCCGGATCTAACCATGTCATCAATCTTCCATTTGAGGTTGAAAAGGCATATGCATCTCCAAGGGGATTGATTTTGCAGCGAAAAATCCCAACTGCTACTGCGGTTCCGGAAACTCCAGTTGTTCCACCTCCGCCTAACAACTCGTTCTTCTCTCCGTATGCTACTCGTGGATATCAGCCCTCGCAGCCATCTCGTTTCAATGACAAGAAGAAGACAACTGAGAAGAAGTCGCTTGCTGGTCTAGACTTTGAGCTGTTGCGGCCGACCCAAGTGCCAGCCGCGGATAATCTACCCCGTCATTTCACCCTGAGTGATCCCCTCTCGGAAGTAGGATTGATAATCGGCTCGGATGAAGCATCTACAAGTGATCCAAAGGAGCAATCTACCACTCAGGACCTTGATACTCTATGCAAAGATGAAGAAATCTTGTATTTCTCCTCTAC
>Ga0335073_10002992_pt1 | contig 23392 bp, 10 predicted proteins | sample Lox_Sample_22_FD_207093 | JGI IMG/M metagenome (GOLD analysis project Ga0335073, IMG submission 207093) | Soil microbial communities from Loxahatchee National Wildlife Refuge, Florida, United States - Lox_Sample_2.2 | ecosystem: Environmental > Terrestrial > Soil > Wetlands | place: USA... | reverse complement strand
AAATCCCCAAACGGTGTCGCTGTATTCCCTATCGTCAAGAATTGCCAGAACAGAGGATTCGGCGGCTTCTTAGGAAAGCAAGATTTGTTTGGGAAAACAGAACACAGAGTGGGCGGTTTTCCCGGCGGTTGGTTCACGCCTGGAATCGGGGAATAGGGTGAAAGAGTCGGAGCAGACCATGTAAGGAACGCGAGATACCCAGTGTCTGTCGATGTGACAGTACTAATCGGGATGGTAATAAGTCCTAATTCGAATTGTGTCGTAGTAATTGTCGTAGCTAACCCAGTCAGGTACTGGTTGTATGAAGAGGTGAATGCTGCTGCGCCAAACTGAATGGCCCCAGGCAGGGTAATTGCTCCAAACCCGGTCGTGCCGCCCGCATAGGAAAAGCCACCCTGACAACTGCCCTGCGCATCAATGGTGCCCTGACAGACGCCGTTCACAACGCCACCCGCACAATTGCCGTTCTCATCCAGGCCGCCAGGGCATGTAGCGATGCCTAAGCAGCTGCCGGAGGCATCGCAAAAGTTACCCCCCACGGTGCCCCCCGAAGCAATCACAGTCCCAAAAGTACCATTGCTCCAGCCCCCACCACCTCCTCCATCGATCATGTCCGTTGCAGCATTACCACATACAATACCATCTGTGTCGCCAACGCACGTGTTCCCTGGCCCCTTAAGCAGCAGCCCTGTCGGATCAGTGAAGCTCAGTGGGTTGTTGGCGACGTAGGCATAGCCATTCCAGGTCTCATTTATTGGGTCCGGGCTGAGCCAGCGGCCCACGATGCTCAACTCTCGATTAGGCGTATCCCACTGCACGCTTGAGTCAAAATTGTCGGTCAAAGTAGCGAACATATCATGGCGAGCGTTACTGGTTCCAAACGTCGCGAACATCTCTCCGTAGGGAGTGAAGGCGCGGTCAGCGTAGACGTTGTGCGCGGTTTCAGTTTCGACGACCCGCGCGCTACCGAGCCAATCTTTATGGAGGTAGTAAAAAGCACTGCTATTCCCGATGACAAGAGCGGTACCGCCTTCGGGAGCGGGCCAATAGGCGAAATTCACGGTTGCACCGCTCATGTTTGCAGTTTCGCCCATTTGGGTGATCCAGCGCTCTTTCCAAGTGCTGCCGTTGCTGGTTTCGACGATGCGGCCGAAAGCGTCATACACGATACACTTACCGCTGGTGCCGCAGGTAGGCGTACCGCTTGTTGCGGTCCACCGCATTTTCGAGAACTCATTCCAGCCCCAAACGTTGTTGGTGTCGCTGGTGACGTTGCCATTGGAGTCGTAACTCCCAACATTGTAGTGGTTCGTGCTGGATGAATAACCGGGGTTCCACGTGGTCCCGCTGTATCCCGTCGGCACAGTCTTGGTCAGGTTGTCATAGTTATCATACGAGTAGTCTTCGCCCTCGTTGCCTGAGCCGCACAGGAAGCTAGCGAGTCTGATCCAGTCGTCGTACACAGAACTGCAGGTAAGCGAGCCGCCAGCGTTAAACCCATCGGTCACAGCCACATTGTTGAGCGTGCCATTGGCGTTCCAGTTTACCATTCCCGTCAGAGTCGCGGGCGTATTGCCCACCGTGAACACGAATTCCTGCATGCTGCCGGTGTTCACGTCGTAGGTATAGGAATCACTGTCAGGCGTGGTCCCCGTCAGGCTGATTACTGCAGGGTTGGCGGTCGGATAGTACGTGGCCCCCGTCACGATTTGGATATTGGAAGTCGTGTCCTTCAATGTGTTCCAGCGTCCCTCGCCATCGAGTCCGTACGTCATCTCGTAAAGCGATGGCGAGGCGAGTGTCAGAGTGTTCACCGCGCCGTTGCCGTAGAACGTGGCGGTTGACTGGTAGTATTGCGTGCTGTGGGGCGTCGATTCCCACATGTTCAGTATCCGACCATCAGCGTCGTAGGCGAACCACTCGTCGGTAAGAAGCGTGCCTGTAGTGTGCGTGGTCTGGCAGGAGTCGGTCGCGGCCTCGACCAGTCTGCCATAGGGGTTCGTCAGGCTCACGCCCGTGGGCAGCGTCCCGTCGTAGCCCGTGGAATGGCCGTAGTAGTAGTAGCGGCATGCGGTTCCGTCGGCGTTGACCTCGGTCACGCGTCCCTGCGTATCGTAGTAGTAGCAAAGGAGGTTGCCGTTCGGGTCTTGGGACGAGGCCAACCGTCCCGCCTGGCCGGCGCTACCGCCGATGCCGCTGGGGCAGGAGGAATTTGAATCGTACGTGTATGTCCAACTTCCAGAGGCCTCGGGTATAGTCTTGCTGGTCACTCGCCCCATTGCGTCATACTGGAAGGTTCTGCTCTCGCTACTGCGTGTTGTTGTGACCGTCGTGTATCCAGTCCCCTGGCCGTATGTAATTGTTTCCGTGAAGCCACTTAGCGCATTGTTGTTCTGGCCGCAAGCCGTCGCGATCCCGTTGCCGATATAGCACCGAGATTCAAGCCTGCCGAGTCCGTCATATTCATCTTGCTCTTGTTTTGTATTCTCACCGCTTGGGGCTGGCGTTAAATTGACGGCTACATCGTTGTCCGTGTATGTGTAGGTGACTGTTTCGTTGCTGGTCGTTGAAGTTTGATGGAGGCGTCCAAGAGGGTCGTATTGATACGTGTGGGATGTTGTACATGATCCGTTGGCAGTTGTGCTGCACGGCTGAGATGAGAAGATTTCCTGCCATGTCGTAGATGAATTGTTATACGAGAACGTGGTCGTGTCGTAATTTGTGCCCGAAGGCAACTGCGATCGCTGAACTGAGATTTGGCGACCATAGCCATCAGTTGTCAGTGTTACGGCATCGATCGAATTATTGCCGTTAAACTCCATTGAGTAGCCAACCGCATCTGGCGATGAGACCGTCGGGTACGTGAAATCTGCAGTTACCAGGAGTGGGTCAATCCTCTGGAGGGGCCGCCAGTATGGGTCAGCTGTTCCGCCAAGGCAGCTCGCGCCGGTGTTGTAACAGTAGGTCGTTGTGTTTCCGTTCCGGTCCGTGTCAGCGCTCTTAACCCCGCCGACGCCATACCAAGTGCTATTGATATAGTCTCCAGTGCCTGCGTTCTTAATCTGAGTAGGAAATGGAAATGAGGTGCACGATGAGCAACCAATGTAGCCGCTAGCAGCATACGCGTAATCGGTTTCGTTATTTGCGAGATCAAATGTCTTACTGAGGGATCCATTGGAGTTGTAGACGTTCGGCGTCGTGTTGCTCAGCCACTGCGAGCCAGTCCACCGATATGTGGTCAGCAAACTCCCGTTGGAGCTGTAGTTGTAGTTGGTTTGGGCAACCGTGCTGCCGTTTTGGGAAGAGACAACTTCTCCCTGCAGGTTGTTGATATTTGACCCGATCGCTACGATCGTTGGGCTGGAGGTATTGCAACCCGCACTGCATGTTCCGTATGTGATGGTTGACGTGAGCGCGGGACTGCTGGCGCCGAAGTCATAGCTCGCAACATAGGTAACATTTCCAAAGGTATCGTAGTGGTATTCGGTCGCCGAAGCTTTGCTCATGCCGTTGAGCTTGTGCATGATGACCTCCGAGCTTACCGGAAGTGTCACTGTAGAGGTCGGAGCGGTTGTAAAAGAGCAGCTTGCAAACGCTGTGTTGTAGCAATAAACGTCTGTGGCAAGCAACGTGCTCAGACCTTGGTAATACTGAACTTGTGTGACCGCCTGTGCCGTTGGCGCTGCCGCCGCGCCAGTGCTCGTAAATCCGGTAAATGTGTAAACAGTCTTGTTTCCTCCGGGATCAACTACCGTATTGACGGCGTTATAGTTCGAACCGCTAATCAGAGCGTGTGTGAGCGTGTACGTCGTCTGGTCGCCGTTCCCAAGCGTGCGGGTGAGTACCGGTACGGTCTGGTACGTACAGTCGATCCCATTGTTTGCGCCACCATAGGTGTACGAAACGGTTCCGCCTTCGCGCAGAGTGATTTGATTGATGCGGCCGGTGTATTTACCACTAGAACCAGGCGTGCCTTCGTAAGTAAGTCCCAATGAAGTTCCGTCGGGAAATGAGAAACCGTTTGTCATTAACGTCGTGGACGAATTGTTCAAGTCGTTGATTTCACTGCATGCAAAGTTGGTCTTCAGCGTGAGAGGCGTTGTGGATTGATTGACGGTCGGCGTTCCTGCCTTGACATCCGTCCAAGAATAGCTGGGTTGCGTTATCCCGCTTGAAGTGGACATCGATAAGACCGTCAGACCCATTGCGTCCTGATAATTGCACGATGTCGAGCCGCATCCGGACAACTGCGTGAGGGAATTTCCATATCGGTCCGTCAGGCTACTGTGAGTTAGGGATGCTCCATTACGGAGGTAAACAGTTCCCAACGTGGCAGAACCTTGCTCTTGGCTCGTGAATGTGGCAGTCAAGCCCGAATTATCGATCGCGGTTAGAGTCACACTCTGGTTGTGGCAAAGCGAATCCGAATCAGCGGTTTCCAGTTTGGATGTTGGGTTTACAAGATGAACCGTTCCGTCCGAGGTCGCGAAGGAAAACCCGCTGAGCCATGTTGTCTGGGATCCGTCGCTACAGGTGGGGCCCGGCGAGCTCGTGGTCCATTGAGCCAGAACAGAACCGGGGCTGAGAAGTCCGTAGGCACCCGGGGTGAACGGCGCTCCTGTGTTCACATTGACGAGGAAGGACATGCTTGGACTCCAAGTGCCGGAACTCGCCATATAGGAATTCGCAGCGACTCCAAAATCGATGGATCCGGACTTCGACATGACGGGCACGCGCAGAATCACGTTGTTGTCCATCAAATCGACCGTATCGACTTCGTGGCTGTCATAGGCTGCAAAGGGAGGGAATCCAGGGGTGACCTGCGCGAATACTTGGTTCGTCAATTCGAGAACGAGGATGAAATAGCAAAAGGCAGCGAGAATGGTAGATCGCGACATGACCAGCTCCTCCGAACGCAGAACTGTTGTTAGAGGCCTTGGAGCCTCCTTGTGCACGACTGCGCGTTCCACGGTGATCTCTTACGGGACGATCACGCAACATGTTTCATGCATCGGGAGAAGCAGCGAGGAAGGATTAACGGAACCGAGAATCCGCCGCTCTGACTGGCCGATCCTATTCGCTGATTAGGTAACGCCGGACCCTACTTGCAATACCTGTGGAAATCAATCAGCGGCGGCAGCTTGTTACGAAACCCGAAAAAGTTTCCATGGACCCAAGATAATATGGAGCTTTTGGAGACTTAGGGCCCGATGATGGCGTCCGCATTTTGTAACAGGAAGCAAACAATTAAGGTTCTCTGCAGATGCCGCTGTTGCACGTCTCATAACAACCGGAATGAGACAGAAAGGTATCGAATTCTCTCTGACGAATACGGATTCGCAGTTCTTCAACTGTAGGCCGAGGAAATTACATGGAAGGAACCGCCATTGCCACGGGGCAGATTTCTTTGACCATTGAACACCGTAAGACGAGATTACGCCACAGATCGAACCGAATATATTTGTTGGGGTATTGTGAGGCGGGTCGCACCGCACTGTTGCTTGCCGAACGCTATCCTCGCCATTTTGCAGCTGTAGGTGCCGAAGCCCGCGCGTAACGGTTACGCACGGCCCCTCCTTTGCTAACGCCTGGTTCCAGTTTGCCTCACCCATTAACGCAGTAAAGAACCTGCAAGGTACTCCTGTTTACATTCGCCACGATGAGGGCGATGCCCACCAATTGGAGAATCGGAGGCTTTCGTATCCTCCTGATCTTGATACTCTCGTAAAGGGAGTGGAATCTCAGGCAGACAAGAAAATGCGTTTCCTTCGCTCCGATGGAACCCAAGAGCAAGGACTGGGGCTGCGCTCAATGCAGGACGACCCAGATTCAGATTCCCCGGGGCGGTTAGGCAGTCTTCGATGTCCACACAAAATTGGAGAGAACCGGCCTTGACGGGACGAAGTATAAGGGGTGGTGAAGCAATAGGCGCCGGAAAAATCTCTTTCAGAACTCGTGAAAATATTTCGTTCTATTTGCTCTTCTCGATGTTTGTTGTCGATCTGAACGTTGTCGTGATCGTATTTGTTGTGAAATCATCACCTCGTCGCTCAGTGGGCGTGAAGTGCCGTTTATTTCTGCTACGACTCTGGGAACCGTTCACGAATGGAGCTGAGATGATGTAAATATCGCCCTGCGTGTCGTTCAGGGCGAGCCCGTTGGTTCCCCATCGGATGAAGCGCCCTAGGCTCATGATCCCATCTTGAGAAGTTGAAAATGGAATCATAGTGACGGGCAAATAGTGAGTCATGTCGAAAAGATCGACAGTGTAATGCGAATAGTCCTGCCAGACATACTGCGACAGAATAAAAACGGTGTTGAGGCCGGAATCGGGCGCCATCGGCCATCCGCCGCCTACCTCAAACAAGCCGGCCGGCAGACCCGTAGCGGGATTAACCGCGTGATAGCCGTCATCGGAGTAAATGAGGCCGCTGCCGCTATCGAAATGAATCCTGCCTGGATTCCACCAGAGCTCTGGATAATCGGTGTTGAGCACAACTCCTGACGAACTCACATCCAGCGTATAGAAATCGAATTCGGTTGTGCTCTCGTTTGCAGCATAGAGCTTGGTCGCGTCAGCTCCCCATTGAATTGAGTCGTAGCTATTAGATGTCGGTCCCCATCCCTGCGCCGAAACCGGCCTTGGTGTGTCGTCATCATAGATCACAATGCCGCCAGTTGCTCGAGGATCAGTCACCGTTCCTTTGCTGACTGCGGTTGTGTGCGGAGCACCAGGGGCGACTTGCAGATCCAAAGCGTAGTACGGCCCACCATTCGAATCGCTGGGCAGGGGGTAGCTGATATCCGGCGCCAGATCCGGCAAGGTAAAGCGTTGTACGGAATTGCTACCGTCCATGCCGACATACAGAAACTGGCTGTCGTCAGAAATGGCGATCACACCCGGCTCGTTCCCTGGTTGACAGTTGCTGATCGACCCCGTTGTAGGATTTAGAACACAGATTTGATTTGGGTGAGTCGGCGCAGAACTGGGTGTCGAAATGTAGATGACCTGATTTTTCGGATCCCATACCAGATCATTTGTAACCTGCTGCACCACCAGAGGCTGGTACAGGATTTGGAATTCCGCGGTATTGGACATCCCCCCACCCGGTCCGGGATTGTACACAGAGACCTCAGCATAACCGGGAGTGGCAATATCCGCAGGGTTAACTTGAACCTGGAGTTCTCCGGTGGTGTAAAGAGACGCAAGCCTTGGTACTCCATTCCACAGAACTACGCTTGACGCATTGAAATAGGTAAGGCCATTGATGTCAACTGTCAGACCAGCACTCCCGGCCGGGATTGAATCGGGATACAGGGAAATGATCACCGGTGTCGGATTCGAGGAAGCGGAGATCGCTGTAAAGTAAAGATTATTCGAGGCGCCTCCTCCAGGACTCGGATTGAGGACAGAGATGTCTGCGGTAACTGGCGAGGCAACATAGGACGCGCTCACCTGCGCCTGCAATTCGCTGCTGGACACGTATTCGGTTGGAATAACGCTCCCGTTCCATTGAATTGTGGAATAGGACAAGAAATTGCTGCCGGTAACTGTCAGAGTAAATTCATCCACGCCTGCCTCTACGACGTTGGGAGTCACGGCGATCAGGGAAGGTGGCGGGTTGTTATCCAACGGGGTTGCTCCATTTGTGCGATCGATGCGTGGACGCGGAGTTTGTTTTTCTACAAAGCCCTTCGGCGAACGATTCGCTCTTGAAAAGGCGCCCACTCTCTTTATCGGGCTGAGGAATCTTTTCGGTGTAATAACCTTCTTGCCATCCGCCGTCACGAATGGATTATTCAGAATAAAGACGTAGCCCGCATTATCATTAAAGGCTAGCCCATTGGTGCCCCAGCGGATCAAACGCAACGGGAAACCTTGAACGCCGGAGATCACGATCTCTGCGGTTGGAGCCAATGTCGCAAGGTCAAAAGACTCCATCGTGTAATTCGTAGTTCCGAACTGAGATTGAGTCTGCCCCAGAAAGAAAGCACTATTGAGCGTCGAGTCCGGAACCATCAATCCCGAAGCCTGAAAGTTACCGACGTTCTGACCATTAGCAGGATTAACGATAGTGCCATCATCGCCGTAAATCAGCTTGGTTCCTGTATCGTAGTGGATTGAAATGTAGAAATTTGAAAAAATGTTCTGATAGTCGGCCGTTTGAACCACGCCGTTGCCGTTGACAGCTAATTTATAAAAATCAAAACTGCTCACCTCGCCGTTATTCGCGTACAGCGCCGTATCCGATCCCCACTGAATAGAGTCGTAGAAATCACCGGGATAATAAGCAGTTTTAGATCTTTCAGTGGCATCATCGTAGATTGCCATTCCACCAATTGCTGAGGACAAATTCGAAAGGCCGCGAGAGACGGCAGTGGTGTGTGCCGAGTTGGGTGCGACTTGGAGGTCGTAAGCAGCATAAGGCCCGAAAGCGGGATCAGCGCCGAGCAGATAAGAGATGTCGGGAGTGAGCCCTGGCAGTGTGAACCGTTGGACGGAGGATGAACCCTCGACGCCTGCGTACAAGAATTGATCGTCTTCGGATATGGCGAGTACTCCAGGCTCGCTACCGGCATACTGGGTGAGTTGGATATTTCCCGTGAGCGGATCTATGGCGGTAATACTGTTCCCATTCGTCGCCGCCAAGCTCGGGACTGACAAATAAATCAGCTGGTGAGCAGAGTCCCAAACGATGTCATTTGCCGCTTGTGAGACAACTGTCGGACCGTAAGTGATTGAGAAAGTCAGTGCAGAAGACTCCCCACCTCCCGGATTTGGGTTAGTAACCGTCACATCTGCGAATCCCAAATTGGCCACATCAGCGGCAGGAATCTCGACTTCAAGTTGGTTCTCGGAGAGATACGTGCCTGCGATCGTGGTCCCATTCCATTGGATAGTGGACGCTGGTACGAAATCCGAACCATTCAATGTGAGTAGAAATGTGCCGGTACCTTCGGTTATCGAGGTAGGGCTTAAAGAAGAGAGTGTCGGTACTAGGTTGGAAGTGGCATTGACAATGAACTCGGCGGACCCGGAACTGCCGCCTCCGGGAGCGGGATTGATCACACTTACGAGAGCTGTTCCCGAGTTAGCTATATCCGATGCACTGATCTGTGCCTGTAATTGTGTGCTGGAAGCAAATGTTGTCTGTCGCGAAGTTCCGTTCCATTGCACCGTCGAAGATGAGACAAAGTCAGCCCCGGTCACTGTCAAACTAAATGCTGCAGCTCCAGAGGTCGTCGAGCGAGGGTTCAACGAGACGATATTAGGCACAGGATTTGAGGGAGGAGGTGGTGGATTCGAACCCCCTCCTCCACCAGCCCCAGGTCCTCCGCCGCAAGAAAGGGAGGCTACCGCGACAGCGATGCAGAATAGGGCAAGTAATCGGTTGCGATTCTTATTCAATTAGCACACCAGTGGGGGCATCTATTTTAGCAAATAAGTGCACGTGGGACGATGCAATTTGTAGGATCTTTTTTGGTCGTGAAGGCCCTCGAGAAATCGGCCTCACAGTCATGTTTAAGGCTGGAACTTCTCAAAGATTAAACCCAAATAATCCGGCGGGCGCTGCAGCAGTGCAGATCGCACCGGTGATCGGCACCCTAGGCGTTCCACAGGGACCGCACGGACTTGCGACTACCGGCCTGGAGACAGCAGCGCTGGTGGCGTTCAGAGCTCCTGCGAACGACCTATCTAAGCTATCAGCATTCACGTTTTATCAAATCGGGTTCGTGTTCGATCAGGCGCTACTCGTAAACGGGTAAGGCAGCGCAGCGAAGTGCACTCGTGATGGTTCCGCATGCGACCCTGCCAAACGTGTTTGTTCCTACGCCGGGAAGCGTCCTTGCGAACTTGTGGCTTCTCGCTTGTGAACTCTTCTGGCGTGCACTAGCGGGTTTCGCGAACGGACTGGCGGCAGGCTACATCTCTCATCTTGTGCTCGACGCTGGCACACCGCGCTCAATTCCGTTATTGACTAACGGGTTCTAGTGAAGGGACTTTTCGCTGAATTGCCCTTAACTTTTCGTTCCGACTGAAGGTCACAATGCCATCTTTCGGGCCAATACGCCCGTCCGTGAGAGTGTTGACGTGGCCATTTTGGTTCGAACGCCCCGTCGAACGTGGCTGCGTGGATGCAGCCCGCCGCCTAGCCTTGGGCCCAAGGCGGTGGACCGCGGGCGTCGATTGCGCCCGGTCACGCTTACCTAGAGTGATCCAATCAGCCGGACTCTTTGAATCAGCCATTGAAACCCACTAATATGGGTTGCGCCTTGCAAAGTTGATCCCGGGCTTTCCCAGCGTCGGTTTTTCCCGTGATCCAACAATGGGCTAGTCTCTTCCCCCACAGGAGTCTTCCAGTCGAGCTATGTTCGAACAGGCCTTCAAAAATATTGATGACGTTCTTCGCAAAGAAGCCGGATGCACCACCGAGCTTGATTACACCGAACAGACTTCGTGGCTGCTGTTCCTGAAGTATCTGGAGAACCTCGAACAGGAGCGTGCCACTGTTGCCAAGCTCGAAGGTAAGAAGTACGCGCCGCTCCTCGAAAAGCAATACCAGTGGGAAAGCTGGGCTGCCCCGAAGGACAAGGACGGCAAGCTCGACCACAACAAGGCCTTGACCGGCGACGATCTCCGCGACTTCGTGAACCTGAAGCTCTTCCCCTACCTGCAGGGCTTCAAAAAGAGAGCCTCCGGCCCGAATACTATCGAATACAAAATTGGGGAAATCTTCGGCGAGATCAAAAACAAGATTCAAAGCGGCTACAACCTGCGCGAGATTCTCGATCACATCGACGAACTCACCTTCGGGTCACAGACGCAGAAGCACGAACTGTCGCATCTCTACGAAGCGAAGATCCGGAATATGGGCAACGCCGGGCGGAACGGCGGCGAGTATTACACGCCGCGTCCACTCATCCGCGCGATCGTGCAGGTAGTGAAGCCACGCATCGGCGAGCGCATTTACGACGGCGCGGTCGGGTCGGCGGGATTCTTGTGTGAGTCCTACGAGTACCTGACGAAAAACCAGAACCTGACCACGAAGGACGTAAGAACGCTGCAGGAGCGCACCTTCTTCGGCAAGGAAAAGAAGTCGCTCGCCTATGTCATTGCCATCATGAACATGATTCTGCATGGCATTGAGGCGCCGAACATCATCCACACCAACACGCTCACCGAAAACCTCGCTGACATTCAGGAGAAGGATCGAATCGATGTTGTGATGGCAAATCCGCCCTTTGGCGGCAGTGAGCGGAAGGAAGTGCAGCAGAACTTTCCCATCCGCACCAGCGAGACCGCGTACCTCTTTCTGCAGCACTTCATCAAGATGCTCAAGGCCGGCGGGCGTGGCGGCATGGTGATCAAGAATACGTTCCTGTCGAATACCGACAATGCCTCTGTGAATCTCCGCAAGCTGCTGCTCGAAAGCTGCAATCTGCACACCGTGCTCGACTGTCCCGGCGGCACGTTTCAGGGAGCAGGGGTCAAGACGGTGGTGCTGTTCTTCGACAAGGGCGCGCCCACGCGCAAGGTCTGGTATTACCAGCTCGACCCCGGTCGTAATCTAGGCAAAACCAATCCGCTGAATGACGATGACTTGGCGGAGTTCGTGAAGCTGCAAAAGACCTCTGCAGATTCAGCGAAATCTTGGGCGGTGAACGTTAAAGACATCGATAAATCGACCTTCGATTTATCTGTAAAGAATCCGAATGGCGGCGAGGAAATCGCCCATCGCAGCCCTCAAGAGATCATGGACGAGATTGCCGTGCTCGATGCGGAAAGCGGAGAAGTGCTGGCGAGCATCAAGGCACTGCTATGAAGAAGGGCTGGCACATTAAGAGGATCGGTGAAGTTTGCGATCTGATGACGGGCGGAACACCGCCAAGGTCAAAAGCCGAATATTTTGGTGGGGACATCAAGTGGCTGGTCTCGGGTGACATTCATCAAGGGGAAATCTTCGATTGTGAGGGGCGAATCACTGAAGCGGGGATGCAGGCGTCAAACGCGAAACAGCTACCCGTAAACTCGGTGATGATCGCTCTTAATGGCCAAGGTAAAACGCGCGGCACCGTCGCTCTGTTGCGAACCCAAGCGACATGTAACCAATCGCTGGTGAGCATCCACCCCAAGGACCCGGGCGAGCTACTCCCGGAGTTTCTGTATGCCAACCTGCACGGCCGCTACCAAGAGATTCGGCAGATGACCGGTGACAGTGGGAATGATCGTCGTGGCCTCAATATGGGTCTCATTAGGCAGATGGAGATCCCGCTCGCACCAGTTGACGAACAGCAGCGGATCGTTGGCATCTTTGACAACGCCTTTGAGGGTATCGCTACCACCAAAGCTAACGCCGAAAAGAACCTCCAAAACGCCCGCGTCCTCTTCGAAAGCATTTTGGATGTAGCCATTCAGGGAAAGGTAAGTCCCCAAAAGTCCCAGGGTGCCTCAGTTGGGGAGCTGATCGGCCAGATCGAAAGAGCTCGGGACGTTGCTGTCAGCCAAGGCAGGGCAAAGCCCCGGCAAGCAGAACCGTTCGAGACGAAACATCACGATCAAATCAAGCTGCCGAACGGGTGGAGATGGACTCAACTGGAATCTTTGACCACTGGGATCAGCGATGGCGTCCACAAGAAGCCTCACTATAGGCCCGACGGCGTCCCATTCATTACTGTGAAGAACTTAACTGCTGGTCCAGGCATTTCCTTCGATGACCTAAACTACATCGCGCGAAAGGACCACGAGGAGTTCATCAAACGGACGCATCCAGAGAAGGGTGACATCCTTATCACCAAGGACGGAACCATCGGAGTTGTCCGGTTAATTGACACGGACGCGGAGTTTTCTATCTTTGTCTCGGTCGCGTTGATAAAGCCCGTCATGCGGGAGCTCGGGCCGTACCTTGCATACGCTCTACGCGCATCGTGTGTGCAGAACCAAATGGTCCCGCAGGGCGGCGTTGAAACACCTCTATCTCGTAGATTTGCGAAGGCTGGCAATACCTTTGCCGCCGTTGTCAGAGCAAAAACACATTGTCGCTGTACTCGATTCAGTACAAGTTGAAACTCAGAGGCTCGAATCCATTTACCAGCAAAAGCTCGCCGCGCTCGAGGCGCTAAAGAAGTCACTGCTGCACCAGGCCTTTGCCGGGCAATCTCTAAGAACGCTATGAACGAAGCCGAAACCAGAGCCGAACACATCGATCCCGCACTGAAAGCCGCGGGATGGGGTGTGGTGGACGGCAGTCGGGTTCGGCGTGATTACTTCATCTCTCCCGGTCGTATCGAAGGTCGAATTGCTGGGGAGGTGCGGCGCGGCAATCCATTGCGCGCCGACTACGTTCTCGAATACCGCAATACCAAACTCGCCGTGGTCGAAGCCAAAGCTTGGGACGAAGCGCTCACCGAAGGTCTGGCGCAAGCCAAGAACTATGCCGACAAGATGGCCATACGCTACACCTACTGCACCAACGGTCAGGGCATTTACGGCGTCCGACTGCGTTCTGGCATCCGGATGGGACGCCAATGTCAGCGCAGCAGTTTATGGAATCGCTGTTTGGGAAGCTGCCTGAGTTCTTCAAGAACGAGGAAGAGCTGCGCGCGCTGTGGAGCATTCCCGAAACTCGAAAGAAGGTGCTGGAGGGACTCGCGGAAAAGGGCTTCGGGCATGAGCAATTGGCCGAAATGCAGAGGATCATCAACGCCGAGAAAAGCGATCTGTTCGATGTGCTCGCGTACGTAGCGTACGCGCTACCACCGCTCACCCGTGAAGAGCGCGCGGCGCGGGCCAAGGTCGCGTTTAGCGGACACTTCACAAACAAACAGCAGGCGTTTTTGGAATTTGTTCTTGCGCATTATGTCGGTGTCGGTGTCGGCGAACTGGATCCCGAGAAGATCACTCCCCTACTCCGCCTGAAATATCACGACTCGATTGCCGATGCGATCGCCGACCTCGGCCGGCCGGAAGACATCAACCGAGTGTTCGTCGGGTTCCAGAAGTATCTGTATAGCCCAGTTCCAGGCGGGTCCCGTGCGGGGGAGTAACCTAATCAAGTTTAGGTAAGCATGCTGCGAATCGAAATCTAAGTCGAGATGCCGCGTCGGCCTGTTAGACAGTCTCACACCCTCAAATCGCGCTTCTCCCGGCGGATGGGTCGTAGATTCCGCGCGGCGCGGATTGGCCCAGAGGTGCCCGCAGGTCGTGATCTGCGTATAAAACTGGTTTAGAGGCGGCGAATTGGCTTTTGCTTTGCTAGTCGGTCCGTCACGGCCCGCTTGAGATTCTCTAGAAACTCGTTGGACGGATCGATCTCCGATATTCTCTTCACAACATCCTCAGCTTCTCTTAACTCGACGGACGCTATGGCGGGGAAAGTCGCGTAGTTTTTGTCAAATAGCGCACACAGTACGTGTACGAGTACTCCAAGATTTGGGATCACATTCCGCGAACCCGCGATTTCCGCCTTAAGCAGTTCCTTACTCTCAGCAAGCTCTCCCTTCGCCAACGCAATACGAGCCTTCGTGTGTGCCAGTATCCCGTTCTGTTCTCACTCCTCTTTCAGGTTGACAGGGCGACAGTTATCCTTGTAGCATCAGTGGTTTTCGAGGGCAGTCCCCCCCTGCTCGACACAATCGGCTCCTTCTTGAAAGTCCGAAGTTCTTTGGAGCGTGCCATGCGTCGCCGACGTGCCCCGTTCGTTTCTTTCCTCTGTGTAATTCTGCTTAGCAAGCTCGTACTGGCGCATTCCGTCGATGACGCAATCAAGTCTAAGGGTCACGTTATTCCTCAGGAACCACCTCGGGGAGTAGCTATAAACTCTCCTCGGATCCTCCGAGGTGTACGGCAGAAGAAATCCCTGTCGCCTAACATCCAGAAGTTAGATTCTTCGCTGGACGCTAGCTCGATTTTTATTGAAGCACCTTCTTACGCATCGGGAGGCAATTATGCCTCCTCAGTCGCAGTAGCTGATTTCAACAAGGACGGCAAGCCAGACATTGTTGTATCGAATACATATGCAAGCAACACCAATAACGGAACGGTTGGCGTGTTATTGGGTAATGGTGATGGGAGTTTCCAGGCGGTGGTGGCCTACAACTCGGGCGGGGTGAGCAGTATTGCGGTCGCCGTGGCGGACGTAAACGGTGACGGGAACCTTGACATTATTGTAGCCAACGAGTGCGCCAGCACCACAACCCCTATGGATTGCGAAGGCAGCGGGACAGACGGAACGGTCGGCGTATTGCTAGGTAACGGAGATGGAACGTTCCAGCCAGTCATCGTAATCGACTCAGGAGGACTAATACCTGCTGCGGTGGGAGTTGCGGACTTAAACGCCGATGGAAAGCCAGACATTGTCGTCACGAACGAGTGCCCAATTATCGACGTCAGCTATGGTACATGCACGAACTACGACAACGGTGTCGTCACGGTCTTGTTAGGTAACGGTGACGGATCGTTTCAGCCACCGGTCTCCTACTACTCGGGAGGACAGCGTCCCGATTCAGTGGTACTGGCGGACTTGAACGGTGACGGCAAGCTCGACATCGCGGTGGCTAACTATTGCCCCAAAGGTGCGGGGGTGGAAGCTCCATGTCAAGCAGGTTCGTCGTCCTCCATCGGTATTCTCTTGGGAAATGGTGACGGAACATTCGGGTCTGTTGCCGACTACAATTCTGGTGGATATTATTCTACTTCGATAGCAGCGGGGGACGTCAACGGAGACGGCAAGCTGGACCTTGTCGTGGCAAGCGAGAGCGACTATTGGCCAGACTTTGAAAACGGAGCTGTGGCCATTTTATTGGGAAACGGTGATGGAACCTTCGAACCGCCTACACCTTATACGTTTGTGGGTTACGGTGAAAGCGCCGAGATTGCAGATGTGAATGGGGATGGCGCGTTAGACCTCGTGGTATCGAACGGCTACGGTGTTGGCATCTTTCTGGCCAGTGGCAAGGGAACCTTTCAATCCATGGTCACTTACGGATCGGGTGGCGACAGTTTCGCAATAGCCGACATAAACGGTGACGGGAAACCAGACCTTCTCGTGGCGAATGAGTGCGCAAGTGTCTGCACCACTGGAACGGTTGGTATTTTGCTGGGTACCGGCACTGGGGGTTTTCGAACAATAGTGACCTATGGCTCGGGCGGCTTTGTGGCTGATTCAGTTGTGGCAGCAGACGTGAACGGAGATGGGAAACCTGATGTTGTAGTAGCGAGTAGATGTGCCAGCAACACAAACGGAACTTGCGTTGGAGATGGCACTGTGGGTCTGCTCATAGGGATCGGGGATGGAACCTTTCAGATGGAAAACACCTATGGCTCAGGTGGATACCAAGCTAATGCAATCGCCGTGGCGGATCTGAACGATGATGGCAAAGGCGATATTATTGTGCTTAATTTATGTGCCGACAGCAGCTGCGCAACGAATGGCACAGTGAGCGTTCTTTTGGGTAACGGCGACGGAACTTTTCAGACTGCACTGACCTACGACGCCGGCGGATCCGGAAGCGGAATCGCGGTAGGAGACGTAAACGGGGATCACAAGTTAGATCTCCTAGTAGCGAACAGCTATGGCATCGGCATACTTCTGGGCAATGGCAATGGAACCTTTCAGTCGGTCGTAACTTACGAAGTGGGCGGGAGCGGTACGACTTCCATCGCTACGGCGGACGTAAACGGAGATGGCATACTCGACCTGCTCGTGGCGAATGGGTGCGCTACTGACTGCAACAACGGAACGGTTAGTATCTTACTCGGCAACGGGGACGGAACGTTTCGATCACCAATAGTCTACGACGCGGGCGGGATAGCACCATCTGCGATCTCGCTGGTGGACATAAATGGGGACGGCAAGCCAGACATTGTTGTGGCGAGCCAATGCGCGGGCTATCCCTGTAGTAGCGGGAGCAACGATGGAGTACTTGGCGTTCTACTGGGTAATGGCGACGGAACCTTCCAATCTCTTATCACGTCAGCTATTCCTGGACTCATCGCGTCTAATCAGCTGGCTATCGCTGATTTCGACGGGGATGGCTTTCTCGATGTTGCGAGCGCAGGGGGTTTTTTGCTGCTAGGAAATGGTAACGGAACCTTCCAGCCTTATATAACTTTTTTCGCTACTTTCACTTCTAATGACTTGGGAATCGCGGTCGCGGACTTTAATGGAGACGGCCATCCTGATTTGGCGCTTGCTGGCGTCGGCGGGACGACAATCTTTCTCAATCAAGCTCTCTATAACTTGCCCAGCATTGTGACTTTGAATTCCTCGCCGAATCCGTCCGGTTACGGACAGACAATAAGCCTGTCGGCAACAGTCACGTCAGAAGGTGCGGGCGTGCCAACCGGAACAGTCACCTTTACCGACGGCGCAGTCAGCCTGGGTGCTGTGTCCTTGACGAATGGAATCGCATCATTAACTACATCCACGCTCGCAAGTGCCATTCACAGCATCACAGCTGCTTACAGCGGTGACTCCCGTTTCGGGCCGAGTGTCTCTTCACCACTATTGCAAATTGTCAATAAGGCGGCTAGCGCTACCACTGTCCTATCTGCTCTCAACCCTTCGGCCTTCGGGCAACCGATTACTCTATCGGCTACTGTCACACCTCTCTACGGCGGCACAGTTACGGGCACGGCGACGTTCTATGACGGCATAAGCGCTTTAGGAACGTGCAACATAGTGGGCAACATTGCGGCACTGAGCGGAATCGTTTTAACAACGGGACAACATACAATAACAGCCATCTATAGCGGGGACACCAACTTTTTAGGAAGTACTTCCGCATCGCTGACGCAGAACGTGAATCCCGCGATGAGCACGACAAGCCTGGTTGCGAGCGCGAATCCAGTCGCCATTAATCAGTCGGTGACGTATATGGCGACTGTTACGAGCTTGTATGGCGGCGCCGTAAGTGGAGCCGTAAATTTCAAAGATGGGAATCAGACCACGACAGTTGCTATCGTGGGAGGAATTGCCACTCTCGACAAGATGTATTCCGCCGTGGGAACACATGAGATTACCGCCATATACACAGGCGATAATAATAACGCTGGCAGTACATCTGGGACGCTCAGGGAATACGTGGCGAGGCTTCCTGTCGCTTCGAAGACTGTCGTTACTACCTCGGGTTCACCGTCATTGGTCGGCCAACCTGTCACCTTCACCGCCACGATCAACTCAGTCTACGGGACTATCCCGAACGGCGAGACGGTTACATTTTATGACGGAGCCGAAGTCTTGGGCGCGGAGACGACGACGAGCGATGTAGCGACTCTCACCACCTCCACCCTCTCAGCAGCCACACACTCAATACGAGCCAAGTATGCGGGCGATTCGACGTTTGAATCGAGCATCGGCTCAGTGAAACAGGTCGTGAACAGATACAAAACTACGACGATGCTGACTTCTGGCCCCAATCCGTCGAACTACGGGGAAGCTGTGACCCTGAGGGCGCAAGTGACGACGACGGCTGTGATTGCCCCAACAGGAACAGTTACGTTCAAGAGCGGCACGACGACGCTAGCGGATGAGGCCCTGAATACCAGTGGCGTGGCCACACTGAATACGACAACACTAGCGGTGGGGAACCACTCGATCACTGCCACGTACAACGGCAATTCGGCGAATGAGAAGAGTATCTCCACCACACTGAGCCAGACGGTAAACCAAGCCGCGGTGAGCATGTCTCTTCGCTCGACACCGAATCCATCGGCTTACGGTACACCCGTAGAGTTGACCGCCCGGCTCGTCAGCAACGGTAAAGTGCCTACTGGTAAGGTAACCTTCAGCTTGGCTGGGGTGACACTTGGCACGTCAGCGATCGGGGAAACTGGTTCAGCGACTTTCTCGACAACGAAGTTGTCCCCGGGTTCCGACACTGTCTTCGCGACGTACGCTGGAGACTCGGATTATTCAGCAGCTACGGCTTCAGTAACGCAGGTTGTTAACGGAACGACGACGAGCTTAAGCTCAAGTCTCGATCCGTCGAGCGCTAGCAATCTAGCTATCCAGAAAGGTGGTCTGGACCGACGAGATGGTTCCAGACCTTAGGCTATCTGTGCTGTGGCCGAACCGAATCCTTTAACCTGGGCATACTGAGTTTAAATCGGCTGTAACGTCTGAAGGTGAATCTCCGATAGTGATCATTAAAGTTTATGTGGACGGTACGGTCATTTGGAAGAATAACTATGCGGCTTTGGCTGCCTTCAATTCTTTGCAAATGCCGGAAGAGAAAGGGTTGCAGGAGAGGAGGATGAGATTTCCCCCTTTTGGCGAAAGTGACGGAGAAAGAGTCTCGCGCATCCGGGCCGAGATCGCCGCCCAGGCGTGCCCTCGCTGCGGCAAACAACCGGTCGTGCCTATCTTTTATGGGTTGATGCGGGCAGAGGGAATAGAATCGCTCCGCGCAGATTTTGGCCGGGATGGTTACGCGCTCGGTGGTTGCATTTTGCGGGCCGAACGGTGGTTATGCCGATCGTGCGGGCATCGGTTTGTTGATCCGGTCCATTAAAGTAGTCTGTTTCGGTCTATCCTCATTTGATACCAACTTTGATACCAACCATGCCGAAAAGAGCCTACAACTGCCTACTCAAAGTGCTGGGAACTCGTTGAAACCATTTGTTTTCAGGTTGTTGTTCAACAAACTGTTGGTTCCAGGTTCAAATCCTGGTGGGCCCACCAACGTGGTCGATCGGCCATCAATCCAGCCCAAACTCTTGCCACGATCGGGGAGCACACAATGATGCGAGATTCTCGTTCGAAGGTGATTGCTTGCCTCTTCTGTTGCCTGACCTGCCATCTATTCGGACAGGAGTCCGCGAGGCCGCAGACTCATCTTGTAGTGTTGCGAGCGGCGAAGATGCTCGACGTCAAGGCGGGCAAGGTAATTCAGAATCCGGTGGTCATTATCGAAGATGCGCACATCAAGCAGGCCGGGCCGGGATTGGCCGTGCCCGCCGGCGCGCGAGTGATCGATCTCGGCAATGCGACCTTGCTGCCGGGACTGATTGATGCGCATACGCATTTGCTGCAGAACTACGACTCTGCCCTGGGCGGCGACGACAATAATATGGTGCTCACCGTCGCGCAAATGAGTCCCGCGGACCGCGCGCTGCTGGGCGCGAAGACGGGCCGCGAAGATCTGGAATCGGGGATCACGGCAGTTCGCGATGTCGGCAATTCGGGCGTGAACGGAGATGTCGCGCTGCGCGACGCCATCAACCGGGGATGGGTCAGCGGTCCGCGCATCGTGGCCAGCACGCGGGCGCTTTCGGCGGCCGGCGGCCAGTTTGGAGGATTGCAGCGTGGGGCGCAGAATCTGGTCGAGCAGGAATACGCGCCCGTTGCCACCGTCGACGACGCTCGTCGTGCCGTGCAGCAGGCTTTTTACGATGGCGCCGACTGCATCAAGGTAATCGTCAACACCGGGCCGCGGGTAGTCTCGCTCGAAGAGATGAAAGCGATCGTCGAGGAAGCGCACCGGGTTCATCGAAAAGTTGCGGCCCACGCCATTGGAGACGATGCGACCCGCATCGCTGCCGAGGCCGGAGTCGACTCCATCGAACACGCCTATGTCGTACCCGACGACGTGCTGAAGATGATGGCGGCCAAGAAGATCTTTCTTGTGCCGACGGATTATCCCGCGGAGATCTACAAGTTGTTCGTGTCGCCGAACGCCACGCCCGAAGAGCGCGCGGAAGAAGAAAAAGAGTACGCCAAATTCGCCCGGGACAACAGCGACCGCATCCGGCGCGCGATGGCTGCCGGGGTGCGCATTGCCGCGGGCTCCGACGAGTATTATCAGATGGGAACGCGGACGCGCGGTGAAAGCAGCACGTTGATCTACGAAGCCTACCGTGAGTCGGGAATGACGCCATGGCAGATTATTCAGGCCGCCACTGCGAACGCCGCGGAACTGCTCGGCTGGGACGATCGGATTGGATCGATCGAGCCGGGAAAGTTCGCCGACATCGTGGCTACCGCGGGCGATCCGTCAACCGACGTCTCCGAACTGCAGAAGGTGAAGTTTGTGATGAAGGGCGGCGAAGTCGTGCGCAACGATCTAGCGGGAGCGCGATAGGAGCGGAACTGCTCCCCGCACGCCCAGGGCGGCCGTCGCGACACAAGCAACGGTGTTGGAGCGCATTCCACGAAAGATTATCGATGAGCGCCGTTCGGGCAAATGTTCCTTCGCGGTGGAAGGCCGCATTACTAATCGGTTCCGTCCTGTTTTTCTCGTTCATTTATTTCTATGAAGGCGGCGGGTGGAATCAGAACTCGCGCTTCGATTTGTTGCGCGCAATCGTTGAACATCACACGCTGTCGATTGACGGCTTCCAGGAAAATACCGGCGACAAGGCGCACTTCCGCGGACATTACTATTCCGACAAAGCGCCGGGGCTGGTATTTCTTGCGGTGCCTGCGGCGCTGGCCGCGCGGCCTGTGATGCGCGCGGCGGGGATCGATCCGGATTCGGCACGCGGAGAGTTCTTTCTTTCTTACTTTGTCACGGCGTGGGCGGTAGCGTTGCCCGCGGCGCTTGCCGGAGTGTGCCTCTTCTTTCTGGCGCTGCGATTCGGTTGCGGCGTGATTGGCGCGGCGTTTGCGGCGGTTGTGGGAAGTTTGGGAACTCCGCTGCTGGCTTACGCGAGCCTGTTCTGGGCGCATGCGCTGGTAGGAGCGTGCCTGGTATTTGCGCTGGCGGCGGCGGTGAAGTTGCCAGAGAGCGGCGCGCGCGGAGATTTTGTTTGGGCGCTGTTGCTGGGACTCGCCGCGGGATGGGCGACAGTGACGGAGTATCCGGCAGCCCCGGCTTCGGCGATGCTGGCGTTGCTTGCCCTGTCAGAGGCATGGCCGCGCGGCAGTGCGGCGCGGTGGCGCGTGGCGGCAGGAATTGCTGTGGGAGCGGGAGTGTGCGTGGCCGTGCTGCTCGGATATTTGCACGCGGCGTTTGGCGGATTCCGTCCGAGCTACGCGTATTACGATCCGAACTCGTTTTCGTTTATGCAGCAGCAGGGATACATGGGGCTGACGTATCCCCATCCCGACCGTCTGCTGAAGTTGCTGTTCGGATGTTCGCGGGGATTATTTTTCGCGTCGCCGGTCATGCTGGCCGCTCCGCTGGGGCTGTGGTGGATGTGGCGCGAGAAGCGATTTTCGGGTCCCACGCTCGCCGTCGCGGGCATCGCGACCTATTACTTCCTGTTCAATGCGTCGTTTTACTGGTGGAAAGCGGGACTGACCTTCGGTCCGCGCTATGCCGGAGCGTCGCTTCCCCTTTTGTTTCTAGGGGTGGGCGCGGCATGGGATCGGATGGGTCCATCTGGCCGACGTTTTCTGCTCGCGGTCGCAGTCGTCAGCATCTGCATCACGCTGATGGTGGTCTCGACGACATCGCAACTGGCGATGCAGGAAAGCTGTCCCATAATTCATTCGAGCTGGCCTGCCTTTTGGGCGGGGAACATGGCGATGAATCGCGAGTCGATGCTGACGGCGGCCGAGGCCGGCACGGGGTACGGAGCGTTTAATCTAGGCCAGTTGATTGGACTGCGGGGACTGGCGAGCCTGATTCCATTGGTCGCCGTTTGGGGAATCGCGGGAATGATTTGGGTGCGAGTGCGGCGGCGGGAAACCGAAATCCCCCACTCCAGGATCCCGCAAGGAACGCGGGGTCCAGAATAGCGGGCCCCGACCGCGTTCATTTTTTCTCCATTGGAACTTATGAAAGCCCCGTTCCGTAAGAAGCAGTTGGGGAGGCACATCGATGGCCGCTCAGGAAACGACCCCAACACGACGCGATCCTCAAACACCGCCGGCGGACTCGACAGCCAAGCGAATTTTTCTTGGTCCGAATGGCTTGCGCGCGGGATGGCGACTGCTGATCTTCATGGCGATCGTAATGGCAATGTCGGTCGTAGCGCGAACGATCATTAAGCGTTTCTTCCCGGACGCGCTGGATCCGGCGCAATTGACGCCTATGAGAATCATCGTGCCGGATCTACTTGTCTGCTGCATCCTGGCGGTCGCGGCCTGGACCATGAGCAAGATTGAAGGCCGCAGGCTGGGCCAATATGGCCTTCCCAGGAGCGAAGCGCTGGGGAAAAACTTTTGGGTAGGAGCATTGATAGGCCTGCTCGCTACCAGCGGTACGGTGCTTGCGATTTTCGCGCTGCATGGCGTGAGGTTCACAAGTGCGGCGCTCGATAGTTCGGAGATGCATGGCGCCGCGATTTTGACCGCGGCGGCCGCCTGGGCGCTGGCATTCTTGCTCGCCGGTTTGGCCGAAGAATTTTTGTTTCGCGGATACGCGCAGTTCACACTGACGACTGGCATGGGATTCTGGCCGTCCGCATTTTTGCTCTCGGGTTTATTCGGGCTGGTTCACGCCACCA
>Ga0335073_10002991_pt1 | contig 23393 bp, 19 predicted proteins | sample Lox_Sample_22_FD_207093 | JGI IMG/M metagenome (GOLD analysis project Ga0335073, IMG submission 207093) | Soil microbial communities from Loxahatchee National Wildlife Refuge, Florida, United States - Lox_Sample_2.2 | ecosystem: Environmental > Terrestrial > Soil > Wetlands | place: USA... | reverse complement strand
GGACTCGTGCTCTATGAAATGGTCACCGGCGCTTTGCCTTTCGCGTCCGACACTCCCCTTTCGAGCGCCCTCCGGCGGCTGCAGGATCCGGTGCCCTCGCCGCGCGCGAAAGTGTCCAACTTACCGGCCTCCTGGGAAACCGGCATCCTGCGCTGTTTGGAACGAGATCCCGCGAAGCGCTTCTCCTCGGCGCAAGAGTTGGTACAAACTCTCGCTGGGCGTGCCCCGCGCTCTTCGCCGAGCCTCGCACCGGGCTGGCGCGTGTGGGTGCCTGCACTCGCAGTACTGCTCGCGCTAAGTGTCGGCGTATCCTTTTACGCGTTTCGTCAGCGCCGCGTCGTTCCGCAAGTGCCGCAAGCTCCGCAAGTGCGGCCCAGTGTCGCGGTCCTTGGCTTCAAAAACCTTTCGGGTCATCAGGATGTCTCTTGGCTTTCCACCACGCTGGCGGAAACCATCGACGCGGAACTGGGCGTCGGCGAAAAGTTGCGCACCGTCTCGCAAGAGAATGTCGCGCGCATGAAGAATGATTTGACTTTAAACGATGCGGAAAGTTATGCACCGGACACGCTCCGCCGCATCCGCGGCAATCTCGGCACGGATTACGTGATTGAAGGCGCCTATCTGGCAATCGGCACGGAAGCCAGCGGACAGATTCGCCTGGACGTGCGGCTGCAAGACACGCGCACCGGCGAAACCGTTGCTTCCGTCGTCGAGTCCGGCGAGCAGCCGCGGCTCAACGAGCTCTTTACCAAAGTGGGAGCGGATCTTCGGGGCAAGCTCGGCGTAACCGCTGTTTCCCCCCAGGAGGAAACAGCGGCGCATGCTTCTCTGCCAACCAGTCCAGAAGCGGCGCGCCTCTACGCCGAAGGACTCGACCATCTTCGCAAACTGAATTACCTCGGAGCGCGTGACTCTCTCTCCCGCGCCGTAGCCTTGGAACCCGGTTTTGCGATGGGGCATCTGGCGCTGGGCGCGGCTTATGCGCAGCTCTACCAGGATGCCCAAGCGAAAAGGGAGGTCCAACTTGCTTCCGAGTTCTCCAGCAAACTTTCGCATGAGGAACGCCTGAATATCGAAGCGCGCTTTCGCGAAGGGAATGGCGAGCGGGACCGCGCCGTGGAAATCTACCGGTCGCTTTTTGATTTCTTCCCGGACAATGTCGATTACGGCTTGCATCTCGTGAATGCCCAGGCCAGCGCCGGCAAAGCCAAAGACGCACTCGAGACGGTCCGCACGCTTCGGGCTCTGCCTGCTCCGCAACGTGACGATCCCCGTATCGACCTGGCCGAAGAAAACGCCGACTATTTTCTAGGCGACTTTAAGAGCGCTTATCAATTGGCGGTCCGCGCCGCCGACAAAGCGAAGCAGGCTGAGTCGCCCGCCCTCTTCGCCAGAGCCCGCCATGAACAGGGGAGCGTGCTTCGCATTCTCGGTGACCACCAACCGGCGATCGCGGCTCTGCAAGATGCGCAGCAGTTCTACGCCAAGGTCGGCGATCGCGGCGGTCTGGAACGGGTCACCATCAGCACGGGCATTGTATATATGGACTCTGGCGACAACGAGAAAGCCAAGGAAGAGTTGAGCCAGGGACTCCATATTGCCGAAGAGCTCGGCGACCAGTACGGAATTACCTCTGCGGCAGACAGTTTAGGAAACCTTCTCCAGCGGGAGGGCGACCTCGACAGTGCCAAAGAAAATTTCGACCGGGCGCTGAAGAGTGCTCGAACGCAGGGCCGTAAGGGCGCAGCCGCAATGATTTTGGCGGGCGAGGCCACTCTGCTGGCCAACCAGGCGAATCTCTCGAGGAGCGTTAACGAATTTCAAGAGTCGCTGGGCCTGGCACGGGAAGTCGGAGACCGGCAATCCATCCAATACGATCTCTATTCTCTGGCCACTCTGTGGTTGAATACCGGAAAGCTGCAAGAAGCGGACGCAGCCTATCTGGAAGCGCTGGACGTGGCTCGTCAAATGGGCAGCAAGTCCAGCGTAGCCGCCGATCTGGGTGGCCGTGCGGGACTCCTCCGCGCCAAAGGAGACCTCGCCGGCGCGCGCAAGCTGCTGGAAGAGGCCACCACAGTTGTGTCCACCAGCGAAGACAAATCGCAAGTTCCCTGGGTCCATATGAATCTAGCTGCACTGGAGGTTGACGAGGATCACCAGGACACCGCCCAGGCGTTGGCCCAACAGTCCATGCAAGAGTTTCAAGCACAGGGAGCGCCCGACGGGGAAGGAGCCGCTGCCGGGATGCTAGCGCGGTCTTTTCTCGCACAAAACAAGGTGCCCCAGGCCATCGCCGCCGCCCACCAGGCGGAAGCAGCTGCCGCGAAAAGTCACGATCAGATGAATATTCTGGACGTAGCCATCGTGGCTGCTCGCGCAGAAGCGGCCGATGGAAAAGTCTCTGCCAGCGAAATGCGGCTCAAACAACTGCTGGCGCAGGCCGTCAAAACGGGTAACGTGCAATCGCAATTCGACGCCCGCCTCGCGTTGGGTGAAATCGAGATCCATTCCCACGAAGGCCCTGCTGGAAAAACGACTCTGTCGAGTCTGCAAAAGGACGCCAGCGCCAAAGGCTTTCTGTTCATCGCCAAAAAGGCGGCTGCTCTCAGCGGGAGCTGAACTCGAGTGACCGTCTGGCTTGGCTTCTCCCGGACAATAAACTTCTTCGGGCTAGATCGCTCGGCACGCCGAATCCAGACGAATGCCGCGCCTTTATTCTGTTCCGAGCAAAAAGAAAACTCCCCCGGCGTGAACCGAGGGAGTCTTCTTGTTGATTTCCGTCCGTCGCCCGACCTCAGAAAAACTGGAAACTAAGGATGTACGACTTGCCGAAGTCGCTCAGCTGAGGTTCGGCACCGCACGGAATCGTCCGCGTATAGTCGTTCGTTGAGCGCGGTCCCAGGTTGTGCACCTCGGAAAACGTGTAAGTCACGCCTCCGGTCTGATAGTCGAACTCGACGGTCATTTGCGCATTCGCATACGACGCGTTCGTGAGCTCGAAGTGCGCCGTGGTGCTTCCGTTGTTGCATGGCTGGTCTACGTAGTTCTGCGAGATTGAGAGGTCTTTGGGTTGCGGTGCCGGCGTTGAAGATCCGTTGGCGTAACCCGAAGGCGCCACGCCGGTGTAGCTGGAGTTTCCACCGGTCCGGTTTTGCGCCGCCTGGGCGGCCTGCTGCGCGGCTCGCTGATTGGCTGCTTCTTGCGCGGCAAGTTGCGCTCGCTCCTGCGCCAGTTGAGCGGCACGCTGCGCCGCAACTCGCTGTTCGAACGCGGCATTTTCCGCCTGCGTCCGTGCCTGCAGTTCGGCAAACTGCGTTGCTCGCGCGGCGGCGGCCGCCTGTTGCTGCGCTTGCTCTTGCGCGCGTAGCTGCGCTGCTTGTGCCGCCTGTGCCTGGTTCGCTGCCATCGCGCTGCTGGCCATGGCTGCTCCCATCATCCCTACCATCAGCCAACCTCCCCAATCGCTCTGTTCGTGCGGCTGAACGCTGAGGGCACCGTCCTTCAATAGGAGATTGTATTGATAGCCCTTCGAAGGGACGCTACCGCCCATTTTTACTTCCGGCATCGCGGCGCAACTCTTGACTTTGATTTGCGCGCTCCCGGCCTCCTCGTTCGAAGCAACGTTGTATCTGAAGCCTTTACCGTGGACTTCCACCAGTGCGTCTCCGATGTCCTTGAATTGCAGCTCCCAGTGCGCCTTCTTCGGATTCTTCGGATCCGGTACGCACCGCGTGCGGACGTACAGCTCTGGCAACACATGCTCGTCGTGTGTCCAGTCCGACCATGGCGCCGCATCCTCCGGCGTATCTGCCGCCATAACCAAGGACGTTACCGACAAAACGCAGAAAAAACTCGAAATCGCCTTTTGCAAGCTGTTCATAAATGCCTCCGGTCGTAGGTTGCGCCACCCCGGCGCGTCGGCGGACTTGAGGCGTCTAGGAAGCCCCGTTCTCCGCCTTCACCTATTCAGGCGACATCTCCAGAAAAACGGGGTCATAAGAATTGCACGCGGCGCCGTGAAAGGTTGTGGGCCTCGGTGGTAGAGCGCCCTTTTGACTGGAAAAGCCGGCTAAAATAAAAAGGCCAGCCGTTCTCTCAGGACGGCTGGCCTAGTGTTTCTTGTGCCATTCCGGCTGAAGGAGGCAACCGGAACAGCGTGCTCTGGCAAAGCAGAACTTTGTACCGCGGCCCAACTAGCTAAGCGAGAGCTCAGCGAGCTGCCGCAGAACCCGGACGGCGCAATGGCCGACGGGCCAAATCTTCCACCGCGTTTACCCCGCGGCGCGCGATTTCCACGACCGGGTGCTGGCTGTCCGCCACGCGTTGCACACCCGCTTCCCAAACTTTCTGCGCCATATACAGGCTCATCACCACCAGGGCGATGCCGGCGAAGCCCAGCGCGAACAGCGCAAAGGCCGCCAGGAGCTCCCGAACAAAGTACAGTTGCAGCGCGACCACGACCCCCAGGAACCACCACATCCACTTGCGATTGCTGTCCTTGATTTTCATTTTTCCTCTGACTGGGTACCCCACGACCTTGAACCCGGTTGCTTCTACTTCGTTTCACGTAGGGCCTTGATTACTGTCCCTTAGATGCTCGGCCCTGTCCGTTGGGTCCAACCCGTTCACCTGTCCCATTTGACACCGGGTGGGTCTGGAAGGCGATGGTACAGTAGTCACATTTTTGCGGGCAAACCCCGGTTATAGTACCGCTCCTCGCGGGCAAATCTAGGCTAAATGATTCTTTATAAAGCATTTATAGCGGAATAGCTTTCGCCCATCTTTTCGCCTCGTTTTCACCTGTCCTTGTCCGCGTCAACCTGACCGCAGGTACAGGGGACAGGTATTCGCTGGAGTAGTGACGGTGACCGCCGGAGCGTATCAGGCGTGCCGAGTATACTGCAGGGCGAAGAAAAAGCGCAAGTGAAAAGTGCAGTTTTGCGTGGTCCTCCAGAGGAAATCAGCGCCCGCTCAAAGCGCCAAAATGCGACATCGGGCCGGGTCAGCGGGTTGACATCCCTTGTCGCTTGCACAACCTTGTGGAGCGTGAAACGCTGCTCACGTCTCACAGACTCGGTGGTCAGCGCGAAGCTATCAGCGCCGCCATCCGGTTGGGCGACCCAGGTGCGGCGAATGCTGAAAGACCAAACCAGACGGCAAATCTTGATGAACGCAAACGCGTGGACCAAGTATTTGCTTCGGCATTCGCTCCGGAAGAGTACCGGACATTCGCTACTTCTTACATGCATCGCCTGGTTCGCGGGACCGACGCCTTCGGCGGCCAGCATGCAAAACGAATCCCTCGGTGCTTTTCACGACCCCTGTGCGGCGCACTCCCAGGGGAGGTACGGCATTCATGCGCCAGCTTCGGGCCATTTCAAAAGATCAGCTCATTTCGCCGCAAGACAGAGTGCACGAGCGTTGTTTCATCCTGCAGTAGGTTCCGGGATTGGAGGAAATGGTGAGAACTCGAGCTTGGAAGATGCAGTTATTCCTGGCGGTTTTGCTGGGCGCTTCGCTTCTCGGCCTCAGCAGCGGGGCGGCGGCACAGGATAGGGAAGACGAGGATCGGGACGGGTGGCGACGCAGCACGGCGGAAGATTTTCTGCGGCTCAACGTACGGCCGATTGCCATCGGTCACCATGGCGTCGGCCCTTACGAGGACCCGCTACCGCCGGGTTTGCCGAGGGAGAACACCGTCGAATCGGTGGAGCAGGCTTACCATCTCGGCGCGCGGGTTGTCGAAGTAGATGTACAGCTGACCGCCGACAAAAAACTGGCCGTTTTCCACGACGATTTCCTGGATGATTTCACCTGCTTGCATTCCCTGACACTGCACCAGTTGCACGAGCGGCTGCCGTACGTCCCCGAACTGCGCGACATATTGAAAGTGGCGCGCAAAGTGAATAAGGAAAATGGTGACCGACTGGACGGCATCCTGATCATCGAACTGAAGGCTTTTTCGCCGCACTGCGATCCCGATGACATTTTCGAGCGGTCGCTGGTCGCGGCAGCGGTGGACGAAGTCGGCGACGCGCGAATGACCAAGCACGTCCTTTTCGATTCCTTCTCGCCCGCGCTCTTGTATCTGGCGTCGCAGAAGGCGCCGGAAATCCCGCGCGAACTCGATCTCGACGGCTTGCAGTTGCTCAGCGCCGCGCAGGTCGAGGCGGAGACTGGACTACCGGTGACCGTAGTCAACAAGAACATCTCGTTGGGGCTCACTTGGGCCGACATAGGACCTATCTACCGGTTGCCAGGTTACGCTTCGCCGGGGCAGTTTTTGGCTACGGCCATGGCGGTTCAGGCGAGCGCGGTGGGCGCCGAAATGGATTTTCTGGGACCAGCGGAACAGGCGGAACCCGGAGCCGGCGGGGCATTCGCGGCGGGAGCGCATTCGCTGGGCCTGAAGTTCTTCGCCGATCCGGCGAATTCCGACGCGGATTGGGCTTTCTTTGCGGCGCTCGGAGTGGATGCCATCTACAGCACGATCCCCATGGGGGTAAGCCATCAACCGCCGATTCCGGAGATTTGAGAGCGCGAAACTGGCCGGTGCCCCTGTGCGCCGGAGTCTGGACCGCGCAGCGCAAGGACAATGACCCTACGTTAAGGAAAAAAGAACGCCACGCGAAACGGAGAGAAGCCGACAATGAAAAGAATCCTGTGCAGTTTGCTGGCAGCACTGCTTCTGAGCACGCTGGCCTGGGCTGACGATATCGCCTTCAACGTGAAGCTGGCCGATGCGAAAGGGAAACAAGCGGACGCCCGGTTGATTTTTGCCGACGACGACAAGAATCTCGCGGTGCGGGTGATCGATCGACAGGTCGTTTCCGTCCCTTACGATCAACTCGACAAATTCTCATATGAATTCACCAAGAAGCATCGCATCACGCAAGGAGCCATCGTGATGGTCGCCTCGCTCGGCGCTGGCGCGATCGTGATGATGACCAAGTCCAAGAGCCATTGGCTCTACATTGATTATCACGAACAGAACATCCCCAAGAGCGTGGTCCTGCGCATGGACAAGAACGATTACAAGAAGATCTGCGAGGCCGTCAAAGTGCACACCGGCAAGGAGGTAGAGTTCCTCGGAGAAGCCAAGGACAAAGCGAAAAAACATGAGAGCAAGGATAAGGATAAAGAAGTGAAGGCGATTCAATAGCGGAACAAGGACCCGAAGGAGCGGTTCTTAACCAGCAACGCCGATCTTGCGCAGGAGCTGGTTAAACCCTGCGATGGAGCGCAGGGGATCGGCGATCGGGTCGACTCCCAAGTAGACCAGCCGGTCGGTACGCTCGTGGAAAGCGCGTTCCAGCCACTCGAGGGCTTTGTCTAGTTCGCCGAGGCCGGTGTGGACGGCGGCGAAATAGAGGGGTGAAACGTAGCGAGAGCCGGCCAAGCGGCGAAGTTCGTTAAGAATCTTGCGCGCACCCGACAGATTGCCCGAGGCTGCCAGCGCATGGCCGTAGAGGGAGGTCATCGCCGGATGATTCCCCGAGAATTGGCGGGCCTTTGAGAACTCCGCCAAGGCCTTAGCATACTTCTTTTTTTCGCGGTAAGCCGAGCCAAGCCAGATGTAGGCCAACGGATAGGTGGGAAACTGCTCAACGGCGCGCCGCGCTTGTTCCAAGGTGGCGTCAAAGTTACGCGTGTAGTAGTGCGTTTCGGCCAGCACGGAGTTAAACAGCGGCGATACGGGGTCAAGTTCGAGGATCCGGGCGCCTTCCGCAAGGGCGTCGGTGGCTCGATTCCGGGCGACGCAGAAGTGGCCGTACCAGACATGCGTGGTGGGATCGTTCGGACTGAGCGTCAGTGCGCGTTGAAACTCGCGCTCTGCGCCGGCGAAATCCCAGTAGTAATTGAAGGCAACGTTGCCGAGGACGGCATGTGCCTCTCCGAGCTGCGGAGCGAGCCGCAGGGCGTGCTGGGCAGCTTTTTTAGCTTTGGGCTTGACCTCGGCGGGTGGTGAGTCGTCGTAAGGCACTTGTCCCAGGAGGGTGAAGGTGCTCGCCAAGCCCGCGTGAGCCAGCGCGTATTCGGGATCCTTCTGAATGGCCTCTTCGTAGGCACGCAGAGCTTTTCGTAGATCGGTGCGATTTGTCGAGTAAAAGCGGCCCCGCAGATAGGCATCGTAAGCCTCGGGGTTCACCGCGCGGTTTGACGTTCTCGGGCCGTTCTTGGGGGCTAGATTCGTGAGCGCCAGGCGAATTTGACCGGCCACCGCCGCGCCGACATCGTCTTGGACGCTTAAGATGTCCACGAGATCGCGATCATAGGAATCCGCCCACAGATGTGTTTGCTCGCTAACTTGAATGAGTTGCACGTCAATGCGCACTCGCTGGGCGTTGCGACGGACACTGCCTTCCAATGCATACTGCACATCAAGAATGCGGCCGATTTCAGCGATTGGTTTTCCGGCCAATGCACCCGAAGAAGCGGCGGCGATGACGCCCAGTCGCGTCGGATCGAGCTTGCCCAGCCTGACAATCATCTCGGTAGTCAGACCGGCACTGAAATAATCCTGCTGTGGATCGCCGCTGAGATTGGAAAACGGCAGGACCACCAGCCGCACCTTGCCGGCCTTGGGCTGGCGCGCTTGCCGGTTTCTAGCCGGACTATCTTTGGGCTGACGGTTCTTGAGCCATTGTTGCAGTTCGCTACCGTAGGCGTGGACGCTGGACTTCGTGTTATGAGCGTGGCGCCAAACGGGAAGACCCTCGGAGCGCTCCCAGCGTTGCGCTGTGCGCACCGCGCGGTCCAGGAAGGCTGCGATTGCCTTCCAGGAGTCAAGCCTCTTCTCAGAAAGGGGTGACCCTTCGGGACCAATCGCGGCTCCGTCAACCGAGATAATGGGATTTGACACGAAACCTGGAACCTACTTGTGGCGGAATATATATCACGCCGGACTATCACAAGGAAAGGAGGGCCGCCTGGGTTTCCGTAGGAGCGAGAGGGTAGCGTTCAATACGCGACATTGTGTTGCCGCGGGCCGTGTCACTCCTTGTCGCTTGCGAACTAAACCGGGCCAGCGCAAATCTTGCTTGTTCGGTTAGGCGCCAGCCTTGAGGATCTTGATGAGCGAAAGCGCGACCCACGCGCCCATACGGACCTTTTTCGTCGCGGAGAACCGCCTATTGCGTGAAGCTCTGGCGCGACTGTTTCGAAAGGTCCCCGACTTTTGCGTCGTCGGGGAGGCTGAGCCGCGAAATGCAACGCCGGCAGTAGCCATCGACGGAGCCTGCGACATTTTGCTGGCCGATCGCTTCCTTCTCAATCCGGCTTCACGTTTCGTCGCTCTGAAACAATCAAGCGCCGCGCTGAAAATTATTCTCCTGGACATGGACTTCGACGAACAGCAGTTCCTTGCGGCGGTCCGCCTCGGCGTAAGGGGATATTTGCTGAAAGACGTGCGCGCTGCGGATGTCGTGGCAGCGGCGCGTGCGGTCTCTCGCGGCGAGGCGGTTTGCCCGCCGCAACTTTGTTCGGTGCTTTTCGATTCCGTCGCCCAAGCGCAGGGGACGTGGCCGCGGCAGGAGAGCGAGCCGCGACCAGACCTGACGATCCGTCAGCAACAGCTGGCCGGCCTTATCGCGCAAGGACTCACCAACAAAGAAATAGCCAGTCAGCTGAATCTTTCAGCGTTTACTGTACGCAATCACATTCATCGCATCATGAAACAGGTGGACGCCGGAAGCCGCAGCCAGGCTGTCGCAAGTATTCGCGCCTACGGCTACGTGCTTGGGGCGTAAGGTTAGACCGCCTCGCAGAGAGTAAAACGCAGACCGGTTTTGAGCGATCTCCGGTTTGGCCGTTTTACGCCTTCTTGAGGAGGCGGGTGATCCAGATGAGAATGACAGCGCCGATGAAGGCGACGACGATCGAGCCGATCAGGCCGCCGCCAATCCCAATGTGCAGCAGCCCGAAGACCCAGCCGCCCACCAGGCCGCCAACGATACCCAGGAGAATGTCCACCAGAACGCCGTAACCGCCGCCCTTCATCACCATGCCAGCGAGCCAGCCGGCAATGAGGCCGGTCACAATCCAAGCAATGAAGCCCATAGGTGACCTCCGGTTGAGGATGTTCTTACCGAGCCCAACTTGAGGGTGAGCTTGGCCCCACAAGGCGGATCCAAGCGGCTCCCAAATTGAAGGCGAGATTAGAACAGACCCTTGCCGAAAGTGAAGCGGAAACCTGTGGAAAGCAGCAAGTCATTTTTCTTGAACCCGGGAAGCGGATTGCTGAGGAAGCGGTCGCTAAAGGTGGCTTGCCAGCTCAACCAGTTCTTCATTTTGGTAGCCGCGGTGGTGTCGAACTGGAAGCGATATTGTCCGCTGTCGGAAAGGTCGGGGTAGAGGCTGAATTGCTGGGTGATGGTGGTGCGGTTGTTGAGCTTAGTGTTGAAGGTCTCGCCGGCGACAGCCTCGCCAAGTTTGCGGGTAACGGCGGGAGTGGCCGGAGTCGTGGCGGTGGCCGCAATAGCGCCGAAGAACTCCGCGTCATAGCTGCCGCCGCCAAAGAAGTCGAACGTGGTGTTCTTGGTCTTGACGATGTGATAGCCAAGGCCGCCGCCAAACACGCTGCGCAGATCGAGATCCTGGAACTGGTCGAACTCCTGATCGGTGAAGCCGAAGACGAAGAACCTGTCGCTGACATTTAGGTCCCCGCGCACGCCGCCGCGAATGGCGTTGGCGGTAGCGGCGTTCACACCGTTGATGGTGCTGGTGGCATAAATCGCGGTCGTGTATACCGAGATTTTGTCGCGGTCGGTGACGCGGGCGGCTTTGCCGTTGAGGTTGTAGGTGAGCGACTCGGAGTTGCCGCGCGTCAGGCTCAAGCCGGTGTCCAGCAGGGCGCTCCAGAAGTCGCCGAGGTGCGGATGGCGAAGGCGGTCAATCTGATCGTCGTAAGCTTTTTGTTCGGCATCGTCGCGGACGGCAGTAACATCGTCTTTGGAGGCCGTGACGGAGCCGGTGTCTTTTGTAGCGACTGCAAATTTGCTGTCGGCAGTGGTCACGGTGCCGACGATGGTTTGGCCATCCTTAAGCGTGAGATGGAGCGGCTCGGCAGAAACGATGCCGGCCACGGCGTCCCATTGAATGGTGACGTCGCCGGCGTAATCGGTTTTCAGGACCAGCGTTTTGGCGTCCGATTTGATGATGGAGCCGGTGAGATGATCTCCGTTTTTGAGAGTGAGTTGGTCGGCTTGCGCACCCCACGCGCAGAGACACAACAACACCCCGAGGAGGAAAGAGCGGCGCACAGTAGTTCTCCTTATGAATGATTCCTTATGAGCTAATTCGAGATACGTCCCCTACGCAATCAGGCGGGCCTGCTCTGGGCGGAGGCTGCTTTCACTTGCGTAACTTCCACTTACGAAGCACGGTTATTTTAAGGGAAACGAGAGCAAAGCGGAATGCCTTTGTTCGGACGGAGGGTGTAGCGAGAGCCGCTTACATCGGCGGCAGCGGCCCTTGTATACTTTTGGCGTTTCAGGGATGCGGAGAGCAGACTGGCAAGATGGGAGAGGCGATGCGTCGGTGGATGCTAGCGTGGGCGGTGGCGTTTTTGATGGTGACGCTGGGGTGCGGGGGATGCGGCAAAGCGCCGGGGAACGGAGTAGCGGAGCAGAAAACAGGGACGCGGCCGACGATTGTGTTCATGACGGATTTTGGGACCGCGAATGATGCCGTGGCGATCTGCAAGGCGGTAATTACGAATATCGCACCGGACGCGCGGATGATGGACATCACACACCAGGTGACGCCGTTTTCGATCGAGGAAGCGGCGCGTTTTTTGGCAGGAGTGACGCCGTATTATCCGGCGGGGACCGTGTTTTTGGTGGTGGTTGATCCGGGAGTGGGGACTTCGCGGAAAGCGATTATCGTGAAATCGAAAAAGGGGCAGTATTTCGTGGTGCCGGATAATGGAGTGATGACGCCGGTGCTGGACCGCGATGGGTTGGATTCGGCACGGGAGATTACGAACACGGGGTGGATGATTGCGCCGCAAGTGTCGTCAACGTTCCACGGGCGAGATATATTTTCGCCAGCGGCCGCGCATCTGGCGGAAGGTTGGGATTACAGCCTGGCAGGACCGGCGGTGGCGGAGTTGGTGCAGTTGACACCGAAGACGGCCACGGTAACGGAGAAGGGAATTCAGGGCGACATCATCGCGCTGGACGATCCCTTTGGGTCGCTCATCACGGACATACCCGGCGAAGAGTTCAAGAAACTGGGGTACGCGCTGGACGACAAGATTGTGGTGCAGTTGAACAAGAAGCCGTTTACGGTGCCGTACGAGAAGACGTTCATGGGAGTGCCAGTGGGCGAGGATTTGTTGTATGTGGATTCGCGTGGACGGATCGGGCTGGCAGTGAATCAGGGAAATTTTTCGCAGGTGCACAAGATCACGCCGCCGGGAACGTTGTTTATTCCGCGGAAGGGCGCAGCGATTAAGAAGTAATGCAGACGGTTCGGAGCGCGCTCTTTTTTGAGGCAGCCCCGCTGGTCGATGGTTTGCGCTGCTCGCGAAACAAGGTCAGGGAAGCGCAAACGAAAATATGTCGCTTCCCGCAGCAATCGCGAAATACTGCCGGCCATCGACGGCATAGCTCATGGGCGAGGCGTGAACCAATTGTCCGAGATGGAAGTGCCAGAGCGGCCGACCGGTGCGGCCCTCGGCGATCACGAAGTTTAGCCCGTCGTCTCCAAACGCGATGAGACCGGTGGCGGTAGACATCACCCCACCCCAACCTTTGTTTCTTCCGAACTGCAGAGAGCGCCAAGCGAAATCGAGCGTATCCAGACTAAAGGCGTTGATGTAGGCCTTGCCGTTTTCCCCGGCGGTTTGAATGCCGGACGCGTAGTAGGCACGGCCCTCGGCGAACGATGGTGCGTTCGACTGAATCAGCGCACAGGCTTCGAAGGAGCGGAAGTAAAACATGTGCGTGGCCGGGTTGTAACTGGGCGAATACCAGTTGGTGGCGCCGCCGTTGGCGGGACAGACGCGCACACCCTTCTCGTCGGGGATGAGGCCCGCGGAAATCGGCCGGCCATTTTCGTCCAAGCCCGTAGCCCAATTTTGAGAGTCGATAAAGGATTTGCCGAAGAGGAATTTTCCCGTGGCGCGGTCCAGAATGTAGAGAAAACCGTTGCGGTTGGCGGTGACCGCTAATTTACGCGGCTGGCCCTGGAGCGATGCATCGACGAGGACGGGCGTTTGCACCGCGTCGTAGTCATACAAATCATGCGGGCTGAATTGGAAATACCATTTGAGCGTACCGGTATCCGGATCCAAGGCGAGCAAACAACTGGTGTAGAGATCGTCGCCGGGGCGGAGGCGGCCATCGTAGTCCGGGGCCGGATTGCCGGTTCCCCAATAGAGAGTATTCAGATCGGGGTCGTAGGTGCCGGGCATCCAGGTAGATCCGCCGCCATGGAGGTAGGTGTCTCCGGGCCAACTTTCATTGCCTTTTTCGCCGGGGGCCGGAATGGTCCAGAAGCGCCATTTTTCTTCACCGGTGGCCGCATCGAAGGCGGCCAGAAAACCGCGCACGCCATCGTCGCCTCCGGAAATGCCGACGACGACTTTGTCTTTCACGATCAAGGGAGCGCTGGTGGCCCCGTAATTTTTGTTGCCGGTGGCATAGGCAACCTCCCACAGCAGATGACCCGAGCGCGCATCGAGGCACAGCAAGTGCGCATTATCCGTTTCCATGTATAGGCGGGTACCGAGAATGGCCACGCCGCGATTGCGATGCTGGCCGGGGTCGTCGATAAGTCCCGGTGAGATAGCGCGGACGTGATGCCAGAGGACGTTGCCGGTTTTTGCGTCGAGAGCAAAGGCATCGTTGGCGCTGGTCACGAACATAATGCCGGCGACGACGACGGGAGTAACTTCGAGAGGGCTAACGGTATGCGGGTGAAAGACCCACTGGGCCGCCAGTCGCGGGGCATTGGCTGGGGTGATCTGCTGCAGGGCACTGTAGCGAGCGCCGGTGTAGTCGCCGTTGTAGGAAGGCCAGTTGGCGAAAACGGGCTTCTGGAGCAAGTCCTGCTGCTGAATGTTGATGACGCCGCTGGAGTCAGTGGATGGCCTGGTGTCCACGCCAGGGGAATGGGCGGACCCGTTCACCGCTTGCCCGAAGGCCGTAGCTGCGTGGAAAGCCAGCAGGAAGCACAAGGCGGCCAGGGAACGCAACGCACAACCGAGGCAGACGTGGCTCGCTGAGGGCTTGTGCTGCGGCGCGCCCGGCCGCGCCAGGCGGGTCATCGGGCCGCCGGCTTTTCCGGTTGTGGCGTGCGGCCGGAGACAAGCAGAAAGCTGACGAGATCAGCGAGTTCCTTTGGGGAAAGTTTGGCGGCGTAGTCGCGGGGCATAAGCGAGCGTTCGGTGTAGTGCACATCGGTAACCGCACTTCTGTCCAGAAAATGAAAACGACCGTCTTCGGTCTGGAGTTCGAGGCTGAAGTTGTCCTCGTTGCGCAGGACGCCAGTGAGTTTCTGCCCGGAACCGGTGGTCAGGATGACAACTTGCGATGCAGGCGCCAGCGGAGTGTCGGGAGTGGTGATGGCTTTCACTATGTCGTCCGCAGTTCGGTTGCGGGCGTAGTTCGTCAGATTTCCGGCAATGAATCCGCCCTTGCCCTGCATCAAGTGGCACTGGGAGCATCGCGCCTTTCCGAAATACAAAGCGCGACCGGAATCTGGATCTCCCGGGACAGCGACGTCTGTTGAGACGGACTTCGCGGAAGTGTAGCCCGCGAGGTTTTTCAGGAATTGCAGAATGGCTCGGATGTTGGCGTCGCCGATCTGCGCAAAGGGGGGCATGCCGCCATTGGTTCCATCATGGACAATGCGAAAAAGTTCGGCGTCAGATAGGCGGGGGATGCTGCTGGTCGAGAGGAGAGGAGGAGCCTTGTCGCCCCCTTGGGCATCGGCGCCATGACACCCGGCACAATATTCGATGAACCGCTGGGCGCCTTGGCGCGCTTCGTCTCCCTGGGCGTGCAAGTCGCGGGCCGCGAAGCCGAAAACGAGCAGCGTTGAGCCGAGCAACAAAGCGGAAATTCGGGGCGCCATGTGTGTACACGCTCCGTCGGGAGAATGCAAAAACCTGCGACGCAAGTTACTACAGGTGATGCGCAAACCGCCGTCCCGGTTTCATATCCCTTAATGGGCGGGAACTTTTTCGCAGCACGAAAGCTATTCACAGATTTTCACGTTGCAAGGTGACACCTCGTTGCGGTTTGCAGCGTCTCACCCAGTAGACGGGATGTTCTGGATGTCCGAGGGAGCGTCTTTATGCGTGGCTCTACCGTGCTCGGCCTCTCCTTTTGCATGTTCTTAACCGCCGTTCCAACGACAGCGCAGGAAGCTACCGTTGGCACGGTGCGCACCCATATCGAAGGTATTGAAATCCCTCCTATCGCCGACGCTCCGTTCACGGCCAAGGTGGTCGTGACATGGAATAAGCCGCTGGTCGGTGGGGGTGCGGTTTCGCGAACGTATTACACGTTGGTGGCACGCGACTCGCAAGGACGGGTGCGCCGGGAAACGCGCGGATTTGTTGCCGCGGATTCTGGAGAGGAGCCTCCGCTGCGCAGCTTCACGATACTGGATCCTGTCTCGAGTACGCGCACGACCTGCACGAAGGCGTCGATGAGTTGCGCCTCGAGCGCCTTCGACGCGAATCTGATGTTGACCGAAAATGCCCCGGGCCAGAGCAATGGAAATGGCGAGGTCCTCGGGGGGAGGACGATCGAAGGGTTGCCCACGACCGGAACGCGGGAAACGCTGTCGAAGGTGGAGGGCCCGCGCGGCAGCAGCCAACTCGCGATCAGTCGCACGGATGCGTGGTATTCCGCCGACCTGCACATCGATCTCGCGGTGACCCGCACGGATCCCCAGTTGGGAGTTGTCAATCTCAACGTTACAGAACTGGTGCGAGGAGAGCCCGGATCAACGTGGTTCGCGATTCCATCGGGATATGCGGTAAAAGGCGGCAGCACGCAATAGCGAGAAGCGTCGAATTCAAGCACGACGGTTCAGACATGAGCGGGTCAGAATTGCTGGTGGGTTGGCAGTCGGTTCGCAAGTTAGTTGGTGGTGTTTTGTTGCGGTGGAGGGTGGCGATGCGTCAATGGGCTTTTCTCGCGTCCTCAACGGCGCTAACAGCGTTCTTGCTTAGCGGTTGCGCGTCGCACAGTGGGCCCATCGCGGTTTCCGGGGGCGTACCTGGCAGCGGCGGGTTCGGCTCCGGCACCTCCGGCGGCACGGGGACTTCTGGCGGAACGGGCACGTCGGGAGGGACGGGCACTTCGGGAGGCACGTCGGGTGGGACTTCCGGCGGGACCTCGGGCGGATCGGGCGGCTCGGGAGGTTCGGGAGGATCGGGAAATGCGATACCGGTGAAGCCGGGACCCGCCCCGCACAATCCGGACAGGCCCGATGCTGAGTCGTCCGATGCCGAGGCGGCGTATCCGGTGGCGGTTCCCGCAGGGCCCTATCAGGGCGTGGTGAATGGCGGGCAATCACGAGCCGTCGCTGGGGCGAGGATTTACGTGCTGCAAGTGAATTCGAATGCTTATGGCCACGCGTCGGTATCGCTGCTCAGTTCTGACAACCCAGGCGATGCGATCGGACACTATGTACTGAGCGGAGAGTATGGCGGATTCGCGATCCGCGGCCAGTACAGCTGCGCGGCGGGCCGCCAAGTTTATGTTTACGCACGAGGCGGGAATAGCGGCGACGACGGTGCGAATTCCGCGATTGGCTTAATGGCGTTGTTGGGCGCATGTCCGGCCTCTGGAAACTTCAACACGGTCGCACCATTTATCTTCGTGAATGAAGTGACCACGGTGGCCGCGGCGTATGCGATGGCGGAAGCGGCTGTGGACGCGACCCACGTGGGGAGTCCGGATGCAGCGACGCAAGAGACCGCTAACGCCGCCGATTTCGCCAACGTTGCGACGGGAGCGGCCTACGCGGCGCTGCCGGCGAAGCCCGAAACGCAAGTCCCGCAGGCAAAAATTCATACGCTCGCGAACATCCTGGCCGCGTGCATCAATTCGAGTGTGCCGACGTCGAATAGTTGCGCCATTCTGTTTCGCAACGCGCGAAGCGACGGCGCGTTTGGGACTGCTCCGGACGACACGGCCACGGCCGCCATAAACATTGCGCGGCACCCGCATACCAACGTCGCGGTGCTTTTTAGACTGCAACCCAAGCTTGCGGCGCCATTTCTGCCGACCTTAGCGTCAGCGCCGGACGATTTTGAGCTGGCCATCGCGGGAGAACAGACAAAGACCGCAGTCGCCGCACTAGCAACCCATCCTTAAGTGCTGATACAAAGAAAGTGCGTCGCCGGGCGCCTGCGAAGGCTGTTCTGTTTGCATTGACGACCAAGGGCAGGGCCGGGGTGTCTGTAGTGCAGGTGAAACAGGCACAGGTCTTGCGAGGACAAATATATATGGCCGATAGATTTTCGTGGGAGCCGTCGCGGACGGCGGTTTTAAGCATGGATTGCCAGGTGGGCATTGTGTCCATCTACGGAAAGAATCAGGAAGGTTTGGTGGCGCGCGCCGCGAGCGTGCTGGAGTATGCGCGAAGAGCAAGAATGTGCGTGATGCACATTCAGGTGGGCTTCCGACCCGGACTGCCGGAGGTGAGTGCGCGGAATTCGCTGTTTGCCGCGGTCAAGAACTCGAGTGAACACCAGAAACTGTTTCAGGGCGCAGCTGGGGGGATCCAGCCGGAACTGGGACCTCCGGCGACGACATTGTGATTACGAAGCATCGCATCAGCGCGTTCCACGGGACGGATCTGGAAATGATTTTGCGCGCGAAGGAAATTGAGACGCTGATTCTTTTCGGGATTGCGACGAGCGGAGTGGTGTTGTCGACGTTGCTGGAGGCGGTGGATCTGGATTATCGAGCAGCGGTGATTCAAGACTGCTGCGCGGATCTGGATTTGGAGTTACACGCCTGCCTGATCGAGAGATTCTTTCCGAAACGAGGAACGGTGATCTCGGCCGCCGAGTTTCTGGCGTCTGCAAGTTGATAGGGAATTGCAAAGCGTGACAAAAGCGGGCGATGCGCTGCGAGAGTTGGTGCAGCAGTTGGAGGCGGACACTGCGCTTGAGGGGCCGAGCAAGTTTCGAGAGCGTGCCGCGGCGCTGGAACGACTGGATGTGCACCAGTTGGAAGGGTGCGTCGCGTGTGCCGATGGTGGGCCTTCAGAAAGCGCGATTTACCAACGGGCGCAAGCGGTATACGCGCGGCTGGAAGCCGGCAACCTGAGGTTCTGCGAAACGATTCGAGAAGAGATTCGGCGGGGCGGCCGGGCCGGGGTGCTGCCGTCTTGGGCGGGCATTGACGGCGCGAGCGAGGCCGCGCCGGGCGAAGGTTACGATTATCTCGATGAGCTGGCGCGCGGAGTTTTGCAGTTAGCGAAGCCGGTGGGGGCGGCGCGTCCTTTGGCGGCGGAGATGGTGGCGTATCAACCGACGCCGGCGCGACATATTTTTGATTTGATCCGTCGGGCAAAGCTCACCGAGCGGGATGTGTTGGTGGATTTGGGAGCGGGGATGGGGCACGTTTCATTGCTGGCAGGGATTTGCACACGCGCGCTGTGCATCGGGATAGAAGGGGAAGGGGCGTATGTGCGAGCCGCGCGGTGGAGCGCCTCGGAGCTCAACCTGAGCAAAGTGAGTTTTTTGGAGCAGGATGTGCGTCAAGCAGACCTGTCGTGTGGGACGGTCTTTTATTTGTACACGCCGTTCCGGGGAAGGATGTTGCGGGAAGTTTTGGACTTGCTGCGGCGGGAAGGTGGGAGGCGCGCGATTCGCGTGTGTACATTTGGGCCGTGCACGGCGGAAATAGCGCGCGAGGATTGGTTGGAACCGATTGACAGCGTGAAGGCGGGGCGCGTGGCGGTGTTCAAAAACGGGATGGCCAGTTAAGGGAGAATTTTTGCTGGACGCGCCGGCATCAATCAGGCACAGGGTCGCGATAAGCGAAGTCCGCAATTTTGTTGGCAAGTCTCCGACATCTGGAAGATGAATCTTTCGTCATCCGGCTAGACACGAATTTCGATGGTGCTGCCGTCGGTGAGGCACAGGGCAGAGCGGAAATGGAGCTGGCCCATCAGTTCGAGGTAGGCCTTGCCGTGGAACTGACCGGAGCCCAGTTCGTGCGAATCGGGGCGGACAATAATGCCGGGATGGCCGGCGACGACGCAGCGCTGCAGCTTGATGGTTTCGTCGAGGCCGGATTGACGGTTGTAGGGATATTCGCCCGGAAGGATGAGCGCATCGGCGGCGACGATATATTCTTCGGGGATCGTTACGTTAAGGGTGCCAGGAACGAGATGGAATAAGCCGAGGCGGGCTTCGATCAACGGCATGACGGGAAGCAGGTTGGGAGTGGCCATCGCGTAGCCCGTGGTGACCGTGCCGAGGAAGACTCTCATAAGATCGCGCGTGGAAGAAAATAGCACGAAGCGCCCTGGAAACCGGGGTGCTCCCTGCGGATTGCAATCGAGTCAAGTGCGTGGGACTATCGGCAATACTACGTGTACCGAGGTTCACGTGCCCTACCAGTTTGACTTCGATCCCAAGAACAAGATCTTCCGCGCGCGCTTTGCCGGGCGAGTGACCGATGAGGAGTTAAAAACCTATTATCGCGAAGCGGCGGCGCAGGTAAAGAACACAGGTGCCCAGGCAGGTCTGATTGATTTCTCCAAAGCGAGTTCGTTTGACGTATCGCGAGCAACCATCCTGGAATTGGCGGCCACCGAACCGGTGCTGGCCGATCCGAAAGCGACGCGAGTGATCGTCGCATCCTCGCCGGCGATCTTCGGGATGGCCCGCATGTTTGAGCTGAGCGGAGAACGAACGCGGCCGAACCTGCACGTGGTGCGCACGAATGAAGAAGCCTGGGCCATCCTCGGGGTGTGGAATCCGAAGTTTCAGTCTATCGAACCGCCTTCCTGAGCCTTCGCCGTACCGAACAATCGAGCGAAGCTCCGCGCAAAAAATGAACCGGCGCGCGGCCCGCGAAAGATTTCGCGGACCGGGCCGAGCGCCAGACAAACCGGGTAACGCGAGAGCGCCACTCAGAAAGTCAGTTTGAGGCCGAACTGGACGAGGCGCGGGTTGTTGACGGTGGCGCCGATGGAGCCAAAGCCGGAGCCGAGCGTGGCAAAGTCCGGAGTGGCGAGGCTGCTGGTGCTGTTGGGCGTGGCGAATTGCGCGTGATTCCAGAGATTGAAGAATTCCGCGCGGAAGTTCAGACCCATATTCTCCCAAGGCAGTTTGAACTGCTTAATCAAGGAGAAATCGGTGTTGACGAAGTCGGGCCCGATGACCGGCTCGCGATTGGCGTTACCCAATTCGCCGGGGGCCGGCGCGCTGAAGCAGTTTACGTTGAACCATTCCGCGACGGTGTGCGGGCCGGCATTGGGATTGCAACCCTGAACCGCATTGGGGCGCATCAACTCGACGTCGTTGCCGTTCAAGAGAGTCGCCGAGATAAAGTCCCCGTTGGGAAGTTGGCCAGGAAAGACGCCGAAGGTGTTGCTGTCTACGATGGGCACGGGGAAGCCGGAAGAGATGTGCTCGATGACGGTGACCTGCCAATTCCCGAGAACGTTGTCGACCGGTTTGCTCCACGACGAACCCCACTTCTTGCCTTTGCCGAACGGGAGATCGTAAACAACGCTGGCGGTGAAGTTGTTGTCGAGGTTGAGGTTCGAGAGAGCCCAGTCCAACTGGCGCCAATTGGGCAACGGGAAATACGCGGCACTTATGTTGGTGCCGAGGCCGTCGGCAAAACCGGTGTCGTAAGTCCGCGAGTAGGTATAGCCGATGAGCGCGTAGAGGCCGTGGCGGGCGTTTTTGGTTTCGGCTTTGATCTGCAGGCCGTTGTAGTGGGCGCGACCGAGATCTTCGGTGGCAGCGATGATGGAGAACGGGAAGTTCCCCAAGTAGGGGCTTTCGTATGCGCCGCCACCGGGTAAACAGCCGAGGGTGTAGCCGGAAACGCCGGCGAAACAAGCGGCGGGCGAGACCACATTGAGGTTGTTGCCGTCCACGAGAATGTGGGAACTGCGCGAGCCGATATAGCCCGCAGTTAAGACGATCTGGCCAGGCAGCTCATGTTCGACGCTAACGTTGAACTGCTGCACCATACCGAGCTTGAAGTTGGTGTTCTGGGCAAGGATGGTACCAGTGAAGTCGGTGAAATTCGGCGCGGTCGGTGGAACGAGCGTCGGGAAACCACCTTCGCCGCCGGAAAAGGTAGTTGGGAAGATGCTGATCGCGGTCGCGTTCGGCGTGGCTGGAGTGAAGCACGCCGCCGCGGCGAACGTACAGGTGCCCCCGAACGCGAAGGCGTCCGATTCGGCATAGTCGGGCGGATTCTGCCACAAGCCCTGGGCGCCTTGGTTCCAGGAAGAGTCGTGGAAAATGGCGTAGCCGGCGCGAACCGCCGTCTTTTCGCTGCCGCGGGGCTTCCACGCCAAACCAATGCGCGGCTCGAGTGCGTCCTTGTCGAACTGGATGCCCGCCCATTTGCCGACGCCATTGACGCCGGGAACGAGAAATTGTCCCGTGACGGGATTGAAGTCCGCTTGCCGATTGTCGACTTCCGAGACGGGCGTAGTGAGATTCCAAGCGAGGCCGACATTGATGGTCAGGTCCTTACGAATGCGCCAGTCATCCTGCACGAAGGGACGGAAGACCTTCCAGCGACGCCCGGTGGTGGGACCCTTAAAGGCCGCGTCGTGAATCGCTAGGCTGGAGAGGCCGAGGAGAAGATCCGCTTCAGGATTTCCCGGTATCGTGCTGCCATTGCCCGTCCACAGCCCGGTGAATTCGTAAAAGCCGTCCTGGAACCCTTCAGTTTTGACGTTCATTTGATTGGCGCGAATGCTGGCACCGACCTTGATGTCGTGCTTGCCGCGAATCATGTCCAGCGTATCGCCGAGGGAGAAGACGTTGGTACCACCCTGGAAGGGAGAGAAACCGCGGTCGCCGATGGAAAAGTAACCGCCGAGAACCTCCGAGATGGTCAAACCGCAACTCACGCCGGATTTCACGCAGCTGTTGCCGGTGGTGCAATCCAGGTTGGCGCCGGGAATGCCGAGCTTGGCGCCTTCGCAACTGCCGGTGCCCTGAGAGGTGATGTAGTCGAAGATGCGATTGTAGCCGCCGGTGACCTGGTTGACGGTGGTGGGTGAGAAAACGTGTGTTTCCGAAAGAACGATGTTGCGGGCGTGATTGATGATGCCCTGATTGCTGGCAAAGAATCCGGCTTCGGTAAAGTTGCCAACGCCGCCGCCTCCGGGAACGTAGGAGGTGGCTTGATCGTAGCTGAAGCGGGCGAAAGCGTTGTCTGAAGGAGAAAAGTTCTGATCAACGCGGATGTCGAATTTGGTTTCGAAAAGGGAGCGAACGGGTTCGTTGATGAAATTGGTGTTGGTAGCGGGATTGTTGGCGTTGGGTTCGGGATAAAAAGCCATCAGCTGCTGAGCGAGCGGGTTGATGAGGCCAGCGGGAATTTTGTTGCAGGGCGTGCCGCCGGATTGGCTGCCGTCGCCGGCGGGGTTGGCAACTGTGGCGCCGTTGAGAGGCTCGGGATTGCCTGCGCCGTCGCAGACGAAAGGGGTTCCCCCGACGTTGGGATTCGCGATGACGGTGCCGGTGACGGGATTGCCGAAGGCATCGCGGGAGAAATCGCCGGCTTTCATGGCGTCGGTCGGCACGAGGCCGGTGAAGGTGATGCCGTGCAGCTGATCTTTCTGTTCTCCATCCACAAAGAAGAACGTTTTGTTTTTGCGAATCGGGCCGCCGACTGAACCACCGAATTGGTTGAGATTGAATTTTTCGGGAGTCGTAGCGAAGAAGCTTTTGGCGTCGAGCGAAGTATTGCGGAAGAATTCGAACAGCGAACCATGAAAATCGTTGCTGCCGGATTTCGTGGTGACCAGGACCGTCGGTCCGGCGCGTTCGCCGTATTCGGCGGAGTAGTTGTAGGTGAGGACTTTGAATTCCTGAATGTCGTCAATCGAAGAGAAGATGCCGATGCCGCCAGCAGTGAGTTCATTGTTGTCGTTCCCGTCGAGCAGCCAATCCGTGGAGTTGGCGCGGGAGCCGCCGACGGAAAGGGAGTAAGTGCCGCGAGCGGACACTTCCGAGCTGGGCGCGCCGTTGAAGAAGCTGTTGGTATTGGTTTCCTGCACCGTGCCGGGAGTAAGCGTGGCGAGTTGTACGAAGTCGCGGCCATTGAGCGGCAGTTGTGAAACTTCCTGCGCGGTGATCACCTGGCCGAGGGAAGGATTGGTGGTTTCGACGGCGACGGACTCGGCGCTGACTTCGACAGAAGAAGTCACCA